>JACCDQ012002109.1_pt1 | contig 64035 bp, 94 predicted proteins | sample 7446031 | NCBI WGS metagenome assembly JACCDQ01 (sample SAMN15323442, study PRJNA562643) | freshwater metagenome | isolation source: river surface water | place: USA:Blue River Watershed | collected 2017-08-17
GGCAAGCTGGTCGCAGAAGAAGCAGCGTGCGGCCATAGCCGGTAGCGTGATGCCAGTGGTCCGGCCGGACACGGACAACGTCGTCAAGGCCGTCTACGACGCCTGCAATGGCGTGGTCTGGAAAGACGATTCGCAGGTGGTCGATGGCGCGCAGCGCAAGCGCTACTCGGAGACACCAGGCGTGCGCGTGTTCATCACTCTGGCAACGCCATGAACGCCCAGGCCTGGGATGCGAATGAGATCGCGCGGGTGCTGGCCCGCCAGTTCTTCTGCAGCAAGAACCTGGTGGTCGTGCCCGAATGCGCGTGGACCGGACACGAGTGCGACCTGCTGGTGGTGACCATGGACCTGCGCGTCATTGACGTCGAGATCAAGGTCAGCCGGGCCGACCTGAAGCGCGACGCCAGCAAGAGCAAATGGTGGCGCCACCTCACCGCCCAGGAGGCGCAGGCCAAGGGCATCGACACGCACCGCTGGGACCCGTGGGAGCACCGAGAGCCGCGCGTGTGGCCGCACAAGGTCTGGAAGCACTACCTGGCCATCCCGAAGGAACTCTGGGACGACGGCCTGTTCGAGGCGCTGCCGTCGCCGGCGTCAGGCGTGCTGCTGCTGGAGCGACGCGCCAACCGCGGTGGCCGCCTCTTCGTCCAGTGCCAGCGCCGCTCCACCCCGTGCCGGGACGCGCAGAAGATCAGCCCGGCCGCCGCGATCGACATCGCCCGCCTGGCGAGCCTGCGCATGTGGGACTCGTTCGCGCAGTTGGCGAGCGCGCGCAAGGAGGCGCAGTCACAATGAGCCGCATCGTTTGCCAGTTCTCCTGCGGCGCCGCCTCGGCGGTGGCCACTAAACTCGTGCTGGCCCAGCATGCCGGCGACCGCGTGGCGGTTGTCAACGCGCTCCTGGTGAACGAGCACGCGGACAACCGGCGCTTCGCCGAAGACTGCGAACGATGGTTTGGTAGGCACATCATCGTGCTGCGCGACGTGAAGTACGGCGCCGACGTGATCCAGGTGTTCAAGCGCGAGCGCTACATGATGGGGCCGCGTGGCGCGCCGTGCTCGCGCGCGCTGAAGCGGCGCGTGCTGGACGCGTGGCGCCAGCCAGGCGACGTGATGATGCTGGGGTTCACCGCGGAGGAAGCGGACCGGCTGGAAGACTTCCGCGAGAGCAATCCAACACTGCAGGTGCTGGCGCCACTTGTCGAAGCCGGACTCACGAAGGTGGATTGCCTGGCGATGGTCGAGCGCGCGGGCATTGCGCTGCCGGTCATGTACCTGATGAACTATGACCACGCAAACTGCATCGGCTGCGTGAAGGGTGGCGAAGGCTACTGGCGCGCGATCCGCGAGGACTTCCCCGAGGTCTTCGAGGTGAACTGCCTGGTGCAGGATGAGCTGGGCCCAGGCTCGTGGTTCCTGCGCTACCGCAGCGGGCCTCGCAAGGGCGAGCGCTTCCCGCTGCGCGACCTGCCCCCGGGCCCGGCGAGGCGCAATGGCGACGTGCCGCAATGCGGCTTGTTCTGCGAGATCGCCGAGCAGGAGTATGGGTCATGACCATCATCTGCAAGCCCGTCGGCCGCGGCAACTGGGCGCCCATCGAGGTGACCATCACCGGCAAGCACTCCGCGGTCTTTGGCTTCCTCTATGGCTTCAAGGCCGGGCAGCGGTTCGAGCTTGGCGGCATCACGTGGAGAGTTTGCGAGGTAAGGGCGTGAGCGCCAAGGAGCAACACGATGGCATGGATCTTCAGCGCGGCGCTTGTGGAGTCCTGCGAGAACTTGCGCTGTTCGCCGGGGCCGGTGGCGGCATCCTCGCCGGGCAGCTCTGCGGCGACCACACCGTGTGCGCCGTCGAGTGGGACGCCTACGCCGCAGGCGTTCTCGTCCGACAGCAAAACGCTGGCCACCTACCGCCGTTCCCGATATGGGATGACGTGTGCACCTTTGACGGCCTCCCGTGGCGAGGCGTTGCTGACTGCGTTTCTGGCGGATTCCCGTGCCAGGACATCAGCGTGGCCGGGGGCGGCGACGGCATCGACGGAGAGCGCAGCGGGCTCTGGCGCGAGTTCGCGCGCGTGGTTCGCGAGGTGGGACCCGAGTGGGTGCGAGTGGAGAACAGCCCAGCGCTCACTTCTCGGGGACTCGGAGTCGTTCTCGGCGACCTGGCCGCGCTCGGGTTTGATGCTCGCTGGGACGTGCTATCCGCTGCCGACTGCGGCGCCCCGCATCTGCGTGAGCGAATCTGGATCGTCGCCAGGCGCCGTGTTCCCGTCGCCGTGCACGGTGGACAGCGGCAGCATGTTCAACCGGCCGGACAGCGCCGGCGCGGCCGCGCGGCCGACGCTGGGCGCGATGGCCAGGCACAACCTGTGGCCTACGCCGACGGTGACCGGCAACAACAACCGGCCGGGGGTGTCGAAGAAGGCGGGCACTGGCCTGGCAACGGCCGCCAGGACACGGCCGACGCCTACGGCGAGTCTTGGCAAACACGGTGGGAGGGTGACACCACGCAAAGGCCGGGAGGGCGGGTCGCTAGTGGAGGCTGTGGCGGCCAGGATGTGGCCCACGCCAATGGCGCAGGATGCGGAGCAGGCTGGCGGCCGTGCCAGCATCGAGAGCGGGGCCCGGAGGGCAACGCTTTCCTACGCGGTGAAACGGATCCCGACCCCCGCAGCCCGGGACTTCAGGCACCCGAACGCCAAGAGCTTCGAGGAGCGGGGCGGCGGGAAGAAGGGCGAGCAGTTGCCCAATTTCGTGGGTGGCCCGCTGAACCCGACGTGGGTCGAGTGGTTGATGGGGTGGCCACTGGGCTGGACCGCAGCAGCAGAGCCAACCGAATCCGCTGCCTCGGGAACGGCCAAGTTCCACGAGTGGCTGCAGCAGCATGGCTTCTGCTGGCCCAGGATCTGACGGGGGCGGACGGTGAGTGACATGTTCGGCGGCGTGCCGGCAGCGCCACCCCCAGCACCGCGCCGGCGCAAGGCTGCCGCGGCCCAGCCCGCCAGCAGCCCGGCCGCACAGCCGCAGGCCATGCAGGTGATGCTGGCCGACCAGCCTCCGGCCCCGCTGGAGCAACCCGAGCCCAGCCCGCTGCGGCAGTATGGCCTGGTGACCCTGCACGACGGCCGCCAGGTGGACAGCGGCTCGCCGGAGTGGCGGCTGGAGTGCCTGGCCAGCACGCTTCTACAGCTCGGGGAGGCTGAGCGCGACGAGTGGATCCGCGGCTACGGCACGCCGGCTGCCCAGGTCGAACTGCGGCTTGTGGTAGCCGCAATCAAGGCCGCCAGGCGCACCAGGAAAGGAACGACATGAACAACCTCACCCCGGGTCTGTGGAACAACGAGCAGCTGCTGGGCCTCATCAAGGCCTCGAAGAGTAGGCTTCGCGCGGAGGCGGAGGAAATGGCACACGAGCATTGCTACCGGCGCCGGCGCAATGGTCTGGACCGCTACAACAGCCCGGCGCAGGACCAGGCGATGTGGCGCTGCGCCCTTGGGGCGGCGTGCGTTCGCATCTTCCGCCGCGAGATTGGCCCGCTCCACCGCGTCATCGCAGATATCACCAGCTTGAGCATGCCCAGGTACCTCATTGGGGTGGACCCTACCGCCAAAGCCGAGTCCTTCACCATCATCAAGACGGACGACGGCCTGACGCCTGAAACCAGGGCCGTCGTTGACCACATGCATGCGTGCATCCGCGCCTACGCGGAGATACTGCAACTGCAGCTTGACCATGTTTCCGGCCCGCCGGCCGCCGCCAAGGCCGACTATCAACCATGAAGGAGAGCCAAGTGAACGTGAACAAGCAACCCAAGCCGTACCAGAAGCCGGCCCAACCGAAGCAGCCGGCCCAGCAGCCGAAGTCGCCGATGGGGCGCGGCAAGAAGCCCTGCTGAGAAGAGCCCGCGAAGCGGGTAGACTCGCGCCATTGGAGCGGAGCGGAGAGGGAGCCAGCCCGAGCTTAGAGGGCCGCGCGGACTGAAAGGCCGCCTCGAACACCTGTAGGGGGAAGCGACGTGGGCCGGATCCGCCGCACGTCCCGCACACCGTAAGCGGGGGCCACTCTAAGGGGCGGTGCAGTCAAGCCGCCCACATCGCCGGCCCTGGTGGCCAACACGCCTGACCTTCTGGGAAACCACGCGCTCCCCCGAACGGGGGGCTCGATAATCGGCGGCGCAACCACCTCAAGGAGCCCACCGTGACCAAGCTCACCACCAAGGCGCGCAACGCCCTGCCGGACAAGGCCTTCGCCGGACCTGGCCGCAGCTACCCCGTGAACGACGCCAGCCACGCCGCCAACGCCAAGGCCCGCGCAACCCAGCAGGTGGCCGCCGGCAACCTCTCGCCGGCGCAGAAGCAGAAGATCGACGCCAAGGCCAATGCCGTGCTGAAGAAGCGCTGACGCCAGCGGGATGGGTGGCGTGGCCGACGCGGACCGACGCGGCTATCATGCGCCGGCGAGTCGGTTGGTTGGAGGATCCACCGGTTTGCGTTTGTCTCCGGCTGGGTGCGCGAGCGAGCCGCCCAGCTTTGCCCCCCGAGCCGCAGGGCCGGGGGGCTACTTCTCCTCTTCAGGCCTGCAGGGATACCCCGTCAGCAATGGATGGCACGGGCGACGGCACGAAAGCCGCCTCGTAGCCGCCGACGTCGTACGCCTGCACCTGTTCGTCAACATTCACGCTCTCGTGTGCCGTGGCCCGGTTCAGGAACTCCTGCGCAGCCTGAGCGGCGGCCAAGTCCGAGTCTTTCCCAACCACCGTCAGCACCACCGGCACGCGCCAAGCCTCTTCGTCGGGGCCGACGAGGTCGGTGAAGCTGCCCGGCGCGTCGGCGTAGAAGGGGGTGATGCCGCTGTGCTCTGTGTCGGTCACGCGCAGTTCAACGACGCACGATGCGAGCAGGTCCGCCAGCTCGGCCCCGTCCTGGTGGTCCAGCGGCGGCACGGCGCCGTCTTTGGTGGCTATGGCCAGCACCTCGTCTCGCAGGTCAGCACAAAACTGCGTCCCCGTTTGGCTGCCCAACGGGCCGAGCGGCTTGCGGCGGCACGCTTCTCCCTGGACGGCCAGCAGGCAGGCTATGGCGGCGCGCAAGTAGCTGCGCTGGCCCACGTTCAGTGTCATCACGGTTTGGATCGTCATGGTTCTCTCCGTCGGTTGAAATGGCAGCAAAGCGGCTGCCGCGCATGGAAATCGGTCAGTCCAGCATCTGCACTGCGAGGTCCAGTGCGTCTTCGGCCATGCGTCTCAGGGACCCGTCGGCGCTGTAGATGGCAACCACGCCCAGAGCATTTGCCATCGCGCACGCTGCCGCCCGCACCCGCGCCAGTTCGATGGTCAGGTCCAGCGTCGGGTTCGGACTGCGGTCTGGTGGCGGCCCGGACTGCAGCAGGCGCGCCAGGCGTTGAACGGGGCGGTGGCTGGCCATGGTCAGCCTCAGAACGGGATGCCGTCGTCGTAGCTGGCGATCCACGCCGCCACCCGCTCGGCGGTGCCCCAGGCCTTTTCAGGGGCGTTCTCGTGCAGCCATTCGATGATGGCCGGCAGGTTGGCGATGGCGTCGTGCTGACCCTCGCGGCAGGCCCGCGCCAGGTCGTTGGTGAGCACGGCCGCCAGGAAGTGGCAGGTCGGCGCGTGGCTGGTCACGTACGCCTGCAGCGGCGCCTCGTAGCGTTTGGGGATCTGGTAGGTTGCCACGGTCATTCTCTCCAGGTGATGGTGACGGCTATGGTGGTCAGGGTCTGCGGCAGGCAGCCGTCGCCGAGTTCGCAGGTGTCGCAGTGGCTGATGTCGGTGTCTGGCGTGGCCAAGTGCTCGTCCATGTCCACGTCGCCAACGTACTCGGGCGTGGTGAGCCAGTCTCCGGTGGCGCGGGCTACCTCGACGCGGTAGTGCGGCAGCAGCTTCGACCTGGCCATCACCGGGTCCCGGGCTCGTCCACGCCGTCGGCGCCGATGATGACGATCGAGCCGCCGCCCAGCAGCACGCCCAGGCGCGCCGCGTTCTCCTTGGCCGCCTTCACGAGGATGCCGGGCGGTACCGCCAGCAGTTCGCGCCCGGTGAGCAGGATCCCGCCGAAGCTGCGGTTGCTGGCGCGCCAGTAAGCGGCGCGGTAGGGCGCGGGCTTGAACCTGAACGCCGGCCATGCCTCGCTGGCGATGCAGTCGTTGCCGGCGCGCAGGCGCGGCGCGCCCAGGGGGGTGTCGTCTTCGTCGAGTAGGCGGTGGATCATGTCGGTCCTCATTCGTATGGCCACGGCTCGCTGCCGGGGCGGTAGGTGTAGGTCATCACCGGCTCGTAGTGGCCGGGCTGGAAAGGGTCTGGGACCGCCCAGCGGCTGCCGGCGGGCATGATGTCGGGGGCGTCGATGGGGCCGCCGGCCAGGAAATCGCGCCCGAGGCCATAGGCCGGGTACTGGCATTCCTGCCTGGCTAGGTTCACGGCGCGCGTGCCGCCGGTGCTGTGCCAGAGCGGACCTGGTATTGGCGCTGGCATCATCCGCCCCGTGCAGCCGCCAAGCGATTGTTCGGCTCTGCGGAATAACGTGTGGAAGTCTGCATGATGGAGCATAATCTGGAAACGGATTAACGTGTGGAAAGGAGACGGTCGTGAAGGTCGAATTTGAATGGCGAGACGGGAGCCTCGTGCAGTACAGCGCCGTTGACAACGAAGACGCTTGGGACTTGGTGCGGCTGGCCGACCCGACCGGCGACGAGATTCTTTCGGCTTGGCGCGACGACGAGCCGTGGTTTGGGCTCTGCACCGACATGCGCGAGGGCCAGCCATGAAGTACGCGCTTGAGTGGTACGAGCTGTTCTTGGCGCTTCTGGCGGCCGGTGTCGTCGGCTTCGTTTTTGGGAGCCTGAGAGGCGGTGGAGACTTCGATGAACACTGACTTGATGTTCAGCCAAGCCACCGATGTGTGGGGAACTCCGCAATGGTTGTTCGATGCTCTGGACAAGGAGTTCGGCTTCACGCTCGACCCCTGCAGCGATGGCACGAACTCGAAGTGCGCCAAGTTCTACAGCATCTACGACAGCGGGCTGCTCAAGGACTGGGGGACCGAAACAGTTTTCATGAACCCGCCCTACTCGGCCTGCGAGGAATGGATGCGCAAGGCATACGGCGCCTCGCAGGAGGGTGCAACCGTTGTCTGCTTGGTGCCGTCCAGGACGGACACCGAGTGGTGGCACCGGTACGCCATGAAGGGGGAGGTGCGACTGTTGAAGGGAAGACTCAAGTTCGGGGATGCGGTGAACTCGGCCCCGTTCCCTTCGGCGGTCATCGTTTTCCGTCCGCGAGAGTTCAAATTGATGGCTTGGTGCGCATGACAAGACAATCCCGGCATGACCGACATCCTCGACCTGCCCGGCTGGGCGGTGATTGCCAAGACCAAGGACGACGGGACGGACGTTCTCGAGGCCGAGTACACCGTCCAGCCAACCGCCTGCCAGAAGTGCGGCACCATCGACCAGCTCTACAGGCACGGCACCAAGCCGGTGACGTACCTGGACAGCCCCATCCGGGGCTCGCCAGCCCGCCTCTTGGCCAAGGTGCAGCGATACCGCTGCCGGTCGTGCGGCGAGACGTTCCTGCAGCCGCTGGGCGGCATCCAGGCCGAGCGCCGGATGACGGAGCGGTGCGCTACCTACATCCAGTCGCTGTGCCTGCGCGACACCTTCGTGCGCATCGCCGAGGACGTGGGCTGCGACGACAAGACCGTGCGGAACTTGGCAGCCGAGTACATCGACCGGCTGAACGCCGCCTACAAGCCGGTCCTGCCGGTGTATCTGGGCATCGACGAGACGACCATCGACGGCGAGCTGCGCCTGGTGCTGACGGACATCGGCAACCGCAAGCCGGTCGACATGGTGGATGCCCGCGACCAGGGCAAACTGGCGACGTGGCTGCACCACTTCAAGGACAGGAGCCACGTCCGGGGCGTCTCCATCGACATGTGGCGGCCGTACCTGAACACCGTCCACAACCTCCTGCCCGGTGTGCCGGTCGTCGTGGACAAGTTCCACATCGTCCGAATGGCGACCGACGCCATGGAGGACGTCCGCATCCGGCTCCAGAAGACGCGCAAGAAGGCTGTCCGGCGCGACTGGCTGCGCTCCAAGGCTGTCCTGCGGATGCGCGGGGCCAAGCTGAGCGTCAAGCAGCGGTTCAACCGGGACATGTGGCTGGACAACGAACCCGAGCTGGCGGTCGCCTACCGGCTCAAGGAAGCGTTCTACGACCTGTACAGCCTGCCCAAGGCCGAAGCCATCGCTGCCTTCGATGGCTATGCCATGACCGTGCCAGCCACTGTCAAGAAGGAGTTCAAGCCGCTCCTGACCGCCATGAAGAACTGGCGCACCGAGATACTGGCCTTCTTCGACCATCCCATCACCAACGCCTACACGGAGGCGCTGAACGGGGTCGCCAAGACCATCAACCGTACAGGACGAGGGTACAGCTTCGACGTCCTGCGGGCGCGCCTGCTGTTCGGCAAGAAGGCTGCGGCGGAAGAACTGCCTTGGAAGTTGGCGACTGCTTACCTGGCCGTCGACGAGGTGATGCAGGCCATGAGGCTGGAGCAGCAGGGCCGCTGCCAGAGCTGCGGGGTCGAGCTGGGACGGAGCAAGAAGACGTTTCCTCATATCGCGGTCATCGTCCGTGGCAAGGAGCGCAAGCGCATCCTGATTTGCGGGTTGTGCTTCGAAGGTTTCCACACGCGGTCGCTGTCACGCACGTTCGTCCCTTCCACACAGTAATCCGGAGAGCCGAAAAAGTCGGACAGGCCGAACTTGGAAACGTAGTTGGCGACCTGGTGCAGGTTCCCGTTCATGTTCATGGACACCAGCTTCGTGGCGGGGGTGTGCGCCGTCCCGGTAGGCTTCGTGTTCCCGTCTTCGGCCATGGCCCGCGTCCACCGGCTCAGATACATGGCCATTTGGTCGAGGTCGTTCTGGACGTGGAGCATTTCGCCGCTGAAGACGGCGGCATCGATCTCCTCGAAGGCCTGGGCTGTTTTGGGGTGCATCGGTGTTCTCCGGTGGGGCGTGTGGATGGTCAGATCACGCTGCGCAGCACGGCCCGCAAGGCCATCACGCAGGGCAGGTGCAGGGTCAGCGCAGCCCGCAGGCACTCGGCCCTGGCGGCGCCGCTGTGCCGGCGCATGCGGAACAGCAGCCGCACGGTGGCGCGGCAGGCCATGGTGTCGTCGTAGCCGGTGCTCATGCTCATTCTCCTGACTGGTTGCAGGCCATGATGGCGGCAGCAAGGTAGTCCTCGTGCTCGCCGCAGAGGTACATCGTCACGAGCCCGAGCGGGCAGCGCAAGCCCAGGAACCCACAGATCCAGACGAGGTCGCGGGCGCAGCCGATCCAGCACCGCAGGCCGAGCAAGGTCACAAACATGGCGGTCTCCTTGGCGCTACGCGCGCAGTCCGGCCAGGAACATGGCGCAGCGCACGTGGGCGGCTGCGTCGCGGCTGGCGTCGGCCGCTGCAGCGGGCTCCCCATCGATGTCGTGCATGTGCGCCTCGATGCTGCACCAGATCGCGCGCAGCACGTGGGCATCGATCTCCTGCTGGGTGCGCACGTCCAGCGCCTGCCGGTGGTTGTTGGTGCCGGCCATCACCGGGCCCCCCAGAGTTCGCCGGCGTTGCGGATGGCCACGCCATTGCCTTCGGCGTCGTGGTGCGTCTCCGTGACGACGGTGCGCATGGGCGTCGGGTCCATGGCGATCGTCACGCGCCCGCCCGCGGCCAGCAGTTTGCGCGTGCGCTCCGCTGCGGCGACGCGCTCCGCCTCCTCGTCGGCCAGCCGCTGGTGCCACGCCCGCGCCTCGGGGGCGTCGTCGTGGTGGGGGTAGAGGTGCTGGTTCCACGGGTGATCGAAAGACCACCGGCCCGGCCGCGTGCCCAACGTCTTCACAAAGGCCACGCAGTCGGCGTAGTTGGGGTGGGCCGTCATGTTGCCGACGCGGTGCACGACGAAGCACCCGATCTTGCCCTTGCCCAGGAACGTCGCGGTGGTGCTGGTGGGGTAGGCGTAGCCGATGACGTGCTCGCCGGCCTTGGGTTTGGTGTACTCGCTCACGTGGTTCTCCGGTGTAGGTGGGGACTTACGCGCCGCCTCCCAGCAGGCGCAGCCCCGGTGCGACAGCGTGATCTGTTCAGCCCCAGGCCAGCATGCCGATGCGGCGGCAGGCAATCTCGCGCACGGCCTCGGCGTGCTCGGGCCAGCGCGCGCACAGGGCATCGGCGTCGGTGGTGGTGCGGATGATGTCCAGGCTGCAGGGCTCGCCAGCGGCCCACGACAGCAGATCGGGCCCGCCGGGCGTGGTGACGACGCAGGCATCGTGCTTGGCGATCAGTGCTACCCAGAACTGCGGCAGGACGTCGCGCAGGATTGCGCCGCGGTCCAGCACCAGCAGGCCGCGCCTGCGCATCTCCAGCGCCAACGCCACCAGCATGGGCCCGCAGACGCAGCCGGACAGCGTGCGCTCGATCTCGGCGTCGCTGGTGTCGCGCGCGCCATCGGCGATCATGCGCCCGACCAGTTGTCCGCCGTACGCGGCAATGGCTTCGTCTGCTGCGGCGCGGAACAGGTCACCGTCCACGCAGCGGCAGTCCAGCAGCACATCCGGGCACTTGTCGCCAGGGCGCGCGCCCTGGACCCACGCGCAGACTTCGGGCGCGTCAGCGTTCGCGGCCAGCATCCCATCGACGGTGTAGGCGCGGCCTTCGATCAAGAACATCTTCATGGTTGGCTCCTTGGGGTGATCGCACTGGCCTGCCGCCGGGCAGGCCGCTGCAATCAGCGTGTGCTGCGCCGAAAGTCGGCCACGTGCCTGAGCCGGGCCGCATGCTGGCGGATGGCATTCCGCAGCGCCACTGCGGCGCTTTCGCTGTCGCAGTCGAAGTCAGCCAGCAGCAGGCCGTCGTCAGAGTGGACGGTCACGGTGTACTTCCCTTCAGCCTTGTTGCTGGGGCTGATCGTGGCGAGTTCCTGATTGGCAAGGGTCATGCTCATGCTCCTTCAGTGGGGTGTTTGGTCAGCCGTCGAGCCGGCCAGAAAGGCGCTTGCGGGCGTCGGCCTGCAGTTCGGCCAAGCGCGGTGTCATGCCGTAGGCGGCAGCGTAGTGCGCCACCAGTGAGTCCAGCCGCGCACCAGTCCGCGCGCCGCTGGCCAGCAGGAACTCGATCGCAAGCCGCACGGGCATGTCCATGGTCACGCTCCTTCGGTGTCGTAGTTCGCAAGGGCTGCGTCACGCAGTTCGTCGGTGGTCTCGCTGTCGTAGCACTGGAACCCCCAGGCCTCCAAGTAGACGACCAGCTCGGCACGGCTGGCCTGCAATATCTCTTGGCGGTTCATCGTGACCAGCAGGTAAACGGCTATGTTTCTCATGCCTCAACAGGTGCACGCCCCGTGCCACCACGTTTACGCGAACTGCAAGCGCAATCACGACGCAAACCGTCACACCACAAACCCGCCACGTGGCGGGAACTGTCACAGCAACGACGTGTTACGGCACCCCGCGCTCGCGTGCGTCAGGTGGCATGGTTTGTGACACGGCCCCATAATCGCGCCCATGTCACGCAAGCCCCTCACAACCCGCGCCGATCTTGATCCGCCCGACTACGAGAGCGTGCACGCCGCCTACAGCGCCGGCATCCGCACCCTGCGTGACATGGCCCAGCAGATCGGGTGCTCGCCCGCCGCCCTCCTGTCACACGCGCGCAAAAACAAGTGGACCCGTGACCTGCGCGCGCGCATCAACGCCAGGGCCGAGGAGAAAGTGAACAAGGCGGTGCTGAACGCGCAAGTTGACGCGAGCCAAAAAACGGCGCGCGCGGCGACTGAGCAGGCCGTGGTTGAAGCGGGCGCTGAAGCGCTGATGCAGGTGCGGCTGGCGCACCGGCGTGACATCGCCCACGCGCGCGGGATCGTGCAGGCGCTGATGCAGGAGATGGCCGCTGTGACACACGAGCCGGAAATGCTGGCGAAGGTGCACATGCTGCTGGCACTGGGCGATGAGGTGCCCGACGTGCTGCTGCGCCAGGTCGCGCAGGTGGTGATGGACCTGCCGGGCAGGGCGAAGACGGCTGACGTGCTGCTGGGTGCGCTGAAGACGGCTGTCATGCTGGAGCGCGAGGCCTGGGGCCTGAACACGATCGTGGGCGACGGGCCGCCGCTGGCCGTCATCAAGGACTACACCGGGCGCGGCGACCCGGATGCACCGCCCCAGCTTGAACCGCCGGAGATTGAGGAGGTACCCGATGCAGACGCAACACCGTACTGACCTGCGCCGCCTGGGCGTGCGCATGGACGTGCACATTCGCGACGCCCACCCCGCTGACCGCGAGCTGGTGGAGGTGATCGAGCGCAGCGTGCGCGAGCACGCCCAGCGCACGGGCCGGGCGCCGGCGCTGGTGCTGGCCCTGGGCGCGGAGGCGCCGGCCGACCAGGTGCGCCTGGCCATGGAAGCGATCGCGTGACACAGGTCAACGGCTGGGCACGCTCAGCCCCCACGGCTGGAGGGCATCCGGTCACACAGCAGGAGCGATACATGGCAGCAAAGATCCCCGTCCAGGTACACATCGGCGTCAACAAGCAAATGCCGCCGGCCGACCAGGACTACGGCGCCACCCGGGTCACCATCACCGAAGAGGCGTCAGGAGACCTGCAAGAGGCCTACTTGACGGCTGGCGAAACCCCGGCGGTCGATCCCGGCGGCAACCTGGCCTACACCGTCGAGTTCGATGGCGTGCAATCCGGCGGTGGCCTGCACGTGGAGGTGCAGGCCCTGGACAACACCGGCGAGCCGCTGGGCCTGCTGGTAACGCACGAGGCGCAGCTGGCCGAGGTCCCCGACGACCCGGCGCGAATGTACTACGCCCCGCAGTCGATCTTCGTCACGGTAGGCTGAAGGACGCGCCCATGGACGAGCAGATCAGGCCTCGGGCCATTCCAGCGGGGTCGAAGCCGCGGGTGATGATGTTGCACAGCCCAACGGGAGCCCAGCATTGGCGCTGCCGCGGTGAAGGCGTGGCCACCTATGGCCGCGACATGGACGAGGCAGTGCTGGCCTGGGCTGCTGTGCAGCGGGCTCGCGCCAGCGCTCGCGCAGGACACCCGTTTGAGGTGCGCCTGTGAGCCGGCCGCAGTCGAACGCTGCCAGGCGCAGGGCTGCGAAGGTTGCCGAGCGCAGAGAACGCAGGCGCGCACGCGCCGAACTCGCGCAGCAGACCAGGCGCAGCCAGCCGGTGCTGCTGCACCCCGCTAGCCTGCCTGACCTGCTCGGCTTGCCGCGCGTTGGGGCTGACTGGTGATGGACTTCAGCTTCCGCCAGCGGCTGCTGCGTGGCCTGCGAGCCCAGCGCGATGATCTGGTCGACGACGCTGCGGCACTGGACAAGTTCATCACCGGCCCGATCTACGACACCATGACGCGGGCCCAGCAGGTGCAGGCCCTGCGCCGTCACGCGGCGATGGTGGCGCGCCTGCAGGAACTGGACAACCTGATCGCCCGGCACGAGGAGCCGGTCCCATGCCTTTGATCGCGTGGCGCCGCTGCCAGGCCTGCAGGCGCATGCACGACCCTGCCGCGGGATGCGGCGCCGGCCATGGCGTGCTGGCCACCAACAACCAACCCGGCGCGGCGGTTCCCGCGACAACCACAGGAGCAACAGCAGATGATGAACAACGTCGAGCGGACGATGCACACGCAGGAGGACCGGCTGCAGCGGCTGCGCGCAGGGCTCGAAGAGCACGCAGCCCAGGCCGCGCCACCGGAAACGAAGGACGCACCGATGGTGCAGGACGAATTGGCGGTCCAAGCGGAAGCCGTGGACAGGATGCACAAGCTGCTGGAGGTCCTGCAGGGCCGTCTGGGGTGGGTGCTCGAAGAGGCGGAACAGCCGAAGGCCGCGGCGCTGCCGGCCGTAGGGGAGCCGGTGACGTCAGGCCGACGCAGCCGTCTGGTGCAGGAACTGCGCGCCGGAAGCGCGCGGCTGCTGAGCTTCGAGCGGCGGCTCAAAGACCTGGTGGCCCGGGTGAAGATGTAGCCGGTGCGGCGCCCGCTGCGCCGATGACAAGCGCCCAGCGCCAGGCTGCCTACCGTGCCCGCAAGGCCGAGGCAGCCAAGGTGCTGGCGCGCAAGGTGACCAAGAAGGCCGCAAAGAAGAAAGGACGGGCATGACCAAGCCCTTTGACCAGCACCAGCGTGCCATCGCCCGCTGGCAGCCCAGCGCCCGCTTGTTCGGCCGCACGCTCTGGCGGGCCCTGGTGCGCGGAGCCGTGGCGCGTGACACCGAGGAGCGGCGTGGCCGGGCACCGGTGACGGCGGTGGTGACGGTGGTGCCGGTGCCGGCCAACGAGGTCTACGGAGCGTGGCTGCGCTTCCGCCTTTTGTCAGCTGGAGCGCGGTGATGCAAGGACCCGGTTCCTCTTTCCCGACTGCAATGGAGACGGCTCTGCGAGCGGACGCCGAGGACTCGGCCATGGCCCAGGTCATTGGCGCGTTCGTAGTGTTCGTCGCCGCTTTGGCGTGCTGGCTGGGGGTCCTGTGAAGCACCGGCGCCGCATGAAACCGCAGCGGCGCCGGCCGGAGCGCCGCGTCGCTTTCCTGCACCGCAACCGGATCCAGCCGGCCCGGGTCTTTCGCATCTACCCTGACCGGCAAGAGTTCCCGCGGGCCGTGGTGGAGGTGAGGATCTGCCGCAACGCGCGCCGGCTGGCCGAGTCCGCCCGGCAACAGGGCTGGCCAGCAGATCCTGACGACGGCAACTGCGCTGGCATGGTCCGGTCCTTTGGGCGGGCCTCGACCAACACCCCGCGCCTGCATCACGGTGCTGTGGTGGCGCACCTGTGGCTGAGCGTGAAGGACGTGCGCAAGCGGCCTGGTGAGATCGTCAGCCACGAGTGCGGGCACGCGGCCATGGCCTGGGCACGCTGGCGCCGGGCTGACCTCGAGCGAATGCCGGGCGAGGAGGTGATGTGCTACGCCCTGGGTCGCCTGGTGGCGCAGCTGAACCGCGTGCTCTACGCGGCCGGGGTCTGGTGATGGCGCGCCGCATCGAGTTCCACTTCAAGCCCCAGGGGCCGGTGATCGACGCCTACCTGCGGGACCGCACGCGCCGGTGCCTGATATGCGGGCCGCTGGGGTCTGGCAAGACGGCGGCGAGCTGCTGGAAGGGCTTCCGCATCATGACCAACCAGCAGCCGGACCGCCAGAAGGTGCGTCGCACCCGCATCGTGGCCGTGCGCAACACCTACAGCGACCTGCTGAGCACGACGGCAAAGGACTGGCGCGACCTGTTCGACGACCTGGGCCAGTTCAAGGAAGGCGGGCGCGAGCCACCCTGCCACTACCTGGACTTCGCGCTGCCGGACCGCACGCACGTGCTGGCCGAGATGGTGTTCCTGGCACTGGACCGCATCGAGCACGTGAAGAAGCTGCGGGGCATGCAGACCACGGCAATCATGTTGTCCGAGGCGAAGGAACTGCCGTTCGGCGTTGTGAGCATGGCCGACCTGCGGACCGGCCGCTACCCGAAGGAGGTGCCGGCGACGTGGCACGGGATGTTCGGCGACACCAACGCGCCCGACACCGACCACTGGTACTACAACATGGCCGAGAAAACGTTCCACGTGCACCCGATGACCGGCCAGCGCATGCGCGGGCCCAAGGGCTGGAGGTTCCTGCGCCAGCCTGGCGGCCTGATTCGGACCGACAGAAACGCGCCGTGGCGGCCGAACCCGGACGCGGAGAACCTTCGGAACCTGCCGAAGGACTACTACATCGAGGGTATGGAGGGGAAGGCCGAGGACTGGATCCTGGTCAACCTGGCCAACCAGTACGGGTTCGTGCGCGAGGGTAAGCCCGTATACCCAGACTACAACGACGTGGCGATGTGCCGCGAGTTTGAGCTGGTGCGGGAGCTGGGGATCTACGTCGGTCTCGACTTCGGCCTCACGCCGGCGCTGCTGGCCGGCCAGATCACGCCCGGCGGCCAGTGGCGCGTGCACAGCGAGCTCTGCACGGAGGACACGGGGATCCACCGGTTCGCGGGCGAGGTGAACCTGTTCATGAACCAGCGCTACAACGGCTGGCCGGTGCGCGGCATCTACGGCGACCCCGCCGGCGGTCAGCGCCAAGCCGGCGACGTCGATGAGCGCACCGCCTTCCAGATCCTGCACGCCAACAACATCGCCGCCGAGCCCGCGCCGGGGAACAACGACTTCCTGCTGCGCAGCGAGGCGTTCGCGGCGCCCATGCGCAGGTTCCGGGATGGCCAGCCCGGGTTTCTCATCCACCCCCAGTGCGAGGTCACGCGCAAGGGCCTGCAGGGTGGCTACGCGTACAAACGCGTGAAGGTCGCTGGCGATGAAAGATGGCGGGATTTGCCGGACAAGAACAAATACTCGCACCCATGCGAGGCCGGGCAGTACATGGTGCTGGGAGCCGGCGAGGGGGCGACCATCCTAGAATCTACGTCGTCGCAGGTGGGTTTGGACATCGACGGCTACCGGAAACTGATGGGATATTCCTGATGATTCAGCGCCAACTGGAACCTGTGAAGGTGAGCACGCCGAACAGCGGGTGGGGGGTTTTCGACCTCGCTCACGGCGGTTTCAACCTGACCCACCTGATGAAAATGGTGATGGACTGCGACGAGCAGCCGGGCGGGTGGAGGGACCGGGCCGACTTGGCGGCCGCGTACGTGGACGGCAAGCAGCTGACGTCCGACCAGCTGCAGGCGCTGCACCTGGAGCACATGCCCGACGTGCGGGCGACGAACCTGGTGGGCCGCGTCGTCCGTAGCGTCTGCGGCCAAGAGGCCAAGGCCAGGACTGACATCAAGGTAGATGCCGACGACGATGACACCTCGGACCTGATCGACTTCTTCGGCGCCAAGGTGAAGGAGGCGCAGCGCGAGTGCTACGCCGACATGGCCGTCAGCCAGGCCTACTTCGGCCAGGTCGGGCCCGGGATCGGCTGGGTCGAGGTGGCCAAGAACAGCGACCCCCGGCTCTACAACTACCGCGTCCAGGAGGTGCACCGATCTGAAATGTGGTGGGACTGGGCCGGCGCGAAGCGAGACGTGCTGCTGCAGGGCGCCAGGTGGATGGTGCGCAAGCGCTGGGAAGACCTGGACGAGCTGGAGGCGCGCATGCCCCAGCACGCGGCGCTGCTGCAGAGGATGGCGAATGGCTGGGACAGCCTGGCCTTCGACGACACCGCCGACGGCGCCGTGCTGGCGGACCGGTGGCAGGAAGATCGCGTGTGGTGCAGCGTGCGCCGGCGCAGCGAGTGGTACGACAGGGGCCGGGGCCGGGTGAAAATGTACGAGGTCTGGTACAAGATCCCGGCCTGGGGCGTGTTCCTACACCTGAGCCCGACACGACGGCTCCTGTACAACCCCGAGAACCGGGCGCACGTCCAGGCCGTGGCCAGCCAGCAGGTGCGCGTCACGAAGGAACTGACCCACCAGATCCGCATGTCTCTGTTCGCGGGCCCACATCGGCTGCAGGATGTGGGAACGAAGAAGCGCAACTTCCCCTACGTTCCGTTCATCGCCTACCGCGACGACGAAGACTTCAGCCCGTACGGCCTGGTGGAGGGGATGATCGGGCCCCAGGACGAGTACAACTCCAGGCGCTTGCGCATCAACTGGCTGCTGCGGGCCCGCCAGATCCTGGTGGACAACGACGCCCTCGACACCAAGGTCAACAGCCTGAAGGAGGTCGCCGAGCAGATCATGCGCCCGGACATGACGGTGGTGCTTCGGGGGGACCGCCGCAACGCCAACGGCTTCCAGGTGCTGAACAACCTGCAGCTGCAGCGCGAGCAGGTGGACGTCATGCAGGACGCGAAGCAGCTGATCCAGGACGTTCCAGGCGTCTACGGCTCGCAGCTGGGCCAGCCGGCGGCGGGTGTGACGAGCGGGATCGCCAACAGCCTGCTGATTGAGCAGGGAGCCGTGAGCATGGGCGACCTGAACGACAACTACCGGCACTCGCGCCGCCTGGTGTTCGAGAACCTGATGGACCTCATCGTCGAGGACCACGAGAACGGGGAGATCCCGGTCAAGGTCGGCACCGGCAGCAACCGCCGGGTGGTGGTGCTCAACCAGTGGGACCCGCAGAACCTGACGATCGCCAACAACGTCGCCGACGCGCCGCTGCGCGTGGGCCTGGGCGAGGTGCCGAACACGCCGGCCTACCGCATGCAGCAGCAGCAGCAGATCGCCACCATCATCAACGCCCTGGCCAATAACCCGCAGGCCGTGGCCGTGCTGACGCCGATCTTCGTCGAGTCCACCGACATCCAGAACCGGCAGGAGGTCGCCGACGACATCCGCCGCCTGTCAGGCCAGCCCACGGCCGGCGACAAGCAGCGGGCCCAGCAGATGGAAGAGGCCGGGCGCGCTCAGGCCGAGAAGCAGCAGCAACTGGCAGAAGCCGCGGCGCAGCTGGACATGCAGGACAAGGCGGCTAAGGTCGAGAAGACCAAGTCCGAGACCGAGCTCAACAACGCCAAGTCCGTGCAGATCGGTCACGAGATGGGCATGAACGAGGTCCAGCAGGATCTGCAGCAGCGCGAGACGGACCAGCCTGGAGAGCAGGACCCGGACCGGGCCATCGACGATTCGATTCAGGAGGCCCTCGCGGCCTGAGAGTTCAAGGTGCCCCACAATCCGGGCACCGAAGCCGTTGCAGGCGTGGCCACTGGCCTGCAACGCGTAGCAAGTGGTAGCCGCGATGCCGGACTCGTCCGCCGGCAAAGCGCGTATCAGGGACGGCGGCGGGAAACCGCCTCGGGTTGCATCCCCCGTAAGTGAGGCAAAGGAAGACCGAAAATGCTTGACAGTTCAGCAGAGTTCAGCAAGGAAGAGCAGCAGCTTTTGGAGACGGCAATGCGCGAGCAGGCCGATCTCGACGCGACCATGCTCAAGGAGGCCGAGGAAGAAGCGCGCACCAACGAAGCGTTGGGCCAAACCACTGCAACGGCGGCCACGCCGGCACCGGCAACTGCGCAAGCAGCTGCGGCGCCAGCAGCGGCACCCGCGGCGGCGGAAGGTTCGACAAGTGCCGCTCCGGCGCCACAGGCCGCCGCCCAGGCTACCGCTGCAGCAGCACCAGCAGCGCAAGCACCAGCAACCGCTCAGGCCACAAGCCAGCCGGAAGGTGGTGATGCCAGGGCAGCTTTGCGGGCTTCTCGGCGGGAGGAGCGAAAACTCCGCGCCGAGCTTGAAAAGGCCCGCACCGAACTCGAAGGATTACGCAAGCAGGCTCAGCCGCAGGACGCGAAAGCCAAGCGCCCGAGCGACGACGTGATGAGGGACGTGGAGGCCTACGCGGCACCCGCGGCCGAGTACATCGCCGAGCTTGAGCGGACGACCGCAGAACTGGCGGCAAAGGTCCAGACCACGTCGGGCAAGAAGCCTGGCGATACTGTTTTCACGCCCGAAGTGATCCCCGACGCGGCCCTGCAGGAGGTAGTCGATTCCATCGACGAGCTCAGCGACTGGCAAAACAGCGCCCAGCACGCGAAGCTGTGGGACGCCGCGAAGAAGATGGACGACCTGCTGGCGGTCATGCCGTCGTGGGCGGGCAAGCCCGACAAGGAGCGCCTCGAAGAGGTGGTCAGGCGTGTGAAAGCGGACTTCACCGGTGCCCAGGCGCCGGCTCCGAAAGCCCCCGCAACCGCTGGCGATGCCAAGCGCGTGATCGATGCCATCCCGGCAGCGGCCGCGCCGGTGACGATCGGCGACATGCGCGGGGGGAGTGCACCCAGCCATTCAACCATCCCCGACTTCCGCCAAATGGTGCGTGACGGCATGACCGACGAAGAGATCATGGCGTCCCTCGGACCATAGGTGAAGCGGGGTCCTTTTACAGGACCGAGAAATGTCTACCACAAGCATCCCCAGCGGCTCGCCGCTGGCAAACAAGCAGTACAGCAAAGCGCTGGCTGCGATGGCCGTTCGGGCTCCGACCCCGCTCAAGATGTTGAGCGGCGCCATGCCCAGCGAAGACAAGGCGCTGCGCAAGCTGCGCCAGCAGACCACCACCGACATGCCTGTGGTGATGGTTGACGACCTCAGCCAGGGGCCCGGCGACACCGTGCAGGTTGACTGCGCGCACGTCACCAAGCTGCGTCCGGTGATGGGCGACACCAACGCCGAGGGTCGAGGCGCGCCGCTGAAGTACAGCAGCCAGGACATCCTCATCGACATGGCCACGCTGCCCATCTCGGCCGGCGGCCAGATGACGCAGCAGCGCACCCCGCACAGCATGCGCCAGAACGCCCTGGCGCAGTTGAAAGGAGGCATCCCGCGGTTCCGGTGGCAGCGTGCGCACACGGCCATGGCTGGGGCCCGCGGCGCGCAGGACGGCACCGACTGGATCCTGCCACTGGCCACCGACCCCGAGTTCGCGTCGATGATGATCAACACCGTGAAGGCGCCGACCTACAACCGGCACTGGGTGGTGAACGGCACCACGCTGACCCAGGGCGGTCTGCAGGTGGCGTCCATGGCCACCACGGACACGTTGAAGATGAGCCACATCGACGAGTTCGCGGCGATCTGGGCGGAAATGCACACGCGCATGGCCCCGATCATGATTCCGGGCGACCCCGCCGCCGGCGACGAGCCGATCAAGGGCATCCTGATGCTGGATGAGCTGGCCTGGAACGACTTCATCACCGACACCACGACCAGCAACAACATCCGCACCTTCCAGCAGAACGCGATCCAGCGCGCCAGCTACGGCAATCTGCGCGCGCACCCGCTGTTCTCGGGCGAGGTGCTGCTGTGGCGCGGGATCCTCTTCCGCAAGATCGGCACGTCCATCCGCTTCAACGCCAGCGACAGCTACCAGTACGTGGCGGTGGCGAACCGGCTGACGGCGACCGAAACGGCGGGCACGGTGTCGGCGTCGCTCTCCACCACGCACCAGGTCTCGCGCATGCTGTTCCTGGGCGCGCAGGCCCTGGCCTGTGCCTCGGGATCGAACCAGTACAGCGAGGAGTCCTACTCGCTGCTGGAGAACCGCACCAACTTCAAGCGCAACCTCGAATTTGCCGGCGAGATCATCGGCGCCGAGCAGAAGCTGCGATGGAGCCTGCCGAACCAGGACGGCGACCTGGAGCCGACCGACTTCGGCGTGGCCGTGATCGACACCGTGGTCAAGAAGCGGGCGCTGTAAGGCCTGGCAGGAACCGAGTAGGAACCAAGCATTGGCGGGCTACCTGGCCCGCCTCACCCAAACCAGCCAGAGGAAAACACCATGGCATCTCTCAAAGGCCTGCGGGCCAACATGCCGCAGATCATGCGCGTGGATGGCACCGCGCAATTCATCACCGACAAGCGCATCTTCACGGCCGCGCCGTCGGCCGCCGACACCATCGACTTCCTGTGCCCGGCCGGCTTCCAGCTGTGCACTCTGCGGTCGATCAACGACGACCTGGACACGGGCACGACGCTGCTGTACAGCGTCGGGTACCGGCCGGTGGACAGCGTCGCCGGCCCCACGGCCGTGACGGACTACTTCGCGGCGGCGGGCCAGACGGCCTTCCGTGCGGCGGGGCTGGTTGACTACGTGTTCAAGCCAATCACCTTCGAGAAGGACGTCTACATCTCGTTCTTGATCGGCACGGCACCGGCCGGTGTCACTGCCAACAACGAGCTGCACATCATCATGGGCGGCAACATGAACGGGCCGAAGTAATCGGGCACTGAAGCGCAACAGGGGGGGCGAATGCCCCCCCACCACCGAAGGAGAACTGACGATGCGAACGATTCCTCAGACCAGGCCCGGCGAGGTGCTGGTGCAATGCGTGTGGCCCGCGGCAAGAGGCCCGAAGCCGGACTGCAGGTCCGACAGCGGCGTGATCTGGGCCGGACATGGAGACGTCAAGGCCTACCCGGCCGACAGATGGCCGCTGCTGGCCGAGCACCCCGACGTCTGGCGGCTGTTTGACCCGGCAACCATGTCGCCGGCCGGAACCGCCGGCGCGTCCACCGCCCAGGCCGATGCGCAGTCCGACCAGCCGACCCAGCTTGAACGTGACCAGGCGGACGTGCTCCAGCAGGCCATGGAACGCATTCGCTACCTGGAGACACTGGTCGCCAAGCACCTGGTCAAGCAGGTTGAACCGACGTCGCCGCTGGTGCCGAACGACCTCGAAGAGCGCCAGCAACAGGCGGCCAGCCGCAACACCGACCTGGTGGCGGTTGTGCTCGATGACGGCGCCCCCGACGACAGCGGCGCGGCCGTGTGCGATCAAGCCGATCCCGAGACCGTGGCCGCCCACGAAACGCTGAAGGCGCCGGCGCTGATGCTCACCATCGACGACCTCAAGGCCATGTCTGTGGAGGAGGTGCGACAGCTGGCAACGGCCCGGTCCTACATGCTGAATCCCCGGCTGAAGGCTGAGAAGCTGTACGAGCAGTTTCTGGAAATGCAGGCCCTGCGCGCGGAGCAGAAAGCGTGAGCGTCACCGGCACCGACGTCATCAACAGTGTCAGGAGGGTCCTGCTGGACCCAACCCCTGGTGACTGGTTCACCGACTTGGACCTGGTGGACTTCATCAACACCGCCCAACTCAGGGCGGTGATGGCCAGACCCGACCTCGGAGCGGCCACCGAGAACATCACCATGACACAAGGGACGGTGCAGGAACTGGACGGGAGCCACGTCGCCATCCTGGACATCTTCCACAACTTTGAGAGCGGCGCCGTGGTGACGCTGGCGCCGAGGAGCATGCTGGACAACGGCGCCAGGAACTGGCCTGCCGCCACCGAAGACGACGACGTCTTGCATTGGGTCCATGATGCTCGGGCGAAGACAGTGTTCCGCGTCTACCCACCGAACACTGGCGCCGGGGAGGTGGTGGCGCTGGTGTCGAAGGTCCCGTCAAAGCTGAACGCGGCCGGTGACGGCTTGTCGGTCGGCGACATCTACAAGCCCGTCATCGACGCGCTGACGCTGGCCGAGTGCTATGCCACAAACTCGGTCAAGCGCGACGTGGAGAAGGTGACCTACTACGAGAACAAAGCCATGGCCATGCTCGGGCTTAACGCCCAGGCCGGCCTGGCGCTGGCGCCGCGCACCGGCGCACCAGGGGGTTCGTGATGGCTCAAACCGATGTGGTGACGTTGCTGGAGTCGATCGCGGAGCAGTGCCGGGAGTGCCCACGGCCGACGCTGGTCCGCAACTACATCGACGTCTGCCGCGACTTCTGCGAGCGCACGCGCTGGCTGACCAAGACCGTGACCGGCATCGCCACGGCGGTGGACCAGGTGAGCTACACGATCACGGCCGACACCTACAACGACCTCTTCGGCGTGTTCTCGATCGACCTGCTGGAGTCGGCGACCAAAATCCGCCAGCTGGTTGAGCAGGCGTCCGAGTTCTGGGACCCGGATGCGGCCAGCGACATCCCCGAGCGGTGGGAGTACGTCATGACCGGGCAGTTCAAGCTGGATCCGCCGCCGGCCGCAGCCTACGACCTCGTCGTGGAGGCCTTCATGCGGCCGAAGAAAACCGCTACGTCCATCGACAGCCGGCTCGCTGACGAGTGCGACCAGGCCATCGAGTACGGCGTGCTTTCCCGCGTCAAGGCGATCATCAACATGCCGTGGAGCGATCCACGCGGCGCCGACATGAACGGCCGCATGTACGAGTCGAACGTTGGCACCTACAGCGCGCTGGCGGACCGCAAGCACAACGCCGGCAGCCGCGGTAGTGTCGTCGGTGGCGCCCCGAACTCACGCACGCGTTCGCGCGTGCTGAAGATTTGAGGCTGCCATGCGCATCGGCACCAACGAGTTCCGGGGCGAGCTTCCGCACATCGCGCCGGAGGCGCTGCCAGACCAGGCCGCCCAGGTGGCGATCAACTGCCGCATGGAGACCGGGAACCTGGAGCCCTTCAAGCAGTTCGCCCAGACCAAGGTCCTGGCCAACACCGGCACCGTGCAGACGATCTTCCTTGCCCAGCACCCGACCACCAGCGCCAACGCCTGGCTCTCGTTCAACGAAGACGTGGACATCGCCCGCAACGTCGTCGAGGACGATCCAGACGGGCTGCTGCTGCTGACGTGCCCGGAACTGTTCGACACGCCCGTCTACACCACCTACGCGGCTGCGACGACTGGTTCCGAGCCCTTCCCGGTGGCCGGCAGCCTGCTGCCTCTGGGCGTCCCAGGGCCGAGCGACATCCCCGTGCTGGCGCTCGGGGTGGACAACAGCCCGACGACGTTTTCAATCGACGTGACCGACCCCGGCGACCAGCTCGCGCAATCCTGGATCTCGTCGCCAACCATCCCCTTCTCGGACTGAACGCATGGCATTCGAGTCATCGGTATCCCAGGTGGTTGTCGGCGGCGACACCGTCATCCGCCTGCAGTGGCGCGACACCCAGGGCGGGGGCATCCCGACCTTCGCCGCGAGGAACTTCGGCATCGAAGATGCGACCTTGTGCGAGTTCACCAGCGACTGGGAGGTGAACGACGTCGCCGGGCGCTCGCGCGCGGAGTGGGGCATCTACAGGTCAGAGACCGGGGACGGGATCGTCGTCGCGATCGAGCACGCCGGCGCCGTGTGGTCAATGGGAATCGGCACGACCGGTTCGTGGGCGCAGCAGGGATCGTTCATCGACGGCACGACGGTGGCTGGCCTGGCGGTCAACACGTTCTGGCGGATGCACATCAAGGCCGAGGTCAAAGAGGACGACAGCACCACCGTCACGGCGACGGTGCGCGATCTGTCCGACAACGAACTGGGCACGCTGACGGCGACGGTCAACGTGCCACGGGGGGGCTACTGCGGCTTCCACAGCTGCTTCGACCAGCTGGGAAGCGCCAGCACCTTCGACGTCAAGAACATCCGCGTGCAGGCATCTGGCGCCACCGGGTTCGTGCCGAAGCTGACGTCCACGGCCTACGTCTACACCTTCGTCAACAACCGCGGCTGGGAGTCGGTGCCGAGCCTGCCAACAGCCAACGTCCTGCGGCCTGACGGTGTGCAGGTCACGGTGACGACCAGCACCACGGCTCCAGTCGGCTACCCCGCGGTCACGCTCAAACGCATCTACCGCGTGGTGCAGGCGCTGACTGGCGACCTGTTCCTGCTGGTGGCTGAGATCCCGCTGGCCCAAGCCGACTTCGTTGACAACCTCGCCGACAACGAGGTCGGGCCCGATGAACTCCTGTCGCAGAACTTTGACCTGCCGCCGGACGGCCTGCGCGGGATCATGGCTCTGCCCAGCGGCGCCTACTGTGGCTTCGTCGGCAAGCAGCTGTGCATCAGTGCCGCCGGCTGGCCGCACGCGTGGCCGCTGCAGCAGCGCCACTCGTGCGAGTTCAACATCGTGGCCATCGGAAAAGTCGGGAACACCATCGTCGTCGGCACCGAGGGCCGTGCATACACCTGCACCGGCACGGATCCGGGCAGCTACGTCATGAGCGAGCCCGGCGAGAGCCAGGCCTGCGTGGCCAAGCGCGGCATGGTATTCCTGGACGGCCAGGGCGTGGCCTTCCCATCCCCAGATGGCTACCAGTTGTGCGCGGGCTCGGCCGGGAACCTGCGCAACCTCACCGAAACCATCTTCACCCGCCAGCAGTGGCGGGCGAAGAACCCGGCCTCGATCATCGCCGCCGTGCACGATGGCGTGCTGCACTGGTACTGGAAGACGGCTGAAGCAGCAGCTGAAACCGTGCTGTTCCTGTTCCACATGCTCGATTCGACTTCGAGTGAAGGGTTTCTAGAGTTCACCGAGTTCTATGGTGCTCACGACCAAACCGGAGCTGCATGGACACCCTCAAACAGCCATTGGGCGCTTGGCAATACGTCACCGGCACCGCAATTTGGTGCGTTCAGGCTTTCTGGTACCGGAGGAAACGAGACGGTATCTTTTGAACGCGAGCTATCGGCCCCATCCGTGGCGCTCACTGCTTCAAGTAGCTTTGCGGTGGATGCGTGGGTGCTGAAAAAATCGGATATTTCAACGTCGCAAATATTTATAGAAATCGGACATTTTGACTACAGCACAGGGTTCTACTCATTCACGTTGAAAGTCGGTGATGACGACGTAATAAAAGGTCAGTACGATGGGTCTTCGGCGTTCATCAGCATAGACGGGCCAGCCATCGCACTAAATACTTGGACGCACGTGAGAGTAAATTACGATGGTGCGGTAATGCGCCTATTCGTTAATGGAAGTCTTGCTGGCTCAGACTCAGCCGGTGGGATATCCGAAGATATAGGGACAATAAACTTCGCCAGGATAATACTGGCGGACTCATTCAACGGCTCTGTATACGTTGATGAGGCGTATTCAGTTGTTGGAACGCCGATCAGCACTTCAAATTTCACGCCTCCAACCGCGCCATGGCCGAACCCTTGATCGACTTCGTGGCGCTGGGCGAGCAGGTGCTTCCGGCGGCGCCTACCCTTCGGTGTCTACCGCTGGCTGAGCCCACCTGTGAGGCGCTCTACCTGCGTCGGCGTGAGGCCGTGGAGACCAGCAGCAGCGAGTGGCTTTGTTTCGTAGATGGGGATGAAGATGTGGTAGGCCCTGACTTCGTTCCAGCCATGCACGCATTGGCTCTACGCGCCGCCGACGCAGGCTACGCCATTGGTTGGGCTGCGGAGACCGTGCACGGAGTACCTGACCACCGAAACCTGCCCCATCACGGTGTGGTGTGCAACGTCGCGGCCCTGCGCGCCATCGACTGGCCGGAGGGCTGCTACCACTGGGAGGCCATCGCATACGGCGTGCTGAAGCGCGGTGGCCACGTTTTCGACCCGGTGCCTCGATACGACTGGCGCCCGGGGCCCGGCGGGGCCCGGCTGTGGCCGAGCACGCGCACCGGTATCGCCAATAGTGGCCTCTGGCTGCGGGAGAATCGGTGATGGCAAGTGGAAGCTACGCTCTCGACCCAACGCCCGGCGGCTTCGGCCTGATCGAGCTATCCCACCACGCCACGGCTGTGTTCGTTGACCCCGAGTCCGACGCGCTCTACGTGGTCATGGACGTCAACGCCGAGCCCGCGGACGTGCTGCTGCCGACGGCTAGCACAGCCGTCACGCCCAACGGCCTGACCATCTTCGAGTTCAACGCCGACACCGGCGACGGCGACATGGTCTACCGGTGGAAGGGAAAACTGAACCTGCTGGCCTATGCCCAGTCGCTGCGCATTGGCAGGGTCAGGGCTGTGTCCTACGACAACCTGCTGGTCGCGCACTACGGCGACGGCGTGCTGCTCAAGCAGCGGGTGGTCAGCAGCGGCAACACGTTCACGGTGCCGGCGCGCGAGAACTACGACACCTACGAGATTGAACTGGTGGGCACGAGCCGTGTGCGCGAGACGCTGCTGGTTGACGACATGAGGGAGTTCGGCTGATGGCCACGACCGGTAGACGCCTGGTGCTGGACGGGAGGCCATCGATCCCGATGGCGCTGGACCTGGCAGCAACCCGGGCCGCAGTGGACCAGATCCGCACGCGGCTGGACAAGATCGATGCGGCAGTGAACCGGGCGTTCAACACGCTCGACGCCAGTTCCCCACAGGACACGCTGGAGGCCCTGCAGGCGCAGATTGTTGGTCTGCAGAAAGCCCTGGAGAAACTGACGCAGCAGGTCACAGCGGCAACCACGGCACGGCAGCCGACGACCTACCTGGCCATGCAGATGGGCGACGACGGCGAAGACGGCCTGGCCGGCCCACCGGGACCGCCCGGACCTACTGGACCGCCTGGGCCAATGGCGGCGCAAGGCTGTGACGACTGCGGAGGCGACGAGTACACCATCGTGCTCCAGCAGGTCACTGGTACCTCAAGCCCAGGCGGGGACAGTTTCCTGTGGGACGAAGAAGGCCGGGCTCTACTAACTGAAGATGGCGAGGCCATCCTACTGGGATAATCAATGCCTACCATTACCGGTCTACCGACTCATGCCAACCCACTGGATGGCACTGAGGTTATCCCGTTGGTCCAAAGCGGTGTCACCAGCAAGGCGACACTCAGCGAGCTTGTTACTCCTTTCGACAATCCCTCAGAACAGGTCAACTTCACCGAGGTGAATGGGGTTGCGACCACGGCAATGCGCTCTGACTCGGCCCCAGCCCTTGCGTCGCAGTTGCTCCTTCCACTCGGCTTCGGTGACTTCCAGCTTGAGACGGAGGCCGATGGGGTTGGCACAGCCACCACCGGTAGTATCACGCTGCGAACCGGTGGTAACTCGGCAAAGAACGGGTGCCACCTGACGATGGGTGGCGCCAGCGCCAACGATGCGGATGCTGAACTGGTATTCGGCAAGAACCTGACGCTGCAGAAGTCATCCACTGCGGCTGGTGACATACTGGCCATTGGTGTGGGTCTGCAGATTCTCACGCCCGGCAAAGGCCTGGATGTGGCAGAGGGCACGGACGCCCGCTCTGGCGTGGCTACACTCGTTGGCGGAACAGTTGTTGTGAATACCACGGCAGTGACCGGTAGTAGCCGTATTCAACTGACCGCGCAGAATCTAGGAACCATTGCACTGCCAGCCGCGTTGGCTGTATCGGCACGCTCGGGAGGAACGTCGTTCACGATTCTCTCTGCGGACCCGACAGACACCAGCGATGTGGCTTGGTTCATCATCAACCCGGTATGAGCGTGGACGCTTAGAAAAGGCAAAGTCATGGCATCAAACAAGGCATTCAGGTTCGGACCAGTCGCGCTTGGCACGGTGATCGCTGACCTGCTGAACCCGCCCGGAACAACCGGCGGCGTTGGTGCCGGCACTCCTGACGTCTACATCATCATCCGGCACATTCAGGTGGTGAACCGCACGCCGACGACGGCGACATACAGCCTATACCTCGGCGCGACGGGCGCGTCGGCGTCAGGCACCGAGGTTGTTGGCACGGCGAAGGAGGTGGCCGGGAAGGCCACTGACCACTGGTACGGGGCGCTGCGGCTGGATACCCCCGACTTCCTAACCGGCCTATCAGGAACCGCCAACGCGCTGGTAGTGACTGGCGAAGGCGAGATCGGCATCGCCTGATGGCGGCCGGCCTGGGCATCGCCGACGCGGCCGCGTGCTGGCCGTTCGTGCTGGCCAGGGCCGGCCGCAGCGGCATGAAGGCGGCGCTGCTGGACAGGCTGCTGCAGCGGTGCCAGGCCGGCGCTGCCGTATGCCTGGCCAGCCCCCGCGGCGTGGTGGTTGTGACCCCGGTAGTGGCTGGGCCGATAATCCGCCTCGTTGTCATGCTGGCGGTGTCGGACGGATCGCCGGGCGCGTTCGCGGCGCACGAGCAGGAAATGCTGGAGGTGGCCCGCGAGTTTGGTGCCCACGAACTCGCTTTCGAGACGATGCGCCGCGGCTGGGCGAGGTTGCTGGGCAAAGAGTGGGCCGTTCGCGATGGCCTCTACGTCAGGAGCGTTCAATGAGCAGCAACGACGGCACCGTCGGGCAGACCCCCCAGCAGCAGGAGTTGCTGAAGATCGCCCAGTTCCAGGCCCAGCGTTTCCGGCAGCGTGAACTGCCCGCACTCAAAGCCTTCGCCGGCCAGGTCACGGCCGCGCACGAGCCCGGGTCTTTCGAGCGCACGCGGTCACTGGGCCAGGCCAGCGCAGAGAACGCGGCCGCTTTCGGGCAGGCCGGCCAGCAGGCCGACGCCGTGGCCGCTGGCCGCGGAGAACTCGGCTCGGCCGCGCACAAGCTCGGCGCCGTGGACATGGGAGCCGACGCTGCCACCTCGGCAGGGTTCGGCGCCGTGGCCGCTGACCAAAACGCTGAAGACCAATACGTGAGTGGTCTCGGCCGCGTAATCGCCGCCGGACGCGGCCAGCAGGCGACCGCGATCGACAGCGCCAGCACGGCCGCCGACATCAGCGGCCAGCAGGCCCGGGATGCGGCCCAGAGGTCACTGCAGAGCAGCATCGGCACCGCCGGCCTGGTGGGCCAGGGCCTTGGCACCGCCGCCGCCCTGTGGTCGGGCTCAAACGGCGTGCAGCCGAACACCGAGGACTACCGCGGCACGACGTTGCCCAATTCACTCAGGGGAGGTCGCTGACATGCCCGTACTTTCTTCCGCGTTCAGGCAGTACCAGCAGCCGACCACCAGCAACACGAACTTCTACGGCCAGACGCTGGCCGGCGGGACCCCGGAGCAGATCCAGGCGGCAATGACACGGCAGCAGTTCGCCGACTACGCTGGCACGTTCATCCCCTACGAGAACAAGTACATCGAGTACGCCATGGATCCGACCCAGGCGGCCACAGCCATGCAGTCGGCCCAGCAGGACGTGTCCAGCGCCTTCGACCGCCAGGCGGCGGCCACAGAGCGCCGGCTCCGGCCGCTGGGCGGGCTGGACCCGGAACAGCAGGTCGTTGCCAACCGGTCGCTGGCCCTGGCGCGGGCGACTGCGACTTCAGGCGCTGCTAACCGGGCGCGCGACCTCACGCTGCAGCGCCAGCAGGCAATCCTTGGAGGTGGACTATGAGGACAGGAACATTCGGGCTCGCGCAGGCGATCCCGGCCCGGCCGCGCATCTCGGGGCCATCGGTGGCATCGCTGGGCCAGCAGGACCTGCAAAGCTCCACCAGCACCATCGGCGCCGCGGCACGGGGCGCGGCAGCCACCGATGCGGCCAACGCCAACATGGAGCAGGAGGCCAAGGCCGGGAACGCGCAGCTGGGCTCCACGGCTGGTGCTGTGATCGGCTCTGCCTGGGGCCCAGCTGGCACGGCCATTGGCGGCACGCTTGGCGGCCTCATCGGTGGACTTTTCTAGGAGCACTTCATGGCACGAAGCATCGGCGAGGCCATCGCCAACGGTATCGACACCGGGTTCTCGCGCGTGCAGCAGTACCAGGCCGCCCAGGACGCGAAGGCGCGCCAGGAAAAGCTGGACGCCGAGCACACGCAGTCGCTGGGCATCGCCCGGCAGCGCCAGGCAGACGCAGACGCCTTGGCGTCGCTGGGCCAGCAGGAAAAGCTCCTTCAGGAGGAGGAACAGGGCGTTGTCGATTCCGGCGTTCCCAGGGACTCGGCCAGCCAGCAGGACTTCGCGGCGCGCGTGAAGGGTCTGCGGCAGGCGCGCGGCAAACTGCTTTCCAAGGCATCCGGCGGCATGGACTTCACGGCTGCCGAGCAGGCCGGGAAAGCTGACCTGGAGGCCATCGCCTCTGGCAAGGTCGATCCCGCCACGCTCGGGCCTGGCCAGCTCGCGCGCGCGGCCACGGTGGCCACGGGACGGGATCCCAAGGACTACATCCGCGTGCCCGGAGGCATGGCGCCGATCGAAAAGGCGAGCATGAACGTGCTGGAGGGCCTGCAGAGCAACGACATGGGCCGCGTCATCAGCGGCCTCAACGTGCTGCACGCGCCTGAACTTTCCGTCGGTGTCGGCTCCGAAAGCCCACACGGAAAGATCGTAGCGAAGCAGATCATCAACGTGGTGCCGGATCCGAACAGCAGCGACCCCGAGAACCCGAAGGTGATCCCGGTCATGCGCGTCTTCGTCAACAGCGGCAAGGACTTCCGCGGGCCTGTTCCACCAGGCATGCCAGACGGCTCAACCGGCTACTACGACGCGCCGCTCACGCAGGGGCGCAGTTCTGACCCCAACGATCCAGTGAAGTCGATCGGCGTCCAGGACTTCATGCAGCGCATGACGAAGCAGCTGCAGGCGGTGGAGGTTTTGAACGCGCCGCCGGTGCTGGCCAAGCTGCAAGAGGACGAAGCCGCGTGGAACCCGGCCGAGTACCTGCAGGCGCGCTCCAGCGTGGGCGTGAAGCCGACGAAGACGCTCAGCACCACGCGGACGCCAATCCCGGCTGGCGGATCGGTGCTGGAGCAGACCACGGACCAGAGCGGCCGCGTCGTCAGCGAGCGCCGCATCGAGGGCAACGCCAAGCCGACGCCACAGAAGCGCGCGGGCACCACGCAGGAGAAGATCGACGCCATCAACGGCCAGCGCGAGAGCAACGGCGGCTCGCTTTCCGACGAAGAGGCTGACGCCGCCATCTCGGGGCTGGTCAAGACCATCAGCACGGCCCGGCCGGCTGGCGGCCGCGGCAGCGGCAACGACCCATCGACCACAATCCAGAGCACGAAGGTAGGCGCCGACGGCTACATGGTCGGCGTGTTCCGGGACGGCTCGGTGAAGCAACTGGTGCTGGACGGCAAGCCGGTCAAGGCCCAGGACTACGCCAAGCGCGTGGACAAGCTGGCAGGCGAGATCGGCCGCAGCGTTGAGGGCATCGGGCGCAACGCCAAGGACCTGCGTGACGAGGCAGAGAAGACCCTGGCCAACCAGGCCGAGCCCGCCAAGGCCCCGGCGGCTGGCGGGGACTCCAAGGCGACGGCGCCGAAGGTGCTGAAGTTTGACAAGCAGGGCAACCTGGTGAAGTGAATGCCAAAAGCAGAACTCTATGACGGCACCGTTCTCGACTTCGAGGAAGGCACGCCCGACGACGTGATCGCGCGCGTGGCGCGCCAGCAGACGGAACAGTTGCGCACGGCCGAGGCCAGGCAGCCGCTGCCGCAGGGTGTGACACCGTCCACCGCCGGCGGCGGCCGCGGCCTAGTGCAGCCGCCAGCCGAGCCCCCGCCCGAGCAGACTGCGGCGGCGCCAACGCCGGCGCCAGCGGCCGCCCAGGCCCAGGCGGCGCAGCCGTGGCGCATTGGCGGACGCGGCACCGCTCCGGTGAAGGCGCCGCCGGCACCAGTTGATCCGCTCACCGCGGCACTGAATGGCCCGGCAGAGACTGGCGCAGGCGGCTACACCGCCGCCCAGATCGAGGAGGGCACGATCGCCCCGGACCGGCTGGAGCGCATCCGCCAGGAGCGGACCTGGGCGGCGAAGGGCATCCCGGAGGCCCACCCCATGCCGTGGGCGCAGGAGAAGGCGGCGCAGATCCGCGACTACACCAAGAACCCGATTGCGCGCGGCGCCATCGCCGGGTTCTCTGGCCTGGGCCAGGTGGGTGTGGGCGCGACTCGGCTGGCTGCGGATCTGGTGGGCGCGGACTCGGTGGCCGACTTCGCGGCATCGACCTCGCGCATGGCCAGCGACATCGGCGGCGGCATGACGCGTGACCTGACCGGCAACGACAAGCTCGTGGCCGACGTCACGAACAGCATCATGCAGTCGGCGCCGTCGATGGCGGTCGGCACCGTCGGCGGGCCCGCGCTGAGCACGCTTTTCACGCAGACGGCGCTGGCCGAGTACAACGAGGGCCGGAACAGCGGCTTCGGCGTCGGCGAGTCGCTGGCGCGCGGCGGCATCATGGGCATGGCCGAGGCCGTTGGCGAGCGGTTTGGGTTCCCCCACCAGATCAAGCTGCTGCGTGGCGTCGTGCGCGACATGCCGCCGAACGAGCTGGCGAAGACGCTGGGCGAGCTCATCAAGAAGGAGATCCCGGGCGAGCAGCTGACCACGGCGCTGGAGTTCATGGCCGACAAGATCGGCCCAGCGGCCCAGAACCCGAACGCTACGCTGGCCGACTACCTGGAGCAGGCCGGCGACACGCTGAAGACCACGGTTGCGCAGACGGCTGTCATGGGCGGGGGGCCGGCGGTGCTGGCCCAGGGCCGGCTCAACGACGCAGCCGTAGGCCGCAGCGCCCTGACCCAGGCCGAGCGCCTGGCCATGGACAAGTGGGGCGTCAACCCCTATGCCATCGCCAACGCCAACGGCTTTCGTGTGGATCCGCCGCTGGTGTCCGACGACGCCAAAGCCCAGCGGTCGAAGACGACGACAATTTTCGAGAACGCGGCGGCCTCGTACGGGATCCCGTCAACGGCGGTGGCCAGGGCAAAGAAGGCGGCCGAGGGCCTGGCGCTGGACCAGCTGGGGCCCTTCTACTCGCGTTTCGTGCAGGCGCTGCAGAAGCGCAACCTCGTGGGCTCGGACGTGGACGCGCACGTGCTGGACTCGCTGGAGGCGGGGCCGGTGGTGCTGCCGGAGGAACGCGCAGCCCAGGCCGGCGAGACGAAACCGGCTGCGGCTGAATCGAAACCGGCAAAAACCGAGACGCCGGCTGCAGAACCTGACTACAGCGGCCTGAGCGAGCCCAGTTCGACTGCTGAGCCGGCCGCAGCGCTGGCGGCTGCCGGCATCGACGAGGCCGCCCACGCCGCGGCCACGTCGCCGCAGAATGACCTGCAGGAGCCAACGCCCGCGCAGCGGGACGCCGGCAACTACCAGAAGGGTCACCACCGCATCGGCGGCCTGGACGTGAGCATCGAGAACCCGCAGGGCAGCGTGCGCCGGTCGAAGCCGGACGCACCCGTGCAGTGGGAAACCGAGATGCAGCACCACTACGGCTACATCCGCGGCACAGTCGGCCAGGACGGCGACCACATCGACACCTTCATCAAGCCCGGCACACCCGACGACTTCGCCGGCAACGTGTTCGTGGTGGACCAGGTGGACCCGAAGACCGGGAAGCCTGACGAGCACAAGGTCATGCTCGGGTTCGACACCGAGGCCGAGGCGCGTGCAGCCTACCTCTCCAACTACGAGAAGGGCTGGAAGGGCCTGGGCGCGATCACGGCGTCGCCCATGGCCGACTTCAAGACATGGCTGAAAGGCGACACCAGCAAGCCGTTCGCGGCTGCAGCGGCAAAGCCGACCGCCGGCGGTGGCCCGCGCGTGATTGGCCGGGTCGGCGACATGCCCACGCAGGCCGAGCCGCTGGAACTGCGCGCCAACGCCGACGGCACGGTCACGCCGTGGCTGGAGGGGCACGAGCTGGTGGACTTCGAAAGCGGCGACCCGCTGCGCCTGGCCGGTGACGTCAGCGACGCGCAGGCCGTGGCCGCGATCAAGGCCGCCGGCGCCGTGGGCCGGAACAAGAAGTTTTTTGGCGTGGCTCAGGACGCGGCGCCGGCACAGGCGACGGCGAAGAAGCCGGGCCGCAGCCGCGCGCTTGACCCCGCCACCGACACCATGCTGCAGGCGCTGGCTAAGCTGGGCGGGGTCCAGCGCCAGGTCATGGCCAGCGAGTTCGGGCTGCGGCCGGAGGAGTTGAAGCACTCCGTGACCGTGGCCGGGCTCAAGGGCTACCCGTTCCGGGCCAAGGGCGGCATGGGCGTGGACGCAGCCATCGAGGCCCTGCGCGAGGCCGGCTACCTGGCCGGCGTGTCCGACAAGGACGCGCGTCACGCCTTCGAGGATGCGGTGCACAAGGAACTGGGCGGCGGCCAGGCGCTGACGCCGCACGGTCAGATGGCGCGCGCGGCCGCCGAGCACGAGGCGCAGGCTGCGCACGCCCAGGCGCTGGACGAGGCGGCCCAGGCCGAGCGCGACGCCATCATGGCCGAGGCCGGCCTGAGCGAAGCCGAAATGGCGGCCGTCACAGACGACGACATTGACCTGGCCGGAACCAGCAACACCAGCCCCGAGGCGTTCATGCGCGCCATGGGCTTCACCGAAGAGGAGATCGCTCGTGAAACAGGAACACGTGCGCCAACTGGCGCTCAAGAAGCTGGCGCGGCTGCCGGCAAAGAAGCGGGCCCAGCTACTGGATCTGGAGGCCCAGAAGCGAGGACTGCACCTGCCGGAGCCGCCGAAGAAGGACTGACGGCGCCGACGGCCACGGGCCTGCGCCAGGCGGCCGAGCGCCGCCGGCGCGCGGAACAGTCTGCGCGCGACAAGGAGCGCGCGGCGGCCGACAAGGCCAAGGCCGACGCCGAGCGCGGCGAGTTCACCCTGACCGGGTCAGATCGGCCGGCCGATGTGGCTGCGGCCGCCGGCCAGGCCGGCCTTTTCGAGGCGCCAGCATCAGCGCCGGCCAAGACCACCCCGCCGCCAGCGAAGAAGCTGACCAAGGCCGCCCAGGCCCAGGCCGATGCCGCCCAGCGCCTGGCGGACTACTTCCGGCCCGGCAACGTCGTGCGCAACAGCCGCGGCGGCTTCGACGAGGTGCTGGCTTTCAGGCCCGCATCCGACGAGAGGAACTGGTCGGTGACGGTTCAGGAGGTCAAGGAAGTCGGTGGCCAGTGGGTGCGCCAGGGCAAACCTCAGGACGCCCGCCAGCACTCCACCATGCCGGAGGAGCGCCTGTTCAAGAACGGCCCATTCCGCAAGCTGGGGCCGCAGCCGGGGTCGGAGGTGACCTACTCGGAGCCGCGCGCAGACGGGGCACCTTTCGCCAACGCGCCAGACCGCGGCCAACCAGCCGCAGCGCCCGCGCCGGCGCCGGCTGCCGAGCCCGCAAAGGCGACGGCAAAACCGGAAGTCAGCAAGAACACGATCTTCACCGAGGACGCAGCCGAGCGCGCCCGGGAGATGCTCAGGGCGAAGCTGAAGCCGCCAGGTGCCGGGAAGAAGGGCCAGGGCGGCGCCATGGACCCCGAGATCTTCCAGGCCGGCATCACGCTGGCTGGCTACCACATTGAGCGCGGTGCCCGCACGTTTGCGGCCTACGCCAAGGCCATGATCGACGACATGGGCGAGGCGGTGCGCCCATACCTCAAGAGCTGGTACGCGGCGCTCTACTACGACCCGCGGACCGCCGACATGCAGCCGGAGATGACGCCGCCGGCAAAGCTGGACGAGGCGGCGGCAGCCGCGGAGGAGCAGGGCAATGTACGAGACACCGACACCGGTGTGGAACCGGATCGCGGCGACGCAGGAGATGTCCAGCGAGATGTGGAGGAAAGTCTTTCAGTCCGAGGACTTGGTGAAGGCCCTCAAACCGCTGGAAAGCGAACTGGAAGCGCTCGGCGCGGACGCCCGGACGACGCGGGCGTACCTACTGGTCGCGCCTCTCCTCTTCGAGAACTTGGCGATCAGCCGGTTCATCGAGCAGGAGGGGCGGCAGAGCCTTCGCTCTTCGATGCCGGAATTGGCGACGGTGCGCGAGGCGACAACCCTGGCATCGCAGGAGTTCAGCCTGACCCCCGGGCAGCAGGACCGGCTCCGCGGCCTGCTGTTGCGTGGGCCGGAGCTACAGAAAAGCGCGCCGCCCAGCGGGCCGCCGAAGGCGTGAAGCAGGAGCCTGGACTCGACAACATCCGGGCGACCCTACCGTACCTGCAGCCGGGCCAGCAGGAGGACGTGTTCAAGGCCGAAACCAGGTTCGCCAAGCCGGACGGCTACGGCATGCTCTTCACGAACGGCACTGGCACGGGCAAGACCTTTTCCGGGCTCGGCATCGTCAAGCGCTTCGTGCGCGCCGGCAAGGGCAACGTCTTGATCGTCGTGCCGGACGTCAAGATCATGGCCGACTGGATCGAGTCGGGTACGGCCCTGGGTCTGAACATCAAAGCGCTGGAAGACACGAAGGACGCCGGCCGCGGCGTGACCATCACCACCTACGCGAACCTGGGCGAGAACGATGCCCTGGCCACCAGGTCCTGGGACCTCGTGGTACCGGACGAGGTGCACATGCTCATGCAGTCGGCCGACGGCAAGCAGACGAAGGCGCTAAACGCGCTGCGGGCGATCACGCTGCACCCCCGCGGCGTGGGCAACCGGTTTGAGATGCTCAACCGCGACGACGTCAACACCCGCAAGGACCTGGCCGAACGCATCAGCGACCTGGAAGAGTCCAGGCTGGGCACCGATGCCGCCGCGCGCCAGAAGATCGATGCCCAGATCAAAGTCCTCGAAGGCCGGCTGGAGCCGCTGCGAAAGAAACTGGAAAACGAACTGGGGCGCGTGCGCGATGATGTGCTGGCGCGGCAGGGCGAGAAGCGCACGCGGCTGGCGGCGCTGTCGGCGACGCCGTTCGCCTACGAGAAGACGGTGGACTGGGCCGACGGCTACCTTTTCGACTACGCTCCCGGCGGCGCCGAGGAACAGGCGAGCCCCGGCTACAACGAGGGCGACGCCCGCGACCAGTTCTTCATCCAGCACTTCGGCTACCGCATGCGCTACAACAAACTCACGGAGCCGGATGCGAAGGTGGACCGCGGGCTCATGCAGCGGCAGTTCAACGGCTGGCTGAAGAACCAGGGCGTTCTCAGCGGGCGCATGCTCGACGTGGCCGCCGACTACGACCGCCGGTTTATCCTCGCCGAGTCGGCGGTGGGCAACGAGATCGACCGCGCCATCGAGTGGATCCGTGACAAGGCCAAGGAATCCAGGCTGGCGAAGAAGGACAACCCGGACGCGATCGACGGCTGGGCGCACATCGAGGCCGAACTGAACCAGGAGTTGTTCGGCAAGCTCGGGCACCTGGTGCGCCGGTACCTGCTGGAGGCGATCAAGGCCAAGGAGGTGATCCAGCACGTGCGCGACCACATGGCCATCGGCCGCAAGGTGGTGGTCTTCCACGACTTCAAGAAGGGCGGCTCGCGCAACCCTTTCGCCTTCGCCCAGATCGATGCGCCACTGAGGCGCCCAGATCACATGGACGAGGAGGGGTTCGACAAGTACAAGGCCGTGCTGGAGGCCCGCAACGCCGCCGCCGCGGAGTTCAGGGCGGCCTTCCCCAGCCTCGCCGGCGACCGCCTGCTGGCCGAACTGGTGTCGCCCACCACCAGGTTCAAGCGCGAGTTCCCTGACGTCCTGCTCATCAACGGCGACGAGAAGAAGGCGGACCTGCTGGCCAGGTACAAGCGCTTCAACGACGACGACGTCGGCCCGCAGGTGGCGCTCGTGCAGTCGGCCAAGAACAAGGGCTGGAGCGGCCACGACACCACCGGCAAGCACCAGCGGGTGCTGTTCAACCTGGGCCTTCCGACGCAGCCGACGATGAGCATCCAGCAGGAGGGGCGCATCTACCGCACGGGCCAGGTCAGCAACGCCATATTCAGGTACCTCAACACCGGCACGAACTGGGAGCGCTGGGCGTTCGCGCAGACGATCGCCGAGCGCGCCAGCGCCGCCGAGAACCTGGCCACCGGCGAACTCGCGCGCGCGCTCAAGGACGCGTTCATCGCCGGCTTCGAGGAGAGCGGCGACTTTCCCGCCGGCCACGAAGGCGAGGGCACGGGCGGCAAAGAGCGTGACCGCCTCGCCAATGAGGCCGTGACCGAGTACGACCGCGCGAAGGCGTTCTACTTCGGCACGGCCAAAAAGACGGCCAAGACCAAGGCGAAGGAGGGCACTGACTATTTCGCCACGCCCGAGCCCGTCGGACTGAAGATGGTGCAGATGCTGGACCTGCGCGGGGGCGAGGACGCGCTGGAGCCGAGCGCGGGCCACGGCGCCATCGCCCGCTGGTTCCCGGAGACGGCGAACCGCACGGCGGTGGAGCCCAGCAACACCCTGGGCTCGCGCTTGGCCATGGTCTTCGACGGCAAGATCATCCGCGGCGATTTCGAGGACTTGAATGTCGTCAACAAGTACGACGGCATCGCCATGAACCCGCCCTTCGGCACGGCCGGACGGACCGCGATCGACCACCTGGCCAAGGCGGCCGAGCAGCACCTGCGTGAGGGCGGCCGCATCGTGGCCTTGATCCCGACGGGTCCGGCCGCCGACAAGAAGTTCGATAAGTGGTTCTACGAAGAGGACACCAGGCCGGCGAGGCCGCTGGCAACGCACCCAATCCTCGGGACCATCTACCCGGGTGACACCGTGAAGACGCGGGCCTCGTTCGCGCCGGCCGGCAAGGTGGTCAGCCTGAGCCGAACGAGCGGCTCGCCGTTGCTGATGATCCGGTCGGAGGGCAAGACCTACGATTCCGGCGTGCCCGTGGACGCGGTGTCCAACATCGAGCCCACCGGCAAGCGCAGCGAGAGCTACCGCCCAGCCGCTGGCCTACACCTGGTGGCGGACATCAAGCTGCCGGCCGTCACGTTCGAGCGCGCCGGCACCCAGGTCATGACGCGCATCGTCGTGATCGAGAAGACCAAGAAGGACGAGCAGCCGCCTCAGCAGATCAACCGCGACTACACCGACGCCCAGGACATCAACGAACTGTTCGACCGCATGGAGGATCTGGAGCTGAAGCCGCGCGCTGGCGTCGAGACCGGCGAAGAGGCGCAAGCACAGGCCGCACCAGCGCCTGCGCCGCGTTCGGTGGCCAAGGCCGGGAAGGCTGCGGCCGCGCAGCAGGGCGAGGCCCTGGCCGCTGCAACCGGCGTCGTGCTGGTGGAGCACACCACCGGCAAGGGCAAGCTGCTGAAGGGCGTCATCCGCAAGGACCTGACGCTGGCCGAGGCCAAGCAGGTGGACGAGTACACGTTCAAGAAGGACGGCGGCTTCTTCATCCGCGCCGAGCACCTGGCAAAGCTCGCGGAGAAGTACCCTGACGCCCAGCTGGACCTGGGCCGTGAGGCTGCCGCAGCAGTGGCCGGCGGCCAGGCCAGTGCAGCCGACGTCGAGGCAGTAGCCGAGCTTGAACGCAAACTCGCCGGCGGCAAGGAGCGGCGGTTCACGCTGACGGCGCTGCCGGCCATCACGCGGGTTGAGAAGGGGGCATCGGCCGCCGAGCAGGACCGTTTCGCGGCCGTGGCGATGATGCGCGCCCTCTTCAAGAAGCGCGTGGTGCTGTTCTCTTCGCAGGGCGGCGGCGGCGCCAACATCAACGGCGTGGCCCTGGCGAGCCGGCCGGATGTGCTGTTCTTGAACGCCGGCACCCGGCGGCCGATCATGTCGGTGCTGGGTCACGAGCTGCTGCACCAGATGCGGCGGGACAGGCCGGAGCTCTACGACCGGCTGGCCGAACGCCTGGACGCGCTCATCAAGGACCCGGGCGAGCACTTCCGCGAGATTTCGGCGCGCTACAACACCGCCGGCATCATCACGCCTAGCCCGCAGAAGATCCGCGAGGAGCTGGTGGCAGACATCGTCGGCGACAACTTCACCGACCCGGCTTTCTGGCGCGGCCTGCAGGAGGGCCGGCCGGGCCTGTTCCAGCGCGTGCTCGGCGCCGTGCGCGACTTCCTCAACGGCGTGCTGGAGCGCCTGCGCAACGAGCGTCCGTTCGGCACCGACAAGTACCTGAGCGACGTCGTGGCGGCGCGCGATGCCGTCGTGCAGGCGATGAAGGACTACGCCGGCAGCCTGGCTGCCGGTCAGGGCAAGGCCGCCCCAGCTGCAGGCGACGTGAGCTTGAGCGCCGGCGACGTGACCGACACCGCGGCCTTCCGGCGCTGGTTCGGCGACAGCAAGGTGGTGGACAAGGCCGGCAAGCCGCAGGTGGTCTACCACGGGACTAGCGGCGACTTCAGCCAGTTCGCAAAGGGCGAGGGCGGCGCGATGTGGTTTGCCTCCACCCCGGCCATTGCGAACAAGCACGCAGCCCGCACGGCAGACGGCGAGCGCGGCAACGTGATGCCGGTATACCTGTCAATCAAGAACCCAGTCGTGATCGAAGGTCGCTCCGCGGATATTGCCAAGGCGATCAACCAAGCGTACCGCAACGGAAACGACGGCGTTATCGCGCGCGGCAAGAGTGACCTTGGCGAACAGGGCGACGTGATCGTGGCTTTTCAGCCAGAGCAGATCAAGAGCGCCATCGGCAACCGTGGCACGTTCGACCCGAACGACCCGGACATCAGCCTGAGCGTGGACCGGCACACGCCTGAGCAGCGCGCTGCGATGGCCCGCGCCGGCATCGACACCCGCGGCCGCCTCCAACGCGCCGGCGACAAGGTCCGCGAGTTCTACGGCAGGGCCGTGGAAGCGTGGAATGACAACTGGGCCCGGCAGTTTCAGCAGGGGTACGTCGACCAGTTCACCGGCATTGCCCAGGCGGTGGAGCGCGAGCTGGGCGGCCTGCCGGTGGAGCAGGACCCCTACGTGGCTGCCAGGCTGGCCAACGGCGGCGCGTCGTCGGTGATGCGGGGGCTGCTGCTGCACGGCCAGGCCGCGTGGGCCGCAAACGGCCAGCACCTGGTGAAGGTGCCGGGCACGCGCGGCCTGCTGGACATCCTGGCGCCGCTGGGCGATGACCTGAACGACTTCTTCGGGTGGATGATCGGCAACCGCGCCGCGCGCCTGGCCAAGGAGGGCCGAGAGCGCAACCTCACGCCGGCGCAGATCCAGACGCTGCAGGACCTGGCCAAAGGCAAGGAGGCGAAGTTCAGGGCGGCCGCGCTCGAGTACGCGGCCTTCAAGCGCAGCGTGCTGGACATCGCCGAGCACGCGGGCCTGATCGACGGCGAGGCCCGCAAAGTCTGGGACAACGCCGACTACATCCCCTTCTACAGGAAGATCGACCAGGAGGCCGTGTTCACGGCTACGGGGAAGCGCGGCCTGTCCGGCCAGAGTTCAGGCATCCGCACGCTGCGCGGCGGCGAGGCGGCGTTGAATGACCCGCTGGAGAACATCATCATGAACTTCAGCCGGCTCATCGACGCCTCGCTGAAGAACCGCGCCATCGCAAAGACCGTGCACCTGCTGGAGCAGGCGGGGTCGGATGTGGTCACGCGCGAGGGCATGACGTTCAGCAAGGAACTGGTGCCGGCAGGTCAGGTGAAGAAGGTGCTCCGCGACGCCGGCACGCCGGACGTGGTAATGGACATCATCCCCGACACGGCCTTCGTCGGCATGGCCAAGATGTGGGCCATGCAGCCACCTGCCGATCCCGACATCGTGCGGGTGATGGTGGACGGACACCCGCGCTATTACCGCGTCAATGACCCGCTGCTGCTGAAGGCCCTCACCAGCTTCGTGCCGTTCGACTTCCCGGGCCTGGGCGTGCTGCGGGCGTTCAAGCGCATCCTCACGGCCGGCGTGACGGCAGCACCACCGTTCTGGATCCGCAACTTCGTGCGCGACACCGCGGCTGCGCAGCTGGTCGGCCGGGACGGCTTCTCACCGGGAAAGTCCGTGTCCGGCATCGTCAAGTCCTACACGGAAACGGGGGCCGGGGAGGCCATGCTGTTTGCCGGCGCCAGCTTCCAATCCGGCCAGGTGAACGCAGGCGATCCGGCCGGCACCGGTGCGTCCATCCGGCGGGCGCTGCGTCGGCGCGGGTTCAATGCCGCCACCGTCGAAGGGTTCATGGGCACCGTGATCGACACGCCGGCCAGGTGGTGGGAGCACTACCGCCATGTGGGTGAGGCCGTGGAGAACGCCAATCGCGAGGCCGTCTACGAGGCCGCGGCCAAGGCAGGCAGGGGCAGCACGGCCGCGGCCTACGAGGCCAAGGACCTGATGGACTTCACCCTGCGCGGCAGTAGCCCCGTTTACCAGTTCATGGCGGACGTGCTTCCGTTCTTCAATGCGCGCGTGCAGGGCCTGTACCGGCTGGGCCGGGCGAACCCGAAGCGACTGGCTGCCTACGGCATGTTGATGATGGTCGCCAGCCTGGCGCTGGCGTGGGCGAACGCCGACAACCCCGAGTACGAGGAACTGCCGGACTGGGACAAGGACAACTACTGGCACTTCTGGATCCGCGGCGAGCACTTCCGGCTGCCGAAGCCGTTTGAGCTGGGCGTGGCGTTCGCCACCGTGCCAGAGCGCATCATGCGGTACATCCGCGGCCAGGACACGGGCAAGAAGGCGGCCACGCGCATCGCCCACGACATCATTGACCAGCTGGCCTTCGACCCGGTGCCGCAGGCGATCAGGCCGGGCCTGAACGTGGCCATGAACCGCGACACCTTCCGCGACCGTCCGATCGAGAGCATGTCCGACGCCAAGAAGCAGCCGGCCCAGCGCTACAGCGCGCTGACGTCGCCGGCGGCGGTGAAGCTGGCCCAGGCCGCGGAGCCGCTGGTGAACGCCACCGGGCTCGGGCCGAAGAAGCTGGAGTACCTGGCCAACGCCTACTTCGGCACCATCGGCGCCTACGCCCTTGGGCTGGCCGACCTGGCCGTGGCGGCGCTGGACAACAAGGCGCCGGCGCCGGCCAGGCGGCTGGACGACCTGCCGCTGGTGCGCGATTTCTACCGCATGGACCCGCCGCGGGCGACCGTCTTCGAGCAGGACCTGTATGCGCTTCGCGCCGACGTCGAGGAAGTCTACGAGACCGTGCGCGACAAAGCGAAGAAGGGAGACAAGGAAGGCGCGATAGCGCTGGCCAAGCGCGAGGCCACAAAGCTGGCGCTGCGGCAGCAGGTACAGTCGGCCACCAGCATGCTGCAGGACCTGAACAGGAAGCGCGACGCCATCTACGCCAACAAGACGATGACGCCGGAGAAAAAGCGCGAGGAGATCGACAAGATCCTGGCGCAGAAGGCCCTCATCAGCCGCAAGGTGATGACCAACCCAGTGGTGCGGAGCACCCAGTAACCGAAGGAGAAGACCATGTACGAGGCAATGCTGATTGGCGGCACGGCGGCGGTGGTAGCGGCGTGGGCAGTGTTCCGCCTGCGGCCGCCGGAGCAGACCGTGGGTCAGGCTGTCAAGCTGCTGGTGAGCTTCGGGCCGCGGCCGACGACACCGAAGTGAAGATCACCGCCATCGGCCTGCTGGCGGTTGGCATGTTCACGGTCTTCGGCTGGAAGGCGGCGCCCGAGTGGGCCCAGGCCGACGTCTGGAACGCCAGCCTGGCGATCCTGGTAATGTTCCTGCTGGGATCGTTTGCGCTGGCCTACCGCCGCTATCCGCGGCTGGTGCTGGTCTGCTGCTACCTGATCGTGCTGTTCATGTTCACGGCCGGGTGCTCTATGCTCTGGCTCGCGAACCCGTGGGTGGTACTGCCTGGCCAAGACCAGTGCGACGCCCGGTTCAAGTTTCCGCTCGCTTTGGTGGGGCTGTTCATCGGCCTCGTGGTGTTGTTCCTCATCAGGAGCCCTGGCGGTGGAAAAAATCCCAAGTCTTGACACGGTGCTTGTCACCCTGGCTGTCTGGGCCTTCGGCAACGTGCTCGGGCCAGCCCTGGGCATGATGATGCTCATCGTGTTCGGCTGGTTCGCGGGCGTCATCATCGGCGTTTGGCGAATGGGCGAAGACGGCACCCGGATCAACACCATCTGGTTCGTCGTCGTCAGCTTCATCGTGACGGTCGGCGGCGCCGGCGCGCTGGCGAACATCGTCGCCCCGCACCTGCACAGCAAGCCGTTCGAGCTGCTGTTCTTCGTGGCAATCGCCATACCCGCAATCGGCACAAGCTGGCTCGGGATCATCAGGTGGGCCTTCCGGCGCGCCGCCCGCCTCGCCGAATCAAAAGTGAAAGGGGATGCTCCATGAGCATGCTGCACTACCTGATCGCGCCGGTGGCGCTTCTGACGCTGGTGCTGGCCGCGGCCGGGATCTGGGCGATCCTCTGCCGGCTGCGGCTCATGCACCCGGCCCGCACGAAGTTGGTGGTGGCGGCGCAGCACGGCGTGCTGGCCTTGGGGCTGTTCTGCGCGGCGATCTGGAGCATCAACTGGGAGCTGGCGCGCGAATTCGGAGCCACCGGCTGGGTGGTGGACCTCCTGGGCAACCGCGACATAGGCACGCTGGCGCTGGTGGCGAGCGTGCTGCTGTACCTGCTGATGAGCGCGCACCGGTGGCGGTTCACTGCCCCGGCCGGCACCTACCATGATTCGGAGTGACGCCATGCCAGTGCCAATGCGCGTTGTCGGCCAGGTTGTCGAGGGTGCCAGGGGTGAAACGGCGCTGTTCAAAGAGCGGACGCGGGCCGAGCAATACGCGCTGGAACGCGCCGGCCACGGCACCTGCACCGTCGAATGCATGGTGACCGAGCGCGACGCCTTGCGCTACGCTCTGGCCTGGCTCAGGGAGCACCTTCCATACGGACTGGAGGCCTTGGCCGACAACTGGAGCAACAATGCCGACGACTTCTGACCAGACCAAGTCCCAGCCTGGCGACCCCTACTGGCTGCAGATCGCGCGCCGCGACATCGGCCTGCGCGAGGTCCCGGGCCACATCCATGCGCCGCGCATCCTGGCGATGTGGCGCGCCGTCAAAGCGCCGTTCACCGACGACGAGACGCCGTGGTGCGGCGGCGCCGTCGGCGCGTGGATGACAGAGGCTGGCATCGCGCCGCCGCCGTCGTGCTGGCGCGCCAAGTCCTGGCTGGATTGGGGAAAGCCCACGTCGAACCCGGTGGTGGGCACGGTGGTGGTGTTCGGCCGCGACGGTGGCGGCCACGTCGCCCTGGCTGTGGGTCGCACCAGGTACGCAGAACTGGTGTGCCTCGGCGGCAACCAGGGAAACGCGGTGTCCCTGGCGGCATTCAGCGAAGCGCGCGTGCTGGGCTTCCGGCTGCCGCCAGGCGACAGGATGTATGTGCCGCTGCCGATCATCGACGCCGACGCCAGCCCGGGTGAGGCGTGAACGCCGTCGCCGCCGCCGCGCTGTCGCTCGCCACCGGCCTCGCCGTAGGCGGCTGGGCCGGCTGGGACTACCGTGACGCCCGCGCCCAGCGCGAGCGCGCCGGCGCCGTCGAAGAGGCGTTGCAGGAAGAGGCGGCCCTGCGCGGCCGCATGGAGGAGAGCCATGCGCGGACGGTCGAGGAACTGGCGCAGCTGCGCATTGACCGGGCTGACGCTGACGCTGCTGGCCGCGATCTGCGCGTGCGGCTCGCCGCTGCCGTTGCCGCTGCCCGTGCCGCCACTGCCGGCAGAGGCGAGGCAGCCGCAGGGGAAGGAGATCCCATCGGTGTGCTCGCTGGGGTGCTCGAAAGGGCTGATGCAACTGCGGCAGAGCTGGCTGAATACGCCGACCGAACTCGTGCCGCCGGAGACGCCTGCGTCAGGTCCTACGAGGCGCTGAAGCGCCGATAACCGGCTAGAACTCGCCAGGCGCGACCTGGAAGCACGGCACGCCGTGCCGGCGCCACATCGCCACCACCTTGTCGCGGTCGTCGAACACGCCTGTCAGGCGCTGGCGCTCGGGCGGCTCCATGTCGGCGAGCCAGCCGAACTTCAGTTGCTCGTCGGGGGTGAAGTCTCCGGCCTTGCGCATCCTGAAGCGCTCCGGGGCTCCGAACGGCCACGCCGGCAGGGTGTTGGCAGGCCACCCGAAGCAGCCGTGCTTGCACAGCCATGCGAGGGTCTCGGCGCGCACCTCGTCGCTGCGTCCGCTCCAGATCCAGCACTCGGCCCCGCCGCGGCGCAGGGCCTGCAGCGTCTGGATCACCGGTAGGTTGGGTTCGTCGTCCACGCAGGCGGCGAAGAAGGCGCGCCAGTCCTTCGACTCGCCGTCCACAAAGTGCCTGCGGTGGTCGATCAGGGCCAGGGTTCCGTCCAGATCAAAAATGTAGAGAGGTCGCATGCGACTCCTTGTCGTGGTCAGAACGGGATGCCATCGTCTTTGTGCATGGCCAGACGGCTGCGAAGGTCGCGGTACCACCAGCCAAAGCTCATCGGGTCGTGCGCCTGGTCAATGGGGTGCATCAAGTCCCAGTATTCCTGCACGATGCGCGGCGGTTGATCCGGCAGGTTTGACAGCGCGCCCATGAGCCTGGACAGGCGGCGGGCGCGCTCGTAGCGCTTGCGGGTCCACTTCCAGCGCTTCATGGCCGCCGCTCCAGCCCGCACATGGCGGCCACGAGAAGCTGGGTGGCCCACATCGGTCGCGTGCCACCCAGCACAAGCGCCTGCACACGGTCGGCGCTGACACCGTGGTCACGCGGAGGCGGCGGGACCCAGCGGCAGCCGATCTCAATGCCGGCGCTGGTGCGGTAGACCAGCTTGCCGCCGGGCCTGTCGCCCATGCGCGCGAATCCGGCTCGGGCGCGAAGCACGCGCGGCGACACCATGCTGATGGCGCCCATCATTCGATCCCCAGCATGCGCTTTGCGCTGGCCTCGACTGCGGCCATGGCATCGCTCATTGTGTCCAGTGACCAACCGGCGTGCACGCGATTGACAGCTACGCGCACCAGCCGCATGTGCTCAGCCATCATGGCGGCGGCGTCGCGCTGGCCTCCCACAATGTCATCCAGGGTTGATCCTCCAACACCAGCGCCCATCGTCGCGGCGTCTCCGGCCTCATCCTCAAGGCGGGCCATCTTGGTGACCCATGCGGCATCAGGCGCCGCATGCATGAACGTCTCTGCTGCCGGCGCGAGGTTGGCTGCGTCGATGCTCGGCCCAGACCAGTCCAGCGCGCCGGGAGCCGGCTCGTAGTTCACGCTGGCGATGTGGAAGCCAGCCTCTGGTGCGGGTGCGTCAGACCAATCCACGGCGGCCGGCTGCTCAAGCGTAATGGTGACGCCGGCCCCGCCCATGTCCGCCAGTTTCCTGGCCTGCCATGGACGCGGGTTGGGCACGTCTGGTGTGGTCAGCCCGTTCTGTGCGTCGTGCAGCACCGCCACCAAGACCTTGGCAGACTCTTCAAGCTCGGCGATGCGTGCGCCTGATTCCAAAGTCAGGCTGTCGAGCCTGGCACGAAGTGACTTGTCGCGCTCCAGCAAATAAGAAACCTCATCGCAGTGCTCTTTGCGCATGCTGGCGATGCGGTTGCGCTCTTCCACCAGGTCGGCCTCCAGCCCGGCGATGCGCCCCGTCAGCGCCGCCACTGCCGCCGGCAACGGGTTGCCGCACGGATGCTCTGCCGCCGCGTGCTGCGACATGTGGCCGGCTGGCATGGCGGCGATGCACGCCTGCATGATGCCGGTCCACTGGGCCAGCAAGTCGCGGTGCTGAGCGTCCTTCGCTGCCAGCGCTGCCGCATTCGCACGCATGTGCTCATCCCATCGAGCGGCTGTGGCGTGGTCCCGGTTCTTGCGCACGATCAGATCGTGCTCTGCATTGGCTGCGCGCTTCTCTGCGGCCTCCAGCGCTGCTTGTGCGTCGGCCAGGGTGACGAGCGCGACAGTGCATGCCGTGCCACGCCCATGCGCGCCCTGTTCGTGCGACCACGCAGACCATTCAGGGGTCCTCCAGCAGTCCACCGGCATTTCCGCATCGCCAACAGCGCGACCTGACGCGATGCAATCGCCTGGGCATGCACAGCCCGTCTCGCACGCCTCGGCATCGCATTGCTTCGGCGGATTTTCAGGACTTCGGCGCGCCGCATCGCCAGCGGGCTGCTTGTCAACAACGTCGGTCCGGGCCAGCCCGCCGAACTGGCGCACCTGCGCCGCGTGATGTAGGTGGGCGTCGTAGAGGATGGAACGAACGGCAGACAGGCTGTATACGCTGGCAGGGTCTTGCAGCTCATAGGGCTGCAGATCACCGGCTGGGCCAAGGATGACGTCGTCAGGGTGCACGCGGTACTCGTTGTCTTCGTCCCAGCTCGGTTTTTCACCGGGGCGGCCGCGGTCTCCTCGATCCCCAATGGTCTCCCACTCATTGTGAGTGGCGCACCAAATCTGGATGCGCGCGCCACGGGCAAAAGCGGCCTGCTGTTCAGCGTGCTTGGAGGTGCTCATTTGTCAGCCCATGTGGCGTGTTGAGTGATTGAAGAAGAGGCCGATGCAACAGGCTGCGAGTCTGCAGCGGCATTGCGCCAGTTGTAGGCGTCCGGGTCGAATCCAGGATGGACCGGCGGCTCATAGTCTCCACGCGGCCCGCGGCCAGGCCGAACGGTGGCCAGCATCTCGTGGTTGCCCATGGAAAGAGGCCGCCGCGGCACCAGGTCGATGGTGAGTACGAAGCCCAGGTCCTGCGCGGCCTCGATGAGGCGCACGGCCTCTTGAAGCAGCCAGTCGCGGCCGGCAACCGTTCCCATCAGCGCCAACGGAACCTGATGGTCGCTGCTGCCGGCCATGTGCTCGGCGTGCGCGGGGCCGCTGTTGTCGTTGGGCACGATGACGATTCCTGTCATGTCGATCATGTCCGTTCCGTCAGCCCCCTTGGAAATTGCATGCTCCTGGCCGGCGCCAAGCACAGTCGAGTGGATCTCCATGAAGACTGCTTGGCTGACCGCCATAACTTCGAGGCGGGTGTGGGTGTGGTTCGGTGCTGTCACACGGTGCTCACTGGGTTGATGCCGGCCAGCCGCTTCTCCAGCAGGATCGCTGCTTCTGCGTAGGCCTCGGCGACGTAGGTGGACGCCTGGCGGGCCAGGGCGTGCTTGGCCGCGTACTTGCGGGCGTTGCCTTCGAGGCCGCGCATGCGCACGGCCTCCTCGGCGATCATCTCGCGCGCCCATGGTGCAGCGCTTGTGGGTTCGAGCTGGATCATGTGTACTCGAAGGCAATGCGGGTGATGATGGTTTCAGGCGTGCAGCCGCGGTGGGTACCGCAGAAGAACGTCACGAACTCGCTGGGCCACTGCAAAGTCGGGTGAGAGCCGAAACCCTCCAACCGGCATTCGTCGAATCCATAGCTGCCAGGAAAGTCCAGCAGTTGCCGAAGCGGTTCGCGGCGCACGCTGACGACGCGGATTGGCGGGCCCAACTTGACGATCGCCTCGCCGGGCTTCAGACCCATGCCCTTGAGCACGGGCTGAATCAGGTGGCCAGGCCGCAGCACGAGCCAGCCCATGCGGCGGGTCACTTCCTTGGTCTGCTGCAGCACCTGCTGCTGCGTCAGGGCAAAGCTCATGTTGCGCATGGCCTAGCCGCTCAGCTTTCCAGCGGATCGTGGTCGGTGGCCACGTCCTTGTACATCGTCACGAACCGGCCGGCCGGCCACTGCTTCTTGATGTTGGCGTAGAAGTAGGAGCCCTGGCTCTCGGCGTTCTTGAATGCCTCGAACTGCTCGGGCGTGAAGCCCGGGTAGTGGTAGGTCTGGGTGGCGTGGTTGCTGTTGAACTCCAGCGCCAGCGTCTGGGTCTTGGGGTCGTAGGCGTAGCCGTGGAGCTGGCTGCTGTCGGGGGTCAGGGTGAGCGGGAGGATGGTGGATTGGGGCATGGTTGGCTCCGGTATGGTGTGGTTGGGTTGGTGGTGGGGCGGCCGGGTGGCTCTGTGCTTGTCCGGTCGTTCCTTGCGGTTCGCCGCGCCCCGTGGTTGGAACCTGTCAGGTGCTGGCGTCGCGGTGTTCGGAGGTTTCGGCGGCGTCCTTCTCGACCACCTGCTTCTTGGCCTGGCCGGTCTGGTATGGCATCCACTCGGCGAAGGCGTAGTCGCTGGCGTCGGGGCGGACATCGCCCTCTTGCAGCAGGTTCACAGACGTGCGGCGGTGCATGTGGCCGTTGTGGTCGGCCACGGTGATGTTGACCATGCGGTCGCTGTGCACGTAGACCACGCCGGCGTCACAAGGCTGCGTCCTGTCGCTGGCCTGGATGACGGTCTCCGGCTTGTTCTGCAGCAGGCCGCGGTCGTAGTCGCTGGGCCAGTACCAGACACGCCGGCCGATGGTGGGTTTTATCATGGCGAACTCCTTGGTGTAGTGCCACCGCTCGTGGGCGGGTGGCGTGCCCGTGTCAGTTCTTCTTCTTGCCCTTCTTGGCGGCCACGGCGGAACGCTTTCCGACCTGGCGCTCCGGCTGGGTGCCGTCGTCAGGCAGGTCGTCCTCAAGGCCGGTCGTGGCCGCGCCGTGGTCATCGGGGTCGGCATCGCCAAGGCCACTGCCATCGTCAGGCAGTTCGTCAGCGGTCGGCGCGTGCGCGCCCAAGAACAACTCGGTGGCGCTGGGCGGCTCGCCGGTGCCAGGCTGCTGGCCCAGGGCCGGGCTGTTGTCCACCACTTGGCCGTCGCGCACGCTGAACTTGAACGGGTTGATGCCGCCCGCATCACCCGCGGCGTCGCTGGGCTCCTGGGTGTCGGTGCCGCCGGCCAGCTTCAACTGCTTGGGCGACACCGGCTTGGCCTTGCTCTTCGGCGGCTGGTGCCCGTCAGGCATGGTCCCTTCCTGGAGCTTCGGCGGCACGAACATGATCTCCACGTCGCGGCCGCCCATGCTGTCGATCTGCCCCATGGTCTCCGGGTCGAGGCCGGACGTGTTCACCTTGAACTCCATCCTGCAGATGCCGCCGGGCCGCGGGTCCAGCTTGAAATCCTTGGCATCAGCGCCAGGCCACTCAACCTTCATCTGCTTCGAGTGGCCGGCGCCGCGGCGCATGTAGAGCATGTATCCAGCGCACTCGGTCTTGAGCCGGTACGGGGACTCGATCAGGTCCGAGCGCTTGTCGTGGGTGGCCTCTGGCACGCCCTCAATGGTGCGGCTGTCCTTGGCCGTGTAGATGGCGTGACGAAGTCCAGGGAACCAGTCGTCCAACTTGTCGTTGGTGAACTCGATCTCGTACTTGATGGTCATCGCGTCCACCAGTTCGTCTCCGTGATTCTCGACGCGCTTGGCAACGTGCTTGCACTTGGCGTCGGTCCACGTGACCAGGCAAAACTGCTTCAGGTTCATGCTTTTTCCTCGTACTGCGACCCTTTCAGGTCGTTGGGGTTGGCTGGGAGGTGAACGCCCAGGTCGTTGGTGGCATAGCTGCCGACTTTGTGGAGATAGACCTCGAACTCCTCTTCATTCAGGTCGCCGGTTGACATGGTCAGTTCGCGGTCGCCGTTGTCCTTGTACGTCCACTTGTGGATGCCCTTTGCGCACACCTCCGGAAGGAACATGGCCTTGAGCAACAGGTGCCAGTCGTTGGCGCGGATCGCGTGGCCATTCACGCGCGCCTGCTGGGCGATGGGCTCCAGGTAGGCCTTCCACATCTTCCGGTTCTGGTCGGCACGCCGCGTCGGCGCCAGCTTCGACACCACCACCTGCAGCACCTGTCCCCACTGGGCAATCTCGTGGCGCTGCTTGAGCACAGCCCACAGCTGCGCGCATGCCTGCTCGGAATCCAGCAGGAAAACACGGACGAATGCATCGTGCTCGGTCATGGCTCAGTACCCGTCTTCGTTCTGGCGTCGGCCGTACTCGCCGAGCCAAGCCTTCGACGCCTGCTTGAAGTCGAACTCGCTCGCGTGGCGGCGTTCGTAGTCCTCGTAGGCGGCCAGGTCGTCGTAGTCGGGATGCGGCTCGATGTCCTGGCGTATCAACGCCAGCAAGCAGGCCGGGCAGCCGCTGACCATCTCGCTGACCTCCGCGAACGTCAGGCGAAGCCATGCCGCGCGCAGCTCGGCCAGCGGCACCTGCTCAAGGTCAGCAAGCCTGCACATGCCGCAGACACGGTCAGGGTTCATGGTGCACACGGCCTCGTGCTTCTCCATCGCCTTGGCCTGGCCACCAGCCTTGCGGCAGTGGTCGCAGTAGTACCGCCAACGAAGCTGCTTCTTCATGGCGACACCACCGCCGGCAACAACCTCACCTTCACCAGCACCGCCCGCAGCTTCGGGTCGCTGGCTGAGCGCTCGATCAGCACGTGCTGGGTGTAGGCCACGGCCTGGCGCTCAAGGCGCCGGCGGGCGTCGCGCGTGAACGTGCCGGCGGTGCCCATGGCGTGGTGGCACCCGGGCTTGCCCAGCTGGTCTGCGCACAGGGCAAACGCGCGGTCGTCCCCGGCCTTGATGCGCTCGCCCTTCCCCTCATCCGAGTGGGCGGCCTGGGACCGGCCCTCGGCCCCACAGAGCCAGCAGGGCAGACTCGCCACGTAGCGCAGATACTCCTCGCAGCGCGGCACGTCTTCCTTCGGCATGGCCACAACGGTGTCCACGGCGCGAGCGATCACGCCGCGGCCGGTGCCGGGCGTGTGCACCGTGCGCTGGCGATCCAGCACCTTGAGTTTGAAACCGGTGCGGCGCAGCATCACGAACGCATCAGAAGGAAAACGAACACGGCCGCAGAGAAACCAGTGGCCACGACTCTGGCCAGATCAGGGCCGCGCACCAGTTCGCCGCCGCCGACCCACCACCCAAATGGAACAAGCGCGCCAGCCGCGAGCGCAAGGATGACGGTCCTCTTCATGGTGCAGACTCCATGCCGATGGCTGCTACGGCCTCGTCGATCGCGTTTTCAATGGCGGCGCGGTCGGCCATGGTATCGGGGTAGCGGCCGGCCGCGGCCCAGGCCTCCTGGATCTCGCGCACGCGCTGGGCCAGCAGTTCGTAGTCGCCCGTGGCCCCGCACTCAGGGCACGTCGTGCAGTGCCCGCTCATGAATGGCTTCAAACCGGCCATGGCTCACGGCCTCGACGAAAGCGCGCGCTCGGCCAGCGCCGTCAGGATCTCGTGCACCTGCGACGGCAGGAACAGCACGCCGCGCGAGCCCGCCGGCGGCGTGGGCTTGGCAATGCCCAAGGTCTTCGTGACGAAGGCCTCTGTCATCGAGAAGCCGTCGCCCATCAGCGAGTTGATCTCGCCCAGCTTCACCGTCGGCTCCTCGGGCGCCTTCGGCACCACGGTCAGGTGCGGCGCCTGCTGGCGCTGGCCGGCCTGCGCCTCGGCCGCGGCAATCGCGTCCGCACGCATGGGCGCCAGATCCTGTTGGGCCTGCTGGCGCGCGAACGGCGTGAACATCACGTCCGTCGGCGTGTCCGTGAGTTTGACGCCCAGGGTGGCGCGGGCGGCCTCGGCCTGGGCCTCTGACACGTCGAAGGCCTTGTTCTGGTCCTTGTCCTCGTCCGCGGTGTCGGTCTGCTGCACGGCCTCGCGCAGGGCGTCGAACTCCTGCTCTCGGCGTTTCAGGTCGGCCAGTTGGGCGGCCAGGGCGTCGGTCGCGGCCTTCAGTTCGGCGGCTTTGCGCTCGTTCTCCAGCCGCTCCTGCTCGCGCTTGAGGTTCTCTTCCTCCTGGCGGATGCGCTCGGCCTCGGCAGCCGCTTCAGCGGCCTTGGCCTGGTCCAGCATGGTCCGCAACTGCACCAGCGTCTCCGTCTGGGCGATCACGGCCCGGGACGCGTATTCCTCCCACTCGGCGCCGAACCGCATCGCCTCCAGCTTGGCGATGCCGTTGGCGATGCGCGCCGACGGCAGTCCCGTGGCCATGGCCGAGTAGGACCGGATCACGGCCAGCGCCTTCTCGTGCTTCTCCTTGCGCTGCTCCTCGGCCAAGCGCGCCTCTTCGGCTTTGCGCGCCTGTTCGGCTTTGTAGGCCTCGATCTGACCGCCGTAATGGTTCTCGCCGATCCGAAGCTGTTCCTCCAGCCGTCCGGCGAAGGCGTCGATGTTCTTGCCCAGGGACAGGACAGGCGCCTTGGCCTCCTTGCGCCTGCGCTCCAGCTCAAGGCGCGGGTTCCGATAGGCGCTGTAGCCGTCCTTGAGGATCTGCATGCCCTCCTTGGTCGATGCGTCGGCGACCACGTCAACAGGGTGGGCCTTGGCCAGCGCAGCGATTCCGGCGGCGATGACGTCGAAGCCGGCGACCGCGGTCTGCACGGTGGCCAGGCTGGATGCCATTGCTGCGGCATCGGTCGTGATGGTGTCTTTCTCGCTCATGTGGTTGCTCTCAGAAGAGGGTTTCGGGCAGCGCACCTGGGGCGGTGCTGGGGATGTTGATGATCGGGGCTGGAGCGGGGGCCGCTGCAGCTGGCGGGGTCGGCGCTGGCTCGGCGGACCCAGCACGCAGGGCTCGCTCGTAGTGGGAGGTCAGGTCCCAGAACTCCTCCAGGTCAGACCGCAACGCCTTGATGCGGTCGTCGTTGCGCAGGAACCGGTGCACGAACAGGTCCTTGCCGACGGCCGCCAACCAGGGCGTGTAGACCACCAGGTCGATCCAGTCGTGGCCGGTGATCATGAGCCCGCCGTCGCACTGGTCGATGTGCTCGTCCAGGAACGGCTTCGGGTTCACCCACACGCCCCCTACCTTCTCCGGCGCCATCGGCGCCTTGATCTCTACCAGGCCCGGGTGATCGTAGACCTTGCCGTCGGTGCTGTAGCCGAACCGGCCGTCGAGTGAGAGGGCCAGTCCCTGGGCTTGGATGACCATGCCCGTGCGGCACTCGTACAGCTCGCGCCCAGGCTGCTCCTCTTCGCGTCCGCGGCGCATGGCGTAGGTCTCAAACGGGTCAGAGAGGGCCTTGCCGGCGATGCGCTCCAGCGCCAGCAGCCACGCGTACTGCTCGCACGCGGCCGTCGGTGCTCCGACGTCCCGGCCTCCAGCGGCCCGCTTCATGCGCTGGCGAGCGATCGAGAACCGGCTGGCCGTGCACGCGCCCGCGCGTAGGCTGTGCCAGACATCGCTGCCCTGCTCGCAGGGCTTGTAGACGTAGGCCTGATTGAGGGGATGGTTCACGCGGCACCCCCACGCTTCTCGTCGGCGATCCTGGCCGCCTTCTTCATTTGCAGGAAGTCGGGAGTGATAGAGGAGCGCTGCGGCTGGCTAAGCAGGCTCCACCACGACGTCAGAGCGGCCATGCCCTCAAGTGCCTTAGCGCGCCCGGCATCCAGCAGCTTCTCTATGCTGGCGTCGTCTTCAGCCCTGGACTTGCCGCCTGCATGCCGCTGGCCGCTGCCTTCACTCCCACGCTGCACGCCCGCGGCGTTGCCGTCGTCATCGAGATTGGCCTCGGCGATGGCGGCCAGGCCCAGCACGTTCTCAAACGTCAGAGCCCGGCCGTAGGTGATCGCGGACTTGATCTCCTGCAGCGGGTTCTTCTTCCCTGACTCGTCGTTCGGGAGCCGCACCGACGTAGTCTTCGAGTAGCCGGCTGCGTGCTGGAGCGTGCACGTGATCGTGACCCAGCCCTCTTCGGCCGTGTTGTCGGGGTCCCAGGACACGGACAGGCCCTGCCGGCCCAGCTCCTGGCTCACGCTCTGCACCAGGTTCCCGAGCGTCGTGTAGTAGCTGCCGTACTGGTCGTTGCGCTTGTCCTTCACCACCACGGGGTTGGTGGCGTGGAAGGCGGCCACGGCCGCGGCGAATGCCTCGCGCCGCAGTTCCGCCTTCCATTCCTTCCACAGGTCCATCAGCATGCGCAGCTGGTCGGGCGGGACGCCCTGGCGGATGGCGTTGTCCACCCACGTGGCTGGTGTCTGCTGCTGGGCAGGCATGACCTGCACGGGTGGAGGTGGAGCCGCGGCGATGGCGTGCCGGTCGGACTCCTGCAGGCGGGCCAGCATGGATGCTGGGCTTTCGGTCTGGGTGGTGGTGGTCACCGGTTTCTCCCGAGGTGAAGGTGAAGGTGATGCCGCGCTGCCTGGGCCAGCGCGGCGACTATGGTGTGCCCGCTGGCGCGCAGGCCGACGAAGGTGCGCGCGATGCGCTTGGTGATCCTCATGACGCTGACGTTCCAATGGCAACGATGTAGCCGCCATCGCCTCGGTCTACCACGCCGCATGGAACGGTGGTCATCACGGTCAAGACACCGTCGGCGACGTCGCAAGTTACCGGCGCGCCAGCGGCAATGCAAAGCGCCAGCTTGTCGCGTTCGGTCAGGTCGGCCGCCGGTGTGCCAGTCCGTGGAAGCGCCGTGAATACGCGCATGATTTCTGCCCTCACGGCCTGGCCCTTGCTGAGAACGTCCCGGCAGGCACCGTGTGGCAGCGCCCGCCGCGCATCCGCCTGAAGTATTCGGCGACCTCGGTGCACACGCGCTCGCAGGCCTGAGGGTCGAACATGCCGATGTGGCAGTCGTCGGCGCGGAGCCCGAGCCGGCCGGCCAGCCACGCGTAGGCCTCCTTGCGCGTCATCGGCCCGCCGGGCTGCCATAGGCTGTCGAAGGCGGCATGGGCGCGGCTGCGGGCCCGGCGCTCGGTGGGATTGGCCAGGGTGCCCAGCGGCACCGTGCCGTCCCCCTGGCCGCCCTTGCCGTTCGCGCGGGCCGGCGGGTGGCAGCCGACGTAGGCGCCGCAGGTCTGGCACTGCCAGAACAACTTGTGCTGGAGCGCGGCGTACCCGTAGAGGTCCTGGCCGTTGACCAGCGTCGCTTCGGCGTCGCAGTGGTTACAGGTCACGCTCATGGCTTCACCTCTGTGGCGCCCTTCAGGCGGTGCCACTGGTGCACCGCGGAGTTTGCATCCGCGAACTTCAGGTGGTGGTGGTCGATGAACACTTGGGCGGCCTCCTCCTGAACGGCAAACCATGCACCGTCAGGAAGGTCACCAATCTCTGCCCCATCCATGTGGGCAACGAACTTGTCGCGCAGGCGAACTGGGATCGGGTTGTTCCTGCTCACAGCGCGTCGTCCCTGAAGGCTGGGTGGGCGAACTCGAACCACAGGAAGCCCAACTGGTCGATGGCCTTGCGCATCTCGCGCAGGCGCTGGAGGTCGGCCTGGCCGCGTTCGGTGTCGAGGAAGCCGGGCACGCTGTCGATGGTCCAGCCGCAGCGGATCATCGCCGCTATGTAGTCGGCGCGCACGACGGGCGGAGGCGGCTGGTCTTGCGGCAGCCCATGCGCAGCCAGGATCCCGGCGAACACCGGGTGCAGTTGATTGGACACGAGCGGTCCCTTCATCGGTTGGTAGGAGGAGGCCCGACTTTGCCTGCCACGTGGCGGGGTGTCAACCCCCACTTTGGCGCCTGACGCGTCTATGGGGTGTTGCGACAGGTGGCGGGTTTCTGTAGCATGTTCGTCATGGATACCAAACCGATCGACCCCGCTGCCATCCGCGCTCAAGTCGCGGCCCTCCCCAACATCGAGGCGTTTGCCCGCGAGTCTGGCCTGCCGCTGCGCACGCTCCAGCGCCTGGTGGCCAGCGCCAAGCCCGGGGCCGCAGCATACCGCCCCAGCACGGTGACGCTGCGGGCGATCGACGCCGTACTCAACCCGCCGGAGCCGAAGAAGCGCCGGGCCCGTGCGGTCAAGCCGTGACGGTGCGCATTCTCACCGGCGACGTGCGGTCCGTGCTGAAGACGCTGCCGGACGAGTCCGTGGACTGCTGCATCAGTTCCCCGCCCTACTGGGGTTTGAGGAGCTACCTGCCGGCCGACCACCCGCAGAAGCACCTTGAGATCGGCAGCGAGCCCACGGTGCACGAGTGGGTGCAGACCATGGTGGAGGTGTTCGGCGAGGTGCGGCGCGTGCTGAAGCCAGAGGGCACGCTGTGGCTGAATCTGGGCGACAGCTATGCCGGCGCTCGATCTACCCAGGGCGTCACGCCGCCATCCTCAAGCAGCACTTTGCGCGGCAATGGCCATACCGGAGGTGGGCCGAAGGCGCAACGCATGACCGCCGGCCCGCGGAGAGACAACCACGCGGTGTCGCGCAGCGACGTGCGCCAGGCCGGCCTGAAACCGAAGGACATGGTGGGCCAGCCCTGGCGCGTGGCGTTCGCGCTGCAGGACGCCGGCTGGTGGCTGCGGCAGGAGATCATCTGGGCGAAGCGCTCGCCGATGCCGGAGAGCGTGCGCGACCGCTTCACCAAGAGCCACGAGCACGTGTTTCTGCTGGCCAAGAGCCAGACCTACTACTTCGACTTCGACGCCATTCAGGAGCCGGCCAGCATGGGCGCGCACGAGCGCGCGGCGTCCACCGGTGTGGGGTTCGGTCACGGCTTTGACGACACGCGGAAGCCGCGCGTGACGCCCAAGGCCGCCCTGGCCACCAGCGGCAACGACGGCGCCTACGCCGATGGCAAGAGTGAACGCACAGGTAGAGGTGCCGGTTGGAGGAACAAAAACAACGCCAGCTTCGACGCGGCCATGACCGTCATGCCAGCCACGCGCAACCCCCGCAGCGTCCGCTGGCTGTCCAGCGAGCCGTTCCGCGGCGCGCACTTCGCCACGTACCCGCCCGAGCTGATCCGGCCGTTCGTGCTGGCCGGCTGCCCACCAGGTGGGACGGTGCTGGATCCGTTTCTCGGTTCTGGCACGACGGCGCTTGTCTGTGACCAAGAGGGCAGAAATTGCATTGGCATTGACCTTGACTCCAGGAACGCGCCAATGGCGGAAGAACGAGTCCGCGGAGACAACCCATTGTTTTCGGAGATCATCCGGTGACACGTAATATGCGACAGCCAAAGCCTTGCCATCAATGCGGCGCTGAAATGCTGGTGCCACCAGCAAAGATGGAACGCAAGCGTTTCTGCTCACGAGCCTGCCAAGGCCTATCAAAGGTTGCTCACATGAACGCTACGCGTCCGAGTCCGAGTACCTATGCGACTCCGCCTATTCGGAGGGGCGCCGACAACAACAAGTTCGTACCGTCTATTCGGTTTGAGTGTCGCCAGTGCTTGGCAAAGTTTGAGAAGAAGCCTTGGCGCCTGCGGAATGGACACACTGGCGAGTTCTGTTCATTCAATTGCAAAACTGTCTACTGGTCCCAGAATATGGCTGGCGAGTCGTCGCCTGACTGGCAAGGTGGACCAACCACGTACAGGGGTAAGGGGTGGCCACAGATCAGGGCCGCAGTGGTCGCCGAGCAGGGTGGGGACTGCGATGCATGTGGGCGCCACGTCGGAGACGAAATGCCGGTCCACCATAAACGGCCATTCCGACTTTTCTGGTTTGCATCCGAAGCGAACAGGCGAAGCAATCTCGTGGGGCTTTGCCAGTCGTGTCACATGAAGATTGAGCGCAACGCCATCCTGATCGACCTGGACGAGCGCAACGGACCCATGGCAGAGAACCGGATCACCGGCGCAGCCCCGCTGCTGGCCCAGGTGGTGCGCGAATGAACGGGGGGCTTGACGCCAGCGCGCGGTTGTTGCAAAGTCCGCCCACCATTGCTGCAACAGTGGATACCAGCATTCGAGCCCCCTCGCATGCGTTCCCAGGGCACAAGCCCTGTCGGTGTTGCAGCACCTGGAACGCAGCCGAGGGGGCTTTTGCGTTCCGGGGCCCAGTTGTGAGCGGAAAACGCGCGGCCACTGGGTGCCCCAAGCGGATGCCACGGGGATGGCGGGTTTTGGCGAAATGCGGTCGCCCGGTAGGGGTCACGTCACAGGTGGCCGAAGGATCGCAATGTGCGGCGCTGTTGAATCGACCGCGCACGAGGCTCCGATGCCGCGGCTCCGGGGAACCTGGGAACGCTTTCTCTGGCCAATGGGCAGGGTTGGCTTCTCTCCGCCCACTCCTCCACTCACCAACGAACAAATGGTCCACATGAGCAAGAAAGCAAAGCCGAGACGCAGAAGGTCTTTGGTGTCCTCTTCCATACCTCTCCGGCCAGAGCATTTGCCAGGGCCTTGCACCGTGATAAGCGCGGCAAGACCGGGGGCGCTGTTCGTCGAGGGCGTGCATGTGGAGACCCAGGCGTTCCTTCAGACCTTTGCATGGCGCAAGGTCCGCATGGAGGCATTGAAGAAGTACGGCGCGGTTTGCATGTGCTGCGGGGCCAGCCCGAGGACCGGCGCGGTTGTGAACGTTGACCACGTGAAGCCGCGCAAGTTGTTCCCTGAACTTGCGCTGGTGCTGGACAACCTGCAGGTGCTGTGCAGCGACTGCAACCACGGCAAAGGCAACTGGGACCAGACGGACTGGCGCCCAGAAGAATTCGACGCCGAGCACGTCAGCCACCTTCGCCTCATCTCAAGGAACTTGTGATGCTCAGACTGATCGTTTCAACCACATCCGACCCAGCCGGCGAGCGGCAAATGCGAACCTTCGACGCGAACGCGCCGGAGCTTGAGGAGTGGCTAGCCAAGATCACTCAGCCGCTCGCACCGGCCGCCGCCCGCGTCGAGTCGCTGGAGATCGTGCCGGGCCGGGCCCGCAAGGCGCGGAAGGTGGAGAAGCCGCAGCAGGCGGCCGAGATCCCGTGCCCGTACGAGGCCTTCCTGGAAGTCTTCCACGAGGAGCTGGTGCGGTGGGTGCCGCCGGCCGGCAGCAAGGAGCAGCCGGTGAACCTGGCGCCGATCCCGAACCGCTACGGAGCCGTCTGGATCAAGCGCAAGCGCCTCATGGACGCGATGTGGTTGCGCATCTTCACCGAGCGCCGCAGTGACGGCAGCGTGCGCGCCACGACAGAGGAGGAGGCCCTGACCTGGCTGCGGGCGTACTTCCGGCGCGCGCGCCGCAGCGACTGGATGATGGGCCGCAGCAACCCAGACCGAGGGCCGGTGCACTTCGACTACCTCGTGGCTGAGCGGGCCTGGGACAGGGTGGTCAACGACCCGAGGACTGCAGCATGAAGACTGACCAACGGCCTGAACCGGACGACTGCGCGCGCTTGCGCGTGCCCCCGCACAGCCTGGAGGGCGAGCAGAGCGTGCTGGGCGGCCTGCTGCTGGACAACGGCGCCTGGGACCGTGTGGGCGACCTGCTGGTGGACAGCGACTTCTACCGCTACGAGCACCGGCTGATCTACGCCACTATCTGCAGCCTGATCGTCGCCAGCAAGCCCGCCGACGTCATCACGGTGTTCGGCGCGCTGCAGGCGCAGGGAAAGGACGGGGAGTGTGGAGGCCTGCCCTACCTGAACTCGCTGGCGCAGAGCGTCCCCAGCGCCGCCAATGCGCGCCGCTACGCCGAGATCGTGCGCGAGCGGGCGCTGCTGCGCAAGATGATCGCCGTCGGCGACGAGATCGCCACCAGCGGCTTCAACCCGGGCGGGGCGTCGGCGCTGGCGTTGCTGGACGATGCCCAGTCAAAGCTCTACAGCCTGAGCGAGAGCGGTGCCGCGGGCCAGGCAGGGCCAGTCGGCATCGCCGACCTGGTGGTGCAGGTGCTGGACCGCGTGCAGGACATGGCGGACAAGGGCGGCACCGAGGTGACGGGCGTGCCCACGGGCTTCACTGACCTCGACAAGGTGCTGTGCGGGCTGCAGGGCGGCGACCTGGTGGTTTTGGCGGCACGGCCGAGCATGGGGAAGACCAGCTTCGCGCTGAACATCGCCGAGCACGTGGCCGTGAAGGAGCAGTTGCCGGTGGTGGTCTTCTCCATGGAGATGGGGGCGGCCCAGCTGGCGCTGAAGATGGTGGGCAGCCTCGGCAAGATCCAGCAACAGCACCTGCGCAAGGGCACGCTGAACGACTTCGAGTGGGGCGACCTCACGCGCGCCGTCGACAAGCTGCGGCTGACGTCGATCTTCATCGACGAATCGCCGGCCCTGGGCGCTGGGGAGATCCGCGCCAGGGCGCGCCGGCTGGCCCGGCAGTGCGGCAAGCTCGGGCTGATCGTGATCGACTACCTGCAGTTGATGGCCGGCGTATCCGGCGAAGAGAATCGGGCGACCGAGATCGGTGCCATCACGCGCGCGCTCAAGGGCCTGGCCAAGGAACTCGACTGCCCGGTGGTGGCTCTTTCGCAGCTCAACCGCAGCGTCGAGCAGCGCACTGACAAGCGCCCGATGATGAGCGACTTGCGGGAGTCCGGCGCCATCGAGCAGGACGCGGACATCATCATGTTCATCTACCGCGACGACTACTACAACAAGCAGAGCCTCACGCCCGGCGAGGCCGAGATCATCGTCGCCAAGAACCGCAACGGACCGACCGATACCGTGCGACTCGTGTTCCTCAAGTCCATGACCAAGTTCGACAACCTCGCCAAGGACTACCGCAGCCCTGCGGCGTCAAAGTCAGGTCCGCCTGAAGTGGAGATGTGAATGGCAAAACGTAGAACCTACTTCCGCATCCGCCGCATTGCCGCGGCCGAGCTGCTGCGGCTGAAGTCAGAGGGCCAGGAGGTGCACGCCGAAGCCCTGCAGTGGGCAGAGATGACGATCGCCGGCATCGACGACGTGGGCGGCCGGCCGCCGGTGGCCGAGCGCCAGAAGATCCTGGCGCTGCTGGCCGAGCACGTGGAGGACGGGAGGACCCCAGAGCAGGTGGCAGAGGCCCTGGGGCCCACCACCACCGTGAAGACGATGCAGAACGTGCTCTACAACCTGCGGCAGCAAGGCCAATGCGCAGTGGCAAAGTGCATGGGCCGCGCCTTCTATTTCCCGACCGAGGCTGCTGCTGCGGCCCAGAGGCCGAGGTTTGAGCGAGAGCGCCAGGCCGTCTACGATGCCGCGCGCGCGCGCCGGGCGGACGCGGCGAAGACGAAGTACCAGGCCAAAAAGCCTCGCACGGAGAAGCCGCAGCAACCAGCGCCCACGCCCAGGCAGGATAGGCAGAAGGCCGTAGCACTGCCGCCGGCGGCGCCAGCGAAAGCGCCAGTCCATGCTGAGGTGATCTACCCGCCGAACGTGAAGCGGATGGAGGCGCCGACGCCGCGAGTGCTCATCGACCGGTTTGGGGTTGACCCGGCGACGCGGGTGGAGGGCGGGTTCCATTCCGAGTGGGTGGCGCTGCGCGCAGGGGGGGGGGAGGCATGATTTCGTTCCATGTCCCGGGTGTGCCGCAGGGCAAGGGCCGGCCGAGAATCGTCAAGATCGCAGGGTTCAGCCGGCTCGCGCCGCCGAAAAAGACGGCCTCATACGAGGGCTTGATCGCGCACGCGGCCAGCATCGCCATGGCCGGCAAGCCGTTGCTCACCGCCGCCGTGCGGGTGGCCATCTATATCGACTGCCAAGTCCCGGCAAGCTGGTCGCAGAAGAAGCAGCGTGCGGCCATAGCCGGTAGCGTGATGCCAGTGGTCCGGCCGGACACGGACAACGTCGTCAAGGCCGTCTACGACGCCTGCAATGGCGTGGTCTGGAAAGAC
>JACCDQ011549820.1_pt1 | contig 63757 bp, 75 predicted proteins | sample 7446031 | NCBI WGS metagenome assembly JACCDQ01 (sample SAMN15323442, study PRJNA562643) | freshwater metagenome | isolation source: river surface water | place: USA:Blue River Watershed | collected 2017-08-17
ACGCATCTTGTCGTCGTAGCTCATACCAGCTTCCGCGCCACCGGCAAACTCGCCATAGCGACGGCCACCCGCACCAATCAGGTATTTTTTGAGTCCTTCGCGCTGGAGGCGCTCGGGGTCGTACTGTTCCTTGAACATACCTTGCAGGCCCGCGATGCCTTCGTCGTACACCTTACGTTGTTCTGGTGTAAGCGCCATCTTGTTCGTGACGCGTTCTTCTTCCGAAAGCTGACGAGCGGCAGGATCAATCTCTGCGTTCTTGAGCGCAGCGGCTTCGAGCTTCGTACCAAAATCGTTGGCGGGGCCAACGGCAGGGGCGGCGGGAGCGGCAGGAGCACCGGGAGCGCCAGCGGCACCGGGCAATCCTGCAATACCGGGGGGTTTCGGCGCGGCAGGGGCAGCGGGAGGCGCAGGCGGTGCAGGAGGCTTTGGTGCCGCAGCAGATGGTGCCGCATTCTGAGCTTCCAGACGTTGTGTTTCCGCATCCGACTGGTTAGGTTGTGCGTTGATGGCTTCCTGACGACGAATCTTGTCCATCATAGGAGTCATGCTCTTGCGGTCACCACCGTAAGCGGATTCGGGCAAGTAGGGAATTGGCACGCCAAGGGCACGCAACGGACGGGTGATACCCGATTCAATTGCACCCATCACCCCGCGAGGGAGGAGCGTGGCAACATCATAGCCAGCAGCGGCCAGCTTCTTGATGGTGTCCATCATTGCAGCGCGGTCGCCCCTGACTTGTTCCAGTTCCGCACGAGCGGCTTCATCCAGCGGTTTCTTGTTCGTTGGGCCACCATCGTCAAAGTGCACAATACCGCCAGCGGCCATGGCTTTGGGCTGTGCGGCGGCGGCAGCGCCGGGGGCAGCAGCAATTCCGCCCATCATCTTCTGCATCGCAGCTTGCTGATCGCCAGCTTGCTTTTGGGCCGTGTCACCACGCTGTTGGGCAAGCTCGTTCTTGGTCAACTCGTTGACTTCTTGCTCGCGTTGCTGTGCAACCGTCATGTTGGCTTGCCCACCTTCGGCGCTTTGCTGTGCCATCTTCAACTGCATGTCACGGGCGGCAGCTTCTTTCTGTGATTTGATCTTTTGGAGCGCCAGCAGATCAAGCAAGTCTTGGCTCATCGCATAGCGTTGCTCCAACGGCTTGGTGTTGCCCATGTACGCAGCCACACGGTCGTCTACACTCCCCAGTCCAGCCATGGGGCTGGCCTTGTTCGGGGAAGGCATCTGCGGCTGTTGCGGACGCTGTTGCATGAGTCCTGCAATACCTTGGGGTGAAGCGGATGGCATCTGCATGGTGTGTCCTTATGGCTTCGTAGTTGTGGTGGAACCCGAACCGGTGCCAGTCGTGCCCGACGAAGTAGTCGTAGCGGCTTTTGCAGGGTCTGGGAACAGACGGTCGTACAAGTCCATGAGACCACCGCCTTGGCTGAGAATCTGCGACAGTGCGCTGGGCTGTGAGTATGAGTAAGTTTGCGCGGCAAGGGGCAAACCTTGCAACAGAGACTGCTGATACTGCACTTGCTTGTACGGAAACTCGCGTTGGGTTTCAAATTCTTTGACATCGGCAGCGATACCTTGTTGCTCGATGTCGCGTTGCACTTGGCCAGCTTCGCCCTGCTTTTGCAGTGCAGCCAAGCCATAGGTGTTGGCGGCGTCTTGTGCGGTCTGTTGACGACCTTGCTCGACGTTAAATTGGTTCATTGCCTGTGTGTAGGCATCTGAGTAGCCCTTACCGGTAATGCCAGCAAGGTTTTGCAACAGATTGCGCTGGTTCTCGGACTCCATCAGGGCACCCCGACCACCGCCGAACGCGCCAGCCTTGGTCATGGCGGTGCGGTTTTGCAGGTTCTGAATCTGCGCTTGGCGTTTAGCTTCCTCGATCTGCGGGTCAAGTGCCGCAGTCAAGTAGGGGTTCATGTAATCTTGTGCGGCCTGTGCACTGAACTGTTGAGGGGTAAATGCACCCATCTTGTCAGTAGGTATGGTCAGGCCAGCGATGCCTTGGAACGCCGTTTTCTGAAGGTCAGACTCTCCAGCGGTCAGGGGGCCACCATAGGCTTGGTAGTCTTGGTTGGCCAGTGCTTGGCCACGCCCCAGCATGTCCGTTACATACGGCCCTGCCCAGTTAGAAAGCGAGGATTCGGTGCCGGTTTGTTGACCGACTCCAGTGTCTGCGGCAGTATTTGTTGCTGGTGCTGTTGCCATGTTTTGCCTCGCTTACGCTAAAAATTTATTGGGGTTGATCTGCTTGCCCTGCTTGGTTGAGCCGGTGCGGGCTTGGCGAATTCGATCCATCATTTCATACAGGCGCTTAGCCCCTGCATCGGAATTTCCATTGCCAAGGTGACTAACCACGTCTGCGGGTATGACAAACTCACCATGACTTAATTTAGCTTCCTGTTTTCCACCAATTCGTGCTGGAATTTTATCAGCCATACCATCGGTTGTGCCACCCAAATATCGGCCTTTGGCCATCTCAGCAATACCGCCCGATGCGTATTTCGGCACAGGCAAGTCTTTTATGACAGACGATGCAGGTTTGACCTCAGACTTTTCGGCTTCCTTTTTCTCTGCACCGGCTTGTAGGACGTGACGTTCTTGGCGTGCTGGGTTGGCCTTGTTGATGGCCTCCAGACCAGCGGCTTCTTCCTTGGCAGTCGTGCGAGCAGCTTCGGCACCTTCTGGTGCAACGTAACGTGTTTTGGTGAAATACTCTTGCGCCGAACTCCCCGGACGGCGGTTGGGGTCGTAGGTGTTGGCCACCTTCTCACGCACCGCTTCGTACTTGGGGATGCCGCCTTGGTATCCAGTCTTCTCGGGAGCCTTCTGGCTTTGGTACAAACCGTACAGGCCACCTGCGGCAGCGGCCACGTTGCGCCAGTTTGTGCCCCCAGTCTTGGGGTCAGTGAACGCACTTTTCAGGTTGTTGAACGCCGAGGTACCCAATTTCCTGAACGCCGCACCCACTTGATCAAACAGGGTGGCGTCTTGGGCTAACTCAGGGTAGTTCTCCTTGAGGTAGTTTTCGGTGGCGGTATCGAACTCCGTCCAGTCGTAGTCGGACGTGGTGTAACCTGTTTGGATGTCATCACCTGCGGCAATCTCATCCATGGTGTAGTTACCACCGGTAACGTCTGCCCAGTCTTGTTCAAAGTCGTCCATGATCAGCCTTTCAGTATCTTGAGCAATTCGTCGTTCACATCATCAGAGCCATCGACCATACCGCCCTTTGCATAGGGGGAGACAAACATGTTGGCTTGCTGAGGATTAGCGAAAATGCTGTTCCAGTCATAAATGTACCCAATCTTGGCAGGATCGGCAGCTTTTACTGTGACTTGTTGGCCTCCAGTGTCGCCTGCCTGCCCCAGCATATTGAGCATGTTGTTGAGGTTGCCCATGCGCTGGGTCTTGAGCGCCGCCGCAGCTTGGGCTTGGCGGGTCTTTTCGGCTTCCGCAGCTTGCGCTTGGCGTGTGGCCTCAGCCTCGTCCTGCACGGTCTTGAATACACCGGTGGGTGCCCACTTGGAGCCAGTCGCTGGGTTGTATGTGAACGGGTCGTTGGTATCTGGCTTGTAGTCGGGCTGTTGCGACTTGAGATATGTCTCAAGCGCAATCTTGTCCTTCTGGTCAATTACCTTGTCGCCGTTGTAGTCGTACTGCTGGTCATACGCACCCTGCGTTTCCAGCATCTTGATGACTGCATCCAGATCGGACTGTGTGGCCTGCTGGGTATCTCGACCCAGAGTTTTGGCCATCTCATCCTGCGCCATCTTGAGGGCTTGATCACGTGCAATACCCGCCGCTTCGTATTCAGCGGCCTTGTCCAATACCTCTTGTTTGGCGGTGTTGATGTCACCTTTGAGGGTGGCCTCAGTCTTACCAATCTGTGTAAGGATGTCAGTGCGTGTGGTGCCAAGGTCGGCTGCAACGTCGTCGATTGCCTTGCCCAAGGCTTCATCCCGAGAGATGCCAGCCTTTTCGTACTCGGACATGCGTGACAAGACGTTTGTCTCGACATCGCCAATCTTGGTCGTCAGGTCTTCCTTGACTCCAGAGATTTCTTCGCTAAGGCCAGTCTTGGCCAGACCCAGTTCTTTAAGAACCTCGTCCTTGGCATCAGTGATCTTGGAACCGAGGTTTGTTTCGACTGCGCCAACATCTGCCTTCAGGTTGGCTTCGGTTGTGCCGATCTGCTTGAGCAACTCGGTTTTGGTGGTACCGAGGTTTGTGGCAACATCGTCGATAGCTTTGGACAGCGCCTCGTCACGGCCAATACCTGCCTTCTCATACTCGGCCATCTTGGTCAGGATGTTGGTTTCAACATCGCCAAGTTTGGTACTCAACGCACCAACATCTTTACTCAGAGTGTCGATGGTCTTGGTTAGGTTCTCCTCAGTCGTATTGATACGCTTGAGGATGTCTTCCTTCGTGGTGCCAAGTTCAGACGCAACGTCACCAATCGCTTTTTGCGTGGCCGCATCCCGAGTCATGCCAGCCGCTTCGTTGGCGGCAATCTTTTCGAGGATGGTAGTTTCAGTCTTGGTGAGCGCATTGGTCAGGGTGCCAGTCTGCTCGTCCATCTTGTAGCCAAGGTCGGTGATCTGGCTGGACAAGTCTTTCTTGACCAGATTGATCGCATCCAACGCCTCTTGGCTGACGCCGCCAGCGGCCATCGCATCCAATTGCGACATGATGGAGTTGAGGCGTGCAGTTGGCAGGTACTCAGTCGCCTTGGCAGTCAGTCCAGTTTCCTCATACTGACCCATCAGTTTCTTGATGTCATCAGCCGTAGGCTTATTCAACCCCAGTGCAGCATACGCCGCCTTGACTTCGCCTTCATCAACAACACGGGGGTCAGCCCACGTGGTGATAGCGGTTGCTTGTTGCTGCTCGTTGACCTGCCCAACAAACCGGTTGACTTCTGCATCGGTGGGCGTGTACCCACTGTCTGTCAGATATTTCTTGGCTTCGTCAAACGTCACCTGACGTGGGTTCACATAGTCAGCAACAGCCTTAGTCTGAGTGGATTCGGCAGTGTTACCAACAAACTGTTTGATCTCGTCTGCTGTGGGGGTGTACCCCTTGCTTGTGAAGAATGTTTTGGCTTCGTCGTAAGTCGTCGCCTTGGGGTCAAACTCAGCACGTGCAGCAGCAGTGGCTGTGGCTTCGTCTTTTTGGCCAACCAACTTGGCGGCTTCTTCGTCGGTGATCGTGTAGCCCTCGGCCTTGGCCGCAGCTTTCACTTCCTCGATGTCAAGCACCCGTGGGTCAACATACGCTTCGGTGCGGCTGGCCAACGTCATGTCGGTGCCCTGACCGGTCAGTGCTTTGACATCTGCATCAGAGTATGTGTAGTCACTGCGCTTGCCCAACGCCGCAGCCGCTTCGTCACTGCTGGTGTAGTTGGCGTTGTCAATGGTGTTCATCAAGTTGGACTTGATGGTGTTATCCGTGACACCAAAGTTGGCCAGTGCAGTAGCAGCGGCGGCAGGGTTACCCTTGTTGGTCTCCAAGATGTTGGCAATCTGTGGGTTACCTTGGATAGCGTTGGAGATGACATCTCCGGTACGGCTTGCACCATACGCACCTCCAGCAATCGGGCCACCAGCAATCACACCAAACGCAGCGGCTTGCGTGATTTCTTTAGCAACGTCACGAGTCTTGTCGAGTTTGTACAGTTGCCCTTCCAGCGCGGCTTGCGTAACGCCTTCTTCACCACCTTCGGATAAACCTTCTTTGATGGTGATCTTGGTGCCTGTCTTGGCAAAGTCGCCGAGGGATTGCAACGCATCGCCCAAACCGGTGCCGGTCTTACCCAACACAGCTTTCTCAAGGGCCGCGCCACCAATACCCATCGACACGGCAGTTGTAGCCGCAGCAACAAACGCTTGGCGCTGTGCAATCTCCATGGCAATCTTGTCTGCTTCCGTAGCAGACTTACCCACTTTGATCGCGGTCTTATACGCTTCGTCGTACGCACCAGACGCTGCACCACCAGCCGACTCCATGATGTCGGTGGCAATAGATGCGGTCATACCTGCGGCAGTGCCCATTTTTGTGGCGACCGCTTGGCCGTACTTCAATGCAAGCGCGGCACCCTTAGCGCCCGAGGCAGCAACACCGCCAATCAGCAGAGGGGCAACTTCTTGGATACCCTCCACACCAACGTATTCGGCCAAGAACTGGAGCGGCGCAGATTTGAACGCACCATAGATTGCTTTGAGCGTACCACCAACACCTTTGGCATCGCCAATCATGGTCTGCATGTTCTTAACAGCAGCTTGGTATTCCGCAGTGTTACTTGCTTTGCCAAGATCGTTCAGCGCATTCGAGAACTTACCCAGCGCGGTGTCTTTAGGTGCGCTACCGAACAACACTGAGATGCCGTTGATGGACTCAAGGAAACCACCACCAGCTTTTAGTACGTTGGCGGTTGTGTTGATCAGCGTCGAGTTACCCGACTGCTGTGCCCAGCCAACAACCGTTTTGGCGGCATTGATCATGGCATCACTGACAACACCATTGACGGCCTGCGATCCACCCAATTCGGCCATGGCAAGAATAGTCTCTTGCGCAGTTGGTTTTCTACCAACGACGTTAACGTCAGGTAGCGTGCCGCCTTGAGTGGGGTTCCACACAGGCACAGCAGTGCTTGTGTCTTTCTCAACCCAAACAGGTTTACCGGAATCACTGTAAAGCAAGGTCGCAGTACCGTTATTGAAGGACTCAAACGAAGCCAGCTTGGTACCCGTAGGAGGAGTGAAGTCAGTAGGCTTAGCCCACTCGCCATAGGAATGACCGTTGACTTCAACTTTGAACGTGCCGTTCTTTTGGTCAGATACCAACTGATTGATCGACGCAGTGTTACCGTTGATCACATCCTGAATAGACGCAGCCTTCAACGCGCCAATGTTGTCACCGTAGTTCCGGTCGATGTTGTCCAACATCTTGGAAACCATGGCAGGGTCAGCCGTAGCCAACGTCACACCTTTGCTCTCCAACGCTTGAGTGATCAGGCGTGTTCGCTCTTGTGCAATCAGTGGTTGTGCGGCTTCATTGTTGGTCGGTGCGTTCTCAAACTGGCCTTTGGACAAGAAGTGCTGGTATGGGTCTACATCCGCACCCAAGCCGTTGAGTGTTCTGTATTGCTCGGCGTTGAACTTGGAGTCCATCGCCTCAACAAACGCTTTGTCGCTGACCTTGTAGATGGAACTCATCTGGTCAGACACAGTGTCAGTCTTTGTTGCAAATGCTTGAATGGCCTTCTCGTAATCACCTGACAGAACAGCATGTGTCTGCTTGAGCGTATCAAGCTCACCACCATACTTGTCCAGCAAAGGTTTGAACCGGTCGGTGTAGTCAGCGTTAAGTTGGGTCACAAAGTCGTTGTACTTTTTGACCGCAGCGTTAGCTGCATCCGCAGTGGCTTGTGACGGATTGGCGTTGTGTGCTGCTACTGCGTCGTCGTACACTTTCTTGAGCCCGTTTTGCTCGTTGATCTTTGACTCAAGCGTGCCAGCAACTTCGTTGTATTTGGCAGCGGCAGCGGTTTGCGCTTTCTCGTTAGCATCTACTTTGTCTGCGGCGGAGGTTGCATTGGCGTAAGCACTGCCTGCCGCTGCGGTAGCAGTCTTGAACGCATCCGTAGCCATGTCACCCAAAGCCTTGGAGCCCGCCTTCATCATGGCAGCAGCAACCACGTTGGTTGCCTTACCACCAGTCAACGCAGCAGTGGCCGTACCCATGAGCACGTCCGTCAAGATGGTGCGCTGGGTGTTGTCGAGCTTCGTGCCATCGGGATCAAACGACTTAATTGCGTCAGTCACAATGCCAGAGGCAGAGATGATGCTGCCCATGATGGCGGCATTCGGGTTGGGGTTGCTTGTTAGTTGTGCAGTGATAGCGGACTGAATCGCCGCTTGAGCGGTCTTTGGAAGTTCTTTGAACTTACCACCCGTCATCTCATCGACTTTACCCAGCACTGCGCCCGTAGCTGCGCCCACACCACCAGTAATAAACGCTTTAACAGGGTCGGTTCCGGTAACAACTGCGACGGATGCAGCGGCTGCGCCACTACCAATAATCTGACCCGCAACTGCGCTGTCGGTTGCTTTGGCCACAGCAGTGTTTGCCTGACCCCCCACATAGGAACCAACTTCCTGAGCCACGTATGCCTTGGCCGTGGCTTCCAACACATCGCCCAGATCACCACCCTTTGCGGCAACGTCTGCACCTTCAATGAGTGGTAGCGCCCATGCGTTACCGGTGGCAACAGCGGCAATCTGTGCAATGGTCTTGACGGGGTTGTCAAGCGCCGCCTGAATGACGTTGCTCACTGTCGAGAGAACGGGGTCAATGACCTTATCAATGACCCAATCTGCGGCACCTAATATAGCGCCGCCTACGGCTTCGACTGCATCTACGACGATACTCATTTTTTACGACCCTCGATAAGTTCGCCGTCAAGAGCAATTCGTACTTGGGTTTTGCCCGTAGGAGTCTCACCCATCCACATTTCCATTTCTGTTGTGATGGGTTTGCGTTTGAACGCCATAAACGCCGTGGCGAATGACCGCTGATCAAACTGGGCTACGAATTTGCGGGTGCCCCCACGCACCAAGTCACGGAAGTATTCTTCACCATTGATGATGAAGTTCTTGGCGATGTCAACATTCAGTGCCCGTCCTATGGCTAAGTCGCGGTCTTCGCTGAAGTGGGTGATGAACACGGTATTGCCGTACTGTTTGACTTCCGTGTTTGGCATAGAGCCTTCTTTGATGATGGATAGGATGGCCGCGTATGGAGGTACGCCTTCTACGGGGAGGTTATACACGGCCTGAGTGATGATCTCAGGTATGGATAACTGATCCTTTTTGCTGTCCACCGTTGTTGTCATCAAAGTTCACCCTTGTAAGCATGAGGCATTTTACGCTGGCATGTTATTACACACAAGGCTCAAACAGCGCAGCAGAGAATACATTGCCCATACCTGCGGCCAGAACTGCAATCACCCCTTCACGGGCTGGCGCGTTGTAGGACAGAAACACGTCATCGTGCTCGGTGCGGTTGGGAATGCCGGGAATGACACCAACCTTGAGGTTGTTCAGGAGCATGCTGGTCTCCATGAGTCCGCTGGCCGCAAGGGTGTGCCCCACAAGCTGCTTGTAGGAGGTGGCCACAAAGTCAGGGAACTGAGCCAGAATAGCGGCCTTCTCAGCCGTGTTGTTGGTCAGGGTGCCTGTACCATGCGTCTTGACGATTTTGACGGCGCTGGCGGGTATTTTGGCCATGTGCAGGGCACCTTCGATGGCCTTCTGGTATCCCTGACCGTCGGGGCGCTGGCCAAGCGGGTTGGCAAAGTCCTCTGCGGCGGTGTAAGTTCCCAGTAATTTGGCGGCAGGATCGACAGCCGGTTCGGTCTCAAAGATGGCCAGACCCGCACCCTGCCCGATGTTGAACCCTGCGTTCACAGAGTCAAACGCCGATGGCTTGATGGTGGCCTCGTCCTTGTACATCAGGCTGGCTTTGGCTTGGCCGAAGAACTCCAGCGTGGAGTTGTTCACTGCGTCCTCAACGCCCAGAACAATCATACGGGTAAACCCGAAGTTGGTCATGAGGTTCTGCACCTCCAGCAAGACCTTGATGCTCGACGCGCATGCGCTGGCGTCCGTGGATACATAGTCCATGGGGCCGAACATGGAGGCGACTCGCCCAGCGTAGATGTTGGTCAGGGTGACCAGCGGCAGTTTCAGTTTGAAGTGCAAACGGCCAACATCTTGGTGGTCATGACGACCACGGATGCCCGCCCAGCCTTGGGAGCCTGCGGCCAAGATGAATCCAGTTTTGCCAGACGTAGGGTTTTCCCTAACATAGCTGATCAGCTTGGGGTCAAGGACTTTGTTGGCCAGCACGTGGGCTGGATAGACCAGCCCCGACTTGACGTTGTTGTAGGTTTCGGGGAACCAGTGGATGCGTTGGGGGAAGGGGTGATCTTCGATCACATCCGTGTGGGTTGTGCCTGCGCCGCGATGGTGTGTGAGATAAATCATTTGACCCTCGCCAGTTCAGCTTTGACATCTTCTGGAGTGCGCGTTTTGTGCGCATCCAAGAAGGCTTGCAAGTCGGCAACAGTGGCCGCTTGCATTTCCCGCATCACGTCTTCCTCAATACCGTAGATTTCTCCAAGGTACATGGCAAGCATGATGGTGTCGAGGCTGTCCAGTTTCAGATCAGGCAACTGATCATCCATGGATTTGGCGTGGCTCTGCTCAGCAGAAACAGGTTTGGCGAGATCAACTACGCCATTGAAAAGTTGAAGGAAGTCCATATTCGCACCTTTGTAAAGAGGGACGCATAGTATCCCTCACAGCGCGGCACGAATCAACGTCAGGCGATGCGTTGTTACACGGCGCTCACAAACGTGAGAGTGGCCACAACGGAAGGTATTGCAGGCATGGCAAACGGGCTGACTTGCGCCGCAGTCGCATCAAACGTAACCGATGTGTTGCTTACTGCGGCCCACATTTCAATTGTGTCGCCTGCGGCAAGTTGCGCGTAAAAGTTGCACGCTGCAATGACAAAACCGGGCGTACCCCCGTGGCTTGAGACCACATCGAATTTGCTGTTGGTGCCTGCAATGTCCACACCATTCTTGCGCAACCATATCCACGCCGAATGAATCTGCGTGTCTGTGTTTTTTAGCTGTACGCTGAATTGGTAGTTGTAGACGCCCGGCATGCTGACTGCGATACCGTCAGTACCGTCATTTGTCATTGCCGAAATAAAGTCTGTGACGTTGAACGTGATCTGTGTGGGTGTATTGGCCGTGAACGACACGTCGGTGTCACGCTGCACTGCTGCATACGGGAAGTACAGATAACCCGCGCCGGGCAACTCCGTGCCAATCGCAGGACTGATCAGGCTGTTGAACGACTGCGTGAGGCGGTTGTAGAACAGGCGATGGACGTTGTTTAGCTGGTCTTGGTACGCACGGTCGTACTCCTCGCGCCCTTGTGGGAGCGCGGGAGACGGAATCTTTTGCAAGATTGCAGCGGTCATCGACGGCCATCCTGACGCATGTCAATCCGAGGTGCGCCCAATTGCCAGTTCACACCCAATCCGGTGGACTCCACCTTGATGGACATCTGGCGACCACGCACCCGAGTGAAAATCTGTCCCGTGTATTCTTCAACCGGCAGCGCCGCAATCCGAGTGATCGTGGCAAAGCTCTCGTTGGCCACAGAGTGGTTGGCGTTTGTCGCAGGGTCAACGGTGTAGCCAGAGCCCGAGTTCTTCAGAGGCAGCAGGTACATCGTGGCGCTTGGCGATTCGGCGGTCGAACCCTCGAATGTCATGTCAGGCAACACACGCCACACGAACATGAAGTTGTGGCCGTCATCCAAGTCAAACTGCGACGAAACAATCCATGACTCAATTGCCGCTGGGGTTGCCGTGGCGTTGTCGTCCAGACCTTGCTCGTGGTTCACGAGGTTGCTGAGGTACGTTGCAGCCAGCGGATAGTTGCGCAGACCGGAATCCAGCCATGCAGTGCGTGCCATGTTGCCGTAGTACCAGACGTTTTCGGCGTAGTTATAGACCACGTACTTGTCGATGTCAGTCGAGTTTGTGGAGCAGTAGAACCACCAGATTTCATTGAAACCTTCGTTGGTGCCTGCGCACACCTGCGCGTACTGCGAGGTGTTGATGTCCGAGAACACGTAGCGGCGCAAGTCACAGTTGAGTGTTTGCGTGCGACCGTCGTATTTGTAGAACTTGTCTTTACCCATCCAATAGGACACGCCATTAGCGTACGCCACGGCATTCTGACCCACGATAGAGATGTTCTCGCCGACAATCTGCGCACCCCAGACAACCGGTGCACCCACGTACTGGAGCGAATACAGCGATGCGTCAGTCCACACCAAGACCTCTTGGCGGGACTGGTTGGCCGTGACGATCTCAGAGCCGCGAGACAAGCGCAGGAAACCTGCTTGGTTGGTCGATGCGGGCGTCCAGTTGTAGGGGTCTTCTTGGTCAGACCAGCGAATCAGCATCGGGTCAATCGTGGCCGAGCCGTAGTCGTTGCAACCAAACGCGAACACAAACCGGCTGATGTCAGACACCAGCAAATAGTTCTGTTGCGTGGGTACATCCGTAGCCCCTGCATAGTCCGACAAAAGGTATGCGTTGGACAAGATTCGGCATGTACCCACAGCCGCGCCGGTCACCTCGATCAATGCGCCCCCGGGCGTTAGCGATATGTTGAACGAGGAACCCGATGCGTTGCGAACGTAGTACAACTCGCCCGGAATAATGCCCACCGGCAGCGTGGCCCCAGCATCAGGTGCAAAACGCAAGGGTGTACCGTCAGCGTATTCGGCGGCGGCAGTGATCACTGTGGGGTTGGCAATCGTCGCCGCAAATGTGATAGGCGTATACCCAGACGTGGCATCCCAGTAGTAGATTGCGCCTTCACGGGGGCCGAAAATCAGGTCTTCACCGTAGTTCTGTTGGCTCCACAAGCGGATGGCATCCGTAGACGCTTGGCCAATACCCCAAGGGCCAGCACCCCAAGGGCCAGCACCCCAACCCACCAGCGGCACCACATACGCAGGGCCGACGTTGATCTGATAGAGCGCGTATACGGTGCCCCCACCCACGGCATCCGACGTGGCGTTTGAAGACGCCGTAATGGTGTATGTGTTGGCCCCAGTGACCGTAATCTCGTACTGCCCAGAGATGGTCAACCCACCTACTGCGGACGCACCATAGAACGTCACATAGTCGCCGTCGATGTATCCACCGTTGGCATCGGTCACTTCCACAATGGGAGAGCCAATAAATGTCTCGAACGGGTCGGTCAGTGTGACCTGATCGCGGAACGGTGTGATGTCGTTGTAGATACCACCGGCTTCGAGGTAGAACTTGACGTTGGTACCCACACCAATCAGGTTGATACCGCCAAGGGTCACCCAGTTCCACAAAGAACGGCAGACACCTAAGAAAGTTGCCGAGGAGATACGCTGCCAGCCACCGATCTTTTCAGGCGTGCCTTGACGAAAGCGAATCTTCTCGCTTTCATACCAGCCCCCTTCGTTGGTGTATCGCGTGTTCTCGCGGTTTACACCGGGCTTGAGCAGTATCTTCTTCAGTGGCATGTTAGGTCACCCGCACCCATTCAGGCTTCGTTGCCCCACGGCTGAAGTGCGGGCAGTCCACCAATTTTTTACCGTTGCCACCCCAAGAGTTCAGGGGGTGGAGTGATTCCCAGTAAGCACCCAGCGGGGCAAGGACAGCCTTGCTTCCCACGAGCTTACCGTCTTTGAAAATGTTGAAGTCCACCGCAAGGCGCTTCAGATGCAGCGAGTCCATGGTCTGGCTACGGCCAGTCTTCATGTAAATCTCTTGCTGCTCGGGCGTGCGGTAGAGTTCACCAGCAGTGAGCGTGAAGCCCTGCTCGGTGGCAAACTGCACCAGCTTGCACATGTCGAGGAGGAAAGCGGCTTGATCAGCGACGAGGCTCATTTTGTACCTCCGTTTGTAAGCTGCTTGATGGTTTCATCTTTCTCTTTGGAGCCGCGAGTCGTACCAAACTCAAAGGAGTAGATGTTGTCCAGATACCCAAGGAAGCGGCCCAGCACGAGGGTGAAGATGCCTTTCACGTACTCGTTGATACTCTGGTCTTTCCAAACAATCCAGACCATTGCACCGACCATTACGACCGCCAAAAAGAACATCAGGTTGGCGCGGTTGTTGGTCATCCCGCGCTTGATGAACTCAACGTCACGGTCACGGGCGCTGCCACGGTCTTTCACTTCCTCACGGAAGGATTCCAAGTCGATCTTGTTGTCCTCAATACGCAGACGCAGGAGTTCTTCCTCGTGATCCATCTCGTATTGCTTGAGCTTCAAAGCATCGGCGTCAGACAGGGGGCCGTCGAGCTTGACGCCTGTCTTTTCCTCAACCCAGTCTTTGCCCTTGGCCATCACCGCATTACCGATGAGGCTGAGCCCTTGGGAGAGTAAAGGTGCGAGGAGTGCAGGAATCGGCATGTCAGGCTCCTTTGGAGGCGGTGACCACATCGTCACCCTTGCTGACAGTAACTTTCTCACCTTCGACGGTGACCTTCATCGGCTGTTCTTGACGATCCAACCGGTCGAGCTTGTCGATGAGTTGCTTCATCACTTCAAACTCAGGCTTGTCTTGTTTGGGGCTGGCACCTGCGATGCCATTGAGCAGCGCAATCAGCGCCGTCAGTGCGGCAGAGGCAAGTCCGATCACCGCAGCAATCTTGGACTCCTCCAGCATGATGCTGGCCCCCACAGCAACAATCACGATCAACGTGATGTAAGCAAGGCCGTGCTTCCCGATAGCTTTCCCTGCAACCTCTTTGGCGGAGGACTGCGCTTCAAGACGGTTAAGTTCCGCTTGTGCCTGCGCTTTAAGCAGTTGAATATCGGTTGGCTCGGCCATGCTTTTTCCTTTACATTACGCCGCCAAACAACGGAGGCAGTGTTGTAACTTGGATGGCCACGTGTTGCTTCAACTCCAGCGGCTTGCCGCAGTCTGAGCAGGTGTCGGCGGCAAGCTCCGCCTCATCCAAGTCGTAACCACAGTGGAGGCACACGGCCTCCACTTCGTGGGCTGGTTCTATCGTGCCATCAGGCAGCGTCTGAGGGGGCTTTTGCAGCTTCATCAGGGCTACTCAGTTGCGGCTGGACAGCTTGCTGGATAGCGCCGACCAGTTGATGCACTTCCTGAAACGGTTTGGTGCCGAGATACTGAAACACGGCGTTGACCAGATCAAGGGGAAGAACAACAGTTTTTTGCTCGTTCATACGAACTCCATTTTTGCAACCGCTGAGATGGGGCAGCGGCGAAACCCCACACAATTATGCCGCAGCAGGAGCATCCGGCACAGGTTGAATCCAGGGAAGTGGAGGTGTCACCACTGGCGGGTTGATTTGCAGGTCAATAGTCTGTTGGATTGCCGCTTCGGTTGCGGCCTGATCAACCCCAGAGGCCCACACCCAACCCAAAACCTGTTCCTGTGTCAGTTGGTCATACGGTGTGTATGGCGAACCTGCGGTGTACGTGACTTTTGCTACGCTGGTAACGTAATCGCTGTAAGTCTTGTCGTTGACGACCTGAACGCCGTTGCACGACCAATACACCTCAAACACCACATCGGTCTGACCCTCAAACTGAGGATATGCCGCCATTTGAGTGACTTTCCAAGTAATAGTTGCTGACATGGTTTTTCCTTTTAAGAGAATGTGACGGTGATGTCACCTTGGCCAAAGTTTTGGTTAAGCGATCCTGTGATCGAACCCCAAATAACGGGGTGGGTTCCGACATTGGACTGAAGCTCAACATAGAAAGTGTTGTCAACCACGTGCGCATTTGCCCATGTGCCAGAAGACGAATGAGTTGTAAACGAGTAGTTTGCTCCACCATTGATGTAGCCGCCAGCGATCATGTAACCACCGCCTCCCGTACCACCAGAATTCAACTCTATGCACCAGCCACCGGGGCCGACCAAGTTAATTTGTACTTTAATTTTGGTATACGAACCAGACATACCTGAGTTGAAATACACAGTGCGAGAGTATGAGTTACCAATCTGGTCATGTGCAATTGAATGGGAAGCACCACCGCCGTAACCTGTTCCAGCGTAAATCCTTGAAATGAGTGTTCCAGCACTTTGTGTGTATGCGCTACTTCCGACACTAAGTGATTTACTGCTTGTCAGAATCATGTAGTCCGCAACGGACGCTGATCCACCTGCCGTTCCTGTTGACCCACCCGTCCCGGCCCAAGTAAAGAATCCGTTTTGCACATAAGCCAACGCGCCAGCAACACCGGTTTGAGTGTACTTGTAGCCGCTGTTGTACAAGACGTTCTTGTGAACCGCCATGTCATACACCTGCGGCGACACCATGCCACCACCTTGGAAATTAAATCCGGGGTAGGGGTTTGCCGGAGTGGTTGTTGGCGCAACACAAACGCCAAGGTCTCCCGCAGCCACTTGACGCAGATAAGCATCTCCAGTTGCAGAAGATGCTGTTAGCGTCCAGTTGCCGCCGGGTGTCATGTTGAACACGTCACGACCATTCAACTCATCATACAAGTTGAATGTGTGACCGTTGCCAGTGGAGCGACCGCGCCAGTAAAGTGACCACTTATTCTGCGCACTGTTGTTAGAACCGTATTCGGTAGCCGCACCCAACACCATGCCGTTGTAGTCAGTCGAAGAACTTGACTTCCAACTTCTCACTGTTCCGTTGCCGGAGTAGTACGATTCGAGCAGGTATGTTGTGCCCGAGCCTCCCGTACCAATACCCACGCCGCCAGCATAAGGCTGAAGCTCAAGCGAGCCAGAACTTGAACCACTGATGGCTGTCTGGATTTGATACAAGCCAGAACCATTGCGGCGCAAGTAGGCGTTGTCACCTGTCTGGTTACCAAGGCTGATAGAGGCAACAGTGAGGTATGGAGAAAGCAATCCCGTCTTGATGGCGTTGTCATTCCCGATAACGAGGTTGCCTGACGCGTTAAGCGTCATTTGAACGGCTGAATAGGGGTTGTTGTTGGTAGCAAACTGAATGTCAGTTCCAGCTCTCAACAAGATTGTTCCGCTTGTTACACCATTGGCAGGCGGCGAGTAGATTGTGTATTGACCACCGGGGGCCAAGATGTGATCAGCAAAATAGCTTGAACTGTTGTAGCGCAAGCGAAGGTTTGGAACCGTCGTGCTGGTCTGGAAAATTTCAACTTTTCCTCCCGGGTCGTTTGTTCCAACACCTACGTTGCCAGCAAAGTAGTTAGGGGCAGTGTTACCCGCATAGAAATTAAAACGACCTGTGCCAGACGCAATATCAGAATAGAAACCATAGTTGTTTGTACCACCAGTAAGAGTTGAAGGCGCAATGAAACCGATTTGGTTGGTCACTGTTGCCCCCGCACCAATCGTTCCTTGTGTTGCCATGAACCCGTAGTAACTCGCAATGGTAGCTCCTGCGGCAACTACAGTAGAGTTGAGTGTTCCGTAAATATTAGTCGCCGTCCCACCAAAGGAGGTGTTACTTAAAACGCCGTACTGAGCATCGCCTGTTGCTGTTCGTGTGACGCGCAACGAAACATCAGCGGTTGCGGCAGTACCAATGCCCAATGTCCCGAGAGCCGTGGCATTCGCTCCAACATACAGTGCTTTGGCAATGCCAACGCCGCCGTCCGTCTGGATCGAACCGGTGGTTGTGCTGCTGGAATCAGTCGTGCTGTCCACGGTCAGTGCGCCAGCCAGCGTCTGAGCGCCTCCAATGGTGGCATTGCCTGCCAGGAACAAGTTGCGAGGACGAGTCGCACCCGACGCGCCAATGTCGTAGGTGTTGTCGGTGAAGATCAGGTTGCTGGTGATCGTGCTGTTGACGGTCAGTGTGTCAGTAGCATTGCTACCAATTGTCAAATTGCCATCGTACTGTGCAGAGCCAGATACATACAGCTTGCTGATCGACACAGAACCTGTGCCGTTGGGAGTCAGCGTGATGTTGCCGTTTGCACCTTGGGCAATCTGGATCGTGCCAGAGTTTGTGCCGTTGTTGGTGGTCAGGTTCAAGCTACCTGTACCGTTGGTGGTCAGAGTTGTGTCAGTGTTTGAGTCACCGATCTGCACGCGGTCAGCAGACAAGATCACGTCGCCTGTACCGTCGGGGGTCAGAGTGATGTTGCCGTTTGCGCCGTTGGCAATCGTGATCGTGCCAGAGGTCGTGCCTGAGTTGGTAGACAGTGTGAGGTCAGCAGCACCCCCGGTGGTCACCGTGAGAGCGCCTGCGCCATTAGATGTCAGGGTAGCAGCAGCGCCAGAGTCACCAACACGCACCGTGTCAGCGTCCAGTTGAACGTCGCCCGTACCGTTGGGGGCGATGACGATGTTGCCGTTGGTGTCGGTCGAAGCAATCGTGTTGCCGTTGAGACTCAGGTTGTCAACTGCAAGGAACGTGGCAGGAGTTGTTGCACCAATTGACACACCGTTGATCGTGCCGCCAGAGATGGCTACCAGAGCCATGGTCGCAGTGCCGTCGATGTACAAGTCTTTCCACGAGTTGCCAGACGAACCCAAATCATAGGTGTTGTCTGCGGAAGGAGTCAGGCCAGAAGCAAAACGTGCAGTGGCAGTGATGGTGTCGCTTGTCGCGTTACCCAGAGTAGTGTTGCCGTTGATTGTGGCGTTGCCATCCACAGTCAAGTTGCCGGTGATGTGACCGTTGACAATGGTCGTAACACAAGAGTTGACGTTGGTGCCGTCGCAGAACAAGAACGCAGTGTCACCAGCGGCAACTGCTACACCCGAACCTGCGGAGGTCTTCAGGGTAACAGCGTAGGACGTGTTGTTCTGCAACACATAGAGCTTGGCTGCGGCGGGGCAGATAATTTCAGCAGCGGCGCTTGGAGCGCCACCACCAGTAGCTGCAACCAGCATAGCGCAACGCGACTCAGAGGTCGTGCCGTTGGCTGTGGTCAAGGTATGGGCGTTGCCAGTCCAAGTATTGATCGTTGCAAGGCCAGCAATGGCTTGCTCAATCATCGAAGTGATGTTGTCATTTACAACGTCACCCCATGTACCAGAGAGTTCGCCGGTGACGGGGAGCGCCAATTTCAGCGTCGGTGTGTATTGTGTGGTCATCTGTTTACCCTCTTATGTGACAACTTGTTGCCAGCCCGCAGTTTGCGTATCACTCACGGCGACCCATGTGGGCGTCTGAGCATCGTTGATATTTTGCCAGTTTGCTGACTGTCCGTCATCAATTTGGCCCCAAACATTTACTTGTCCTATTTCACCCGTGGCAGAAACACCCGTTGGGAGAGCCGTAGCGCCACCTGTGGCCACCACATCGCCAAGCTGCATCGTGCCAGAAACGCCTGTGGGGTAGACCACAATCGACAGGGCAAAGGAGACTTCTCCAATCTCGCCGGTAGCCTCTACGCCCGTTGGATAGACGTTGGCTGTACCGGTAACGGTGACGGTGCCAATCTCACCCGTGGCAGACACGCCAGTGGGATAAACGACGGCAGTACCAACAATGGTGACATCGCCTACCGCGCCCGTGGCTGAGACCCCTGTGGGGTAGATGTTGGCAGTGCCAGAGACCTGAACAGTACCTAATTGGGTCGTTCCGTAGACCCCTGTGACCTCAACAATCGCGTCTGCCTGCACCACCACAGTACCAACTTGGCCTGTGGCTTCCAGCCCGGAAGGGTACACATTAGCGTCGCCGGTCACTATGGTGGTGCCGACATACCCAGTTGCTTCGACGCCCGTGGGGTAGACCACGGCGGTGGCCACGACAGTGACCGTACCAATAGCCCCCGTTGCGGAGACCCCATCGACAAAGACATTCGCGTCCGCAGCAACAACAACCGTACCTACCTGCCCCGTGGCTTCAAGACCCGAGGGATAGACGTTTGCGTCTGCGGTGACAGCAACTGTACCGACCTCGCCGGTAGCGGTTACGTCTGAGTGGCCGACACCCCATCCTTGGGAGCCCCAAGCAACGCCCGAGGCACCCCAACCTTCAAAGGCTACCTTTGCATCAGCCACCTATCCACCATCAAGCGATGCGCAGGATCGCGTTGGATGCGTCTGCGGCAGGGAACTGAATGGTGAAGTTACCAGCGGTTGAAGTCTTGTCACCGCCAAAGTCCAACACACAGATCGAAGGATTGGTTGTGCCGTTGGCCAAATAGATCAACGCGCCACGCGCAGTGATCGTGGCAGTAGTCCATGTGACATCAGAGAAGTCAATGAACGCTGTGGTGCCCGAAGACGTGGGAACCTGACTGATGGTCAGAGCTTGCCCGCCAGCAGAGTAACCGGTGCCGGAAACTTCGTTGGACGAGGTGTAGGCAGTCGTAGCTGCGCTCAGCGTAGCAGACGACGTGTACAACGCGATCTTGAATGTCTGGGAAGTGCCTGTATCGAAGTCAAAATCGGCTCCGAGGATGCCGACCTTGAACGAGGTGCACATTGCTTGTGTGATTGCCATTTCTTACTCCTTAACTTACGGGATTGCGAACTTGAACAGTGCGATACGTGTCAGTACGTAGCTTACCGTCGCCCAAGTTCTTCAAGAGGCCGATTGCCTGAACGTACAACTTCTCATAGACCGCGATCATGTCAGGCTCACCTTTCATGAAGCGGATGGCCTCAATCAATGCGCCGTTCAAGAGAGCAGTATCAAACTCAGTGCCCAGCCACGTAGTGCCTGCTGTGACAATGGACTCAGGGTAGTAGCCGTAGTGCAACTCTGCACTGTACGACTGATCGGGTGTGGGGCCAACGATGAACGCTGAGGCATCGAAGATGGCGTAATACTTAGGCAACGTGCGAGTGGCAGTCACATCGCGTGGGTACGCCTCGCGGATGAAGTTCACATCCTTGTCAATCAGATAGTGATACTCCCCGTCGGACTTGATCACTGCCAGTGAGTACACGTACAAGAAGTCAGACGGAATCTGGAGGTACTTGTTGCCAGCCGTCATTGCCCCTGTTACGTTCTTGCGAATCGCAGGAATCTGCACCGAGTTATAAATCTTCTGCTCAGCCTGCTCGGTGAACATAGCCAACTCCTGCGAAGAAAACTCGTTCTCACAGATGTTCTGGATGTTGGTGCACAACTCGGTGTAGTTCATGAGCTACCTCTTAGGCCATAGGGCCACGGGCCATCTTGCCTTTGGTTTGAGCCTTACCACCACGCACAACGATGCCGCTGGTCTTAGCGGTGTCAGGATAGCCTGCACCTTCAACCTTGTTGGCGGGCGTGATCTTTTTGGCTTGCGGGATCATCGCAACTTGTTTGACTTGCTTGGTAGCCATATCAGCCTCCGCGAGAAGAGCCGCGCTGGTTCATTGCGCGTGCTACGTTGCGGCCATAAGCCTTCATTGCGCTGCCAGTCACGCCACCTTTGGCGAACTTGGCCACACCTTTGTGCATGCGTTTCTCATGCGCTGAAACTTCTTTGTCGGCAATAGCCTTCACTTCTTTCTTGTCCATGATGACTCCTTATGTGATCACAACCGTTACTGTACCAACTTGTCCCACTCCAACCAAGTTATTTGGTGTGAGTTCCGAATCAAAACCTCGGGCCATCCCGACGGGGTTCCACCCCCACTGAATGTTCCGACTACCTTCGCCAATCGACCCAGTTGCAGTTGTTCCCGACTGATAGTACGTATTATCCCTGCGTGGGTTCCGCAGTGCTTGCGGATCATCCACCGGGTACATACCCAGTTGCAACTGAGGCTGGTCAGGTTCCCAACACTCTTTGCAGACCAAGATGTTGACCTGCTTTGTCTTGATGATCAGTTGGCGTAGCTCACGCAAACGAAACTGAAAACCACAACGGTCGCAGATCGCAATCGCAATCTTGCCGGAGGCAAAACGGTTTCCCATTAGCCACCTCCGATGTAAGCGCGACGCGGCACAAACCGAATCGCGGCTTTCTCTCTATCCTCTCCTGCTGCCAGATCAAACTGTTCGTCGTATGCGGCTTTCAACATCGGGATGCGGCTTTCCAACTCGGGCACCTTCATGGCGATGTGATAGGCCAAACCAGCCGTCACAGCGGGCAGGAAACGGAAGTTCATGTCAGCGGTCTCAACACCTGCGCCAGCGTCCTGAATACGGCGCATACGCCAGTATGCAAGCTGGTAGTAGGGGGAGGCAGCGGTGCCTTGATCTGGGGTCGGCCAGACGGTCACAGCGGGCACCTGCGGCCAATAGACCTCGGCTCCTGCGGTGTGCGCGGCTGGGAAAGTATCTTGTTGGCCACGGCCACAGTTGTACAGCGTGCCTTGCGTGCTGCCTTGGGCTTGCACGATATAGCCATAGCTGATGATCTCGCTATCCAAACGAATGAAGCCTGCGGCGGGCAGGCCAGTCACATCGCTTAGGATGATCGTTGTGGCAGTCGAAGTGATCGTGGATGACAGCAAGCCAGCAGTCAGGCTTTCTTGGCCCGACATGCGCTGAATCCAAATCTGGATTGGGCGAGCTTGCTGTAACTTGTTTGGGATCGTTGCGTACGTGGAAACACTGATGCGCGTGATTGTGAGGTCAGACTGCGTGGACACATTGCCCGCGCCCGTGCGAATGACGTGCTCCATCAGGTCGATGGTGTCGTTGGGCAGCGCGTATGTGTTGATGCCTTGCACGAGGTTGATGACCCCCTGCTCAATCGTCCACATGTTGATGCCACGGTTCTGCCACTCGATGGTCATCAGGTTCATCGAACGACGGGCTGTGCGCAGGTCATAGCCTGTACGCATCTCGCGGCCAGCACGCTCCCACGATTCCTCTGCGATCTCAGTGAATTCGAGGTTGAATATGGAGGTGCCTGAAGTCGTCATCTGAAGCTCGCTGTCTTTTTGGCAATAGTCTTAGGCTGGGCAACAAACTGTTTGCCCGCCGCCTTACCAGCACGTTTTGCACGAGTTGTCGCTGCGTACTCTGCGGGGCTAAGCGATTTTATTGCTTTCTCTGGCAAATAACGCTCACCCGTTTTTGAAGACGGCTTGCCGCTCTTGGTGCGCCACTTCTGGTCACCCCAGTCTTTGAGAGACTTTTGCGGCGCTTTCATGTCAGTCCTTGTACCCACCGCCTGCGGCTTTGTACTTCTTGGCCACAAGCTGTGCTTTACGGGCTGACCATTGGCCAGCGCCTGTACCTTGAGTTGCTGCGGCCTTCACCTGCGCCACGATTCGCTTGCGCAGACCGGGCTTGGTGTAGTTGCCAGCAGCGTTGACCGAACCGCCCTCAGCGTATTCCGTGAAGTCAGTATTGTCGCGGCGTTGGCGCACCTGCCCGTCCTCGGTGAAGTCCGTGTTGTCACGGCGTTTCTTCACCTTGGCTTTGGGCATTTTGCTTGGGTTGATGATCCCCATACCGCGACTGGCTCTCATGATCAGCAGGCGTAACCGCCACCCTTCATTGCAATCATGGTGCCTTTGGTCTTGCCCTTCTTGGCAATGCCGTCAGCGCGACGAGATGCAGAAGAACCTACTGAGCCACCCTTTTTGAAGGCGGGAGCGGGCATTGCAGACTCGTCAGCAGCCATACCGGGGCCACGACCTTTGGGGGCCACAGGCATGATTGGCTTCTTGGGCATAGGCTTCTTGGGCATAGGCTTGGGCATCGGCTTTTTCATGGGTGCAGAAGCACCGTCGATGTCTTGGGGCACTTGCATGCCTTCGCGGAAGATACCGCCGTCAGCGAATTTACGTTTTTTCATTTGCACATCCCGCCTTTCTTCATTGCGATTTGAGTGCCTTTGGTCTTGCCCTTCTTGGCAATACCATCAGCGGCTTTGCGGAACACCGCGCCGCCTTTTTTCATGCCGTATTCGGCTTTCTCGTGTTTGATCATGGACTTGGGCGCACCCTTCTTCTCCATGAACGAGATTTCCTTTTTGGCCATGGCCTTGGATTCTTTCATCTCACCACCTCCAGAAAATTTGCGACCCTTGTCAGCCGCACTAAACTCTTTGGCAACCTTGGTAGGTACGCCGACCTTTTTTGCGAATGCAGGATTGTGGGCCGCTGCATCCATAAAACGCTTCTGTTTTTCACTAACTGAGGGCACTTCTTTGCTCCTTCATAAACTCATCGAGCTTGGCATCAAGACGATCAAGGCGTTGAATGACGCGGTTCATGTCGTTGTGGACATCGGCCTTCGTCACGTATTCCTTGGGCATCTCTTCCCGAGTCTTGTTGAGCAAAATTTGAACGCGCTTGAGTTCCTCGTGCACACCCTTGACCCACAGAAGGATCAGTGCGGCTACGAAGGACAGAATCACGTTCCATACCATCAGTTCCATGTCAACACTTCCACGCTCTGAGACTTTTGTTGATGCGACTGTCGGGGTCTTTTTTAGTCTTCTCGGATGTCAGCTTCTCTTTCATACCGCTCATACGAGCGCAGAAGGAGGCGCGACGTCCTGCGTCGGCTTTGGTCTTGGGGTTGGGTGCGGGGGGCTTCAAATTCATCCCCTGCTTCTTTGCGGAGGCGCGACCTTTCGCGTTGAGCCCACCACTCGGATTCTTCCCTTCTTTCCGTTGCCATGCAGGACTCTTAGCCATAGAAGACCGTGACCGAAGCCACGTCCGTCAAGTCTGCGTAGATGTTGGTCTGGAACAGCAAGCCTTCGCCCGGCAGCAACATGTACTGAGGGCAAGTCATGCTGGCCATGGTGTTGATAGTGGTCTTGGTGTCACCACCAGAACCACCGTCTTTGAGCACCACGCTTCCAGCGCCAGTAGTAGGAACGATCAGGACTGCCTTGACACGGGCGCGAGGAATAGCATCCCCGCCCTGCGTGAGCATCTGACCATCGCCGTCGCTCGAAGTTCGCGGGCGACTCGCAAGGATGTCTGTTTGCATTCCCATGTCGGGCTCCTATCAGACGTTCTGCTGACCGGTGTAAGGATCAACCACGAAGTAAGTGATGTAGCCTGCAACGGTGCCAGCGCCGCTGGTGTTGTCAGTCACGGTCACATAAGACATCTCGGTCAGGGTAGCACCAGTCACAACGGAGCCAACGCTGGTAGTACCAACGGCGGACACGTCCAAACCAGAAGCGAAGAAGTTGTTGTCTGCGGTGCCGCTGGTGTAACCAGTAGCGCCAATGTCGCACGAACCTGTACCGGCATCATTGATGCTGATGGACAAGATCACTGCGCCAGCGGGCAGAATGAGGGGAGTAGTGCTCAGTGCAGAAGACACTGCGACGTTTGTGCCTGCGGTGGCGGGGCTTGCATCGGCAATGTAGAACGATGCGGCCATGATGCCGGAACCACAGTAAGCGGTGCGCGATTGATCACCGCCGCCAGAACGCCAAATACTTTGGGTGGTAGAGACTGCCATTTCAATTTTCCTTACGTACAAGATCAGCGCATCATTCGGTACGTCGTTTGCCGGGTCAATATGATGCACCGGGATTCCCGGAACGATTCAAATATACACCAAATACCAAAAAAGAAAAGCCCCCGAAGGAGCTTTTCTTTACGCCGATTAAGCGCCGGGAGAACCGAAGATACCCAGAGGATCGGAAACACCGAAGCTGTAACGCTCGCGGGCTTTGTAACGGCTGTTGCCGGTATCAAAGTCAGCGTCCATACCGTTCTGCAACGGGCTACGGACAAAGTGCTTCAAGCCGTTAGGCACGTCAGTCATCAAGAACCATGCGTTGGTGTCTGTCAAGTAGTGGTTGACAGTGTAGCCTTCGCGGATGGAGTTCATGGACTTCAATGCGTTCACGTCGTTGTCATTGGTACCGACGCGGAGTTCGGTTTCCAACAAACGAGTTGCAACGAATTGCAGGCTTGGGGGAACGATCAGTTTCTTAGGCTGAGCAGCGATCAGCAAACCGCGTTCGTCTGTCCAACCAGCGATCTGAATAACGGCGGCTTCCAAGGAAGTCTCGTTCAGGTCGGCAGCGACAGTGGGACGGTTGCTGTTGGTACCACCAGACACCAGAGGGTGAGCAGTCGAGCACAGAACTTGGCCGTCACCGTAGGTAGGGCCGCCAGTGAAGGCGTTGTTCAGGATCGCAGCAGCTTTAACCTGCTTGGTGTAGGCCATGGCGCGAGCCAGAGCCTTGGTGTATCGAGCGGACAACGAGTCATACAAGTTGTCTTCGATAGCTTCTTCGGTTAGAGAGAAACCCATCGCAATGGTTTCGTGCACGTAACGTGCAGTCCATGCCTCTTGCGCGTTGTCATACGCCAGTGCAGAACCTTCATTCTTCACAGGTGCGGCACTGAAGCCAGACAACTTGGTTTCTTCTTCAAAAGAACGCTCAGAGGTTTCGGTCTCGAAAATCTCTTTGTGTTCTTCACCGTATTTTTTGTACTCCAAACCAAACAAGGCGTTGAGGCCGGGCAGGAGTTCTTTCAGTAGCTGGGCACGAGAAATAGCCATGATTTAACTCCTATCAGATGCCGGTTGGGTTGAGATACTGATGACCGCCAGCCCACGTTACCGTGTTTGGAGTGCCTTCAGCGAGGGTGATGTACGGAGCGTTCCACTTGCAGATGAATTCGCAGAACTCACCAGAAGAGTTTGCCGTATCAGGCACACCAGCGATGATGCGGATAGGCAACGAAACGGTCGTAGCGGCGCTGGAGCCGTCGATGGCCACAGCAGAGTCACCAGTGGTCGTAGAACCGGAGTTCTGGATCAAGGAGACGTTGTTACCGATAACGGTTTGACCGTAGAAAGCAACAGTGGTGCCCGAAGACACGGCAGCTACTTTGAACAGGACATCGGGATCATCCACAACGTAAGCCTGTGCGTCAGAAGCGACAGTGCCGGTGGGCCAGTATTGGCTCCAGCGAGGTTGCTTAGACGAAGGGTCAGTGTAGGTGCAGCCCATGAAAACGCCAACAGGAGTGGCGGTGGAAGTGCCAGTGTCTTTTTCAATGGTGCCAGAAGAAACCAGCTTGACCACATCACCGTAGAAGATGTTAGCAGCATAGCCGCTTGCAATCTTCAACAGACGGGTCGAACCGGCATAAACCTGACCGCCAATCAAATTGACTGGTTTAAGCCCGTAAGGGGCAGAAACGGTTGGATAAGCCATTTGTGACTCCAAAAAAGTTAAGTGCCATTGCCAAAACGAGACACCGTAGTTTTGCGCTCGTTGTAGAGCGGCATACGGGGATCGTTCTCGCGCATGAGATTGTTATCGACAGAGTGCATTTGGGACGATGCTTGATTCTGGAACCAAGCGTTGCGATCCGCAACGAACTCAACGGGGGTTTTGCACAGCATCAAACCACCAATCACGATATTGTCCTTGAAGCGGTCGTTTTCGACGCCTGCAACGTAAATCTCGGGGTGATCAGAAGCCTTGACGGGTTCCCAACCTTCTTGTAGTTTCAAGGAGATGTTCATGGCGTCAGCTTCTCCGCGAGTGCTGATGCGAACCCAGTGGAATTCATAGCCATCCTCCGGGTGGGGAGTGGGCAAGGTCTCGGGACGAGTCCACGATTTCTTGCGGGCCGTTTTTTCACGGGTTTCCAGTTCACGATTAAGTCTATTTTCAGCCATTTTGTTTCCTCAATTCCATAGCAACCTGTTTGGCGTATTCTTCCAGTGGCACTCCGAGCTTTTTAGCCAGAGCAACTTGCGTACGCGAGAGAGTGATCTTTTTAGGGGCCACACTTCGTGTTGCAGATGCAACGACTGTCGTCTTTCGACGACGCTCTTCGGTCACCTCCTCGTGGTCATCGTCGCCCTCGAAGGACTCCGGGAACACTTGGCGCATACGAGAGTTGATTTTCTCGTAGTATTCGTCAGATCGCGGGTTGACGCCCTGTTTGACCAACTTTTGGTGCAACCCCAACGCGAAGCTGGTCATCTCATCGTCTTCTCCGAACCATTTATTGGCTTGCTGCCAAGCAACGGCGCGGTCATCAACAGACTGTGCTGGGGCGGTTGTTTGTGTTTGTACATCATACTCGTCTTCTTGTAAAGCGGGAAGTTTCAGGTTGTTTACTCGCTCAACCTTCATTTTCGCGGCAGTCAGTGCTTCTTGAGCCTCGACTACGGCGTCCGCTTCACCAGACTCATAGGCTTGCTTGTACTTGGCTTTGGCCTCCTCGTGCTCCGCAGCGGCCATCTTTTTGGCCGACTCCAGCATCGCTTCTTGGTTCTTGGAGACAGTGCCCTTGAGCTTCTTGTTCTCCTCAGCGATCTGCTGGGCGTAGCGCAAGGCTTCTTCACGCTCCTTGGCGGCGGCTTCGGCGGCGCGTCGCTGGTCGTGGTAGCCCTTGCTGAAGTGCTGGAGGCGCTTGCGCACCTTTTCGGAATACTCGTCCATCTCCTCCTCGGATAGCTCCATGGGGGCTTTGGAACGCTTCTTCCCTTGATCTTCCTCGGGGCGGTCATCAACCACCTCGATGTCAAAATCGTCTTCCTTGGCTTGCGCCTTGGTTTTTTCGCGCTTGGCTTCTTCCTCCGAAGCGCGTCCTTCGACTTTCAGCGTGAAGCTGCCGTCGTCTTTTTCTACGAAGTCGGTCTTGTCCGACACCTTATCGGGATCGGGAAACTCGAACTCCACTTTTTGCATTGGCATGGTTTACTCCTTATGCACGCGATACGCCACGCGGATCGGCAACGACGGCATCAATCGAGTCGTCGTTCATGAGACGGTATTCCACACCGCCAACCTTGACACGAGTGCCAGAGTTTGCGCGGAACACCACATAGTCGCCAACCTTGCACCACGGCCCGTTGGGGTAGCGGTCTTTGTCAGCGTAGGCTTGTTCACCCATATCAAGCACGAGTCCAACCACGGTCATGAGAGTTTCCTCATGGATGGTTTTCTGCGCCTTGATAATGCCCATTTCACCAAGCGTTTCTTCCACTTGTGGCAGGGCAATCAGCAGCTTGTATCCAACAGGCTTTGGAAGCTGGGCTTCCACTTCATCGTCGGTAACAGCGTTTTGGACTTGTTCAGTCATTGTCGTCTTCTTCCATTTGAGAGCGCGAAAGGTCTTTGGTTGTTTGGATAGCAAGCTGGAGACCTCGAATCCTGCCTACTACTTCCCGGTATTCGGAGAAGTCTTTAGCTCCTCCGTTTGCCAAGAACTGGGTTGCGGAGGTGACATCCTCCTCATGTTTCATTACAAGCACGTCAAAGACGGATTTGGCCATGGATTACTCCTTCTTGCCCGGCGCTTTGGGCTGTTGTTTCGGTGTGGCTAACACCTTCAGTGCATCAAGTTTCAGACGTTGCTGAGCTTGAGAATCTTGTGACGCGACACGGTTGGCCTCTTTGTCGGCCTCGATCTTGACGCGCTCTTTCTCCATGACGAGTTTTGCTGCGGCAATCTCTGCATCGGTCTGGTCTTTTTGAACTTTGCGGGTGACTTCCATCTCCTGCACTTTGACCTTCTGTTGCTCCAACTGGAACAGTGGGTCTGCGGCCTGCTGCTGGGCTTGCGCCTGTGCTGCTTGCTGCTGGTGCTGCTGGGCCAACTGCTTGCCACCATCTGCGATGAGCTTGGACAGTTGAACCTCGACATCCTCGGGCAATGGCTCGTCGGGCGGAGGCAGTTGAACACCGAGGCGTTCTTCCATTTGTTTGCGGTAGCTGAAGCCCAAGTGCTCGGCGATGTGTGCTTGCAACGAAGCCATGATCTGCTGAGCTTGTGGGTTCTGACCAATCGTCTGCGCAATCATCGGGTCTTGCATGAACGACGTGTGTGCAGCAATGTGTGCATCGTGGTCTTGGTAGATAAACGCCTTCATCGGCTTGCCCACCAGAGCGGACATGTTCTCCGACACTGGGTCGCGTGGTTTCTGATCCTCGCTCGTCGGCACAATCTTGTCGGCGTTCTTGATGCCCAGCACTTCAATCATCTGACGATGCAAGTAGGGCAGGTCATAAATCTGAGGCGCAGACTGCGACATCTGGAACACAGCTTGGTACTGCACCACACGCTGAGCCATCGTGCTGCTGTTGGGGTCGCTGACGGGGATGACATCCACCATCGCGTAGTCGGCCTTGCGAGCTTTGGCCAAGCCAGTCTCAGGCTGGTAGCCGTAGTCCTCGGGCGCTTCTTCAGAGATGATCTTCTTCAAGAGCTTGAACTCTTGCTTCATTGCATAGTGCACTCGGGCTTGCACAGCCGCCATAGGCTTGAGCGTTCGCTCCAGCAATGCCAGCGTGGTGCCCACGGGTGCGTTTGCGCTCATGTCCGACACGTTCATGTCGCTGATAGCGCCGAGGCGACGGCCTTCTTCAGTGATGCGCTGTAACAACGCAAGCAGTGTTTGTGATGGCTCCTTGTATGGGAGCATCATGATGTTGTCTTTGATCGAGCCGCTCGGCACGTCCACGTCGCGGAACTCACCGGGGTTGATCGGTGTGTCGTCACCCTTGACGCGCAGGCCACGAGCTTTCAGGCCACCCGGCAGATTCGACAGCGTACCTGCATCGACCAACTGACGAATGATTGAGGTGCCAGCGCGGGCGTAGCCACCGATGATGTGGATGAGGCCCAGACCATAGAAGCCAAAACCGGGCACGTACACGTAGTGCACGAAGTGGTCATCCTTCAAGCGCAGTGGGTCTTCTTCCTCCCAGTTGCGACGCACAGAAAGAACTTCCTGTGTGCCACGCTCAATGGTCACGATGTAAGGTTTAGGAAGGTCATCTTCCTCGTCATCCACGCCGTCGATCAGCATGTCCACGCTCATCTCAAGCAGTGTGTAGCGGTCGTCGTTCTGGATGGTGTAGCCACCCTCCTCGGCCTTTTTCTTCTCGATGTCGGTGGGGAATGACTGGGGTTCGCCAAGGTCGATCTCACGATAGAAGCCGCTGGCCATCAGCTTCTCCATCTCGTTCTTGGTCTTACGCATCACGTGAGTCACACGCTCTGCGGTCTCGATGTGTGACGCGCCATAGGGCACCACAACATCTTCGGCTGGCAGGTAAATAGAAACTTGGCGACCCAGCAGCGGATCGAAGTACACCTTCTTGAACGCACTACCTGCAAGGCCCAAGCTGTACAGCATGCGCTCATGCTCTGGTCGGTACTCGACCATGCGCTCGGTCAACTGATAGTTCATGTCGTTCTTGACACGCTCAGACGCTTCTTCCTTCTCCTTGGTAACCTTGCCAAGAATCTTTGTCTTGACAGGGCCAGCGGCAGGGAATGTCTCACTCATGGTCTCGGCTTGGAAACGTATCGCAGCTTCGGCCAGCACGGTTGAGTACACGCCACATGCGTCGTCCCAAGGCTCAGTGCGTTCCTCGTACTTGAAGCCCAGCACTTCGAGACCCTTGACGAATGTGTCGGCCCACTCTTTGCGGGCCACCACGTCAGCCTCGAACAACTCAATGAGGTCTCCCGCGAGTGTGTTCAGTGTGCCCTCGTCCATGTGCTCGGCGAGGTTACATTCAAAGTCAGTCTCGTCTTCTACATCGGTGGCTTCACCCATGAGAATCTCAGCGCCGCCATCTGGCAGCATGTTGACTGTGGACTCCTCGTCCATCGTGACTTCAATACTGTCACCCAAGCTCTCCAGCCCTTGCGGTGCGGAGTACAAGCCTTTGCTCATTGAATCTGCTGCTGCCATGATCTATCCTTTTCAGTAATACCCGCCTCGGCGCTGTTTGAAATACCTAATCTCATCCGGCTCATCAGAGGGCAGGCGAATAAAACCACCCTGACGGAACCGCATCAGCGCCATCACCGTGGAGTCCACCAAGTCATCATGACTCATGAAGGGGAAACCTGCGATCTCCTCCACGACCTCCTCGGCCCAGCGGGTGTCAGGCACCCAACATAACCCAGAACGCACGATGTCTGCCACAGAGTTTAACCGTGCCAGCTTGTCGCCGCTACCTCTGTGTGGTGTGTATTCGCCCACAGGGATGCCTGTACGCCTCATTTCTTGGTAAAGCTGCGTGCCCGCAGACTTCTTTTCCACGATGAACGCATCGGGCTCCCACTCCTTGTACTCAGAGTAAGCAAGCTCCTTGAGTTCAGGGAACTCCAGCCGCTTCTTGATTGAGTTCAGCAGGATGATGTTGTACGCGCCCTCGTCCTGATTCATGAACACGCCCCACGTGGTGAGGGCGGTAAAGTCGGCCCGGTTGTGGCTCTCAGCCGCCGCGTCCAGACTCATGATCACGTACTCGCAAGGCGGCGGATCATCCTTCTCCCAGAGCTTCCACCAGTCACGCTTGACGACGGACGCTTCCTCGGATGTGGGGTTTTGCTGGTACTGCGCGTTCCACTGGAACGTAGGCATCGAAGCCTTGGTGCGCAGCAGCGCAGTCATGTCAAAGAACTCAGGCCACAGCGGTTTCTGGATGATGCTGCCGTCAGGCTGTTCGGCGTCCACGATGGCTGGGAACTCGATCACCTCATATTGGTCAGAGCCCTCGTTGGCTCGCATGTCATTGGTGACGCGACCGGTCAGGTCATTCTGGTGCCATCGAGTTTGAACAATGGCGACCCGTCCGCCCGGCATAAGACGAGTACGAGCACCGTATGTGAACCACTCGTATGCTTTGTCAAACACGTCGAAGTTGCCATTGATGATGTCCTGCTCGTTATGAGGATCATCGACAAGAAGCAGATCAGCACCACGGCCAGCCAGAGCAGAACCGACACCACAAGCGAAATACTCTCCACCTGCGCTGGTGTTCCATCGACCCGCACTTTTGGAGTCTGCGGCCAGTCCGACGTTGGGGAAAACTTGTTTGTAGGCATCCGAGTCAATGATGTTTCTGACCTTGCGACCAAAGTCAACGGCGAGGTCTGTGGTGTGGGACACCATCAGCACCTTCTTGTTCGGGTATTTTCCCATGAACCAAGCTGGGAAATAGATAGACACCATCTGCGACTTGCCGTGTCGCGGCGGCATGTTCACGCACACCCGATCTTTATCCCCTGCGGCGATGGCCATGAGCAAGTTTGCCAACCTGCGGTGGTGCTTGCCCACCTTGTAGTCTGGCTGCATGTGCTTACAGAACTCAATCAGGTCATCAAAGCACGCCTTGGCCGTCTTGCGGCTCTCGATGATGTCCGCAATCTTCTCAATTTCTGCCTGTTCCTCGGGCTCATACGCATCGAGGTTGTCCAGCATCAGCCGGATTTCTTCCTCTGTGAAGTCATCGACGCGAAGTGAGGTGTTCTCAGTCATCGAAATCGCCAACGGGCGCTCCAGAAGTCGCGTCAGATTCGTTTTCCGGCTCATATAAAGCCGGTTTTTGCAGGTTTTCTGCAAATTCTTGTGGAATTTTCGTTTCCACGGGTGTTTTCGGGGCGCTCAAGCCCATTTCTGCATCCACGTCGATGACTTCCCCACCAATTTCGACCGCATCCTCGGCCAATGTGGGTTTTTGGATGAGCCGCTGGAGTTTGGCACGCAGTCGTGCCTTCAATTCGTCCGTTGACTGGTGCGTAATCGTCACTTCTGACCGGTCGGTAAAGAGGCCCACGTCGCTGTGCTTGCCCAAAAGCTCAAGTGCACGGATTCTGATGCGCGGATCGGGGTTCTTTGACTCCTCCAACAACCGGTTGGTCACCAGATGGCGCATCTCAACCGCATGAGTGACGACGGCCTTGCCGTATTCATCAAGGTATGAGCGCACTTCCAGCAAGGATGCAGGCGTCAGGGATGACGCACGAGCATGTGATACTGCGTTGCTGGTGTTGTGGGGACTTTGGGCGTACGCCGTGGTGAGTGTGGCCGCAGCCTGTGCATCTTCCTCGTTGGGTTCTTGCACCTCCAGCCCGTGTTCCTCTAATAGAAGGATGGAACGACAAGCGGCCTCGGCCCTTTCTCGCAGGTCGAGGTATGGAATGTCCGGGATGATCTCTACCCCGAATTCTGGCGTGAGTTCAAGTGTCATTGTGCGCAAGTCCGTGTAGACCGATGCGCAATAGTATCTTATTTTCAAAGGATGTCAAACTTCCCTATGGGGGGTGTTCCACATTAACTCTGCAATTGAGCCGCGTAGGTATCCTAAAAGATGTTATGGGGGGTAGTGTCACATAAGTTTGGAGATATTTTTTGTAGGTCATGTATAAACATGATAGGGGGTAGTCGCTACATACCGTTAGAGCTATTTTTTATGGCGTTACCACTTTTCGGAGGTGGGGGGTATTTGTGCGGAATAGCATACCTACGCGGCCATAGGGACTCCAAACCCATAGCGGGGTGGGCGGGGTACGGTGGGTCAGTCAGAATTCCAATTCCAAAATGCCATGTTAGGGAATCCCTAACAACTATCAGATCATGTCAGATCGTATCAATTCCTTGACAATCATGCCATGCTTTGTTACAGTTCAGTCATCGGTTCAGACAACGCATTGATTGTCTGCCGATTAATCCTTGAAAGGGAATTGAAATGAAAGCAACCGCAAAACTCTCTACTGCAACCATCAACGCTATCGGCGCATGGTCAGGCAAATCACGCGAAGCGGACAACGCAAAGGTGAAAGCCGTTGACGGTCTTTATGCTGACGGTGTGAAAGCCGATATGCTGAAAGCACCAGAGAAGGGTGAAAGCACCGTGTTGTTCGAGAGCGTTAAGACAAGCATTGTGCTCGGGTTTACCGCGCAGATTCAGGCTTTGCTCAAGAAAGACACAAAGGGATTGAACGAAGCGCAGAAAGAAAATAAGCGCTACTGGCAACAGCAAATCGGCTCGAAGATGAAAGACCTGCGCAATGCGTTGACACGGCGCGAGACGCAAGGGAAAGAATCTGACGGCGCAGGCTCTGACAAGTCAACATGGGAGGCAACGAAGCGCGCCGTACTTGCTGACATCATCAAGCAAGCGCAGAAAAAAGAGTCGTCAACGATCAAGGACATCAGCGCCTTTATCAAAGACCTGCAATCGGCACTCGCCCGAATCCCTGCCAACGCCTAACAAGGCAACACGAAGCCCCTCGAAAGAGGGGCTTTTTTTTGCCCAAATTTTCCACAATCAAACTTGTTAGGGACTCCCTAACAAATGATGCCAGTTCCTGAAGCGGCGACGAGCACGACACAGCGCGGCGCACCACGCGCCTGATCCGTGAGCCACTGGCTCATCACCACACCATAACAAGCCATCACGCGATACACAACATGGTTAGTCGCTTGATTGTTAGGGGGCTCCCTAACAAGTGAAACCAGTTCCTAAAGCGGCGGCGAGTACAGACTGTTCGTTTTTGAGGTTGTTCTAATGTTCGCGTTTGCGTAATGTTCCATTGTTCGTTTTTGGTTGGTTTGCTTTGTTCGTTTTGCTCAAATGGCTAACATGTTTTTTGTAATGGGTAATGTTCGTTTTTTACCCCTAATGTTCCGCAATGTTCGTGCAATGTTCGTTTTCGGAAGAACATTATAAAACTGCATTAGATGGCAACTGATAACTCCTGCCGATAGGCAATCCAGAAAATCTTGTGCATTAGATAATAAGATAATAGATAGATTGATAGTTTGTTTGTAATGTTCGTTTTTAGAAAAATTGTCCCAAGGGTATTTTTGGTCAGCGCACTTTTTCCCCCGCAGATTTTGAAAAGTTAGGGCGTGTTCGGGAAGGGGCGGGGTGTGTCTTTTTACACGGTACTTTTAGAACAATTAAGTACATCAAGGACTTACACAGCTACATTACAAGAACATTTACTAAACAAAAGAACTTTACACTTCTCGACACAATACAACACGAAACACTTGACAAACACACAATACTGTGTTATACTATAATCTGTTCAGTAGGAATTCGCCTACCGAGCTTTTGTGTTAGGGAATCCCTAACAAGTTATCAGGAGTTACACGACATGGGACACAACCGACGGCTCAAACCCCGTTGCAGTATCTGCGACGACATCTATTCTGCCAAACGCGCCAACGCTGGCTATCACATCTGCATGCCATGCGGTGACGCAAAAGCCCGTGCATCAATCCGCACCATCGTGCCGATGCACAAGTCAAACTACATGCTGATCACAGACCTCGATGATCTTGTCGGCATCAACAACAAGGGAGGGCTCGTCAAATGAAGGACATGCTGAAACAACTTCTCGTGTGGTTCGTGCAAGGCATCATCGGTGCACTGATTCTCGCGTTCATGCTGTTCATGGTGCTCGAATGGGCAAGCGGGTGCGGTGAGACCTATGTGGACTCCAAGGGCGTGACCCATGTGGGTGAATGTGTTATAACTATCAGGAAGTGAGGTAACTTATCATATAGTGTGGAAACATTGACAACCGTAGCAAACTGTGTTACAATACAACCATCGACTGGGAATTCGCTCAGTCGGTAAACCAAACCAAAACCCAGTTAGGGAATCCCTAACAAAAAGGAAACTGAAATGACAAACACATCTATCCCTTCTATCTCCACTGCCGCCATGCTCGTGGAACTCAGCATCGGCACATGGACTGGTCGCAAGCTCGACAAGCGCGCATCACAAGATGTCACCACAAGCAACAACGCCGACAAGGGCGTGGCCAATGTCCACAAGAAACTGCTCGGCGACTGCGCCGAATTGGATGCGGTGCAGAAGTTCACAGCCAACGCTCGTAATGTCCACTACGCATGCACCATGCCATGGTCTGACACAGGCTTGCGCCTCCTGCCAACAACACAATACTTCAAGTATCACCAAGAGATGACAGCGTTACAGAACGAATACCAACGCCTCGTGCAAGCGTTCCTCGATGCCTACTCATGGGAGATTCAGAACGCCCAACTCAAACTCGGCGCACTGTTCAACCCTGACGAGTACCCGACAGCGGACAGCCTGACCTCGAAGTTCCGATTCAAGATGAACTACATGCCCCTGCCTGATGCGGGTGACTGGCGCGTGTCTATCGGTGACGAGACAGAACAAGCATTGCGTTCTCAGTACGAGGGCTACTACGCACAGCAGTTGCAGACTGCCATGGGCGATGTGTGGCGCAGAGCGCACGATGCGCTGACAAAGATGTCAGAGCGCCTCGACTACGCTGACGACACAACCCGCAAGGTGTTCCGCGACTCGCTCGTGTCCAATGTGACCGACATCATCGAGTTGCTCGGCGCATGCAATGTAACCAATGACCCAACGATGGCTCGTGCACAACGCGACCTCGATGAAGCCATGCGTGGTATCACACCCGATGCCCTGCGTGAAGATGCTTACCTCCGCGCCGAGACTCGCCGTAAGGTGAACGAGGTCAAGAAGGTCATCGACAACCTGCCAAGCCTTGGCATGTGATGTTAGGGAATCCCTAACAACCTGAAATCATCGTAGCGACTACGCAACCAAACCTAACCAAACTGAAAGAACTATCATGTCTAATCAAGCTATTGCAATGTACTCCCTCGGCCTCGACCAAATCGAGACAGCCATCCGTGTCGGTGGCAACAAGCGAACCGTCCTCGTGCAAGGTCACATGGGCACTGGCAAGTCGAGCCTACTCCGTAGCCTCTCGAAGCAACTCCCAAATCATGTGGCTTGTTATTTCGATTGCACGACCAAGGACTTGGGCGACATCACCATCCCTCAGTTGCAAACCATCGACGACCAAGGGTATGTGCGCTATGTCACCAACGAGGAACTGGGTCTGCACTTGGGCAAGGACATCATCCTGATGGTGGATGAGTACGGCAAGGCAAACCCTGCGGTCAAGAACGCCATGCTCCGACTCTTGCTTGAGCGCAAGATGGGTGGCTACACGCTCACTGACAAGTCAGTGGTGTTCGCAACGACCAACCTCGGTGCCGAGGGCGTGGGCGACCTGCTCCCTCCGCATGCTCGTAATCGTATGACTGTGGTCACATCACGCAAGCCGTCTAACATGGAATGGATTGAGTGGGGCGTGAACAACGGTGTCGATCACACGTTGCTCGGATGGTGCAAGGACAACCCTCAGTTGTTCCACTCGTTCGAGGATGTCAAAGACCCTGAACAGAACCCCTACATCTATCACCCCAAGCAACAGCGCACAGCGTTCGTCACGCCTCGCTCACTCGAAGCCGCATCGGATTGGCTCAAGGGCCGCGATGGTGTGGACGATCAAACTATGACAGCTTTACTGATGGGCACCATCGGTGAACGCGGTGCCATGGACTTGATGGCGTTCGTCAAACTGTCTGATCAGTTGCCCTCGCTCGAATCAATCAAGAAAGACCCGATGAATGCGAAGGTGCCTGACAGCGCGGCGGCGGTGTGCATGGTGGTGTATCGCACATTGTCTGTGATCGACCGTGATTGGATTGATGCGTGGATGGACTACATGGTGCGCCTCGACAAAGAGGCACAGGGTATGTTCGCCAACGGTGTGCGCAACCCCAAGTATGCCAAGCAGTCTGTGGTCATGACCAACAAGAAGTTCACAGCGTGGGCTATGGCGAACAACTACATGTTCGCGGCTGACAAGAAATGATGTTAGGGACTCCCTAACAAGAAAGGACACAACATGTTAATGATAGGCAAACAACTAACCGCTGAGCAACGGCTCAGCAAAGCAGTGGTGGACATCATGGGTTCGCCCAAGTATGTGGCACTGGCGGGTGTGCTCATGATCGGCAACCGCTCGGTGTGCGACAAGACCCGCACCGCATGCACCAACGGGCGTGATGAGTTGTACGGTCGTGCGTTCATCGAATCGCTCAGCGATGCAGAGCTACGCTTCCTCGTGTTGCACGAGTGCTACCACAAACTGTATCGGCACCTGACCACATGGCGTCACCTATACGATGACAACGCACAGCTTGCGAATGCGGCATGTGACTATGTGATCAACATCAAGCTGACCGATGACAACACCGATGGGTTTGCAGTCATGCCCAAGGTGGGACTGTGTGATGCCAAGTATCGTGGCATGGACAGCGCACAGGTGTACAAGTTATTGCGCGATGAGCAAGACGATTCCCCGGGCGGGCAAGGTGACGGCTCGGGCGGTGACGGTGACGGCGCACCCTCGGGAACTGGTCTCGATGATCACGACTGGGAGGGGGCGCAAGGCATGACTCCTGAGCAAACCAAGGAATTGGCGCGTGACCTCGATGAAGCGATACGCCAAGGCGCACTGGCGGCTGGCAAGTTAGGCAGTGGTGGTGATCGCATGTTCGAGGACTTGCTCAAGACCAAGATCGACTGGCGTGAAGCACTGCGCGAGTTCATCTCGACAACTTGTACAGGCAACGACTACTCGACATGGCGGCGGCCCAACCGTAGGTTTGTGTCATCGGGCTATTACATGCCATCGGGTGTGAGCGAACAGGTGGGCGAACTCGTGATCGCCATCGACACATCGGGCTCCATCGGTGGGCAAGAGTTGGCTCGGTTTCTCGGCGAGGTCAAGGGTATCTGCGATCAAGTCAAGCCTGATGTGGTGCGCTTGTTGTACTGGGACACCGAGGTGTGCGCTGACGAGAAGTATGTGGGCGCGGAAGTTGAGAACCTTGTGAACTCAACCAAACCTGCGGGTGGTGGTGGCACGACTGTGGAGTGTGTACCTGCGTACATGTCACAGCATGGTGTCAAGCCGCAAGCGGTGGTGGTGTTGACTGACGGCTATCTCGGTGGCTCGTGGGGTACATGGGCATGCCCTGTACTGTGGTGCATCGTAGGCAATGCGAACGCACGGCCTGATGTGGGTAAGTATGTTCATGTGGAGGACTGATGATGATTGAGATTACTTTTACCGAGATGGTGTTGCTTGCGTGGGCGGTACTCGCAACTGCGGCGGCATTCAAATACAAGGACGAGGTGCGTATGGTCAAGCGCGTGTTGGTGACATTCGTTGAGAACAAGGAAGCGCGTGACCAAATGCTCAAGGCACATGAAGAATTTATCAGGAGTCAATCATGACTGACAAGATCAAGCCGTGCCCATTCTGTGGTGGGCACGAAGTAGAAATACGCGAACGCAACTCGACAACGGGCGTGTTCTCCGTATCCGTGATGCACTGGTGCAACGAGGGGGGCAAGCCTGCGCTCAAACCCATCGAACGCATGGGACGCACACGGGAAGAAGCAGTGCGCTTGTGGAACAAGCGTGTATGACATGTTAGGGAATCCCTAACAAAACCAAAACCTAAACCATAAAAGGAAACGAAGATGAGATTCAATACATTCAACGAAGTGGTGTCGTGGTACGAACGCACCAAGCCATTGGTCAGCAAGCACCATTCACTGGCGAACGATGTGCGCCCCATCGGTGACCGCAAGCGCAAGTGGGAGCGCATCCGCAAGGTGAATGCCGAGACCTATGTGTTACTCGACGGCTACTATGGCTCGACCATGTTCAGCAACAGCCGAGGTGACGAGCAGTACGAACAGGACATGGCACCGATCATGTGGAAGCGTGAAGCCGATGGTGATTACATCTACATACGCAATGGGCTCGTGGGCTCGGTTCCGTTCTCACGCTTCAAGTTCTTGCAGTGGCACCTGCCTATGAACATGGCGTTCAAGTACAGCCAACAAGGTAAGCACTGGGTGCATGCCAAGACACCAACAGGGTACGAGGATTTCCCCTTGCCCAAGACCAAGTATCGGTGGGACTATCAACTCAGGGAAGCAACCACGGATGACGGCAGACGCCTAAAGTTTAAGGTCAATGATGACGGCACATTCACTCGCGTTGGCGAGGCATTCAAAGTAGAGGTAACAACTGTGGACAAAGAACTCAAGAAGCAATGGAAGGAACGCATCGAAGCGTTCTACATACAAGCGGCGGCGTTGGCACCCATGCTCGACACCACATGGAATGGACGCAACGAGTACAGACAAGTCATCTCTGACTGGTGCAAAGACAACAGCCAAGCTACGCCCCCGATGTACCACGGCAGTGTTCACCAACTGCCACCTGTGTTGGTGCGTCAGATCGTGGCAGACGCTGAGCATCCACTGCGTGTCCCGCTCATGGCGTTGGTCATTGACGACATCGGTGGTAAGCGCAAGATCGAATCGCAAGACGACCTGCGTTCAATCCGTGCCGCATATAACCGCCTGATGAACAAAGCATTGGGCATGTACCAAACCAAGGAGGTGTGACATGGCGAAACCACTCACTGTCAACCAAATACAGACGGAAGCATTGAACATCCTCAACCAAGAGATGTACGACAGCACGCCGTACTGTCTTGTCGTGGCTACATTGAAAGATGGCACCACGCAAGAGATCATGGTCAAGATTCATCCGCGCAATCTGTACGAGATGTTTGACCATATCCCAAAGTACGGTGCGCTTACGCTGACCAACGACGAGAGCGGTATCTATATAGCCGCAAGCGAAATCAAACACATAAATGTAATGAAGGTAACGAAGGAGCAACCATGAGCTACGACCACACACGAGTAGATTTTATAGAGCGCAAGACCAAGGAACTCTTGGCCCGTGTTACTGAGAGCGTATCAACAGTGAACGCTGATGACCCGCCTATGTACAAGGTGGACGGTATCCCTGTGATGCCTGAGTTGTTCACGTTCTGTGCTGAGATACGCAAGGTCAACCGACATGTGAAGTTCGGCGTGGCTAATCGTATGAAGCAGTCATGGGGCAACGGGGGCAACAAGATGCAAGAACTCTATGCGTACATGGACGGGCATGCCTACGCCGTGATGAAGATCGGGTACGGTGATTACTCCGTGAAGGGTAACGGCGACTGGAAGTATATGGTGTATGCACGGATGATCAAGAACGAGAAGTTCCGTGAGGACAACGATCAATATCACATGGCAACAGCCGAGAACATCGAACGCGCCATGAAGAATGTTAAGAAGTACATGCGCCCGTACTCACCCATCGAGTGCGCCGCAATGTCTTTCGACAACGTGCGCAATAGGTTCTCATCGGTTGTGTCGAACGTGTCATCTGAGTTGGCATCGGTACGGTACGAGATACAGAACTCAGTGCACCTGCGCATGGAGTTGTTCCACATGCTCGACATCGGCTACGAGTTCTTGTCCGAGGAGTTCCGCGAGAAGATTGTCCTGTGGCGCACCAAGTACCAAGAAGATCAAGAGGCGCGTGGTCGTGCCCTGCATGCGTACTATGTGAATGTCCGCATACACCGCGAAGAGATGGTGTGTGATGTCATCGAGGTGTTGGATGCCAACAAGCGGCCACGCCTTGACACGCACATGCCTGTGGTGACATACAAGATGGAGGAGTTGCCCGAGCACATCGGTGGAAGTCTTGCCGCCTTGAGCATGGTGGAGGATGATCACTATGTGGACGGTGTTGGCTTGCGTGTGGACAGTGCAACCTTTTGGGTGCAACGATGAGCGAGCGGTACAGCTATGGATGGTCTGACCCACGTGAGGAGTTGGGTTGGCAGACAGTCGAGCCGCCTGACAAGACCGTGCGCAAACTACTGAACGGGGAGATTCTCCCCGAAGATCAACCTGTCGCAATCAGGACGGTAATGCAGTACGACCTGCGACATGCCAACGGAGGGAGACCCCAAGTGTCAGATGCAAGAGATGGATTGGTACATGATGACAACATATACCGTGTGAGTGTCTTTCCTGACGGGATTGATATTGTTTGTTTCGGTCTCTCAAGTATTGACTCTGACATCAACGGTCACTATGATCGAACGGACGATCTACCCGAATGGGTAAAGGAACGTCTTGCCGTGTTAATGATTACGACTGGTACACCGCCAACACAAGAAGTGGTGGGTGTCGGTCGTCGAATATCAAGTCATGTTTATTGGGTGTACGCACCCGAGACCACATCTTGATGCGTTGGTACGTGCGCTCCACGTACCGTATCTGTTAGGGACTCCCTAACAAAACACAAAGGAAACGAAGATGAGAAAGAAAACAAGCACCGCACAGCGTATTCGCTCGTTGATTGATAGTGGCTACAACAACAAGGCCATCATCGAGAAGCTCAAGTGCAAACCGCAAGCCGTGTACAACATCCGATACCAACTCAACAAAGAGCGTGGGCTCGGCTCCATCGGCGCGTTGCCGAATCCTGTGAGCGGCATCGGTGCACCTCCTAAGAAGCGTACCCGCAAAGTCAGAGCGGGAACTGGCATCGTTTCTGACCCCAAGCCCGTGATCAACCCTGCGCAAAACGCATATCAGTTTGCGCCAGTCAAGCGTGAGGGTGAGCCTGTCTACATGCCGATCACCATGATCGAGAAGCCAACTCTGTGGGAGCGTATCAAGGGGTGGTTCCGTGGCTGATACACCCGAAGTCAAAGTCAAAAAGAAAGTCGTTGCCCAACTCAAAGAGATGGGCGCGTATTACTTCTACCCCGTGACTGGGGGCTACGGCGGCAGTGGTGTGCCTGACATCGTTGGGTGCTACCACGGCAAGTTCTTTGGTATCGAGTGCAAGGCTGGCAAGAACAAGCCGACACCGTTGCAACAGAAGAACCTTGACAGCATCAAAGCCATGGGCGGCATCGCCATGGTGATCAACGAGGAAAACACCCACGAGGTCTATTGGAGATTGGACGGTACACCATGACAAAGTTTTACAACACGGGCAAGGTGAAGATCGGGGAGTTCTACACACCCCCGAATCGAGTGATTGATCTTGGCGTGGATGCTGAGATATTACAACGTGCACTGCTGACCAAGCCCACACTGGGCGAACGTCTGTGGCATCGACTCACTCGCATGCTTCATGCGTAAGCGTAGCAAGTACAGACCCAAGGGGGTGATCATGAATCCAATCGCGTATGTGATGGAAAGCATGACCCCTGTGGCGAAGCACGACAAATACCTTATCGACCTGAAGATCAGGAACCACATGGCGCTTACCAACCTCACGCAAGGCAAGGCAACACGTACGGACATGGACGACTTGATCGCCATGGGCAACGTCACGGAAGCATTGTTCCGCATGGGGTTTGGTAAGGAACATGGTGACATAACACAGGATGGACTGAACGCACTGCATGCCGTCGGCAAGCGTGGTGTGGAGAGCGGACGGTTCATCCTGCGTTCTGAAGAAATGAGAGCCCTCAACACACTGATGGAACTGCACGATGCTCAGATGGACGTGATAACAATCAAGGACATGGAGCAAGGCTTGAAGCTGGTGGACGAGGAATTTAGACAGCGCAAGATGCGCCCCATCGTGGAGAAGAAGAAATGATTGACGTATGCAACTTGGAGGGTAAGAGCCTCGATGCTTTTATGAAAGTGGTGGGTAAGAAGATTATGGGCATCAAGTTGGAAGACGACATGCTGTACATATCTTTTGGAAGCCAAGGCACCCTCAAGGTCAGCGACGAGGGACAGTCATGCTGTGAGCACCGCTACATGACAACTGATGACAAGCTCGATGAGTACGTGGGCGGCAATTTGCTGAACATCGAAATCAAGCCTGTGCCGATTCCGCTGAAGGACAGCGGGGACGGTGATGACCACGACATTGAATTCTTGGAAGTTACAACGACCAAGGGTGCATTTGTAATGACCACCCACAACGAACACAACGGCTACTACGGCGGGTTCTATGTGTGTGCAAGATATGAGGAGACACCATGACCGAAGATGAAAGAAACCTCGACCTGATGGTCGCTGAACTGGAGCAAGAGAATAGATTGATGAGAGCACGTAATGAACGACTGCAAGAAGAACTCGAACGAGCCCTTGATGACAACGCACGATTCAAAGTCACACTGGAACGCATCATTGCCGTATCCAAGTTGGCCTTTCGGGACGGTGTGCCCGAAAGAGTTGGCGAAGTGGGGGCGCAAGAACAAGGCGCAAGAGTTGGATGAGTACGAAGATGCTCCGATGTGAAACAGACGAAAGGAACAAAATGGAAAAGGCAGATGACATACAAGTTAGTGGCACACACTACAAGGACATGCCCATACAACCATGGGCAGTGATGGAAGCGGTGCTGACTCACGACGAGTTCGTGGGTTTTCTCAAGGGCAACATCATCAAGTACAGCCTACGCGCAGGGCGCAAGGACGGTAGCGATGATGCAGGGAAAGCCAAGCACTATTTACAGAAGCTACGCGAGGTAACACACGCTGGCCCGTGGTCTTAACAACAAGGAGAACGAAGATGACAGACGAAGTACACCTACGCCACAACTGGCGCAACACCATCGAATCAGACGGCGGCTACTGCCCTGTGTGTGATCGGTGGGGCAAGATCAACAAGGTCAAACTGACTGGCGGCATGGCGCGTTCACTGGCGTGGCTCGTGAGCGTATCAGCGGGTGCAGAGAACGGATGGGTCAACACACGTGACAACGTGCCACTGTTCATGTTGCGCTCCAACTCTATCGGGCACCTCAAGCACTGGGGATTGGTGCAAGCGCGTGAGCCCGACACATCCAAGGTCAAGACGAGCGGTGTGTGGAGAGCCACGTTAGACGGGCACGACTTTGTGCACAACAGACTGAGCGTACCTGCACATGTTTTCGTGTACAACGATGCCGTTGTGCGGCAGAGCACAGAGTTGGTGAACATCATTGATTGCTTCACAGAAGACTTTGATTACCGCGAAGTGATGAACTCGTATTTCCCAACAACACAGGTGCAAGATGGACTTGATAACAATTGATTTTGAAACGTACTACGACCGCGACTATTCGCTGTCGAAGATCACAACCGAAGAATACGTGCGCTCTGACTTGTTTGAAGTCATCGGCGTGGGTGTCAAAGTAAACAACCAAGAAACGGAGTGGGCAAGTGGAACACATGAACAAATCAAACAGTGGCTTCAGAGCAATTTTGAATGGGAACGGTGCTTTGTCTTGGCGCACAACACCCTTTTTGACGGGGCTATCCTGTCTTGGCGTTTCGGTGTTAGTCCTCGGGGTTGGCTTGACACTCTGTGTATGGGCCGTGCCCTTCACGGCGTGGAAGTTGGGGGTTCGCTTAAAGCTCTTACTGAGCGGTATGGGCTCGGGGAGAAAGGAACAGAAGTCCTTAACGCCCTCGGTAAAAGACGACTGAGTTTCACGGACGAAGAACTTGCACGGTACGGTGACTACTGCATCAACGATGTGGAACTCACCCACAAACTCTTTACCGAAATGGTAAAGAATTTCCCCAAGCAAGAACTGCGTGTGATTGATCAGACGTTGCGCATGTTCGTTGAGCCCATGCTTGAACTCGACAGCGACATGTTGCAACAGCACCTCATCAGCATCAAGCAGATGAAGGAAGACCTGCTGACATCCTCGGGTGTGGACAAGGCTGAACTCATGAGCAACGAAAAGTTCGCTGAACTGCTCCGCTCGTTTGGCGTTGAGCCCCCGATGAAGACAAGCCCTGCCACTGGCAAGCAGACCTATGCGTTCGCCAAGAGTGACGAGGAATTCAAAGCCCTCGCTGAGCATGACGATGCGCGGGTGCAGACGCTTGTTGCCGCACGACTGGGTACGAAGTCAACGCTTGAGGAGACACGCACCCAACGGTTCATTGACATCTCCAAGCGTGGCAACCTGCCTGTGCCGATTCGCTACTACGCCGCACACACTGGACGGTTTGGTGGTGATGACAAGATCAACATGCAGAACTTGCCAAGCCGTGGCAACAACGCCAACAAGTTGAAGAAGTCAATCATTGCGCCCGAGGGACACACCATCATTGACGCTGACTCTGCACAGATCGAAGCGCGGGTGCTGGCGTGGCTGTCTGAACAGGATGACTTGGTAACAGCTTTTGCTGAGGGCAAGGATGTGTACAAGAAGATGGCCTCGGCTATCTACGGCAAGCCTGAGTTTGAGATCACCAAGGACGAGCGGTTCGTGGGTAAGACCACAATTCTCGGCGCGGGTTATGGCATGGGTGCTGTGAAGTTCCAAGCCCAACTCAAGAACATGGGCGTGGACGTGGACTTGGATGAAGCCAAGCGCATCATCGACATTTACCGCCGTACCAACGATGCCGTGGTCAGGCTGTGGCGACAGGCTCAGAACGCTCTTGTAAACATGTCACGTGGTGAGGACGCACCGCTCGGACGCCGGGGCGTACTTGAGGTTGTACCAAAAGAAACAGCCATACGTTTGCCCTCGGGTTTGCTGATGCGCTACGACGACCTGAAGTTCGATCAGAACGAGAAGGGTATCGAGTTCCACTACAAGACGCGCAAGGGTCGCACCCGAATCTACGGCGGCAAGGTAATCGAGAACGTATGCCAAGCCATCGCACGTTGCATCATCGCTGAGCAGATGCTCAAGATCGGCAAGCGATACAAGGTTGTGCTGACTGTGCATGACGCGATTGCTGTGTGCGTACCAGATGCTGAGGTGATCGCCGCTACGCAGTACGTTGAGGAGTGCATGCGATGGGTGCCCGAGTGGGCAAAGGGTCTGCCTGTGAACTGTGAGTCAGGCAGTGGCAAATCTTATGGAGACTGCTGATGGCCAACTACAACACCAACCACTTGGAGCGCGAGATAGAGAGTTTGCGCAGACAACTGATCAAGGAACGTGACGAGCGCCAGTACGAGGACTCCATGCGCATGGCCGCGCTGACCATGCAGACCGAGACTCGTGTGCTTGAGCGGTGCATCGTTGAGTGCATGGAGGAAGCCAACGCACACTCATACTCCGAGGAAGAACGGGTCGCTATCCTGACCGCCGCCGAACGGCTCAAAGAGTTACGTGTCGAACGTGTCAAGGAGCGCGAGGAGTTCGAGAACAACATGCGCCGCGAACAGATGAGAGCCGCACAGAATCGAGCGATGCAACAAATGACGCATGAGCAAACCAAGATATACAACGAGGCGTTCAATCGACAACTCGGTCGCGCCATGATAAGCGGCAAGAGCATCACGAGCATGGTCATGGACGAAGCCGACACAGTGCGGTGGAGCACTATCAATAACCCAAAGGAGTGGATGAAATGAGCACAATACAGGGTGCCGCTATCGGCACAGGGATTCTTGCCGTTGATCACGCATACGATGCGAACACATACACCATCAACAACACGGCGAGTCAGACGCTGAATGCGGTGCAGATTGGGTCGCAGAAGCAAAACCATAACATCGTATTCCATGGGCCGAATGGCAAGGAGGTGGGGCGCTTTGACTTCAACGGTGAGCAGATGAAGTTCGATGGGCAAGCGGATGTGTCGGCAGGGGTGTTCATCGAGTGGGCACGTAAGTCGTTTCACGCCCGAGTGTTGGAGGACAAACGCGCCATCCTCAAGGAAGTGATGGACGCGCTACTCCACGAGTCCACCGGCGAACTGTACGAGGACGCAGAGAAACTTGCCATCCTGACCTGCTTACAACGGGTACGAGAAATACAAGAGTCGGTTGAGCCTGTACAGTTGAGTACGGATTACGGCAACAACCTTGCCAAGTCCATGATGGAGACAAAGAACGCAGTGTCGGCAAGCATCCTCAGTGCACTTGCACCCGAAGGGAAGTCGCCATGACCGAACCGTATCTGTTGGTTGACCGTGGTTGCTTTGAGCGTGGTTGTATGGGATGTGACTACAAGGACAAGGGCGAGACAGTGCGAATGGTCGAGTACCAAACGCCGCCGCCTGAGTGCATCACCGATGGCGAGAAGGTTGCCTATTCGTTCGGGTGGTGGAAAGGCTTGGAAGCAAACCGCGATGACCTGCGCAACGCCACACTGGAAGAAGTCGCCGCCGAGTTTGACCGGATGACCGCCCTTGGCGATACCGCCGCATCGTTTGCGGCATACGTGAGGAACATGAAGAAATGAACCCCGAGCCCGAGAAACGCAAGTTTCAAGCCTTGACCACGGAAGAAGTGGAGCAAGCCATGGAGGAAAGCAAAGGTGCACCCGACCGCCTAAAAACTTTCTACGCTTTGTTGGATGACAAGCTGTGGAAGAAAAACAAACTGAAGCAATACAAGGAAACCGAATGACAGTCAAGATACCCGCATGGTCGTTCTCGTCCATCAAAACATTCGAGCAGTGCCCAAAGAAGTTCTACCACTTGAAGGTCGTCAAGGACTTTCAGGAAGATCAGAACGCTGAGCACCTGATCTACGGCACCGCCTTTCACGAGGCGGCTGAGTTCTACATACGCGATGACACGCCCCTGCCCCCGCAGTTTGCGTACGCTAAGAGTTCATTGGATAACCTCAAACATCGCGCTGGCCAGAAGCTGTGTGAGTACGAGATGGGGCTGACCGAGGACTTACAACCGTGCGGATTCAAAGACCCGAACGTGTGGTGGCGAGGCATCGCCGACCTGATCATCCTTGAGGACGATGGCACTGCGCGGGTGGTTGACTACAAGACTGGAAAGAGTGCCAAGTACGCCGACACCGGACAGCTTGAGTTGATGGCGCTTGCTGTGTTCAAGCACTTCCCCGAGGTCAAGCGCGTCAAGGCAGGGCTGTTGTTCGTCATCGCCAAGCAGTTCCCCAAGGCAAGCTACGACAAGTCAGACGAGCCCAAGCTGTGGGAGAAGTGGCTCCGCGACCACGGACGCATGAAAAGAGCGTACGAGACAGGCGTGTGGAACCCCCGCACCTCGGGGCTTTGTAAGCGGCACTGTGTGGTGCTGAGTTGTCAACACAACGGGAGAGCAGAATGAGCAATATTGAAAAACACGCACGGTTGGAGTTCCGTGCGGCAGGATGGACTGACGATGAAGGCAAGTTCAACGACGAGATGCAAGAGGCGATCTGCAAGCATGTGTTGGAATTGCTGAAGGTCTTTATTGACGAGGGGCATAGTGGAACCACTGCACCCTACACCATCAATCTGTTCAAGCAACTGGCCATGTTTGAGCCGATTGTCCCGCTGACCGGCGAAGACTGGGAGTGGTGCGAAGTGCATGATGGCGTGTATCAGAACAAGCGATGCGGCCATGTGTTCAAGCAAGCTGACCGCTTCAACGGTCAGGCGTACGACAGCGAAGCTGTTATTTTTTGGGATTGGTACACCGACGAAGAAACGGGGGAGCGGTTCAAGTCACACTTCACAAGCCGCGACAGCGCCCAACCTATCACATTTCCGTACACCCCCAAACGTGAGTACAAGGAGTCCGCCAATGACTGAACCAATCATGCCCGACCACGAGACCGCAACCCTCGCCCTGATGATGGACAGAGAGATTGACAAACGTGTCATGGTAGCCCTGAGCCGCGCCCTCAACCCCCACAATAACTGGGAGGTGCGAGAGATCGAGGATGCGTACACAAAGAACGACCCCGCCATGGTGCAACGAATCGTGCGTAACATGTTGGTCAACGCCCTGATGTCAGATGGTTCCCTAATGCACCAGATCAGAAGTAAACTTGCGGAACAGTTGAATAAACCTTATTAGGAGCCAACATGCCATACACCAAGTCCCCCCGCCCTTACAAGCACGAGTACGACATGCAGAAGAAGCGCGGCGAACTCGCAGATCGCATGGAGCGCCAACGCGCTCGGCGAAAAGTTGATGCCAGTTCCCCTGACAAAAACGGAAATGGGAAGGCCGACAAGCGTGAAGGCAAGGACATCGACCACGTGAAGATGCTTGCCAAAGGCGGCTCGAACAAGGACGGCATCCGAATCATCACCCCTGCCAAGAACCGTGCCCGAAACGGCCATAGCGTAAAAGAAAAAGGCGGGAAGAAACCCGCTTGACGCGCACTGCGCGTTCGGTTAGATTAGAACTTCGACAACGACTGGAGCGAGTGGGACACCCACTTCGCTCCAAGTCCGTTTGTTTGCGCTGGAGAACGAATTGGAAATTATTGACAACAAGGCACTGTTGTTGACGTTGCGTAACCCGCATCGCGTCACTACGGTCATCCCTAAAAGTAGGGAACTCCCTAACAACCAAGTGCTTGTGCACTGGGGGTTGGATGAGGCGCAAGTCCTCAAGAATCTGCGCGTAAAAAACGTGCCATCACCCATCATCGGACGCTATGACTGGCCCGGCCAGTACAAGCCGTTCGAGCATCAGAAGACAACAGCCGCATTCCTCACCATGAACCGCCGTGCGTTCTGCCTCAACGAGCAGGGCACAGGCAAAACAGGTTCGGTCATTTGGGCGGCAGACTACCTCCTCAAACAAAAACGCATCCGCAGGGTGCTTGTGATCTGCCCTCTGTCCATCATGGACTCAGCGTGGAGAGCCGACCTGTTCAAGTTCGCCATGCACCGATCAGTTGATATAGCGTACGGTGCCAAGGACAAGCGCAAGGCCATCATCAACGGCAACGCAGAGTTCGTGATCATCAACTATGACGGCGTGGAAATCGTCGCCGAGGACATCGCCAATGGTGGCTTTGATCTGATCGTGGTGGACGAGGCAAACGCCTACAAGAATGTGCAGACCAAGCGGTGGAAGGTGCTGAACTCACTGGTCAAGAACGACACATGGCTTTGGATGATGACAGGCACCCCTGCCGCTCAGTCACCACTCGATGCGTACGGTTTGGCCAAGCTCGTCAACCCACAGGGTGTCCCCAAGTTCTTCACAACTTTCCGCGACATGGTGATGATCAAGCTCAACAACTTCCGTTGGCTTGCCAAGGAGAACGCAACACAGACCGTGTTCGACTGCCTCCAACCCGCCATCCGCTACACCAAGGAAGAATGCCTCGACCTGCCTGAGATGACCTACACCAAGCGCCGTGTCGAGTTGACCAAGCAACAGGAACGCTACTACGGCATGCTCAAGAGCAAGATGGTGGTGCAAGCCGCAGGGGAAGAAATCACGTCAGTGAATGCCGCGGTGAACATGTCCAAGCTCCTGCAAATATCTTGTGGTGCGGTGTACTCCGATTCGGGCGAGACCTTGGAGTTCGACATCAAGAACCGCTACAACGTGCTCACCGAGGTGATCGACGAGTCCAGTCAGAAGGTGCTCGTGTTCGTGCCATTCAAGCATGTGATCAGCATCCTGAGCGAGAAGCTCAACGCCGATGGCTACACGACCGAGGTGATCAGCGGGGACGTGCCCGTGGGCAAGCGCACCGACATCTTCAACCGCTTCCAAACCGAACCCAATGGCACCAAGGTGCTTGTCATTCAGCCCCAGTCAGCCGCCCACGGCGTGACCCTCACCGCCGCCAACACCGTGGTGTGGTGGGGGCCGACATCCTCCCTTGAGACCTACGCCCAAGCCAACGCCCGTGTCCACCGCTCGGGTCAGCGCCACCCCTCCACAGTGGTACAACTGGTGGGGTCAGGTGTAGAAAGACACGTTTACAACTTATTAGATAATAAAATTGATGTTCACTCAAAAATTGTTGAACTTTACAAAGAAATACTTGAATAAGCTGTAAAACGCCACTATAATAAAAACCCCAACAACAACTGGAGAACGAAGTGACAGACATTCCTGACTACAAACAGCGCCGCGCTGAGGAACTGATGAAGTCGGTTCGCACAATGGCAGACCTCAAGACAGCCATCATGCAGAGCATCCGCAAGGTGCATGCAGAGCGAGAGGTCACCACCCCCATCCTGCTCACCACACTGGCTGAATTGCTTGCGTTGGCGGCAGTGGAGCATGGGGTGCCATTCGAGAACTACATCGACCAAACGAAGCAAGCCTACGGCCTTGCCATCGCCCATCAAAAACTCGCCGACGAGGTTAACCATGACTGAGCCAACCGACACCCCCACAGAAGCCCCTGCGTTGCCACCTGAGAAGTTGGTCAAGGTGTACCTCAAGATGAAAGCCAAGCACGACGAGATGCGTGTCGCCTACGAGACTGAGGAGAAGAAGCTCAAGGCGCAGATGGACAAGGTAAAGTCAGCCCTCTTGGGCTTCTGCAAAGACCAAAACGTGGACAGCGTACGCACAGGCGAAGGCTTGTTCTACCGCACCGTCAAGACCAACTACTGGACGAACGACTGGAAGTCGATGCACGAGTTCATCGTCCAACACAATGCGCCGCAGTTACTGCACGAGCGCATTCACCAAACCAACCTCAAAGAGTTCCTTGAGGCCCACCCTGACTTGTTACCACCGGGACTCAATGTGGATAGCGAGTACACCATAACCGTACGGAGAAAGTGATGAGTGAACCTTTCGTGCCAATCGAAGAATTGGCCAAGCACTTCACGGTTTCGGTATCAACTGTTCGTGCATGGGTGCGACAGGGCTACATTCCCAAGGACACGTACCTGAAGATCGGTAACACATACCGCTTCAACGTCTCCAAGGTTGTGGATGCCCTATCCAACGCACCCAAGGACGAGCCGCAAGTACCGAAGACTGAAGACCCCAAAGCGCCTGTTCAACTTGAACTGGCTTTCAATGACCCCAACGAAGACATGTAACTGGAGAACGAAGATGAGTAACGAAATGACCCTGTTTGGCAAACCCAACAACGCCGCCCTCGCATTGCTGAGCGGCATCGAAGACAACCTGACAAGCACCCTCGCAGGTGGTGGCGGTGGCAACAAGCGCATCAGTATTGAAGGCGGCGCATTCCGCGAATACATCGGCGGCAAAGAAGTGCGTGTGAGCGAAGAACGCTCCATGAAGGTCATCCTGATCAACGCCGCACCTGTGTCCCGTATGTTCTTTGAGGGCACCTATGTGAAGGGTCAGAAGACCAAGCCCACATGCTGGTCAAGCGACACCCAAACCCCTGACAAGGCAGTGCCTGAAGATCAACGCCAAGCCAAGTTCTGCAAGGACTGCAAGCAACACATCAAAGGTTCCGGTCAAGGCGACACCCGCGCTTGCCGTTTCCAACAGCGTATTGCCGTGGCACTCGATGGCGAGTTGCACAAAGAAGCCGTGTATCAGATCACATTGCCATCGACATCTGTGTTCGGTGATGCAGAGGGCAAGAAGATGCCACTGCAAGCCTACGGTCGCCACCTCAAGGCATACAACACCCCCGCGATTTCTATCGTGACCGAGATGCGTTTCGACATCGACAGCGCCACTCCCAAGTTGGTGTTCAGCCCTGTCCGTGCGCTTGAGGAAGAAGAACTCGCTATCGCAGTGAAGTTGCAGAACCACCCTGACACCATTAAGGCAATCACGTTGAACGTGTCGCAGATGGACGGCGTGATTCCCGCACCGAAAGCTGAGGAGCCTGCACCTGCACCCAAGGCCGAAGCCAAGCCTGCGCCGAAAGTCGAGAAGGTTGAAGCTGAGGAAGTGCCTGAGCCGATCAAGGTGACCAAGAAGTCCGCACCTGCTGTGGAAGAAAAATCCGAGTTGAGCGACATCGTTGGAGACTGGGACGACTGATTTGTTTTAGGGTGGGGTCGCTCCCCACCCTTTCTTTTCAGTCATCTCATTCACTCTAACTATCGGCGGCTATGGAAACAAAAACATTTCTGGAGTCGGTACTGGGGGACGAAGGGTACTACTGCATATTTGCCTATCGGTTATCCGATGATCGCAAGGTTCAGAAGTTCTACGACAACCTCGATGCCGCCATCCATGCTGCTCACAATTTAGATGCTGAAGGGTATGACGCTTATTTTGCGTTGGGCACTTTTGACCAAGCTGGGTCTCGTAAGGCACCCAACGTAAAACAACTTAGATCATTCTTTCTTGACCTTGACTGTGGGCCAACAAAAGACTACGCGACACAGAGCGAAGCTCTTGCCGCATTACGTACGTTCTGTAAAGAACTCAAGCTACCTCGCCCGACCATCGTAAATTCGGGACGTGGTATCCATGTGTATTGGCCGTTGACCGAGCCTGTTTCACGTGAAACGTGGGTGCCGGTTGCCGAACAATTCAAGCGCATGTGCGCAAAGCAAGGCATGCGGAATGACCCCGCTGTGCCAGCAGATGCGGCGCGTGTGTTGCGGGTTCCCAATACGCACAACCACAAGCCCAACCCCCCTGCCCCTGTGCAGATCGTGGGTGAAGCAGGTGCACCTGTTGAGTTTGATGTGTTCCGTGACCTCATGGGTGACGATACCTCGCTCTTGGTGCCCCCCAAGAAGTACACCCCGAGCCAACAAGATGCCATGATGCAAGCCCTGTCGGGCAGTTTCGTGAGTCGATTCAAGACCATCTTGATCAAGACCATGAGCGGCACTGGGTGCGAACAACTTAAAGAAGTCGTCAACAATCAGCCGAACATCTCCGAGCCTCTGTGGAGAGCAGGGTTGTCGATTGCCAAGTTCTGTGTCGATGGTGGCAAAGCAATCCACAAGATTTCTGCCAAGCATCCCGAGTACACCCCCGAAGGCACAGAGCAGAAGGTTGACCTGATCAAAGGCCCGTACCTGTGCACACGTTTTGACGAGTACCGCGCAGGTGTCTGCCCCGACTGCAAGCACTGGGGCAAGATCAAGTCCCCCATCTCGCTCGGGCGTGAGGTGGAAGAAGCTGATGAGTCAGACAATATAGTCATTGAGAAGCCACTGGACGTGACGGCGGCAACGCCGATTCGATATGTCATTCCGAAGTATCCGCACCCGTACTTCCGAGGCAAGAGTGGTGGGGTGTTCAAGCACTCCAAGAACCAAGAGGGCGAAGACAAAGACGTGATGGTCTATTTCAACGACCTGTATGTCATACGGCGCATCAAAGACCCCGAAGCAGGTGAGTCGTTGGTGATGCGCTTGCACTTGCCCAAGGACGGTGTGCGTGAATTCACGTTGCCGTTGACTGCTGTGGGCACGAAGGATGAGTTTCGCAAGCAACTTGCGGCACAGGGTGTGGCAGTCCTGAACGTACAAGAACTGATGGAGTACACAATGCGATGGGTAAACGAATTACAGTTTAATTCTGAAGCCGACGAAGCATGTCGGCAGTTTGGGTGGAAGGACGATTCGCACGAGTCGTTTGTCGTCGGCAACATGGAAGTCTTCAAAGACCGTGTTGAGGTGAGTTCTCCATCCGCCGCTACCGTGGGGCTGTTCCCGATCTTCAAGTCCAAGGGCACGTTGGAGAAGTGGAAGCAGACCATGGAGTTCTACAACCAACCCAACATGGAACTGCACCAATTCATGTTTGGGCTTTCACTGGGCTCCGTCCTCATGGAGTTCCAACCGATCAACGCCGCCGCTTTCCACGCATGGAGCAAGGGCTCGGGCTTGGGCAAGACTACGGCGATGTACGCAGGTGCATCTATTTGGGGTGACCCTGACCTGCTGGTGATGCAAGAGCGTGACACGTTCAACTCGAAGATGAACCGTGCCGAGGTGTACAAGAACATCGTCTGCTACATGGACGAGATGACCAACACTAAGCCGCAAGACCTGTCGGACTGGGCATACCAACTGCCGAGCGGTCTGCAACGCAACCGCATGGGGCCAAAGGGCAACGTCGAGCGCGTACGTGGCAAGCCGTGGAAGACACTGTTCGGCACAACGGGTAACACATCAATGCTCGAACGCATTGCGCTGTTCAAGGCTCTGCCACAAGCGGAAGCTCAGCGTGTGTTGGAGTACCGAGTCGAGCCTGTGAAGTTTGCCACCAAGTCTGAGACCGATGTCTTCAGCACCGCCATCAAGGACAACTTCGGGCATGCGGGTGTGATCTACATCCAGTACATCCTGAACAACTTGGATGCGGTCAAAGAACTCGCCATGACAGTGCAACGCAAGTTGGATTCGGCATCGAGCCTGTCTGCTGAGAACCGCTACTGGTCTGCCTTGGCTTCACGCACCATCGCAGGTTTGATGCTGGCCAAGAAAGCTGGCTTGATCACTTGGCAGATTGCGCCGATTGTGCAGTGGATTGTCAAGGTGATGGCCGAAGCCAAAGCCATGGTGGGTGAGATGAACGTGAACGTCGAAGCCCAACTGACTGACTACATGGCCGAGAACTACAACAACATGCTCCGCATCACATCGACAGAAGATGCACGGAACTCTGCTGGCGCACTCGACAAGATCGTGGTGCCCGACAGTTCACCCCGTGGTCAGTTTGTTGCACGGTACGAGTATGACGTGAAAAAGCTGTACTTGCTGATCAAGCCCCTCAAGGCGTGGTGCGGCAAGCAACAGATCAACTACGCTGGGTTTGTTGACGGCCTGAAGACGGGAAACACCAAGGCGATCAAAGCCAAGGTTCGACTCGGCAAGGGCACCCACATCAACATGCCGCCGACCGATGTTTTGGTGTTGGACTGTTCAGGGTTTATGGACGATGAAACTGAGCAAGCTCTGGCGACAACCGCCGCGCTGTTCGAGAAACAGAATCAGGCTTGACGATCTCGCACCCGATGGGGTGCGTATCGTTGTCCGCTGGGACAAGTTCCCAGTGGGTGCCTCTGTGTTCATCCCCTGCATCAATACGTTGGAACTCGTCAGGCAGATACACCAGATAACAAGTCAGTGGGAGTGGGTCGTCCACTACCGCCCGGGTATTGAAGGTGGCTACTGGGGGGTTCGCATTTGGAGACGGTTGTGATAGTATCGCCCCGACAGGAAACTGTCACTTCGTTCTCCTTTGAAAAGAGATTTAGCCCCCGCCGTCATAAGCGGGGGCTTTTTTAATCCAGCAGCCCGTTGTCGTATTCAGCGGCGTTCTGTAACAACTCAGAGCGCAACTTCTTGTTGAGCGTCACACCGTGGTACATCTCCTGAGATGTCTTGATGTGTTGCGCCATCGAGTTCTGGATAGTCTTGGCTGTGATGGCCGCAGACGGATGCTGTTTGTTGAACTTGAACATGTCGTCCAGTGCATCGGCCATACCGTCAGCGTCACCGTTCCGTGCGGAGATGTAGTAGTCACGCAGAATCTTGGTGCGTTCCTTGGTCGCACGGCGTTCAATGTTCTTGAGCGATGCGTTGATCTCCAACTGTCGTGTGTATTCGGCAGGTGCAAACCCAAGGAACTGAGCGCCAGCGTTGTACGCGCTGATGTCACCAACGATGGGGTCGCCGCGCAGGGTGTTGGCACCCTCGGTTGCGAAGCGAATACCCTTGAAGCCGTTGGCAATACCTGCGGGGAGCATGCGCTCCAGACCACGTTGGGTCTCACCTTCGTTGATCAGCTTGACACCTTGTTGGATGCGGTCGGCCACGCCGTAGACTGGGCCACCCATGAGTTGCATGAACGCCAACACAGCGTTGTCTTGCTCACGGTATCCGGTGCTGTTGATCAGCAGGTCGGACAAGCCGATGCGGTTGGCGACCGCAGTACCCGTCAGGTAGTTGACTGCGCCGTTGAACAAACCTTCGCCGAGATACTTGCGTGCGGCGGTCTCAGCATCATCCTCGTCATCGCCCTTGAACAAGTTGTAGACAGCGGCCAAGATACCGAACATCGGCAGACCCTGCACCCCAGCCATCATGCCAGCAGAGGCGTAGATACCAACGATCTGGCGCATAGCGGCTTCGCGGACTTTCTTGTCCTCAGACTTCATGGCTTCACGGGCCGTCTTGAACATCATGTAGTACATGGAAACACCGTACCGCTTGTACATGAACAAGATTTTGCCGATGGAGTTCTTGGCCAGCAGAGGTGCGCTACCTGCGGATGCGCCACCGTTCATCAATTCAGAAATCTGAACTGCACTCTTGGCGGCTTCGGTGCGTGCGGCACTGTCAATCTTTCTGCCTTCCTTGGCCATCCGGTCAAGCTCAAGCTCGTAGGATGCGATCAGGGAGATTTGGCGGTTCATGCGCTCGCCGTGGTGGAAGATGAAACCAGACCATGCGTTCACACGGTTCAAGGCAGTGGACTTCTCGTCCATGTCCAAGATGTCATGCGTCATTGAGCGGCTCAGCAGACCGTAGTCCTCGGCCACTTGCGACAACTCTTTCAGGCGCTTGACGTTTTCAGGCACTCCCTTGGCGTCGAAGTCGTAGTTGTCCAGAGAGAAACCTGCACTCAGTTCAATCTTGGATTTGCCGTCCGATGTGGGCACCGTCATCTCAGCGTTGCGCTTGAGGCCGCTACCGAAGAACAGGCGTGTTGCCGAGCCGATGGCTTTGGTTGTTTCGGAGTAGCCGTACTTACCACCGAGGTAAGGCATCATCACCAACGGAACCTGCGACATGTTCACCAGCGCCGAGGACACGTTGAAACCCAGCGTCCAGCTAAACGCTGTCGATGTCAGAGCCTTTGACCATGGGGAGATTTCAGGGCTGACCAGCGTTTGGATGTGGCTGTTCAACTCGTTGGCCAAGCCACGAGCAGTCTCGGTGTTGTTCTTTTCCTTGACGTGCGCTTCGATCTCATCACGCAGTTGGTACATCTTGCCGCTGTACTCAAGGTTGGCCAGTTGGTGTGCCATGCTCATGGAGCGTGTAAAGAACGCAGCAGGTGCATCGAAGCTGAAGCCGGGCGTGTTCTTACGTTTGCGGAACGCTTGAGCAAACGACGACTCAGGCAGTGTTGACAAGAACAGACGCATGATCTCATCGGTCACTTCGGGATCGACGCTGTTGGCTTCAAGCGTACGCAAGATAGAGTTCACGAAGGACGTGGGGGGTGCATCTTTGTACGTGCGCTTGGAGTTGCCAGTGAAACGCTGGATGTCTTTCGCACCACCAGCCGCTTCCAGTTGCTTGATCGCACGCTCACGCTCAACCGAGGTGTCGAAGTGCTCGACGAAGTGTTCCATGTTGCCATCGCGCCCCTTGGCGTTGTAGGACAGGCGGTAGTCGCCCGAACGCATCAACGGGAAGTACGGCTCAATCTTGCCCTTGGTGGCAAGGCGTTGGTAGATTTCGGTCTTCAGCTTCTTGGCATCTTCCTTGTCTTTCACCGAGGTGTCGATGCGGCTGAACATCAGGTCGAGCAGGTCGTCGTAAGTTTTGGCGTAGGTGTCACGCATCTGCTTGTAGACGCTTTGACCTTCAGGGCCGAGCTTGCTCCACTGCGCTTGCAGATCATCCCAGACCTTTTGCTTGTCTGTACCGCTCTCGGATTGCTTGCCCTTGTAGTCGGCGCGAGATTTGGATGGGTCAACCTGCTCCAGCGTACTGGTGGCGATGACATCATTCAGGATGACTTCTTTCTCGGGGTTGCCCTTCACCCAGTTCTGGATGCGCTTCATGGTGGCTTCGGTCGCACGCTTGCGCTTGTCGATTGCACCGTTCCACAGCTTCTCCAACTCATCGAGGCGGGGAGCCATGGGGATGTCTTTCTTGGCAACCTCAGTCAGCGCATTCAGCGGCAGGCTACGGCGCACCAGCTTTTGAACAGCGGAGGGCACGCCCTCACGGAACAACTCGTAGATGCCACCAATGATCTTGTTGTCCAGCGCAGGCAACGACAGGATTCGGTCGTCCAAGGTCTTGAACATCGCCGCACTGTTACCCAGCAGGGATGCCGAGTACAGCGAACCAGCGCCACGGGACTCGGGTGCAGGCGACAAGATTGCATCAATCAGGGAGTCAGAAGCGTCGAGCGCAGTGCCCATACCCTTGGTGCCCTTACCCATGAGCGACCGCACAAAGTTGCGGATGGCGTGCATGAAGCGTTGCAGTGCAGTGATCGCTTCGCCCTTGGGATTGATCGAAGCCAACTCTTGCTGGAACTCAGGATTGCTGAAAGCCTCAGCAACGAACTCGTCCAGAGACTGTGCACCGTATGCGGTGTCCAGCGATTCCTTGACGTTGTTGTAAAGCTCTGTAAGTTGTTTGGTTACAGGGTGTGACTTGTTGGCTATCACATGTGATGTAGCAGCATGTACTGCTTCATGTAACAACACGTGAATGTTCATCCCTTCCTTTTCATCAATCTTGATGGTGTCGGTCTTGGGGTCGTACATACCGGCAACAGGGATGTCCTCGTCATTGAGGAGCATGGGCTCGAATGCGACTTTGGTCTTGCCGATTGCGCCAGCCAACTTCTTGGCGACTTCGGATGCGCGGCCAAGGTTCTGCGAGCCCAGCATAGTCAGGGCACCGCGCAGGTCACCAGCTTTTAGAGCCTTGCGGATGGCAGGGTGCAATGGCAGTGCCAACACCACAGCGTCGCGGGAGAGTTCCAGTTGGTCGCCTTCCATCTGTTCTTTGATGGCGCGAGCCAGCGTCTGTTGCACGTTGTGCTCGGTGGAGCCTCGACGCACCTCAGCCTCGGAACTGCCGAAGTATTCCGACATCTTCTTGGCCAGAGCCCGTTTGTCTGCCGCAGACAGGGATTCGTAGAACGCCTTGGCGTACTTGCCGCCGCTCAGCGGGACAATCGAAGTTGTGCCTTCACGCCCGAAAGCGATGTAGTCCACGGGGATGCCGTTGCGCAACTGCGCGTTGATGTCATTGAGTGTGTCCACACGAGTCAGCAGCTTGTGCTTCTCGAACATGGCTACATACATGTCATAGGCCAGATAGTCGAGCGCGTCAGACCGACTCTCAGCTTCCATCACTTGGCCGTATGCACCCAGACTTGCGTCTGCCTTTGGCTTGGCTTCGGTCTTGGCCTTCTCAGCCTTGGGCTCAGCCTTACCTTTGGCCTCTGCATCAGCCTTGCGCTGAGCTTCCTCGGCACGGTCAAGCATCTCACGAGCGGTGAGTTGCTTCTTGGGTTCAGGCTTAGCTTCTGCTTTGGCTTCAGTCTTTTTCAGTGCAGAGGACTCCACGCCTTTTCGCACTCCAGTGTCACCAGCAGGTTTCCGACGATCTCCCAATCCAGTGGGCTTAGGTGCTTCAGTTCGCTTGGTATCAGCAGGGGCTCCAGTGCGCTCGTTCTTTGCACCGCTCTCTTTGCGATCTTCAGCGCGAGTTCCAGTTCCTCCAGCGACATCTCCTGCGTCCTTATCACGTCCTCGTTCAGCGGGTTTTCCGGCTGCGGGTTTTGTTGCAGTCGCATTCTTCTTGCCCTCCTTGGTAGCCTTCGTTGGCTTTGCGGGTACAAACATGTCACCTTGCTTGGCCAGACCACCAAACGCCTGCATTGCCAAGTTCTCTACCGCATCCTTAGTGGATGTGGATAAGTTTGGGTTGGTGCGGATGCGCCCAAAGATGTGAGCCACCACCGGTTGTTGGGTGGCGTCGGCCATGTCCATGTTCAGCAACTGCTTGTAGAAGCCGGATTGTTTGGGCAGGCCAGCGTTGGCCAGCACCTCGGGTGTCAGTACCGTAGCGAATGGCTTTTCTTCCTGAGCGGCAATCTCCTCCTCGGAGAAGGCTTGAGGCGCGGCACCCTTCGGCTTACCCATGCCCGGGAAACCCATCTGTTCAGGTACACGCTGTGTCTTCTTTTCAGGAATGAGGGATTCGATGGAACGCAGTTCTTTCTTCTGCGCCTCGGGTGCCCCCACCACGGGCTCAGCTTCAACCGCAGGCGCTTCGGCCAAGCGAATGTCGTATGCACGGTTGATGAGGTTACGCTCACGCTCGGTCAGGTTGGTGTTGGTGATGCCCTCACGCTTGAGGGTTTGCACGAACGCCTTGGGGATGTTCTTGACTTCAGACTCAACGATTGGCAGCAGCAACTGGAGGCGTGTGTTCTCAGTTGTTTTTTCTTGTTTGCGCTCTACTCTGCCAGTCAATTCGGCAAGGTCAGACTCGAACTTCAAGCGTTCTTTTTCTACCTTGATTTTGGCGGCTTCACGCTCGTCCTTGGCGTACATCTCCTCGACTTGTTGAGATTCCAACTCGTCAATCATGTCGCGGGTTTGCGTATCGCGCTCAACCGCAGGTTCCTCAACCTTTACATCTTCCTGTGCAGTACCTTTAACACGGCCACGTCCGGGCACCTCTACGGTTCCGTCAGCACGCTCAACTCCCGGTAGGTCAAGCTGACCTTTTTCGGGCTCTTGGCCAAACGTCTCCTCAAGCGCGGCTTCTTTGCCACGGCGTGCAAGTTTTTGAGTGAACTCGTCGAGCCCTGATAGGGGGTCGGATGTCTTCTTATCCTGTTCCCGTGCGGCAGCAATTTCGTCGCTCGTAAATGTGGGGCGGGGAAGCGCCAGTGTTTCGGCAGCCTTCTCACCTTCGGATGCAGGAGCTTCTTTGTCCGCCCCAAACTGTGCACGACGAGCCTTACGACCAAGCGTCATGTCAATGATCAAACTGGCCAGTGCACCGACTCCAGCGCCGTAGGCACCTTCTTCGCCAGAGCCAACGAGAATCTCTTGGCTGGGGTCGTAGACGCCTTTGGCAATCAGGTTCTGAGCAATCTTTTGTGCGGCTTCCGTTGCACCCTCGACGCCACCGCGCACCAGCGCAGTACCCATGATGCTCTTGAACGGCTTGATTTCAGGCGCGAGGATGTCCAGCAGACCAGTAGGTGCACCGAGTAGAGTGGCAGTAGCGCGTTCGCTTCCAGTAGCGCCCTTGGCTTCAGCGGCTTCACGCGCTTCACCAGCGCCAGCGGCAACGCCCAGACCACCAGCGGCCACGCGACCAGCCAGCCCGAGTGGGCCAGCGGCAAAGAACGGAAGTGTCGAGCCTAAGCCTTCGCCCAGCTTGCGGCCAACCGAATCTTCATAGCCAGCGCCAGCCTCAAACGGCTTTTTGGCAATACCAGCAAGCTCTTTGATTTTCTCGCGTGCGGCCTTTTCTGTGTCGTCGGGCAGCATTGCCGCGATGCCAGTTCCTGCGGTTTCAAGCAGGCCAATCGCACCGGGTACCAACCCCTTGCCAAACTCTTTGATGTTGCCACCAACAGTAGGTTTTGGTTTGAGCAGTTCCTCACGCTCGGCGCGTAGTTGTTGCAAACGTGCTTCGACACCGGCTTCCTCTTGGGAGGCCATGCGCTTTTGGACAGCAGCAATTACCTGCTGACGAGTTGCACCTTCTGGCCCTTCAATCTCGTAGAGATTACCGTCAGGGCCGGTGATCTGGTACAGCGGCATGCTTACTCCTTATTTTTTGGACTCTACTTTTTTCATATCGCCGAACCCATCAGTTGATGTCACACCAAGTTTTTGGCGTGCTGATTCCAGCACCGGCTCCAATTCTCTACGAATCTTGGCCTTTTGCTGTTGGAGTTGCAGCTTTGCAGTTTCCAGTTGGTTCTTCTGCGCAGCGTCCATTTTGCCCGACTGTTCAGCCATGAGCAACATACCGAACCGTTGTGAGAAGTCGTCGTCAAGACGGCGCTCAAGTTCTTGCACTTTGCCAAGGGTGGCCGAGTACACGGTACGGGCTTTATCGTATGACAAACTCTCACGTTGTGCGGCAGTTGCATCGCGCTGCGCAGCAATCTTGAGTTTGTCGATCTCACGGTCAAGCGCCTTGTTGCGAGTGTCCACATCGGTGCTGTACAACTTGCTACCCGAGTCCAGACCTTGGCGCTGTGACAGGCTGCTTTGCTCGTAGGCTTTCTGGCCTGCGCCGATGCCTTCTTTGACGTTGGCACGGTCGATACCGATGAGGTCGGTACGGGCTTTTTGAACATCCCCAAACTCTTTGAGCTTGGCAGCACGCATCTTTTCGTCGTAGCCCATGCCAGCTTCTGCGCCACCAGCAAACTCACCGTAGCGACGACCAC
>JACCDQ010943073.1_pt1 | contig 63683 bp, 52 predicted proteins | sample 7446031 | NCBI WGS metagenome assembly JACCDQ01 (sample SAMN15323442, study PRJNA562643) | freshwater metagenome | isolation source: river surface water | place: USA:Blue River Watershed | collected 2017-08-17
GTAAATTTGGGTCACGGAGTCTATCCCGATATTGATCCAGAAATGGTCAAAGTATTTATAAATACCGTTAAAAACTATGAAATTACAAACCACGCCAATTCGTAGCATTTTAGTTGCTTGTTCAATTTTAGCCCTTTCACATGGTGCTTTTGGCCAGAAAGGCAAAAAGACCAACGAGAAAGAAATCATCAACATTACTTTTGAAGGCGCTTCCGAAGACCTCACTGAGCTCAACGGTATAGATGCCGCTGGAAAGGGCATTAGTTCACCAACAGAACTCAAAGCAGATTTATTTACCAAGTCTGCCACTGGTGACATCGGTGTGCCAGTCAATATCTACGGTTCTGAAGAGCCCACAACCGAAAACGGCGGCAATGTTTATGCCGGTATTGTTGCCTACAAGCCTGGTAAATTAGCAGGAGAGCGCTCTTACATCACTATTCAGCTCATGCAAGGTAAAGAGCCTGTTGCGCTCAAAAAAGGACTCACATATTGCATTGAATACGCCGTTTCTCTCGGTGAATCTTCCAAATTTGCCTGCAACAACCTCGGTGTTTATCTTTCTAAAGACGCACCAGGCAACGGCGAGCCAGGAGCACTCTACATGGCTGGCGACCACGTCGTCAAATCTCAACTCAACAAAGTGTACAACGGATTCTTTGGCTGGGAAAAGGTTTGCAATACCTACACAGCTAAAGGCGATGAAAAATACATCACCATCGGTAACTTTGATCTCAACGACAAAACACAATTTCAAGCGGTAAAAAAACCGAAAGATGCCGAAGCTGATCCACTTACACACGCTTATTACTACATCGACAACATCATCGTTCGTTTGGTAGACAGCCCAACCGAGTGTGCTTGCTACAACGCGAAGCCGCCAAAAATCGAAGATGGTTTCAGTACATTGGTTTTTGACAAAACACCAGAGATCAACGACAAAATGACCACCGACAAAAAAATCGCTGCACAAACAATTTATTTCCGTGCAGGTAAAACTTCCCTAACAGAAAATGCGCGTGTGAACCTCGATTTCATCATTGCACAAATGAATGCCAATCCAGCACTCAAAATCGAAGTAGAAGGACACAACGATGGTCTTGAAATCAAAGCAGGTGCAGAAAACGAAGACTACCTCGACATGGACCGCAAGCGCGTTGCTGCCGCAGTCAAATACTTGGCCAACAACGGAATTGCTGAAGAGCGCATCACCAAATCTTACAAATCTGATAGCGTCCCAAGTGCTGAAATCAGCGAAGACGACGACCAAGAAGTCAAAGACGCTAAAAACCGCAGGGTTGAATTCAGAGTCAAACTATAAGGCCTCTGAGTAGCCAAGCGCAACATCATTGTAACATAAAAAAACCGCAGGATTACCTGCGGTTTTTTTATGTTATAAATATCGGGAAGGCTCAGATTAAATTCTTCCGCAAAGGTCAGATTAAGTTCTTCAAGAAAGGGTAGAGTCGTTGCGTAGGAAGGCCCATCACGTTGGTGTAAGAACCGCGTATTTCCACCACGCCGATATGGCCAATCCAGTCTTGTATGCCGTAAGCACCCGCTTTATCCATCGCTTGGTGTTGCTCTATGTAATGAATGATATCTGCTAGCTTGAGCTCCTGAAAGCGCACTGTTGTGCAATCTACAAGTTGGTGCTCGCCACTGTTGTCCTTGATAACTACTCCTGTATACACTTCATGGCTTTGCCCTGATAGTTTTTGCAACATTTCAATCGCTTCGGCTTTATTTGCTGGCTTGCCCAATACTTCGCCGTTGAGATAAACAATGGTATCGGCACAAATGAGCCTTTCGTCTGAGGTCAGTTGAGGCCAAATAGCCGCTATTTTCTTGTGGCATATGGATAAAACCAATTCTTCAGGCCCAGCTGTAGGGTCAAAGGATTCGTCTGCATCGGCAGTCACTACACGAAAGTCAAATCCGAGTTCTGCTAATAGCGTTTTTCTTCTTGGGGAGGCTGATCCGAGTACGAGTTGCATCTTAAAAATATAAACAAGTCAAACCTAGTATGAGTGCAATAGTGGGAAGCCAGCGAAAATACTTGGCCAAAAGATCTGGTGCGAGGAAATATGCACCAAAACCCACTAGAAATAAGCCCTCTAGTAGACCTAAAACTATTGATGTATATAAACCTGGTAGTGAAAAATCAGAAATGAGTTGGAGGATCAGAAAAAACACCGCAGGAAGCTGAAGAATGATCAAGGCTAAAAGCGTTGCTTTTTTTGTCCCGATTTTGCGCGGGATTGTAGGCGCGTCTATCAGGCTATCGCCGGGAATGTCATGGATATCTTTGATGATTTCTCTGCTGAGATTGATGAAAAAGGCACAGATAGCCACAAAATAAATAAAGCGATAATCTAAAAACGTGGACCAAGTTTCTTCTTGATAAGAGGAGAAGCGGGTCTGGCGTTCATTGAGTACTTGAAAAAACCAGCTAGACAAAAACAACACCAATCCGGGTAAGGCGGCAAGTACAACTATGCCCAATACCAGTTTGCGTTTCCAATATGCGCTGTAAAACCACAGCAAGTTAATGCTCAAGAGGTGCACAAATACAAAAATCAGGGTGTCGTAGTGCCAGGATAGGACCACAGCCATTAAGAATCCGAGAATATTCAGAATCCAGTTGGCTAGAATTGCCCAGCGCTTGGCCATATATTTAGTGAGGACCAGCGCGTCGGGTTTGTTGATCCGGTCGGCTTTGAGGTCAAAGTAATCATTGATGATGTGTCCGGCAGCGGCAATAATGAGCGTGGAGCAGATCAATAAACCGTAGTGAAACGGATGAAAATCTATGACTTCATATGGGTTTTGCTTGTGTAAAAAATAGGATACACCAAGCATGGCAAACAAAATAGCCAATAAATTTTTGACGCGAATCAATCTTAAAAATGGGATCATGGTACTATTTTATAACAGGTTCTGCGGTTCTTCTGGTGTGCGGCCTCAATTTGCGTGGCTTCGCTCAATGCTGCAATGGCTGCATTGCTGACAATTGGCTGGGTGGAGCCATAACCTTTAAAGGTGAGTCTGTTTGCTGCAATGCCTTCTAGAATTAAGAATTCATATACCGCTTTGGCGCGTGCTTCAGACAACTGCAGGTTTTTTGTAGCATCGCCACGGCTATCTGTGTGGCCTTGGATTTCAATTTTGAGTTGTGGATTTTTGCGCAAGTAGTTACTGAGGTTGCTCAATTCTACTTTAGATTCAGGTCTAAGGGTGGCTTTTCCGAGGTCAAAGAAGACATTGTTAAGGATGTTTTCTGCCGTTGAATTCAACGGATTGAGGGGCATGTCGAGCAAGTAGCTTTTCGCACCGGCTAAGTTGGTCAAGTCAAAATTGAGTGAAAAAGGATGGTAGCCCGGATGGTTGACCAGCACTGCATAACTGCGGTTGATGGGTAGTGGCACCGTGATTTTGCCATCAAATGCATCGGCAAGTCCGTCAAAAACTTTTTGACCGTTGGAAAGGTCTGTGAGCTCAATATGAGCAGCCAGTTTTTTGTTGTTGCTTGCGTCAAAAGAAGTGCCTTCAAAGTAGAACGTTTGAACAGCTTGGAGTTCTGAGGGTAGTTCAAAGGTGTAGATATCGAGGCCACCATAACCACCTTGTCGGTCTGAGGCAAAAAAAGCGATGTCGCCTTGGGCAGACACTAACAATGAGTTTTCATCGAAGCGGGTGTTGATGGGGTAGCCTAGATTGATGGGTTTGCTCCAATTGCCTTTGGCATCTTTTCTACTCATAAACAAGTCAGATCCACCGAGCCCGATGTGTCCGCGGGAGGCAAAATAGAGCGTAGAACCATCCGGATGGATTTGAACGGATTCTTCGTTTGATGGCGTATTGATCACATTGGAAAGTCTTTGTGCTTCAGACCAAATACCGTTTTCAAGTAAGTTGGAAACGTAGATGTCGCTGTTGGCACGCCCTTCCCTCGAGCGCACGGCACGAATAAAATAGAGCGTCTGGCCATCTGCACTTAAGGAGGGTTGGGTTTCCCAATTGGCTGTATTGACCTGACCTGGTAAGTTCACTGGGGTGGTCCAGCGGCCATTGATTTTTTGCGTAATGAAAAGGTCGCATGAGCCTTTTCCAGTGCGGTTGTCGCCGTAGTTTGTACCAGATGGGTCCGTACAAGCAACAAAAATGATGGTCTTGCCATCGCCTGAGATGGTGGGTGCGCCTTCATTCCAGGAGGTGTTGATGTTGGCAGGCATTGGCTTGGAGCGTGTCCAAATTTGCGCCTTAGGGTCGTAAGAAGAGACATAAAAATCTTCTTGTTCATCTTGGTGTCCGTCTTGAATACTAGGTAGTCTTCTGGTAAACAATAATTGTTGTCCATCGACGGTGAGGGTAGGGTAGTACTCTGGAAACGGGGTGTTGATACCTTCGCCAGCATTGCGTGGCTCAAAGGGTTTCGGGTTGTTGATAGCGGCTATAGAAAACTCAGCGCTGGCCTTGATTTGATAAGCTTGAGCTTGGAATTTTTCGTTGGCATTCGGATTTTTCAGAAAGATATCGATAGTTTGCAACGCTTCTTTGTAATTGCCAATGGTCAGTTGGCAGATGGCTAGAAAAAAATGGGTATTGCCGCTTATACTGTGTGTTGGGTCTATTTCCAAGGCTTTTTGATAGGCAACTGCTGCAGCGGCATATTTGCGTTGGTATTCTAGAAATTCAGCTTGGAGTAAATAAGCTTCCCAAAAGTTGGGATCTTTGGAAATAGAGGCATTGAGCAGAAGGATACCTTCTTCATAATTGGGCGCGCCAGTTTGGGGGTTGCGCTTTTCAGTGGGTGCTTTTTGAGCTGCTTCAAAAAGTTTGATGGCTTTTTTACTCGTGCTTGAGTAGGGGAATTGTGCAAAAACCGCTTGAAATGTAAGGAAGAAAGAAAGGAGCAAAAAATGTTTAAACCTCATGGAATTTGCATGTATTTATGCGTCTGTAACGAGATTTTCCATTTTTTGTTGCGTTTGATGTAGTCGATGATGAGGGGTAAAAAACGATCTTGTTTTTCCCATTCGGTTTGTAAGTACAAAACACATGTTTTTGATACTTTGGCAGCGTGCTGCTCTGCCCATTCAAAGTCAGATGGGTGTGCAATGACTACCTTGAGTTCTTGCGCCAGCGCATAAGCTTCAGCTATGGGTGCTTTGAATTTTTTTGGTGAAAAACAATACCAATCGATATGTCCTTTGAGTGGATGCACGCCTGCCGTTTCGATCGCGATTTCGTAGCCTTTGGCCTTTAGGGCACTGGTGAGTTCATGGAGGTTGTGCATGGTGGGTTCGCCACCAGTAATGACGACAAAATCTGTGGGTGTTTGCCCCACTGCAGCTACAATTGTTTCGATGCTGAGGTATTGGCTAGGTGAGATATCCCAACTTTCTTTGACGTCGCACCAGACACAGCCTACGTCACAGCCTGCTAAACGTATAAAATAGGCTGCTCTTCCGCTATGACTTCCCTCACCTTGAAGGGTATAGAAGTGCTCCATGACGGGCAAAGTTGACTGTTGTATCATTTGGTAAAGTTACCTAAAATGTTAAATTTGTTCTAAATCAATCTCATGAAAGCACACTTACTATCCGCAATATTACTGACGACTACCCTTCATGCACAGCAAATCGGTAATGCCGGATTCGAAAACTGGGATAACCTTGGTTCCAATCAAGAAGAACCCACCAATTGGTCTTCATTCAAAACGGCAACAGGAAGCTTTGCGACATTTGCGTCCAAACAAGTCGAGCGCTCTACAAACGTTCGTTCGGGTGCTACAGGCAGTTATTGCGCTAGAATTTGGTCCAAAAGTACTTTGGGAATCGTTGCCAATGGCGTCGTAACTACAGGTCGAATGAATATGGGAAGTTCAAACCTGAGCAGCCCAGATAATTACAATTATTCAGTATTGACAGATGCGGCCTTTTCGGAGTCGCTGACTTTTGCGCCAGATTCTATTGTTTTTTGGGCACGTTACACCGCTGCTGCTGGGCAACAGGCAGGCATGCACGCGATTATTCACGATCAGTTTGCCGTTCAGGATCCGCTCAATACGGCGTCCGAAGCATTTGTAGTGGCTGATGCTGATTTTCAATTTTCCCCGACCAATACTACCTGGATGCGTTTTTCAGTTCCTTTCAACTATACGGTCAATACCGGGTTGGCGCCAAAATTCATCTTACTGACCTTTACTACCAATCACATACCAGGCGGAGGTAGTGCCAATGATGAAGTACTGATTGATGATGTAGAATTGATTTATAATCTTGTGGGGATAGCGGCTCATAAAGAACAGCAAGGCCCTATTATTTCTATCGATGAAAATAACTTGGTGCTTATCGAAGGCCCAATGCCCCAAGAAGAAGTGGAGATTTACAAGTTGTCAGGTCAATTGCTGCAACAAACAACTGTTGCTCAAGTAAATGGTACGGCTTTGCCTTCTGGCTTTTATTTGATCCGCTGTTCAGCAGAAGTAGCCAAAATTTACGTGCCTTAGTTGGTTTTAAGGTAATGGCGCAGCCAATTCATGGCGCTCAAAACAGTCATTTCTAGGTTGCGCTCTCTGTTGTCGCCAAACTGAAATTTTTGTGCAATAGTACCGTTGGGCCCACTCAAACCTACCCATACCATACCTACCGGTTTGTCAATGCTGCCTCCTGTCGGGCCTGCTACACCCGTTGTAGACAAGCAATAATCTACGCCTAAAAGTCGACGGCCGTTGGCTGCCATTTCGATAGCAACTTCTTCGCTCACGGCGCCATATTGTTCCAAAACCGCAGCGTTTACCTCTGCTATTTTGACTTTCAGTTCATTTGAGTAGGTAAGGAGCGCTCCTTGGTAATAAGCAGATGCGCCTGAGATGCGCGCAATGTGTTGGGCAAGTAAGCCCGCCGTACAACTTTCTACCGTACCAACGGTGGCCTGTTTGTTTAATAGCTCTTGCCCAAGCGCTGCTTCAAGTGTGGTTTCGCCATAGCCAAAAATATGTGCAGAAAGGCGCGTTTCCAATTCTTCAAAAAAGCGATCGATGCGCGCTGCATTTTCTTGACCAGTGTAAGAACTAAGGCGAAGTTTGACAATGCCGGGTGAAGGGAGGTAGGCCAAGCCCAAACCTGCGGCTCTGACGCGGTCTTCCCAATCGGCTATTTGATCTGCAAGAAATGACTCTCCAATCCCTTGTGTATGCATGGTTTTATGGTAGAGTGTTGTGCCAGCGTAGCGCTTTTCGAGTAACGGAAAGGCTTCTTCGGTCATGATTGTTTTCATTTCGTAGGGAACGCCCGGCAAAGAAATGAAAATGACATTTTTGTGTTCAAACCACATACCGGCTGCTGTGCCGCGTCTGTTTTTGAGAATGGTTGCTTTAGTTGGTAGGGCTGCTTGTTGCACATTGACCTCAAGCATGGGTTTGTTGCGGCTCGCAAAAAAACCTTCGATTTGCTCGAGCGTAGCCTGGTGAATTTCCAAGGGGCTGTCAAAATACTGAGCTAAAGTATATTTGGTGAGGTCGTCTTTTGTTGGGCCTAGGCCACCGGTAATGATGATGCAGTTGCTGCTTGGCAAAATAGCGTCGAGTGCTTTGGTAATGGCTTCGGGTTTGTCTTCAATGACAAGCGCGCGCTGCACCTGGTAACCACGACTAGACATTTCTTGCCCTATCCAGGCGGCGTTGGTATTGATGGTTTGCCCAATGAGCAATTCGTCGCCAATTGCGAGTACTTCTACTTTCATGCTTTTTTGAATTTGGCGATCGCTTCGATGTGGCCTGTGTGTGGAAATTGATCCACTAAAGCATACTTTTCGAGCACATAACCGGCATCGGCTAGCGTGGCAGCATCTCGGGCTTGTGTAGAAGGGTTGCAACTGATGTACACAATGCTGTCGGCATCGAGTGCAATCACTTTTTGTAGTGTTTTGGGTGCAATTCCCGCACGTGGCGGATCTAGCATGATACGCTTGATCTTTCCTTGAAAATCGGGATATTCTCTAAGAAATTTACCGACGTCGGCCGCAAAAAACTCGACGCTGTGGATGCCATTTTTAGCGGCGTTTTGCTTGGCGTCTTCAATCGCTTTTTCGACGATATCGACACCAATTATGCGGACTTCAGGATTGCGTTTTGCCATGAGCTGGCCAATCGTGCCGGTACCGCAGAACAAGTCCATAGCGATGTCTCCGGGTTCAAAGGCGTCTTCAAAAAGGTAGTCGAGGGCCTTGTCGTAGAGGAGTTCGGCACATGATGGATTGGTCTGAAAAAAACTCTCCATGCTGATTTGAAAACGCAAACCGGCGAGTTCTTCTTCGATGACTGCTTGCCCAAAAATGAGTTGTGAGTGGCCGTTTTCTATTTTAGCGCGGTCGGCAACGTTGTCGTTGATGGTATGCCATAGCCCAGCAATTCTGCCCGGATGCAGCGCCTGTAAAAAAGTTGCAAAGGCATGTACATCAAATTGGTCGATGCCTTCATTGGAAGTGACTAAATTGACGAGGAGTTGGTCGTTGAGAAACGATTTGCGCACCACGATATGTCTGAAGAATCCCTTTTTTTGAGGTGGATGCCAAGCTGGAAGCCCTGTTTTTTGTAAAAAGATGCGCAGTTCTTTGAGTTGGATTTCCCATTGTTGATCAAAAAGACCGCTGGCTTTGTTGAGACTCTCGACTTTCCACCAGGTGCCACGTCGTTTAAAACCTAAGGCAAAAGCGTCGTCGAGTTCTTCGTTGGTTTGCAGGTCGTGTTCGATGCAAGAAAAACTGTACTCCATTTTGTTGCGGTAGTGGTAGTGCTGTGGCGACGAAATGAAACAGTCGAATTTTTCAGGGCTATTTTGTATGCCGCTCAAGCGCGCAAAAGTAGAAAGTGTGCTCTCCTTTTTGTATTGTTCTTGGATAGCAACCGGAACATGAATATATGGACCTCCTGAAATTTCTTGGAAGTCTGAAACGGTCTCGATTTCGGCACGTTGCAGCACCTCGAGCAATTTGGCTTCTGCAAAAGTTTTGCGCTTGGTTTCAATTTTTGCCCGAACGCGTTGCCCAGGAAAGGTGTTGTCTACAAATACGACAAACGGCCCTTTATCGGTTTCAATTCTTGCAATTCCACGCCCTCCAAAAGCATAATCTACAATTTGGAGTTCGATTTCTTGAGCGCGTTGTAAGATCATATCATGCCGCGTATTACGCCGTTTTCTGCTGTTTGAATAAAACCAATGATTTCTTCGCGAAGCGGGCTCTGCGCCATGGTGTCTTCGACTATTTTGATGCCTTTAGACACATTGCTATTCTGAACATAAAGGATGCGGTAGATGTCTTCGATTTCTCTAACTTGTTCTTCAGTGAAGCCGCGTCTTCTGAGGCCCACTGAGTTCACACCTGCAAAAGAAAGTGGCTCTCTGGCTGCTTTTACATAAGGCGGGACATCTTTTCTGATCAATGAAGCACCGCCAATAAATGCGTGCTTGCCAATGTGTGTAAATTGTTGTGCAGCAGCTTTGCCCTCGAGTATGGCCCAGTCGTCTATGGTGACGTGGCCAGAAAGGCCTGTGTAGCTCGCTAATATGACGTTATTGCCAATTTGACAATCGTGGGCGATGTGGACGTAAGTCATGAGCAGGCAGTTGTCGCCTATGGTTGTTTTGAGCTTGTCGTTGGTGCCGCGGTGGATGGTTACGCATTCGCGGATTTTGGTATGGTTGCCAATTTCGACCGTTGTGTATTCGTTACCGAATTTAAGGTCTTGAGGAATCACGCCTACACTGGCGCCTGGAAAGACATCACAATCTTCGCCTAGGCGGGTTCCAGGATACAGCACTGCATTGGAGTGGATGTGACAACCGTTGCCAATAATGACATCCGGATGAATGACAGCAAATGGGTCTATGCGGACGTTTTGCCCAATTTGTGCATCGAGGGAAACAGAGGCGAGGTTGGATATCATTCTGCTTTGTCTTTGATGATTTGCGCAAGCATGCTGGCTTCTGAAACAACTTTGCCGTTTACATAGGCCGTACCGCTCATCTCAACAAGTCCGCGGCGTATAGGCGAGGTGAGTACGAGTTCAAATACGACGGTATCGCCCGGCACTACTTTTTGCTTGAAGCGCACGTTGTCGATTTTCATGAAATAGGTGGAGTATAAATGCGGGTCTTCTACTTGAGAAAGTGCATAAATACCACCCACCTGCGCCATGGCTTCTATTTGCAAGACGCCAGGAAAAACGGGGTTGCCAGGGAAGTGCCCAGTGAAGATTGGCTCGTTCATGGTGATGTTTTTGACGCCAACAATGGAGGTTGGGTGAATTTCCATGATTTTGTCTACCATCAAGAAAGGGTAGCGGTGCGGAAGCATGCGCTCGATGTCTTGGGTGGTGTAGAGTGGGTCTTTGGCAAGGTCAAAAACACGACCTGCCTGTTGTTGCTTTTTGATTTGTTCTTTGAGCACTTTAGCAAAACGGACATTGCCTGAATGGCCTGGTCTGGCTGCTAAAATGTGGGCTTTGATTGGTTTTCCAACAAGTGCAAGGTCACCGACGATATCGAGAAGCTTGTGGCGAGCCGGTTCGTTCTCGCATTGTAACTTACTGGAATTGAGAACGCCAATGCCATCCATGCTCACCTGAAGTTTTTCTTTCCCGAGTAATTCTGCAAGTGTATCGAGTTCTTGTTGGCTCACATCTGCACGGTCTACTAAGACAATTGCGTTGTCGAGGTCTCCGCCTTTGATGAGGTTGTTTTTGGCCAAGAATTCAAGCTCGCGAAGAAACACAAATGTGCGGCAATGGGCAATTTCTTTATTGAACTCCCCAATGTTGTACATGCTGGCATGTTGGGTGCCAAGCACCGGAGAATTGTAATCGACCATAACGGTCAGGCGATAGTTGACATCTGGAATAGCAAGAAACTCTATGCCTTTGTCGAGGTCTTCCCAAGGAATGTTTTCGGTGAGTTCGAAGTAGTCGCGAGCGGCATCTTGGTCTTGGTAACCAATGGCTTCTATTGCCTTTACAAATGGCAAAGCGCTGCCGTCCATGATCGGGATTTCTGGGCCGTCTAGTTTGATGAGTGCGTTGTCTACTTGACAACCGTAAAGGGCAGCAAGAACGTGTTCTGTGGTGTAAACGCGCGCGCCGTTTTGTTCGAGTGTGGTGCCGCGGTCGGTGGCAACAACGTAATCGACGTCGGCTTTAATGATGGGTTGGTTGTCGAGGTCGGTGCGCTGAAATTTATAGCCGTGATTGGCTGGTGCGGGGCAAATTTCTAAGCGAACTTTTTCTCCGGTATGTAAACCGACTCCTTCAAATACGAGGGAATCTTTGATGGTGCGTTGTTGTTCTGTCATGCTTCTTTGTTTTTGAGCAGCTCTTTGAGTTTGCTTTCTAAATCTTGTATTTTGGTGATGAGCCCCGGTAATTTGCGAAAACCGATATGAGAGCGCTTGTAGTCGTTGATGGGAATAGCCGGTGTGCCCATGAGGGTGTCGGCTTTTTTGACAGTGGATGGTATGCCTGATTGCGCCACTATTTTGGTGTGGTCTGCCACGCTGAGGTGTCCGGCTATGCCTGTTTGTCCGCCAATCATGACGTGCTTACCAATTTTGGCTGAGCCTGCAATGCCAACTTGGGCAGCCATGGCCGTGTGCTGATCGATATCCACGTTGTGTGCAACCTGGCAAAGGTTGTCGATTTTGACGCCTTTTCGAATGAAAGTAGAGCCCATAGTTGCGCGGTCTATACTGCAATTGGAGCCAATTTCGACGTCGTCTTCAATGACGACATTGCCAATTTGTGGAATTTTGCTGTAAACGCCGTTTTCATCTGGCGCAAAGCCAAAGCCGTCTGAACCAATAACGGTACCGGCATGGATGATGCAGCGCGCACCAATTTGGCAATCTTTGTAAATGTTGACCGAAGGATAAATGATGCTGTGTTCGGCTACCGATGCGTTGTCTTGTATAACCACATGCGGATGGATTTGGCAGTTATCGGCAATTTTGACATTTGCACCGATGTAGGCAAACGCACCGATGTAGACGTTTTCACCAACCTGAGCAGTTTCGTGAATGAAAGAAGGCTGTTCGATGATGGCCTCTTTTTTATTCATGCTGTCGTAGAGTGCAAGCAGTTGCGCAAAACACGCATAGGCATCTGCTACTTTGACAAGCGTGAGGGTGCTAGGCAAGGCCTTACTTGGTTCAAAAGTTTGGTTGACGATACAAATGCTCGAGCCCGTTGTGTAGATAAACGGCTCGTATTTGGGGTTGGATAGAAAGCTGAGCGCTCCGGCCTGACCTTCTTCTATTTTAGCCAACGCACTTACCGAAGCGTCGGGATTGCCAATGACTTCTCCGTTTAATAAACCAGCAATCTGCGCTGCAGTGAATTCCATAATTCAAAGTTAAAAATTCAGATAGAAGCGCAGGCGCAGTTTTACTGAACTTTTAAACAATTTTTTGCCAAAATTTGTGAATTGCACTAAAAATGGATGTGTTCTTCGCTGAGGCTGTAAACTTTGATCTTGTCTTTGTACCAAATACAAGCGGCGGAAACTTCTATTCTTCTTTTGTTGTTTTGAGGTATAAATTGAAAGACGTGAACGGGTCTTGGTTGTTCCTTGAGCCTCGATTTTTGGTAATCAAAGTGCCCAGATAAAAGTGCTTTTTGGAGTTGGATGTCGTTAGGAATACCAAGCGCGCGCAGGTGCTCTTTGATTGCCGGATTGTCTTCAGCGTAAACTAAATTTTTGTTTCGAGGAACATGCACAATTTGCGCATAGACTCTCTTTACTTCTTTGCATCCTAAACTCTTTGGTCGAAACTCTACCACGAAACTTTCGTCGGTCATGAGGGCCTTGCAATGGGCTTCCTTGTTGTTGCCATCAGTAAAAGTAAGGTCATAGACTTTGTGTCGGCCGTGGCGGATACTTTCGGTAAAGGAGATGTCAGCGTCTTGTATTAGCCTGTGGAATTTTTTGTCGTTGAGCTTGTGAAGCTTGAAAAAAGATTTGATTGTCTGATTATCGATGATCCAGACACGCTTGTTCATGGCATCTTTGACGCGGTTTTCAGGCGTCCAGCTACAACCTCTGGTATTGAATATACCGAAGGTAAGGATGAGACCGAGGCCGAAACCTAGGCCGTAATAACGAAGTCTTCTCCAGAATGATTCCATGGCATAAAAAAAGGGAGCGAACTCCCTTTAATGAATTTTACATGAGTGCTTCGAGCTTTTCGGCTAGAACTGCTTTTGGTACAGCTCCAACAGATTTGTCGACAACCTCACCGTTTTTGATAAATAAGATAGTTGGGATAGAACGCACGCCAAATTGAGCAGAAACGCCCATGTTGTGGTCTACATTTACTTTTCCAATTAATGCTTTACCGTCGTATTCGTTGGCCATTTCTTCGATAACCGGACCAATCATGCGGCAAGGACCACACCATTCTGCCCAGAAATCAATAATGACTGGAATTTCTGATTTCATGACGAGCTCGTCGAAGTTTTGGTCTGTAATTTCTACTGCCATTTTATGTTTTTTAGTTTCGTTACTACTTTAGGAGCGTCAAAATTAATGCTTTTTTAATTCTTGGGCCAAATATTTTGCGGTGTAGGAGACTTTTTGAGCCTTTTTAACCATTTGAGTAGGTGTGCCTTCAAAAAGAACCTGGCCTCCGCGCTGTCCGCCTTCAGGTCCGATATCGATAATGTAGTCAGCGGTTTTGATCATGTCGAGGTTGTGTTCGATGACCAAAACGGTATTGCCTTCGTCTACCAATCTTTGCAACACCTTTAGCAACAATTGAATATCCTCAAAATGCAGCCCGGTAGAGGGTTCGTCTAAAATGTAGATGGTTTTCCCTGTTGCTCTTTTGGCAAGTTCGGCAGCTAGTTTGATGCGCTGTGCTTCGCCCCCAGATAAGGTTGTGGAAGATTGCCCAAGTTGCACATAGCCCAAGCCTACTTCTTCCAAAGTGAGCAACATGCGGTGTATTTTGGGCTGATTTTCAAAGAACTGACAACCTTCTGAAATAGTCATTTGGAGCACATCGGCAATCGATTTGCCTTTATAGCGCACTTCTAATGTTTCGTTATTGTACCTTTTGCCGTTGCACTGTTCGCACAAGACATACACATCTGGCAAGAAGTTCATCTCAATCAAGCGCATGCCTCCGCCGTTGCAGGTTTCACATTTACCTCCGGCTACATTAAATGAGAAACGACCGGGTTTGTAGCCTCTGATGAGCGCTTCGGGCATATTGGCAAATAAACTCCTGATTTCGTCAAAAACCTTCGTGTAGGTAACGGGATTGGAGCGGGGCGTTCGGCCAATTGGGCTTTGGTCAATTTCAATGACTTTATCGAGGTGCTCAAGGCCGGAGAGTTGTTTGTGGGGCAGTGGCGTTCGGATTGGGTCGTAGAAATGATTCATCAAAAGCGGGAAGAGCGTTTGGTTGATCAATGAAGATTTGCCGCTGCCACTCACGCCTGTGACGTAGGTCAGTGTGCCGAGCGGAATTTGAATATCGATGTTTTTAAGGTTGTGACCAGTGGCCCCTTTCAGTTTGAGAAAGTTTCCATTTCCTGTTCTGGTTTGTTCCGGGACTAAAATGTTTCTATTCCCATTTAAATAACCGGCAGTGACCGTATTGGCTTGCAGCATTTCTGGATACGTGCCTGCAAAGACGATTTCGCCACCATGCCGACCCGCACCCGGCCCAATATCGACAATAAAATCGGCGGCTTCCATCATTTCTTTATCGTGCTCCACGACCAGAACGGTGTTGCCGAGGTCGCGCAGTTTGGTGAGGGACCGAATGAGTTTGGTGTTGTCGCGTTGGTGTAAACCAATAGATGGCTCATCGAGGATATACAATACATTGAGGAGTTCAGTGCCAATTTGTGTCGCCAAACGAATGCGCTGAGCCTCGCCGCCCGATAAGGTTTTGGCGCTGCGGTGCATCGTGAGGTAGTCGAGCCCCACCTCTAAAATAAAACCCAAACGCGCATTGATTTCCTTGATAATTTCCTTGCCAATAAAAATGGCCTGCTCATCGAGGAGTTGGGGTAGGGTGGCGCACCAGTCTTGCAGGGCTTGCAAATCCATAACAGCGAGTTCGCCGATGTGCAGCTGCCCAATTTTGAAGTGCAAGGCTTCTTTTTTGAGACGGTACCCCGAACAGCTCGGACATGTTTTCTTGTGCATAAAACCCTGTGCCCAGCGCTCAATGGCAGTGGAAGAATCTTCGGCATGACGCCCCATGAAGTGCAGCAAACCTTCAAAGCGTTCTTGGGTGTCTAAGGGCCCGAGTTCCATGTCTTCGTTACCGTAAAGCAAGAGCTCGATGAGTTCGTCATCGATATCGCTGATAGGAGTGTTGAGCGTAAATTGTTGGGCTTGCAGTAATTTTTCAATTTTATCAAAAATCCAAGACCTTTTGTAGATTCCCAAGGGAGCAAGCCCGCCTTTTTTGATAGAGAGTTTAGGATCCGGGATGATTTTGTCGCGGTCCATTTCACTCACCTCGCCGAGTCCTTTGCAGGTGGGGCAAGCGCCGTAGGGTGAGTTGAATGAAAAGAGGTTGGGTTCAGGTTCGGGGTAAGAAATGCCCGTGCTCGGACACATGAGTGAGCGACTGTAATGGCGGATGTCACCGTTTTCTAAATCGAGCACCATGAGCGTGCCTTCGCCAAGTTGCATGCAGGTTTGTACGGTTTCTTGGCAGCGTTTGTTATCGACGTCTCCAGCAATAAAGCGGTCCACAACAACTTCTATATCGTGGGTTTTGTAGCGGTCTAGTTTGATTGGTTTGCTCAGCTCATATAGCTCGCCGTCTACTCTTACCCGCGTGTAGCCCAAGCGCTGAATTTGCTCAAAAAGCTCGCGGTAATGCCCCTTTCTACCTTTGACTTTAGGCGCAAGTAAAGCTACTTTTTTACCTTTAAATGTGGTTTGGATGAGCTCGGTGATGTCGTGGTCTGCGTATTGAACCATTTTTTCGCCGGTCTGATACGAGTAAGCAGTTGCCGTTCTTGCAAAGAGCAGGCGAAAGAAGTCATAAAGTTCTGTAATGGTCCCTACTGTAGATCGAGGTGAGCGCCCCACTGTTTTTTGTTCGATGGCAATAACTGGGCTGAGGCCGTCTATTTTATCTACATCTGGGCGTTCTAAGCCGCCGATAAACTGGCGCACGTAGGCAGAAAAGGTGTCGAGGTAGCGGCGCTGGCCTTCTGCAAAAATGGTATCGAAGGCTAAGGAAGATTTGCCGCTGCCGCTAAGCCCTGTAAAAACGACAAGTTTTTGACGTGGGATTTCGAGGTGGAGATCCTTCAGGTTGTGTTCTCTTGCGCCTTGAATGCGGATAAAATCGTTGGGATTGCTAGCTTTTGGCATTGGTCTATTCAAATGGCGTGTTGGACACTGAAACAATATGAAGTGTAAAATTACACTAAATTTGTCGACTATGCCGCGCATCTTTTTGCTGTTTTTATTCAGTTGGTCCCTTTCTTTTTGGGCACAGTTTCCATTGCAGATGGTCCTCAATCAGCTCGTCAAAGATCCGCAGTTAGCAGGTACCAAATGGAGTATCTGCGCCGTGGACCTCACAACGGGTGATACCATTGCGGCATATCTGCCCAGTCAACAGCTTCCGGGCGCCTCCATTACCAAATTGGTGAGTACAGCTGCTGCGTTGGAAGTTTTAGGGCCGCTGCACCAAGCTAAAACAGCACTTTTTTTAGATGGTGTGCGCAAACCAAATGGTGTTTTTGATGGCGATATTTGGATTGTAGGTGGCGGAGATGTTTCGTTGGGTTCTCGCTATTTCAACGAACCTGGGCACGAGCTAGACTTCCTTACCGAGTGGGTAAAAATAATTCAGCAACAAGGTATCCAATGTATTTCAGGCCGCGTCATTGCAGATGCGAGTGCTTTTGGCTATGACAAATGTCCGGTGGGTTGGGAGCCGGTCGATATGGGTAACTATTATGGTTGTGGTGCTTTTGGCCTTAATTTTTACGACAATACTTTGAAATTGGCCTTTCAAACGGGGGCGCCAGGAACACCTTTGGTTTTAAAGAATTGTTTTCCAAATGACCCGAATTACCGCTTGCAAATTGAGGCCAAATCAGATGTAATTGCCACGGATGCTACTTTTATTCACGGCGAACCGTTCAATTATCAACGCGTCATTAAGGGGAATTTACCAGCCAAACGGGAGGCCTTTGAGGTCAAGGGAAGCATGCCAGACCCCGAACAACTATTGGCCTTGCTTTTTTACCAAGAACTACAAAAAGAAGGTGTGCGGGTAGACGGCGGAAGTAGTTCAATGCGCTTAACTCCTCAGTTGCGTCAAACGGCTACCGATAAGCGCTTCTTGATCCATACGCACATGGGTCAAAAACTCGAAGACATTGTTTACTGGACCAACCAGCGCAGTGTCAATATGTACGCCGAAGGCTTGCTCAGGCAAATTGGCGCAAGTACTTATGGTGTAGGTACCTATGAAAACGGCAAGCGTGTCCTAGATTCTTTATTTCTAAAGTGGCAACTTGGGCCCTGCGGAATAGTGGACGGGAGCGGGCTTTCAAAAGTCAACCGCATGAGCGCAGCACAATTTGTAAAGCTGTTGGGCCAAACTACGCAAGCCTCATATGCTTCCACTTATTTCAAAAGTTTACCGATTGCAGGCCAGACCGGAACCGTTAAAAATCTCTGTAAAGGACAAGCCGGAGAAGGAAAGGTGCATGCCAAAAGCGGAAGCATTCATGGCATTAAATCCTATGCGGGTTTTGTGGACTCAGCGAGTGGCCACCGCATCGCCTTTGCGATTGTAGCCAACGACTACCCTGTAAGTGGTGCCGCCATGTCCAAAAAAATGGAACCGTTTTTAAATAGTCTGGCTACATATCAAGTTCAACCTCGATGATTTCCTTCCAAAAATCTTGGATGCTGATGCCTGCAACACCGAGCATTTGAGGAACAATACTAGCTGGTGAAAAGCCTGGTGTTGTATTGACTTCAATGACATTCGGTTGGCTATTTACAAGCATGAAATCTATCCGTGCAATGCCTCGTAATCCCATCAATTGATAGATGTCTTTTGCTTGTTTTTGAACTGCAGCACGCACCGATTCTGCTACTCTTGCAGGCGTGATTTCTTTGGATTTGCCATCGTATTTAGCTGCATAATCGAAAAATTCTGTCTCAGATACAATTTCGGTGAGGGGCAAAGCGATGAGTCCTGTTGTGCTTCTATATACGCCGCAGGTGACTTCGATTCCATCCAAAAATGCTTCTGCTACTACAGATCTACCTTCCTTAAAAGCGATATCAAATGCGCTTTGAACTTCATTTACGGTTTTTACTTTTGAAATTCCGTAGCTCGATCCGGAGTCTGAGGGCTTTATAAACAAGGGCAGTCCTAACGCTTCTACCAAAGCATCGGCATCAATTTGTGCGCCTAAATGAAAGAGGCGAGATTGCGCCACCTCAAAACCAAAGCCTTTCAAAAATTGATTGCAATACCATTTGTCAAAAGAAAGTGCACTTGCCAACACGCCTGAATTGATATATGGAATTTGCAGCATATCGAGATGTGCTTGAATTTTTCCGTTTTCACCGGGGTCGCCGTGTGTATAGATGATTGCGCCATCTATTTGGCCTTCGAGTTGCAGGCGTTCTTGCCAGTTTGCTCTTGAAATTTCAATCAAGACGCATTCGAGGTGCGCAGGAAAGTGATTTTGAATGGTTTGAGCACTCTTTATTGAAATATTGTATTCAGAGGAAAAGCCCCCGCAAATGAGTCCGATGCGCTTCATGCGTTTATTTTAAGGCGAAATTATCTAAAATTGGTAATTTCGCAGCATGAGGCCCTTGTATTTTATTTTTTGGTTCGGATTAGGCTTTAGCTTCCGGTTGTTTTTTAGACGCATCAAAGAGGTGCGCCCGAGCAAAAGTCGCTTTGGAAGAACCATCTTTGTCAGTAACCATCCTTCTTCGTTTCTCGATCCATTAGTGGTATCCCGATTGCGCAAGCCAATTGTCTATTTCATGACGCGTTCCGACGTATTCAATCGCTTTACGCGTCCTTTGTTTTGGCTTGCACACATGCTGCCGATATACCGCCAACAAGACGGAGGTAATTCTCAAGAGAAAAACAAAAAGGTCTTTAAAAAAGCAACCGAAACCCTTGCGCGCAATCGCAATTTGCTCATTTTTGGCGAAGGAATCACCGACGACATCTTTGAGCGCAGGCTCAAACCCATCAAAAAAGGCGCTATCCGCATCGGCTTCACTGCCCTTGAAGACCTCGATTGGAAAGTTGAAATTCGGGTCCAAGGTTTGGGGCTCAACTACACCAATCCTGGTATCCTCCGCAGCGATGTCTTGCTTGCTGCTGCTGAACCGATCCTACTCAATGACTACAAAGCAGCCTATCTAGAGAATCCAAGTAAGGTCATTTCGGAACTCAACCGCGAACTTGAGCAGCGCATGCAAGCTCAAATTACGCATGTCAAGGCAGACGAACACGTGGTATTGCACGAGCAAATCATGATGCTCAATCGCAAGGGCATGCACGTCAGTTGTTATGACCCCAATATTTCACTGGAGGAGCGCTGGTTGTATGCTCAAAAATTAGCAGCTTATTTAAATACCCTAGATTCCAATGCAGCTGAACGCTTAGCCACCGTCAAAGAGCAAATCAATGGCTATCTATCTACATTGCAGCAAACGGGCTTAACTGAGGCTGAACTTTATTGGTTTGCCATTCAGAAAAATTGGCGCTTGCTCACTTTTTTAAAGATACTTGTTCAATTGCCATTGTTTTTAATTGGGCTCGTGCATATCGCTTTACCCACCCTTTATGTAAAGCGTTTCGTAGAAAAGAAAATGAAAAGACCCGTGTTTTGGTCCTCCACAAAAATGACTATGTTATTAGTTTTGTTGCCTATTTGGAATATCCTCTTGTTTGCTTTGGCTTCTAACTTTATTGCCCTAGACACTTGGGTGTGGATACTGCTGTTCTTCGCCTTTAATTTAGTGGCGCTTGGATACTATCTATTTTTAAAGAATACCACCCTTTTGATCAAATCATTACGTTATAACGCACAAAGCTTGCGCTCGGTTGTTGCACAACGAGATACTGTCTTACAACACCTTGAAACACTGCAATTCTAATGGAAGAAACAACACGTATAAAGAAGCCTAAATGGTTGCGCGTCAAGCTCCCCACGGGAGAAAACTACCGCAAAGTAAGAGGCCTTGTAGACGAACACAAGCTACATACCATTTGTGAGAGCGGAAGCTGTCCAAACATGGGGGAGTGTTGGGGCGAGGGCACCGCTACCTTCATGATCCTCGGCAATATTTGCACGCGCTCTTGCGGTTTCTGTGGTGTCCAAACAGGCAAGCCTGAGCAGGTCGATATTTTTGAGCCAGGCAAGGTGGCCAATTCAGTCAAAATTATGGGCGTCAAGCATGCGGTAATTACTTCAGTAGACCGCGACGACCTCAAAGACGGTGGCGCTGAAATCTGGTCTCAAACGGTGCGCGCTATTCGTCAGCAATCACCCGGCACCACTTTAGAAACACTTATACCCGATTTTGCCGGTAATTGGAACAACCTTCAGGTCATTATCGATGTAGCACCCGAGATTGTTTCGCACAACTTAGAAACAGTGCGTAGACTTACCAAACAAGTCCGAATTCAGGCTAAATACGACCGCAGTTTAGAGGTGCTTTTTCGCTTGAAAAAGGGCGGCATGCGCACCAAATCTGGCGTCATGTTGGGGCTCGGAGAAACCGAACAAGAAGTGATTGAAACCATGCAAGACCTTCGCGCAGTACAGGTTGATATTCTCACGCTAGGGCAGTACCTGCAACCCACGCCAAAACACTTGCCTGTAGCCGAATTTATTGAGCCGGAACAGTTTGCGTATTACCAAAAAATAGGCTTAGAAATGGGCTTTCGCTTTGTGGAGAGTGGACCGTTGGTACGTTCGTCCTATCATGCCGAAAAACATTTATTTGATTGATAAATAATTGAAAATTAAACGAAACAAAAATTTATGTCAAAATTTGTGTAATTGCCTACAAACTTGACTCATTATTAAGAGAATATTTCTTAATTTGGCACACTAATCATGCACTATTAATAATTTCTATATGAATAAAAGGATATATGTATTTGGTTCTCTGATAGTTGCGGGTGTTTTTGCCCTCGCATTCACCGCTTACCATTTCTTGCCACAAACGGCACTTTACCGTCAGGCAGGTTTGTCTATTCTAAAAGAAGGCCGTTCTACAGATGCCATTTCATGGCTCAAGGCGCGCTACATCGATGTCAATACCGGAGCGCCTGTTTCAAACGAAACACTTGCCAAAATTGAGCAAGAAATCCGCAAAATGGGAACATCAAAATCTATTGTTTTTGAATCTCTAGGTCCAGACAACATCGGTGGCCGTACGCGTGCTATCTGCATTGACCGCACCAACATCAACCGCCTTTGGGCTGGTGGTGTTTCCGGAGGTTTGTTCGTTTCAAACAACAAAGGTAACTTCTGGGAGCGCGTTGTTCCTTATTTCGAAGCGGGTGGTAATCCGTTTATCTCTAGCATGACCATGACCCCAGACAACACGCTTTATGTGGCAACTGGTTCTAACGACGAAGGTTGGGGTGGTAACGGCGTATGGTACTCCACAGACTTTGGTGCTACGTTCACCAAAATCCCAGGTACCACGAGCTGTACGGAAGTAGCTAGCTCAAACGCAGACAACTACGTGTGGTTGGCAACCGGAGCTGGTCTTAAGAAATGGAAAGTAGGCGACGCTTCCTTAACCAACGTGCCTGCATCAAGCGGTGGTTGCTTTGCCCTTCAAGTATCGAAAAATGGTCAAGTGATCGTTGCGGCTTACGCAGCCAACAAAACTTTCGTCTCGACAGACGGTGGAAACTCCTTCACAGACAAATCTGGTAGCATTGCCAGCAACCTCGTTCCAAATGGCGCAGCGCGCATTGAATACGCTATTTCTCCAACTCAAAATGCAAATGGTAATTACTCGCTTTACGCGACCCGCACCAACTCTAACTTGTTGTCTATGCACGTTTCTCATGACAACGGACAAACTTGGAACCAATTCGTAGGCCCTTCTGGTCCGCCAAATGAATTCGACATCTACCGTGACCAAGGTACTTACAACAGCATTTTATCCGTAGACCCAACAGATCCAGAGCGTTTGCTCATCGGAGGTATCGATGTTTGGGAATGGAAACAAACAGTCAACAACCCGCCATCTGGTGGTTTTGAGAAAATTTCACTCTGGTTTGCGAGCCCAAGTTCACCAACTTATGTGCATGCCGATAACCACGAAATGAAGTGGGACAACAACAACCGTTTTTACGTAGGTAATGATGGTGGTATTGGTATTTCCAATAACAAAGGAGGAACATGGTTCCCAGCCAACCGTGGTTACAACGTCACGCAATTTTATGGTATCGCATTCGATGCTGGAGGTCGCGTAATGGGTGGTGCGCAGGATAACGGTACGCTCTACAACGACTTTAGCTTGTCTACTTACCACGAGTTCCGCGAAGTAAACGGCGGCGATGGTTTTGAGTGCGAAATCTCCTTCTTTAACCCAGGCGTGATGTTCTCTTCTGTTTATTACAACAGCATCTCACGCTCCGGTGACCGCGGCGTCAACTGGACCAACTTCAGTCCAAATCTTCCAGGTACCTATGATCCTGCCGGAACAGACGGAAGCGCTTTTCACCCTTTCCACACCGAACTCTTTTTAGCTGAATACTTTGATCCAAACTCTCAAGATTCAGTCACCTTTATTCCAAAGAAAAACTACGCAGCTGGTGCACAACTTCGCATTGCTTCAATGGCATCTGGCGACACCATCACCACCTCAGCGCCTACAGCCCTTTATTTCGACGATACGCTTTACTATGATCCTTCACTCACAGTAGGGGGCGTCAACTACGGTATCAACAACGCAACAGGCGAAACTGTAGAAATGGGTTCTGATACTGTTGTCTTCAACGTATCTTGGGACACCCTTCGCATTGCTGACCCATACCAATCATGGTTCTTGGTTTATGTCAATGCCAATGGAGGTGAGCTTTGGGGTACGCGCAATGCTACGCGTTTCTCTGTGACCAATCCAGGTTGGTTGTGTTTGGCCAAAGGAATTGGTGGCGGTTTGTTCAATTCTGTAGACGTAGAGTTTTCTCGCGACCTCAACCATTGCTATATCAGTGCAGGAAACGGTGTTTGGCGCTTAGATGGCCTCGGCGACATCTACACCAGTGATCCGAATTTTGCGACGAAGGCTGGTTACCTTACTCAAGGTTCTGCCACTACGCCTCCGACAGCCACAACCCTTACTAAAATTTCCAATACTTCTTACGAAGGAATTGCAATCAACCCGAACAACGAAAACGATTTAGTTTGTTTTGCAGGCTTTAACGGTACCAATAAGCGCACCAACAATGCCACCGCAGCTTCACCAACCTACACTAACTTAGGAACAATTGTTACTGGTATTGCTACCTATGATGGTATCATCGACCGCAATGATCCAGATATCTTAGTGGTTGGTACTTCTAGCGGCGCTTGGGTTTCTGAAAACGGCGGCGCAACTTGGGAAAACGCATCAACAGGTTTTGAAGGTACTCCAGTCTATGAGGTACGTCAAAACTGGCGTTCATTCGACGAAGGGAATGGTCGTCCGGGAGAAATCTACCTCGGTACATTCGGTCGTGGTATCTGGAGAACAACCCAATATCTGGGCACAGACAACAACACCAATACGCCAAGCGGTAATTTCAAAACCAAATTGCGTACTTACCCGAACCCAACCAAAGACAATACTACCTTGGTATTTGAATTGGCACAAAGCGGAAAAGTTGAGGTACAAGTGTACAGCATTACGGGTCGTTTGGTTTGGTCTAAAAACCTTCAATTGGCAGATGGTACGCAAGAACTCAGCATCGATAGCGCTGATCTTCCTGCCGGAACATACATTGTTAAATTCAGCTCAGGTAAGCAAACCGACACAGCCAAGTTTATCAAAATGTAATCCCCATTAAAATACATTTAAAAGGAGACTTCGGTCTCCTTTTTTTATGCTTTATTTTTTTGAGCGTTGGTGAGATTTTTTTTGGGTATAAGCTTTTACTTTTGAACTTCACAACATTCAATGGATGGTTGTGCGTTAGGTGTTGTCGGTGCTTGAAAGGTTGGGCTCAAATAGGGGATGCCTAAGCCCAAACCCCTTAAGACGAGTAAGCCTCCGATGAGCAGCAAAAGTATCTTTTGTGTATTTTTCGGAAATAGGTGAAAAAATCTATCTTGACCAATGAGCGGAATAAATAACATTACAGGAAGCGTACCAAGACCAAAAAAGAACATCCTTAAGGCGCTATCGGTCATGTTTGGGCTAGATAGCGCATAAATGAGCGCTAAGTAGACCATTCCGCAGGGTAGGAGGCCATTTAGAAGACCAAAAAGGAAAGGCCTTAGGGCGCGAGGCATCTTTTTAACTTCTGGAAATAAACGCGAATTCAGGAGGCTGATTTGCGCTGTGATGAAGCGCAATGGCCCCCATGATTCAATAGAGCCAAAAATTACAGTAGCAATAAAAAACAATCCTGATAGCACACTTAGGACCTGGATGGAATTGAGCCATGCTTTACTCATGCCAAATAGGCCGATTAAAAAACCCAAGTAAGTGTAAGTGGAAATGCGACCAAAGTTATAAGTCAAACTGCCCCAAAGGGCTGTACTTTTTCTACTCCGATCAATAGGTGCCGCCAACGCGAGTGGCCCGCACATACCAACACAATGGAGGGTGGCTTGAAGGCCAATTGCAAAACCAATCAGGGTTGCAAAGCTCATTTACGCAAGTAAGTAGTCTGTTGAAGATAGGTTTCTCCTTTGATTTGGTAACGGATATCTATGTTGTAGTTCCCTTTCTTGAGTTGCGCAACAGGAAAGCTGCTCCCCACTTTAAGATCCAATTCTAAGTCGCTGTTTTTGTCATTGTAACACATGAAAGAGGCGTGCAGTTGCTTTATCTTGAATTGACGAGCAGCATCAAAAAGCAGCTTTCCATGCTGCGCAGAAAAGCGAATGGGGAAACCAGCATCTTGTGCACGTTGCTTGGCGGCCATATCTGCATCTATGGTTTGTTCTTGCTCATAGTAGTCTTCCGCAATCAATTCAGAAGATTCATTGGTGATGACAACTACCATGTAGCCAATAAAGACTACAAATGCAATCATGGCTATTATTACTGCGTTTCTAAAGCTCATATCTAAAGTATTGGTCCGAAAAATTTGGTTTTGACTGTTTGAATTTTTTTACCGTTCCCGTAGATCACTACTTTGATTTTCTTGCTGCCGTTGCCAATATAACTTCTTGGGTAACGAATGATCAAGCGTTCTTTGAGTTCGGTTTCTGGTTTGAGCACTAAGTGCGCTTTTACCGTTTTGATCTCTCCGTGGTGGTTTTCTAAACGAAATTGGATCCGAAAAGATTGGTGGGTTTTGTTCAATAAATTGACTTCGTAAATATTCGTGATATGTCCGTGTTCATCCATCTGATAGGTTGATCCTCGTTGGCGGATGAGTGTAGTTTGGAAATCTTCACGAGTGAGAATTAAGAGTACCAAAGTCACAAACAAAGCAAGCAACAGAATAGAATAGGCTTTGACCCGTCGGGTCCATTGAAAAGGTTTTCTGGTCTTGATACCTTCTTCGGACACAAAGCGCACAAGTCCTTTCTCTTGTCCTACGGCATCCATCATGTGGTCGCAGGCGTCTATGCAGGCGGTGCAATTGGTGCACTCGAGTTGTGTGCCGTTGCGGATATCAATACCCGTTGGGCAAACTTGTACACAATGCAAGCAATCGATGCAATCTCCTTTTTGAGCAGCGGCCCTGTCTTCATCCTTTTTAATTTTTGCACGGTTTTCGCCCCTTACGTGGTCATAGGCTACTACCATTGAATTTTGGTCTAGCAACACACCTTGCAAGCGCCCATAAGGGCAAATAGTTGTGCACACTTGTTCTCTAAGAAAGGCAAAAACCCCATAAAATGCATAGGTAAAAATCACAATTGCAATGAAGCCTCCAAGGTGCTTGCCCAGCGGATCTGTTTGGATGTGCCAGAGCGCATCAGAACCTATGATATATGCCAAAAAAGTATTGGCTATTAAAAAAGACAGGAACCAAAATAGTACATGTTTAGTAGTTTTTTTCAGTATTTTTTGGAAGGTCCAGGGTGCCTTGTCTAGTAAGCGTTGAGCTGGAGCATCCCCTTCAATGAAGTATTCGATGCGCCGAAAAACCATTTCCATGAAAATCGTCTGAGGACAAACCCAGCCACAAAAAATGCGGCCATAAATAATGGTAAAAAGAATGACAAAAACAACTGCTAAGATCAATAGCACAGCCAAGATATACATGTCTTGAGGCCAAAATACCTGTCCAAAAATGACAAACTTGCGTTCGATCAGATTGAGCATGAGTAAGGGCTCTCCTTTGATGCGAAGGTGCGGCCCGGCAAATAAAAAGCCGAGCATCAGGTAGCTGACTAATTTTCTTTTATTATAGAATGAACCTGCTGGTTTTTTAGGAAAGATCCAAATGCGTTTTCCTTTTTCATTAACCGTTGCAATCCGATCGCGGAAGGCTTCACTGTGCTCACTCATCGTGTTTCATTTAATTATTTTTCAATGATGCTTCCCTGCGGCGCCAAACCTTTTGCTGCCGGTAAAGAGAGTACATAAGAGGCAACTTGTTGGATTTGGACAGGATTGAATTTAGAAGAGTGCTCAGGCATGCCATTTGCCGTTCCATTCTTCACGGTTTTGAAGACGTCTTTGATGTCGTAGCCGTAGATCCAAGTGTTGTCGGTTAGATTCGGTCCAATTTCACCTTCGCCCTTACTTTTGTGACACGCCACGCAATTGGCAGCAAAAATACCAGCTCCTGCAGAAAGATCACTTGGATCAGTAAGTAGCGTAGCGCTATTTTCATCGACGTTCATGGCCATTTTATTCAGATATGCTTGCACTTCTTTTTCGGCCACTTTCATTTCTTTGTCATACGCTTTGATTTGTAAGTCAGACACGCCCAATAGGTGGTAATTGATCAAATAAATAAAGGCAAAAACAATGGTGGCGTAAAAGCCCCATACCCACCATGGAGGTAAATTGTTGTCGAGTTCTTGAATACCGTCGTATTCATGTTCCATCAGAATTTTATGTTCTTCTTCTAACGGAACCGCTGCTGTCAGTACTTGATTGACTTTCTTGAATGAGTTTATAATAGGAACTTCTTCTTTGATGGTCTGTGGTCTGACCATACCTAGCATTTGATTGAACAAATGGCGCAAGTATAAAACAACCACCAAAAGGATGACATCAATAACAATTATCGCCAAGAGGTCAGTTGTTTCTACTAAAAGCCATGGCCCATCTTTTTGGCCTTCACCAGGCCGCATATAATTGAGCGCAAGGGCATTATTACTCATGAGTAGGGCTCCGGTAGTGATGATAAGAATGAGGCTATTGGTTTTGTTGCCAATTGCTTTCAATTTATTTTTGAAATAATCTGATTTCATGAGGGTCATGAGCGTACCTGCCATGACGATAATTGCGATGATGAGAATGACCGTCAGGACCAACAACCAATTGAAAATAGTGATATTACTGTGGTAGTCTGTTACTTTAATAGGATTTACCACGCTATTGGTATCAGCCACTGCGGTGGTGTTTTCTGTAGGGGGCACATAACTATCGATGTAGCTAAAGACAGCGTCGATTTCTTCAGTGCTCAAAGCTTGAGCGGGCATAGCAGTTGCACTAAAAGTGGAGATTTCCTTAGCAAGCGCACTTTTTCCTGAACCAATTAATTCTGTTGAGTTTTGCACCCATTTGTAAAGATTTTCCCCTTCGCCAGCAGCTGTCCATTTTTGCTTGACACCTTGGAGTTTAGGTCCGGTAGAATTTTTGTCAATCATATGACAAGTATTACAGCGTGACTTGAATAGTCCGGCACCATCTGCAGCCCATAAAGTGTTTTGAAATAGGCCTAAAATGACTGCGAGCAGGAGGTTGATTTTCAGCGTTTTCATATCGGAGTTATTGAATGGTATTTGCTTCTTGGTTATCTTCTAAATCGAACGGTGTGGAGGAAAGCTCATGGATACGCTCCTTACTCATCTTCCATACGTAGAGCAAAACCAACGCAAAGAAAATGGTGAAAAGTACCAGTGAAAAGAGCGGATAGATTTCTATATCTAGTATGCTCGTGAGGTTGTGTTTGATAAAGCGTAACATGGCAGTTATTTTTTAGGTTGTAGCGTGATGTCTACGCCCAAACGTTGAAGGTAGGCAATGACGGCAACGATTTCTTTTTGCTCGATATCCTTGACCAATCTTTTTTGATTCACACCTATCAATGCTTGTTTTGGCGTCGTTTTGATGATGTCCTCAGCGATCAAATGGGCCTGTGCTTTTAAATCCTTGAGCGCTTTTTGATCATAGCCTTTTGCGTAAGGCACTCCTAAGGTTTGCATTGCGCGGATTTTCTTTTCGGTCATAGACACATCTAAATTGTCTTCGCGCAGCCAAGTATAGGCAGGCATGATAGACCCAGGTGAAACATCTTTTGGCGCCATAAGGTGTTGGTAATGCCAGAAGTTAGACTTGCGTATTTTGGTATTGCCACCCTCGCGCGCTAAATCTGGCCCCGTGCGTTTAGAACCCCATTGGAAAGGATGATCGTAGATAAATTCTCCAGATTTTGAGTACTCGCCGTAGCGGGCAGTTTCAAAGCGCAGCGGACGCACCAATTGAGAGTGACAGTTATAACATCCTTCTCGAATATAGATATCGCGTCCTTCGAGCTCAAGCGGTGTATAAGGTTTCACGGCGGCAATCTTTGGAATATTCGAGTCGACAATCATTGTCGGGATGATCTCAACAATACCGCCTATCGCCACTACGAGTAGGCTCAATATCATGAACTGAACAGGTTTGCGCTCAATTACTTTATGCCAATATTCTCCTTTGCCGTGGTGTGCTTCTTCTTTTGTAACAATCGTTTGTGTTGGTTCATCGGCAAGTAAGGCACCTGATTTTGCTGTTTTAACTAAATTGTAGAACATTAAAATTGCACCTGATAAATAGAGCAGTCCACCCAAGGAACGCAAAAAGTAAAAAGGCTTGAGTTGGGTAACAGTTTTGAGGAAATCTGCGTTTTGAAGCGTGCCATCTGGATTAAAATCTTGCCACATGAGGCCTTGCATAAACCCAGCGATATACATGGGCACGGCGTAAAGTAAAATACCAAGTGTCGCAATCCAAAAATGTTGGTTTGCCATTTTTTTGGAGTATAATTCCGTGCGATACAATTTGGGAAACAACCAATACAGCATCCCGAAGGTCAACATGCCGTTCCAGCCAAGACCGCCGATATGAACGTGCGCAATGGTCCAGTCTGTGAAGTGAGAAATGACATTTACGCTTTTCAAAGAAAGCATAGGGCCTTCAAAGGTAGACATCCCGTAAGCAGTGAGGGCCACCACCATAAATTTAAGCAAGATGTCATCGCGTACTTTGTCCCAGGCGCCGCGCAAGGTCAGTAGACCATTGAGCATGCCTCCCCAAGATGGTGCAATGAGCATCACAGAAAATACAACCCCTAAACTTTGCGCCCAATCGGGTAAGGTAGAGTAGAGGAGGTGGTGCGGTCCAGCCCAAATGTATAAGAAAATGAGTGCCCAAAAGTGAATGATAGATAATCGGTAAGAATAAACAGGTCGGTTTGCAGCTTTAGGTACAAAATAATACATCAAGCCGAGATAAGGTGTGGTCAAGAAGAAAGCCACAGCATTGTGTCCATACCACCATTGTACGAGCGCATCTTGAACGCCAGCATACCAAGAATAACTTTTCAGGAAAGATACCGGTAATTCAAAGGAATTAAAGATGTGGAGCATCGCTACGGTTACAAACGTGGCGATATAAAACCAAATTGCAACATATAAGTGCTTCACGCGTCTGTTGAGAATGGTTGCAAACATATTCCAGCCCCAGACCACCCACATCAGTGCAATGGCAATATCGATAGGCCACTCGAGCTCGGCGTATTCTTTTGAGGTCGTGATGCCAAAAGGTAGCGTCAAGACTGCAGACAGAATGATGGCTTGCCAACCCCAGAAATGGATATAGCTCATTCGGTCACTCCACATTCTTGTTTTGAGCAAGCGCTGTAGCGAATAATAAACACCAGTAAATATGCCGTTGCCAACAAATGCAAAGATGACTGCGTTGGTGTGCAAAGGACGGATGCGGCCAAATGAAACCCATTTGAATCCGAGGTAGTCATTGAAAAAATCTGGAAAGGCTAATTGCAGGGCCGCAATGAGGCCAACGAGCATGCCCGTAACCCCCCAAATGACCGTAGCGTAAGCAAAATTGCGCACGATCTTGTTGTCATAATTAAACTTTACTACTTCCATTGTTCACTTCTTTTGTAATTGGTTCATCTTCAAAAAGGATCCTTACCGAAGGCCCGTAGTCATCGTCGAATTGTCCGTTTTTAGTGGCCCAAAAAAAGAAGCCTAAAAAAAACGCAGCAATGCAAAGACTGACAATAAGCATAAGGTAGATGATTCCCATGTTGCAAATTTCGCAACTGTGAAGACCAATAAGTATGACACGGGTTTTTGAAAAAAACTGATTAATATCAGCTTTTGAAAGTGCGCCTGTATTTGGTTTGGATCAGCAGCGTACTCAATAGGACAATCGTTATAGAACTAATCGGCATAAGGATAGCCGCAATAAGTGGCGTAAGCTGTCCTGAAATGGCAATGCTGAGTCCGAAAATATTATAGCTCAATGAAAAAGCCAGGCATATTTGCAATACGCGTTTGGCATAACGACCGATGTCCATGAATTGCAGCAAATTGCCCAGGAATTTGGCCTCTAAAATGCCGTCAGAGCTTGGCGTGAAGCGAAACATATCTTCTGAAAGCGCAATGCCAATTTCAGCCTTGCCAAGGGCCCCTACATCGTTGAGGCCATCGCCAACATAGAGCACTTGCTTACCTGTCTTTTGAAGTTGCTCAATTTGATCTGCTTTTTGCTGCGGGCTCAGTTCAAAATACAGCTGGTCTTTTAAAAAACCGAGTTGAAGCAAGGCTGCTTGATCCTGGTTGTGATCGCCGGAGAGCACATAACAGTTGCTGGCACCATAGCCTTTTAATATCCTTTCAATTTCTGTTGAGCGCCAACTACTGGCAAATACCAAATGCGCACTTTTGTTTTGCGTTTTTAAAAAGAGTTCACTGCCCTTGGCTAAATGGCCTTCACCAATAAATGCTGCAGATCCGAGCAAGTATGTTTCACCTGCAAATTGTGCCCGCATGCCTTGCCCCTTGATTTCTTCGAGCGATACCAAATCAAGTACAGGTGTTGTTTGATTGGCTTGCGCCAGCGCTTTGGAGAGGGGGTGGGTGGATTGCCGCGCCATATTGACAAAAACAGCAAATTCTAGATCTGTCAGGTTAAAGTGCGCAACTGTAATTTGGTAACTTGTAGGATCCGTGAGCGTACCTGTTTTGTCTAAAACAAGGGTGTCTATCGACGTGAGGGCTTCCACAACACTTGTGTTTTTGAGGTAGAGCCCAGCTTTTCCTAGAACACGCATGGCATTACCTAAGGTAAAGGGCGCAGAAAGCGCTAAAGCACAGGGGCAAGCCACAATTAAAATGGCCACAACCACCCTAAATATTGAGCTGGGGTCTATGAAATACCATGCGATGCCGCTGCCGCTTGCAATCAGCAATAAAATAAGCAAAAAGTAGCGAGAGAGGCGGTCTTGGTACCGTATGAGTTGGTTTTTGGGTGTTTTGTCTTTGGTTTCATTCCAAAGCTGGGTCAGGTGGCTGCGGTTGGTTGTTGCCTTGACCTGCAGGCGACAGGCCAAGCCTTGAACTTGTCCGCCGGCATAAACCAATGCACCTTTTTTGAGTAAAACAGGCAAGGCTTCTCCGGTGACAAAACTGTAATCTATAAAAGTTTCTTCACTGAGTAGCTCGCTGTCGCAGGGAATGATTTCTTCATTTCTGACTTCAAGCACATCGCCAATTTGAAGTTGCTCAACAGGAATGACTTCTTTTGATAAGTCTGCGCGAAGCCGTTGAATTGCCACTGGAAAAAAACTACTGAAATCACGGTCAAAAGACAAAGATGCATAAGTGAGGTTTTGAAACCACTTGCCAATCAGTAAAAAGAAGATGAAGCCTGCAAAGCTGTCCATGTAGCCAGCCCCTTTCCAACTGAAAATTTGCAAGACACTTTGCGTATAAAGCGCAATAATACCAAGTGTAATGGGCACGTCCAAGTTGATGCTTTTGCTGCGCAGTGCTTTAAAGGCAGACACGAAATAGGAGCGTGCAGAAAAAAGCAAGACTGGTAAGCTTACAATGAAACTTAAAATTGCGGTAAAGTTCCTGAATTCGGCGTTGTCTGCACCCAAACCAAAATAATCAGGTGTGCTCCAGAGCATAATAGAACCAAATGCAAAGCCTGCCGTTCCCAATTGAAAGAGAAAGGTTCGGTCTTGTTTGACTTTACCCATTTGGTTTTTACTGAAATCTGGCGGATACCCGATGTAATTGAGCAAAAGCGCTAATTCAGAAAGCGCATATCCTGGGCTAAATACAATGGCAGCTTCTTTGCGTGCAAAATGTACTTGCACACGCAAGACTTTAGCTTCCAATTTGTGCAGGTTTTCGAGTAGGTAAATACAAGATGAGCAGTGGATGGCAGGCAAAGAGAGATGAACGCGCACTTGCTGTTCATTTTCAAAAGTGATATAGCGCTTTCTTAGCTCAGGGAGGTCCAAAAAGGCATATTGATCAGGGCGCTCTTTTGCCGGTTTGCTGCCGGCCATGGGTTCATACTTGTAAAAAGCGTCCATCTGATTTTGCTCGAGCAATTGGTACACGTTTGCGCAGCCCTGGCAGCAAAAAACATGGCTATCGGCCTTTACTGGCCTGAACGGGAGTGCATCCCCACAATGGTAACAGGCGGCAGTACTCAAATGGTTGCGGAAAAAAGTGGTTTGTCGGGGGTGTGGCGCTGTAGGTCGAGGTCAAAAGCCATGCACACATTGCGCACAAAGGCGTATCCCTTGGGTAAGATGCTCAATTGCTTAGAATCGATGGCAATGAGTTCGTCTTGAAGCAGGCTATCAAGTTTAGAAATGATCTGGGTATAAAACCCATTTGCCTGCAGCGCAGGGTGCCATTCGGTGGCAAAATGACACATGAGGTCTAAAATATGGCGCCTAATGATCAGTTCCTCTTCATTGAGAAAATGTCCTTTGAAAACAGCAAGTTCTCCTTTGTCAATTTGTAGTTGGTATCCTTCTACGCTTTTGTCATTTTGAGCAAAGGCCGTCCAGCAGTCTGAAATGGCAGACATGCCCAAGCCCAGCAAGAGATCAGTTTGTCTGTGTGTATACCCCATGAAATTGCGGTGCAAGGACTTGTTTTCAAAAGCAAGCGCCAATGCATCTGTGGGCAGCGCAAAATGATCCATGCCAATGGCTAGGTAACCCGCGGCAAGCAATTTTTCATAAGCCATTTCGTAAAGGGCACGTTTTTGCGCATCTTGAGGTAGGTTTGCTTCGTCGTAGCCCCTTTGCCCCGTGCCTTTGACCCAAGGAACATGCGCGTACCCATACAGCGCAATGCGCTCAGGCAAGAGCGCAATCGTTTTTTCAATGGTATCTGTAAAACCCTTCATATTTTGAAAGGGCAGTCCGTAAACTAAATCGTGATTGACACTATAGCCCAGGTCTTTGGCTTGTTGGTGGGTGCGTTGCACCAAATCAAAACTTTGCACCCGATGAATTGCTTTTTGCACTTGAGGGTCGTAGTCTTGAATGCCGAAAGACACCCGGCGGTAACCTGCCTCATACAAGGCTTGTAGGTGTTCAGTTGAGGTAGCGCCCGGATGCGCTTCAAAACTTAAATCACAAGTAGTTGGATCTAATTGTTGTCGATTGAAGAGCGCTTTGGTGAGCCGAACCAATTCGTGAGGAGCAAAAAAAGTAGGGGTGCCTCCACCTAAATGCAATTCTTTAATGTGCGTTTGCTCAGATAGGTAAGGTTGGTATAAGTCCCATTCTTTGAGTACCGAATCGATATATGGGGTTTCTACCTGATGGTTTTTGGTAATGCGCTTGTGGCAGCCACAAAAGGTGCAGAGCGACTCGCAAAATGGGAGGTGGATATAAAGGCCAATTGAAGCAGGTGCTTTCTGCTGTTGGGCAAATTGTTGCAACCAATTTGCTGCAGAAAGGTCTTGTGTTTTCCAAAATGGAACGGTCGGGTAGGAGGTATATCTTGGGCCCGGCACATTGTACTTTTGTAGCAACTCCTTGTTCGTCATGCTGCAAATTTCAGTGCTTTTTTGAGTTGAAAAAATGACGTTTATCAGCTTTCTGAAATTCCTTTATTCTTCGTACATTTGATAAGCAAAACGACCACATGCTCGATAAATCGCACAAACATGTCACCTGCCAAACCTGTACAGGTCGCCAAAATTCTTTACTGAATCATTTTTGTTCAGATGAGCTCGATCACCTCAATTCTCATCGCGCCTGTAACTACTATAAAAAACACCAAGCTGTTTTTTTAGAGGGTTCTTTTCCGCGCGGCGTTTATTGCATCAATCAAGGTATGGTCAAGATTTTCAAGCGTGGCGACGAAGGTAAAGAACAAATTATACACATTGCTAAGGCTGGTGAAATGGTGGGTTTCAGGGCCATGTTTACCGAAGAACCCTACAAGGTGGGCGCAGAGGTCTTAGAAGAATCAAATATTTGCTTTATCAGCAGAGAAGATTTCCTCAACCTCATGGACACCAATCCTGTTTTGCGCAACGGCATCATCAAAGAGCTTTCCAAAGAACTCGCAGACCGCGCCGATTTCATTACCAATATGGCCCAAAAATCTGTCAGAGAGCGCTTGGCTTTCACCATGCTGATTTTAATGGATGTCTTCGATAGCGAACCTATCAACTTGAGCCGTGAAGACCTCGCTAATTTTGTTGGAACTGCCACCGAAACACTCATCCGTTTGCTCAAAGATTTTAAAGAGGAAGGAATTATCGAGGTGCAAACCCGCAAAATTTTCGTTTTAGACCGCCAGCGCTTGCTTCAAATTGCAGGCAAATAATTAGCCAAGCACCAAGTTGGCAAAATTGGCCAGCAAGACGTGTCCAGAATTACCAGACACCTCCGGATGAAACTGCACGCCATAAATAGACTTTTCGCGGTGTTTCATGGCTTCATTGATACACGCATCAGAGCAAGCAAGCAAATCAAAACCGTGCGGCACCGAAATATGTTCGCAGTGGTCTTCTTGCATCTCAAATATATCTGGTAGTCTCTCAAACAAGATGTCATCTTTGACTACTTCGATTTCTTGAAAATTGCGGTCTTCGCGCATTTTTGAAACGCGTGCACCGTGCAACAAGCCAATGATCTGATGCCCAAAGCAAATTCCTAATAGGGGCTTGTTATAGTTGTTGATCCAAGAAAGGTGCTGTAAATAAGGAGTTGGGTCAATTTCTGTCAGTAAAATGGGTGCGCCAGACAGCACTATACCTTCAAATGCATCAAGTTGAGCTGGCTTGAAATCCATCAGGCCTATAACTTGCACATCGCTATATTCTTCGAGGTGTTCGGCTATTTGGGGCGTCTTGGTACTACCGCAGTCAATGAGGGCAATCATGGTTGGTTTTTGTGAAATACACAGCTGATGGCGCGGTGGTCGCTGCGGGTGTGTTTTTGAATCTGAAATTGCGAGACGCTCAGCAATGGGCTGTAAAAAAGGTAGTCTATGCGGCCGGCGGGTAGTCTGCCCACATAGGTTGTTCCTAAACCTTTGCCACTCGATCTAAAGGCATCGAGTAGCGCCAATTGAAATTGATTGTAGGTATAAGACATCGGGGTGTCGTTGAAATCGCCGCAAACAATAACGGGGTAGGGCGAGGTTTTGAGGTGTTCTACGACTCTTCTGGCTTGGTCTGCGCGTTTTTCGAAGGCGCTGCGCAATTTACGATACACCGCAATGGCGCCTTTTTTACTGCCGTAAGTCTTGACTTCCTCTCCTTCGATATGTGGGTCGGTATGCAGGCGAATGGATTGCAAATGCACGTTGTAAACCCTGAAGGTATCTTGCCCCTTGACGATATCCGCAAAAATACAATAGTTGAAATCCTGCACCCCTTGGGTCTCAAACATGACATCTCCTCGGGCAATCATTGGGTATTTTGAAAACATGGCAATGCCGTAGTTTTCACGGGTGCGTCTTTTGTGCGCACTGCGCTCGTGGTAATCTCGGGTTTTCATGAGCAAGTTGAGTGAGTCCATGACCTCAAAATCAGTGGGTTTATCTTGCCGATAAAATTCTTGAAGACAGAGCACATCAGGCGCTTGTCTGCGGATAAAATCAAAAATTTGATTTCGAGAGTCAAGTGCTTCGCTGAAAGAAGGGTTGAATAAATCAAAAAGACGCACATTATAGCTCAATACCTTTAAACCGTTATTTTGGGTAGTTTCCGAACTACTTTCCATCAAGGAGAAATTTCGAAAATGAAGCTTACCACCGATGAGTAGAGCCACCAAACAGTAAATAGCCCATTTCGACCGAAAAATAATCCATACCACGAGCCAGACAAGTGTCAGGGCTAGAAAAATTGGATAGCTCAGTCCAAAAAAGGGCAAAGAAGGGATCGTTGACGGATGGATAAAAGGCGCCAAATAACTGAACAATAGGCCGATGAGGCTTAGCGCAGTAGCCAATTTGAAGGGGCTCGAGAATAGCTTGGAACGCTTTTTAGACATCTTTGCTTTGTTGAAATAAAAAGTCTTTTTCAGCTTTGGTCAAGGCGTCGTAGCCTTTTTTTGAAATTTTATCGAGGATGGCATCGAGTTGTGCTTGTCTTTCTTGTTTTTGGGCCCTGTACTGCTCGTCTGTGAGTGGTCTGCCTCCTTTTTTGACTTTGAGGTGGGGCTTGTTTTGAGGTAGTTTGAAGCCCAACCATGGTCTTGAGAGGCGAATATGCCAAAACTGCTGGATACTCCAAATGCCAAACAACGCACCGCCAATATGCGCAAAATGCGCAATTTGATCTGCGGTGCCAAGTGAAGAAAGATCTTTAAGAAAGAAAAAGAGGGCGAGCATATAAATGCGCAACGGAAAGATGCCAAAAAGTTGCACTTGCAATTGGGGTTGAGAAAACGCCAACGCCATAAAGATGGCCATAATGGCTCCAGAAGCGCCTACAACAGAGATGCTACCCCCTTGAAGCGCAGGGAATAACTGATGTGCCAATATTTCTGTTAGATTGCCTGCCAAACCGCCGAGTATATACAAATGCAAAAGGCGTTTGGCGCCAAAAAAACGTTCGTAAGTAGAACCTGCGAAATACAGAAATAAGAGGTTTCCAAAAAGGTGCAAAAACCCAAAATGAGCAAATAAAGACGTGAAGAGCGTCCAGGGTTTGTACAGGATTTCTAGCTGAAAGACAGGCAACGCAAACAAATATTGACTAGGATATCCTAGGGGCAATCCTTCTAGAAAGCTCAAAATTTGTAGTCTTTCTAGCGCATTGATCAGTTGAATCAGTGCGAATACACCTACATTGACAATCAAAAGCTTGATGGTCATGCTGCCCCCTCTGTATTGGGCTTTTATTTGTTCAATCAAAGGATTCATTACCAAAAATTTGAACGGTCTTTTTTGCGCCAAACCAAGACGAGTATGGCTCCTGCAATGGCTCCTCCGATGTGGGCGAGGTGGGCTACGTTGTCACCGGCTTGATGCTGAAAAGAAAGATATAATTCCCATAAAAAGTAAGCGGAAACGAGATACTTCGCTTTCACCGGAATGAAAAAGTAAAGTCGGAATTCTGTGTTCGGAAAAAGAATTGCAAAGGCGGTCATGATGCCAAATACACCTCCAGAAGCCCCCACCATAGGGGTAATTGATTTTTGAAGGTAGTTTTCTAAGACGGGTGTTACGCGGATTTGATTGTCTGTGAGGTAGGTGTTGATTTGCCCAACTAAATCTGCATTGAGATTGACGCGGTGCTTGAGATAAAAATCGAATTGTTCGAGGTCGAATTGCTGGGCAAGCATGGATTTGAGCTGCATGATTTCAATAAAGCCGATCATGTTGTACAGCGCAAAAGAACCCATGGCGCTGACGATATAAAAAATGAAAAAACGCTTGCCCCCCCATAGATTCTCAAGGTAAGCGCCCAGCGTTACGAAGAGCCACATATTGAAGAAAATATGCAAAAGATTGTTGGTGTCGTGCATGAAAAAATGCGTCACCACTTGATAGGGTTCAAAGAAGGGAGAGTTGATGTAATGCGCTCCCAAAGACATTTCAAGGTCAATACCTTGGCTTTTGAGGATCAAACTCGCTACAAAAAAAGCGATGTTGAGCAGCAAAATATTTTTAGTGACTTGAGGTATGTTCTGAAACATGGCTATAGTTTTTTGGCTAATTCATCAAAGCCCAAGGTGAACATAATGGGTTTGCCATTGGGCGTGGTGGTGTGTTGCGGACACTGAAAAAGCGTGTCGATAAAATGCTCTACTTCTTGATGGTGCTGCAGTTTGAAGTTTTTGGCACCGAGCAGTGCGAGCTTCGCGACGATGAAATGGGCGATGTCACCGCTTTCTATGTCCGAATAGGTGGCTGCATCCGTGAGTTCGTCAAGACAGGTTTCGAGGTCGAGCGAAGAGAGCAGGGCAGGTACCGCCATAATTTGAAGGTTGTCTGCTTCGAGCTCAAATGCAAAACCCAACTGAGTCCAGAGGCTTTTTTGGCCCTGCCAAGTGAGTTTGGCTTCTTTGGCTAAACTTCTTTCTAGAGGAAAGAGCAATTGTTGAGAGGCCAAAGGTTGTGAAACAAAATGTTGGATGAGTTCATCGAAGAGTATGCGGTTTTTGGCACGTTTGATATCGATGATCATGAAACCCGATTTGGTAGGGCTCACTAAATATTTATCGTGGAGCAGGAACTGTTTGGCGACGGCCTCTTGCTCAAAAATTTCTTGATTTTGCGTAGGTGCTTGCTCCTCTATCTGATAAAATTGCTGCCAATCTTCTGGGCTAGGAGGGGTGCTGCCAAATCCTTCTTGTTGTAGTGCTGCACTGTAGTTTTTGGCGCCGCCGTTGCCAGATGCTGATTGGTGGACTGTGCTTTGAAAGGGGTTGTAAGAAGGGTTGACTAAAATTTGCGGGGCTACAGGTTCTGATTTTCTGACCTCCGACGGCACTTCAAATGCACTTTCTGATTCGAAATCTAGGGTGGGGAAGATGTTGTGTTTGCCCAACGCTTGTCTCACACTACTGAGTAAAATAGAGTAGATAAAGCGGTCTTCTTCGAATTTAATTTCGGTTTTGGTCGGGTGAATATTGACGTCTATTTTGTGTGGGTCAACTTCGAGGAAAATACAATAACTTGCGTGGTGTTTTTCGCTGATCATGCCGTCGTAAGCCTTGGTAATGGCATGGTGAAAGTAAGGATCTTTGAAAAAACGGTCATTGACAAATAGATATTGCTCTCCTCTGCTTTTCTTGGCCATTTCGGGCTTGCCCACGTAACCGCTAACGCGAACGATGTCGGTTTGTTCTTCTATTGGAACGAGTTTTTCATTGCTTCCCTTTCCAAAAATAGCAGCAATGCGCATGCGGCTATTGCCTGCAGGCAATTGAAGGATATCTTGACCGTTGTGTTGAAAGCTAAATTGGCGTTCTGGATGAGCGAGAGCTACGCGCTCAAATTCGGTCTGAATGTGTCCGAGTTCGATGGCATCGCTCTTTAAAAAATTGCGACGGGCTGGCACGTTATAGAAAAGGTTCTTGACCTCAAAAGAAGCGCCTTGCTGACAAATAATTTCTTGCTTGCTTTTAATTTGATTGCCTTCGATGTCGATTTGAATGCCGGTATCGTGGTTGGCTTGCTGGGTTTTGAGGCTCACGTGCGCAATGGCGGCAATGGATGCCAGCGCTTCTCCTCGGAAGCCTTTTGTTTGCAAAGCAAAAAGATCGGCAGCGGTTTGGAGCTTGCTTGTGGCGTGGCGCAGAAAGCACTTTTCGGCGTCCTGAGCATCCATGCCTTTGCCGTTGTCTAAAACTTGAATTAGTGTTTTGCCGGCGTCTTTGACAACCAATTGGATTTGCGTAGCACCCGCATCAACTGCGTTTTCTAGCAATTCTTTGACTACTGAGGCAGGTCTTTGAATGACCTCTCCAGCGGCAATTTGGTTGGCGATATGATCGGGCAGTAAGTTGATGATGCTCATGCGGGCTCACGTTGGTTCGTGCTGAACAAAAGTAAGCAATTCCGCTGAGTTGACAGGGGCTAAATCCGAACGATTGTACCTGTATAGGTCGATTTTTCTCCAGGGAGGGTTTGTTGTAAAACGACTTTCCAGATATATGCTTTGTGTGCAGGAACCATTTGGCCATTGCGCTGGTCAATGCCATCCCAGGCATTTTGTGCATCTGAGCTTTTAAACACCACCGCGCCGTTGTCTGGGTCGAGTATCACCAAATCAAATCGTACATCTCTGATGGTGAGGGCATAAGGCATGAAAGTTGCATTGCGCTCGTCGCGAGATTGCGGATTAAACGCATTGACAGCAAGCAAGTTGTAGTCTTCGTTGGCCGTTATCTTGATTTTTTCGGTTGTCTTGCAGCCATCTAGTTGGCCTTCAGCGGTAATGGTGTAGGTTTGCCCTTTAAAAGCCAAGAGATCAAAGCTCTTGTTCTTTCTATTGATGACCGTTCCATTTACATTCCAATTGATGTCGCTCACCATGGTTTCAGCGCTTACGTGAATACGCGGCGTGCCGTCTTCGTAGTTGATGGCGTCTGCATCGAGAATGATCTTAGGTCCTTGGCAATTGGTCAGCGTGCCAGGTGTTTGTGCTTGATTATTCGCTAAGTTTTGAGGCGTGTTTTGTTGTATCGTACCAAGTGGAATAGGTGTTGTTAGCGCACTTAATTCGTTTACAAATTGTTTAGTTGAATTTCCTTCCGTTGTGAGGTCTGAAATACCCAAATCAATGTATGGCGCAGACATTGTTCCTTGAATAAAGTTACCATCAATTGCACCTGGTGAGATGAAAGTTTGTTGGGATGCGTTTGATGTATTTATTTGTTCTTCAGATTGATTTTGCTTTGCTGGATAGCTATGTTTTACATTTTCTAGTTTCGTTGCAGGTTTTTTAGCTTGTGTAACGCCGGTTTTTTTGTTTTGAGTAGAAGTTAGATTCCAACCGATTACACCTATGGTAATAGCAATCAAACTCGCAATCCCGAATTTGCCTAACCAAGAAATACCCGGCTTGGCTTTAGGGAGCTTTTTAGAAAGGGCGTCCCAGGCTTTGGGGTCGTAGGCGTAGGCGTAGTCTTCTACGAGTGACTTTATTTTGGATTCAAATGGATCTTTCATCGTTTTTCGATCTGTATAAATTGTTCTTTTAAAAGGCGTTGCAAATTCATTTTTGCTTTTGCCAAATTGGATTTTGAGGTGCCTTCTGAAATGCCAAGGAGTTCGGCGATTTCTTTGTGGCTGCGCTCCTCGATTACGTACAGGTTGAAAACTGTACGGTAGGCGGGCGAAAGTTTGGTAATGGCTGCTTGTGCAAGTTCTGCCTTGAGTTGGGTGTGCTCGAGGAGTTCTTGTGCCTGCATGGGGTCTTCGGCCATGGATTTGAAGTCGTTGTCTTGGTCAGATAAAAAAGGATTTTTTTTAGCCTTTCTTAAATGATCAATTGCTGTATTGCTCACGATTCTGCGCATCCAGCCCTCTAGGGAGCCGGAAAAATCAAAATGTTCCAATTTGTCAAAGACCTTCAAAAATGAAACTTGGAGCACCTCTTGAGCGCTGTCGCGTTCGCCGATATAGCGCATACTGACAGCCATCATTTTCCCGTAAAACATAGTGAATAGGCGTTCTTGCGAGCGTCGCTCACCTTTGAGGCATCCCTCCACAATTCGTTTTAAGTTGTCTTGCTGCTCCAATTTTCAATATTTCCTTAACGCAAAGCTAAGCAGAGGGTTGCCTTAGTTTACCTATTGATCTTGTTTTTGACAACAAAAAACATTATTTTTTTGTGAACTATGCGTAAATTCGTCACGCAAAGCTTTTATCCATTTAAAAACAAGACAAATGAAAGTAACTGTTGTAGGTGCAGGAAACGTAGGAGCGACCTGTGCCGATGTATTGGCTACCCGTGAGATCGCCAATGAAATTGTATTACTAGACATCAAAGAAGGATTTGCCGAAGGCAAGGCACTCGATATCTGGCAAACAGCCCCCATTAACCTTTATGATTCTCGTACGGTTGGTTGCACCAATGATTACGCGCGTACTGCAGATTCAGATGTTGTAGTCATTACCTCAGGTTTGCCGCGCAAGCCAGGAATGTCTCGTGACGACCTTATCGCAACCAATGCTGGTATCGTTAAGACCGTGACGGAAAACGTCGTGAAATACTCGCCAAACGCTATTATCATTGTGGTTTCCAATCCACTTGATGTCATGACCTACTGTGCATTTTTAAATGCCAATATGCCATCTTCTCGCGTATTTGGTATGGCTGGTGTCTTAGATACCGCTCGTTACCGCGCATTTTTGGCAGAAGAACTCAATGTATCACCAAAAGATATCCAAGCAGTTTTGATGGGTGGTCATGGCGATACCATGGTTCCACTACCTCGCTACACAACCGTCGGCGGAATTCCTGTAACTGAACTCATCGACGAAGCACGTTTGAATGAAATCATCGAACGCACCAAATTTGGTGGCGGTGAAATCGTCAAGTTGCTTGGTACTTCAGCTTGGTATGCGCCAGGCGCTGCAGCTGCTCAAATGGTAGAGGCGGTAGTACGCGATCAAAAACGTATTTTCCCAGTTTGTGCATGGTTGCAAGGTGAATACGGCATGTCAGACATCTATTTAGGTGTACCTGTTGTATTGGGTAAAAACGGAATCGAAAAAATCATCGAATTGCAACTGAACGAAGCTGAACGCGCATTGCTCGTCGACTCAGCAGAAGCAGTGAAAGGTGTGATGGAAGTTCTAGACAACATGAACGCAAACGCATAAGCAGAAAGCTGATTTCAGCTTTTCCAATGCATTCCAAACCGTGGGTTTTTACTCACGGTTTTTTTTGTGCCGGTTAGGGTAGTTCAATGGCCCCTATATCGGGCGGATTATTGCGCGCTTGACCGAGAATATCTGAAAATACAGCGGTACTGATTCCTGTATTGGCTAAAGAAGACGTAGTCGAGAAATGAAAATCTCTTTCAGAGGGGTTGACAAATAATGGAGAAAGATTCCAAAATAACTGACTGCCATAAAAAGAATCGGTGTAGGTTGTTTCCGATTTGAAAACCGAGTAATCAAAGTCAAAATTGAGCTGTACACCTGCCATTTGAATGGTGTCCATAGCGATTTCAGTGTCGAGGTTGCCGTATATAACGCAATTCTTGAAGACGCCTTCTGCTATGCTCGATACAAGTGTTTGGTTTTGCGCGTAGTCGTTGTAGTAGTTGCTGATGCCAACTGCGGGGTTGGTAGATGCGCCATACCCTAACAAATCACAGTGATTGAAATTGAAATCGCCACCTTGCAATACCAATAATGCATGCGTGCCATTATGCGAAATCAGACAGTTTTCAGCCTTCACCTTCGCACCAGCAAAAATAAAGATACCATAGCGCGCTTGGTTGTAAATTTGTGTGTTTTGGATGTTTAAGGTGTAGCTGCTATTGGAGGGGTCTTCACTGAATAAATGCACGCCGGAGGTGCCATTTTTGAGAATGGCATAATTGATATTGCTCGGCAAGGCTTCATGCAAGTAAATACCGTAATATTGCCCACTCACATCTTGGTAGTCTTGCTCAAGTCGGTCGCCCTGAAAAATTACTTCATTGCCCAATTGCCCCTCTATTTGTAATGATCCTTTGTACACATAAAGCAGCGCGTTTTTGTGGAGGTGTACTTTGGTGCCAGCCGGTATGGTCAATGTTTTTGCAGAATCCACTATTGCAGCGCCGTAGATGACATGAGGCTTGTCATTGGCCCAGACGCCTTCGTTGAAATCAAAAATTTGAGACTGAAAATTGGTGTAATGGAAATAGGCGTCTTGGCCCCAAGCGGCTAGTTTGACGTATTGGTCTTTGCCGTTGGTTCGAAAACGAACGGAATCTTCAATAATGAGTGGGTTGGTGGTGTTGTTGACAGCAAGGGTGACCTCAACAAAAATAAATAAAGAGTCTTTGGCTTCGAGTAGGAGGTCTTTGTGCATGGCGCCTGGCGTACCGTCTACATTGATTCGGTAAACTGAGTTTTCACCTCCCATGAGTTCAATTTCTTCGATTTTGAGGCTGCGCTGATCGGGGTTGTATATTTTGAAAGATTGGGTTGTAGAGCCGATAGTGGTAAAGACGGTGTCAAAAACGAGGGTGTCTGTGGAAAAGCTGAGGTTGGATTTAGAGAGCAGCACTTGCTTGTTGCACGAACTCAAGGTACTCCATAGGAGCAAGCAGCAAGTCACTAGAAAACCAAATAAAATCCGCATCTGTTCAACAACGTACAAAGCTACAGATTATTGGCCCCTCAACCCAATTTTAAATAAAAATGTTCTTTGGCTTGCCCCGGACGCGGACTCAAGAGTCCAAAATCAAAACAATCAGCACTAAAATGAAGTGCCGGATGCTGCACGCTTGCTCTCCAAATGTCTTGATTTGGTCTCCTGTGGGGTTCAAGAATGACTAAAATTGAATCAGGATGCAATTGCTCAAATGCGACTTGCGCTTCAAATGCGCCTAATTGTTCAGGATGCAGTACAATCATTCCTGGAGCTTTTGTGTTCAGGCTTTTAGTTAGTGTATCAGCTCCTTGAGTTAGGTTAATTATTTGATAATGAGAAAGACTCTGGCTTAGTTTGTGAAGGAAACGCTTGGTTTTCTTGGACGTGATTACAGTAAAATCTTGTTTGCTGTGGGCTGCTTTTTGACGGTTCACATGATCCACCAACCAATAGGCAAAAGGCGAGTGGGTACCATGACGGCCCTTGGCTTTCCATAGAAAAGCTGTATATTCGAAGCAGCGAAACATGACGCAAAATAACAAAAAAGATACCGATGTCGGCCCAAACCAATGAAACCATAGCAACACAAAGGCAAGCCATTCTCAATGGTCAGCAAATGCTTCAGGTTTTGCGGCCCTGTCGGCTCGGCGATGGTATCCTGAGTTTTTCAGAAGAGCAGCAAGACCGCTATCGGCAAACCGCTCGTATTTTCAATGCGCCTTTGCATTTTTTTATACCAGCTTCGGGTTCAGGCTCGCGCATGTTTGCTTTTCTTTTTGACTATTTGCAGCACCCAGATGCAGAAAACACCAAGCAGGCCGAGCGTTTTTTTAGTCGCCTCCAAGATTTTGCACTCTTTCGGAAATTGCCGCAAAACATTCAAACTGCATACAAAGCAGGAGAACTCACCTTAACTGAGTTTGTTTCTTTTTTGATGGGTGTTGAGGGCCTCAATTTTGGCACCTTACCCAAAGGCCTCATATCTTTTCATATCCATGAGCCATTTGTGCTCAATGCTTTTCAAGAACACTTGAGTCAGGTTCAATCCTTAACGCAGGGGCCAATTCATTTTCATTTTACCATACAGCAAGACTTTGCGCTCGCTTTTGAACAGTGCGTTGCTGAATTGCAAGCGCTAACTGGCCAAAATTACAATGTGAGTTATTCGAGTCAAGACAAAGACTCAGATGCCTTTGTGTTTGATCAACAACACGCACTCGTCTGTGATGCAAATGGTCAGCCACTGCGCAGGCCAGCAGGCCACGGAACGCTTTTGCAAAATTTGGAATCCCTTCGGGCGCCCTATATTTTGGTCAAGAATATCGATAACGTGCAGCATTTTAGCCAAAGGCAATTGAGCAATGCGAATTGGGAATTTTTACTGGGCTTGCAAATCGAAGTAAGAAAAGCCCTGCGTCAATTTGAAGCCACTGTCGATTTAGCAGGTTTCAAGCTTTGGAACGAGCGCTTTGGCTTGGTAGACTCAAGAAGCTTAGAAACGATTTCTGAATCAGAATGGCTCTTACTTTTGAACAAGCCTTTGCGTGTTTGTGGTATGGTGCGCAACGACGGACAACCCGGCGGCGGACCTTTTTATGTCGAGATGAACGGCATAGAGACCAAGCAAATTGTAGAAAAAGCCCAATTGCATGGTCATCCTCAAGCGAGCAAACTGCTGCTGCAAAGCGCTTACTTCAATCCAGTGCTAATGGTTCTGAGCCCCTGTGACCTCTCCGATACGCCACTGCAATTGCAACAATTTGCCGATCCGGGTACCAATTTTGTGGTGGAGAAAAACCAAAATGGTGAACCGGTTTATTTTGTGGAGCAACCAGGTTTGTGGAATGGCGCAATGGCCAAATGGAATACCCTTTTTGTCGAAGTGCCTTCAGCGGTTTTTTCGCCGGTGAAATCTGCCCTAGATTTATTGGATTTTGCGCACCAAGCAAACAAAGGCGCCTAGAATTGGTTACTTTTGTAAGCCAAAATCAAAAAGCATGATACCCGTTACCGTTTATAGTGAAATGACGCCCAATCCTTCAACAATGAAGTTCGTGGCCAACAAATATTTATTGCCTACTGGCGCTTCTGTAGAATTTGAAAACAAAGCGGCAGCCAAAGGTTATTCTCCGCTAGCAGAAGCCCTCTTTGACTTTCCATTTGTGACGAAAGTTTTTATTGCGGTCAATTTTGTTACTGTTGCCAAAACCGACAACGTTCCCTGGGATTTCATCACCATGGAGCTGCGCGAGTTTATCCGCGAATGGATCAGTTTTGAAAAAGAAGTGCTCATTGCCATGCCGAGTCAAATTCAGCACGACACGCACACCACAACAGCAAATGAGCAATCAGAAGCAGGGCAAGTGTCGGCGCCAAAACCCAATTTTGAAGCCTCGCCACTAGACGACGCCATTATCGATTTACTTGATCAGTATGTAAGGCCTGCAGTTGCCAACGATGGCGGCGCCATTGATTTTCTCGGTTTTGCAGACGGCAAAGTAACTGTAATGCTCAAAGGTTCATGTGCGGGTTGCCCATCTTCAACGGCTACATTAAAAGGCGGTATCGAAAACCTCCTCAAGCAACATTTACCTGAGGTGCAAGAAGTAGTCGCATTTAACGCCTAATTTTAACTTAAATAGCGCCTATGTGCGAATTTTGCGTTATTTTTAGATGAACAACTTTTTAAACTTGTTGTTTCTCAACAAGACCTATGTCGCTCATAACGCCAACATATCAACTCAAAGACGATCTCAAGACCTATTTCGGTTACGATCAATTTAAAGGTGCCCAACAGCAAATTATTGAAAACGTTCTAGCAGGGCGCAACACTTTTGTACTGATGCCAACCGGCGGTGGTAAGTCTTTGTGCTATCAATTGCCTTCGCTCATTTTGCCCGGCACCTCTATTATTGTGTCGCCGCTTATCGCGCTCATGAAAAACCAAGTAGATGCCGTGCGCGGTTTTTCTCAAACGGGTCAGGTAGCCCATTTCTTGAACTCTTCGCTCAGTAAAGCAGAAATCGCTCAAGTGAAATCCGATGTCTTGAGCGGACAAACCAAAATGCTCTACGTTGCCCCAGAGTCACTTACCAAACAAGAAAACATCGATTTTCTTGCAGCAGTACCCATTTCCTTTTTTGCCATTGACGAAGCCCATTGCATCTCAGAGTGGGGCCACGACTTCAGACCTGAATACCGCCGTTTGCGCGAAATTTTCGAAAAAATATCTTCAGTTCCCATTATTGCGCTTACTGCAACAGCTACACCTAAGGTTCAGCACGACATCCAAAAGAACCTCAACATGCTGGATGCAGATGTTTTTAAATCGTCTTTCAACCGTGACAACCTCTATTATGAGATCCGTCCGAAGCGCGATGTCGAAAAACAAATTATTCGCTACATCAAGCAGCACGAAGGCCAAAGTGGTATCATTTATTGCCTGAGCCGCAAAAAAGTAGAAGAAATTGCAGAACTGTTGCAAGTCAACGGTATCAATGCGCTTCCGTATCATGCGGGCTTAGATGCGAGTTCACGAGCCCGTCACCAAGATGCTTTTCTGATGGAAGAAGTCGAGGTTATTGTCGCTACAATCGCTTTTGGCATGGGTATAGACAAGCCAGATGTGCGTTATGTCATACACCACGACATCCCGAAGTCTATTGAGAGCTATTACCAAGAAACCGGACGCGCCGGACGCGACGGCGGCATTGGCGAATGCATCGCTTTTTATAGCTACAAAGACATCGAAAAACTCGAGAAATTCCTGCAAGGAAAAGCTGTAACCGAACAAGAAATTGGCAGGCAGCTTTTGCACGAAATCGTTTCTTATGCCGAAACCTCCGTTTGCCGTCGCAAGTTTATCTTACATTACTTTGGCGAAGAATTTAGCCATGAGCGCTGCCACGAAAAGTGCGACAACTGCAAGCATCCGCAAGAACGCATGGAAGGTGGCCAGTACCTCAATTATTTATTGCAAAGCGTTGTGCAGCTTGATCAAACACAAAAATCTAAGCACTATTGCGCATTTTTATCCGGTCATGTCAATGCAGATATCAAAGCCTACAAACACGACCAACTTCCGTTATTTGCCATAGGCAAAGACCACGACGAACACTTCTGGAATGCCGTGATCAGGCAAGCCGTGGTTGCAGGCTACCTTTATAAGGATGTCGAAACTTTCGGGACGCTCAAACTTACTCCAAAAGGAACTGCATTTTTAGCGGCACCAGACAGCTTCATGTTGTTCAAACAACACGATTTCTCCAATACCGATGACGACGATATTGTCCTCAATCAGAAAGGTGCAGCCTTTGATGAGGTGCTGTATGCACAACTACTCGAGTTGCGACGCAAAGTAGCCAAGCAAGCAGGTGTTCCGCCATTTGTTGTGTTTCAGGAGCCTTCGCTCAGAGATATGTGTTTGCAATATCCAATCGACCTCACTGAGCTCACTGCTATTCAAGGTGTGGGAAGCGGCAAGGCACAACGCTATGGAGAACCATTTATTGCACACATTGCAGCCCATGTAGAAGCGCATCAAATAGAACGCCCTCAAGATTATGTGGTCAAATCCTTGATCAATAAATCGGGTGCAAAAGTGCAGCTGATCCAAAACATAGACCGAAAATTACCACTCGAAGACATCGCTAAATCTCAAGGCAAGACCTTTGATGCCTTGCTAGAAGAACTCGAAACGGTAGTGAACTCCGGCACCAAACTCAATATTGCGTATTACCTCAACGACGTCTTGGACAGCGACAACCAAGAAGAAATCATCGACTACTTCATGAGTGCCGACTCCGACGATTTGATCACGGCGTATCACGAATTTGACGGCCTATACACCGAAGAGGAGCTGCGCTTGGTGCGTATCAAATTCTTGTCTGAATTCGGAAATTAATCCTTTTTGTACAGGGCATCCCATGCCGAGTTGCGCGTAACGCTATGGTAGTTTGCTTTGGCTTCCTGGAAAATTTGACGTCCTAACTTGAGCCCTTTCGGGTTTTTAGCGAGCGCTTCGTAAATTGGCAAGACAAACTTTCTGCGACCAATCTTTTTCAAGAAGGCCGTTAATTGTGGTTCAATTTCAAAAATGTAGTCGGAATTTGTGGCCAATACAAACCAATCACATAAGATTTCGCTGTTTTGGGTTTGGCTAAAATGAAATTGTTGGTCAAGTGCTTTTAAACGCTTGGATTTTGTTTGGGGGTCAAGCGCTCGGATGAACAATTGCCATTCTTGAATAAGGTAATCTGTATATTTCACTTCAATGCGTTGTTTGCTGCGTTTGCGCTTGCCATTTTTGCGTATCCATTTGTATTTGATCACAGGCTTAAACGGGTCTTTACCGGCATTAAATACTTGTGCAAAAGTTTTGATTTGATCGAGTCTGGGTGCGTGGATAGTGACGCAGTTTTTTGGCAAACCGGGCTCGTAAATCCATTGACGGTAATTGAAATCTATGCCGCTTTTGGCTAACAATTGCGTTTCTAAGTAATCAATAAAACGGTCGGCGGTAATGGTTTGAAATGCAAAATGCTTGAAATACTTATTGAGAAAGAGATCCAATTGCTTTCTGCCGACCTCAGCTTCTAAGGTCCTAAAAAAGAAGGCGCCTTTGACATAAGCGATATCAGACATCGCGATGTCGGGATCGCGGTTGACGAGGTCGAGGTGTAATTTGCTGTCTTGCAAAGAGCTGTCGGCAGCCATTTCTGCTAAGGTTTGCTGTAGCTCTCCAAATTCAACTTGCGCCAAGATGTCAGCGATTTCTTTGCCGCGCAGTGCTTCCATGATGCGTTGTTCAAAATAGACAGTGGTGCCTTCATTGAGCCAGAGGTCAGACCATGAATGGTTGGTGACCAAATTGCCAGACCACGAATGCGCTAATTCATGTGCCACCACGGATACCAAGCTTTTGTCTCCGGTAAGGAGGGTCGGATTGGCAAAGGTGAGCATGGGATTTTCCATTCCACCAAATGGGAAGGAGTAGGGAAGTACCAATACGTCGTAGCGCCCCCATTGGTAGGCACCATATAAATCTTCGGCGACACGCATCATTTGCGGTAAGTCTTCAAATTCGTTGACGCACTCTTGGAGTAGTTCCTTTTCTGCATAAATACCGCAGTGCGCGCCGAGGTCTTTAAAACCGATATCACCCACAGCTAAAGCGATGAGATAACTCGGAATGGCTTTGTTCATTTCAAAATGATACAAGCCGTTTTTGTGTAAGCTGGTTGGGTTTTTGGCACTCATGAGCGCCATTAAGTCGTTGGGTACCTTGACATCCGCGCTGTAAGTGATTCTGTTGGAAGGAGAGTCTTGGAGTGGAATCCAGGTTCGGGTCAGGATGGCTTGCCCTTGTGTGTAAAGAAAGGGTTTGGTTTTGGAACTCGTGAGGTTGGTGTCTAGCCAATCGAGCGCAGCAGATTCGTCGGTGGTTTGATAGTAGATATTGACGCGGTCGGTTTGGTTTGAAACATTGACCAACAAGGCTTGGCCTATAATGCTGTCTTTGTCCATTGGGCCGATGGTGAAGTCGGTTTCCTTTTCCGAACCTTTGGGGCCTAAGGTAACTTTTTGGATCAGGAGCCCTCTGACATCAAAAATAGCGGTGTCTGCTCCGCGATTGCGCATTTGGTGACGCGCCACGCCGTAGATGGTTTGGGCGGCAAAATCTACCTCGAGATCGAGGTGGAGGTGTTCGGTATTGATTTGGTCCAGATTAGCATAAGAATGGTCCTCTTGTGGGCGTTGGCTGAGCTGTTCGGTGGCAGCTTGTTGTTTATTTGGAGCACCTGAGCAAGACCAAAGAATAATGAGGAGGAGGAGTAAGAGCGCGCGCATCAAGGTTGAGTTTGAAGGTGAATGTAGCCAAATTTTTCTTGAGGGCCAAGCACACCGTAGGTATAAATACCTTGGTTTTGAAAATCCAGCTCAAAAGCCTTCGGAATCAGTAAGATATTTTCGGTAGCGCGCTCATGGCAAATTTGGCGCTGAATTTGTCCGGTTTGGATGTCGATTTGCACCCAAGCACCGACATTTCTATTCTTTGCTAAACTAAAAGTGGCTACTTCTTTGAGGTCAGTTTTGTACAAGCCGTTTTCGTCGTAGTTGGCTTGCGTGTCATTGAAAATAAAGTTCAAGGTAGTGCTGTCGGCAAAGCTCGCATAAGAGCTAAAAGGACCGTAGTCGTTGATGCTCACTTGAAGTTTAGGGATCCGCTGCTCCCAACGCAGTTGGCCACTTGAATCGATGCAAAACGCGACGATGTCATTGTAGTAATAATAGTTGGTGGTCATTCTTTGACCCGTTTGGCTGTTATAGCTGGTATTGGTATAGATGTAGTATTTTTCTATCGAGCCCACATAGCTGCCATTTGGAAGAGTGAAGATATCGCGGACTTCGTAGCGCGAGAGTTGCGGGGTTTCACCTTTGCGCTCCATGCGTTTTTGCAGCCGCATTTGCTCGCCAGCTTCGTGTTCACTGAGCATGATTTCGACACTCAAAGGAATGAAGCCAACGGCCGTGACGGTGTCTGTGCTCAGGTTGATCTGTGCATTGAAGAATCCGTCTTGTTTTTCATTGGTTTCGCTATTGCTGTAGATGCCAAAGAGCGTGAGTTGGTTGGGGTAAGGGGCGTTCATGACAAAATTGGAGATGCGCTTGCCTTGCAATTCAAAAGTGTAGTCTTTTAGGCCCGCCGCATCGATTTGATAAACATGCAGGTTTTTGAATGCTTTGCGCACGCGAATACCTTGGCTCTCGACCGCACTCATTTCGATCACGCCAATGAAAAAGTCACCGTTGTCGGTCAGGATGTAATCTTCAATTGAACTTAGGTTGGCATCAAAAGGCAGGTTGTATTCTCCTCTCGAAATGGTATTTAAGTCCTTATCAAAGAGTTGAAAGCCGTAGGTGTCCACACCGTTGCGTTTGCCGGGGATTTGGTAGTAGGCTAGCGTATAGGCCCGATTGGGCGCTTGAATCAGATTGAATTCTGGTTGTGCGTTGGGTCGGGTATCCGTATAGGTAAGCAATTCATTTTCTTCGAGTACGTTGAACTCTTCATCTAATATCTTTACAAAGAGCTTCATCTCCTTGCCGTTTCTATCGGCAATGAAAACCGCATGGCCGTTTTTGAGGCGCAACGTTTGCTGATAATAGCCAAAACCTTCAGGGCTAACAGGTTTGATTTTGGTACTGGCTTGGCCATCAAGTTGCTCGTATTGGGTGAGCGTAAAATAACTTCCGCCAAGTTGATGGCTCGAATGAATGGTAGAGAATTGTAGTTTTTGATCGGGAAGAATACTGATCAGACTGCCTTTACTACGTTGTAGTGCGCCCCATTGCCAATTTAGGTTTTGAGCCTTCAGTGTAAAAGAGAAAGCGCAAAACAAGGCAAAGAGTAGGCACCCGCGCATCAATTGACGAGTTGAACCCCTACGTAATTTTCAGGGCTGATCAGCTTGAGCTCTGCCTTGAGCTGTTCTGAAACCGGTAGTTCATCGATAAAAGCATGCACGCTCGCTTTGGTGACGCGTTCGTTTTTGCGCGTGAGTCCTTTAAGCGCTTCGTAGGGTTTTTCAAAGCCTTCGCGTCTAAGAATAGTTTGAATAGCTTCGGCAACAACAGCCCAGTTTTGTTCGAGGTCTTGGGCGAGTGCATCTTGGTTGAGCAAAAGTTTGCCGAGCCCTTTGAGGGTGGCTCCAAATGCAATGATGCTGTGTGCAATTGGCACACCCACCACGCGCAATACAGTAGAATCGGTGAGGTCGCGTTGGAGGCGAGAAACCGGAAGTTTGGCTGCTAAATGCTCATAAAGTGCGTTGGCCAAACCAACGTTGCCTTCAGAGTTTTCGAAATCGATTGGGTTGACTTTATGCGGCATGGCCGACGAACCAATTTCTCCAGCTTTGATTTGCTGTTTGAAGTAGTCCATGGAAATGTAGGTCCACATATCGCGATCGAGGTCGAGGATGATGTTGTTGATGCGTTTCATGCAGTCAAAAATAGCTGCAAGTTGGTCGTAGTGCTCGATTTGAGTTGTGGTTTGCGAACGCTCCAACCCAAGGATGTCGTTGACAAAGTGATTGCCAAAAGCCACCCAATTGGTGTGGGGGTAGGCTACAAAGTGCGCGTTGAAATTACCGGTTGCGCCTCCAAACTTGGCGGGGAGTTTGAGTGTTTGGAGTTGTGCAATTTGTTTGGCCAAACGCTCTGAAAAAACTTGAATTTCTTTGCCTAAGCGGGTTGGCGAGGCAGGCTGGCCGTGTGTGCGGGCAAGCATCGGGATGTCTTTCCAGTCTTGGGAAAGCGCCACAAGTTTGTCTTGGATGGCTACTAAGGCTGGTAAATAAACCGCTTCTATGCCTTCTTTTAACGACAAGGGAATAGCGGTATTGTTGATGTCTTGGGAAGTGAGTCCGAAGTGGATGAACTCGAGATAAGCCTCCAAACCGAGACCTTGCATTTTTTCTTTAAGGAAGTATTCAACGGCCTTGACGTCGTGGTTTGTGGTTTGTTCTGTTTCTTTGATCCAAAGCGCGTCGGCTTGTGAAAAGTTGGTGTAAATGGCCCTGAGTGCAGGGAATTGTGCTTTTGGAAAGTCGGCCAAGTTCGAAATGCCGCTCTCTACAAGTGCAATTAGGTATTCCACCTCTACCAATACGCGGTAGCGGATGAGTCCGAATTCTGAAAAATAGGCTTGTAAGGCTGCGGTTTTGGATTGGTAGCGACCATCTATCGGGGAGATCGCGGTAAGGGCGTTGAATTCCATGTTGTATCTAAAGCACAAAGATACAACAAGCGCAAAAAATAGAAAAACGCAAAAGCGAATTATCGTAAATTTGATGCATGCAAGTTTCTAAGCGATTTTTGAATTTTCAATGGGTGGTCCTGACCCTCATTTTTTTAGTGGTCTTTGCAGGCAGTTTTGTCCGGATGTCGGGCAGTGGTATGGGTTGCCCTGACTGGCCAAAGTGCTTTGGCAAATGGGTTCCGCCAACCGAACTTACTGAGCTACCGGCCGATTACCGCGAAGCTTACTTGCTCAAGCGCCAAAAAAAAGTAGAAAAATTTTGTGCTTTTTTACAAAAAATAGGTTTGGATCAAACGGCTCAAAAAATCAAAAATGACCCGAGTGTATATGTAGAAGAAGCTTTCAATGCACGCAAAACTTGGATAGAATACGTCAATCGGCTTGCTGGTTTTTTGGCTGGCAATACCATGCTATTGAGTTTTGGCTGGCTTTTGCTCTATTACCGCAAAAGAAAATGGCTGCTTTTAACGGGCCTCAATTTGATTTTAATGGGCATTGAAGCCTGGTTTGGCTCAATTGTGGTGGCCACCAACCTTGTGCCCTGGACCATCACCGTTCACCTCCTTTTGGCCTTAGTCATTATTGGTTTACAACTCTATTTGATACACGAGCTCAGCAACAAAAAACGCCCAGATCTACCGCAGCAAAGGTCTTTTGGCATTTTAAGTTGGCTCATTCTCTTGATCACCTTTTACCAAATGTTTTTAGGAACCCAGGTGCGGGAAGCCATCGACGCTTTGGTCAAAAAAGGCTATACGCGGGCCGAATGGATAGAGCAGCTCGGCATGCCGTTTTTCATCCACCGCAGTTTCAGTTGGTTGGTCCTGATTTTGCTCAGTTACTTATATTGGCAGAACCGCAAGGTTTGGCATTATGGCCGCATTAATGTTGCATTTTACGTTTTGGCGCTCGAACTCCTTACCGGCGTGGCCTTGGCCTATGCAGATATGCCAGGTTTGGTTCAAACTGCACATCTCGTTTTTGCGACCATCTTACTTTCCGTTTTACTCTTGATGCGTTTTGACGCACAGCGCTACAAACTGAATTGAAATCCACCTCATTTTATTGGGAGCAGTCGTTAGCGAGTAGAACCCACACGCATGCACCTCGACGCACCATATATTGAACGCCTGCGCGCGCAAGAGCCCAAAACCACAAAAGATTGGTATTTGGCTACTTTTCCGCAATTATTGGTGCAGGCCAGTCGCTTTTTTACCGAAGAAGCAGCACAAATTACTGCCGTACACAACGCCCAACTCAAAGCGCTCAAAAACCTTTCGCAATTCAAGCCTGGCACTTCCATGGAAGCCTGGTTGGCAGTAATTTTAAGAAATGAACTCATCGATATGTATCGCCGTCAACACAAATGGCGCTTGCTTTCTTTTGATTCCAAACATGAGCAGGCCGAAGCGCCTGATTTTGACTTGCAAATCGATAGAGAAACAGAACTCAATAAAGTGGAGGCCATTTTAAATCAGCTGAGTCCGACAACGCGTTTTGTATTTAGCTTTTATGTCTATGAGCAACAAAAACCCAGAGAAATTGCGCTTGCCTTGAAAATGAATGTAGCAACGGTACGTTGGCATTTGAAATCGGCCAAACAGATCCTTAAAAAACACCTTGCGTCATGACTGCTATCAAATCAACAGAGCTACTTGCTCAAGAAACATGGCCGCTTTTTGAGCGCAAACTGCGCCGTGTTCGCTTTTTTCAAAAAGTCAAAAAATGGTTTTTGTGGTCGGCTTCGGGTGCGTTGCTTGTATGGATCCTGACCGCGCTTTTGACATCGCAACCTTCAGCGCACAAACATGAGCTGAAGAAAAAGCCTGCGATTCAAGTCCTTGACCGCAATATGCCTAGTGCGGATAAGCGCGCAAAATTACGATCCGCGCCTGCAGCACTCATACCATTCTCAGCATATACTCCGCTGCAGCGCACAGTATTAGAAGGGCTCCTTCCCAGGCATGCAATTCGAACCCTAAACGCTACAACAGCGCAACCCAAAAATTTGGTGCTGACGCTCCGAGCCGATTTAGCTTTAGCCTGCGCGCAACTCAATATCCAGCCGCTGACTTGGTCTTTGCAGTCGAATGGTTATTCTTTGAGTGCGCTCATCGATCAGCAAACGCTCATGATCATGAATTTGATGTACGGAACAGAAGCCTTACCTGAGTATCCTGCCGACTTCAATAACGAGTCTTTTTACCGTCCGGCATTTTTTCCGGCTGATCAATTCGTTCATATTGCATTTTATGAGGTAGGTGACTGGATCCAAGACCCTTTAACCGTCAGGCTCAACATGAACCGCGTCAGCGACAAAACGCGCATTGCGCCATGGCTTATTTCGAGTAATTCAGTGAAAAATTTTGACGGCTCTGATTTGGTCTTTAATGCATTTGACCGAGAGAGTCCAAATCATTTCATTTACCGCGGACTCGATTCAAAATATTACCGCTCGGCAATGTTGCAATACAGAAAAAATTTATTTGTTGCAGACCGCCCGGCAACAGCATTTAATCCATTATTTTTTCATGATGCTGACACCTTGATTGCCATTACTGCCCAAGCTCAACGCCTTACCAAACTTTCCATGTATGGCGTTGTTTATGGTTCAAAAGAAATCATCTTCAAAAGCAAAGGCATACACAGTTTAAAGCGCTTAGAGCCAATACTAGATCCTTTGGAAAATGAACTATATGTACTTGCACCTACCAATTTTCATTTTGTCTTTTTCAAAGTGGACTTGCAAACAGGTGAGGCAAAGCAAGTATATCAGACGGCTAGTGTTTGGAAAGGTGCTGAATTTGAAATCAGAAACGGGCAGCTTTTCTACTTGTATAAAGGAGATTTACAAACAGTCGTTCTCGAACCAAATTAACGCCAAAATTGCTTCAATATTTGTCGGATTTCGACAAAATATAAACCTGAATTCAAATGTTCAAGGGGAATATACTCATTGGTTTTGTTAATGGGTAGTTCTGCCATGACGCGCCCTTGAATGTCCTTGATTTTTAGTATTTCGCCGATCAATTCAGGATTGCTACTGATGAATAGTACCGCATCTTGTAAATTAATAGACACTTCAAAAAGCTCTTTTTCGGAAAGTTGCGCCTCAGGGCTGTAGGCAATACGCCACGTTTCGTTGAGTCTGTCATTGGCTGCTATACCTGTGCTCAAATGAAAATAATCGTTGCCGACAAAACTCATGCAACCTTTGCGCGCATTTGCGGAGAAGGGCAAAAGTTGTTCGATTTGAAAGGTGTTTAAATTGATTTTTTCCAAACTGCTCAGCACATTGTCATTGACATCAACGCCTCCAAAAACAAACAACAAGGAATCGTTTTGTGCACTGCCTAGATACATACGGGTCCCGAGATGGAGTTGTGTGCTAAAGTTACTCCATTGGTCGTTTTGCGGGTCGTAGCGCCAAGTGTCTGTGTTCCATCCGGTTTGCCCCGCTTCATTGCTGCGGCCGCAGGCCACAAAACCATTCGATTGATTGGCAAAACCAATGCCGCGCCAAATACCTGCAAAGGGCAAATTGCTCAGCTGTTCCCATTGTTGTGTGTCAAAATGAAAGCACCATACTTCGTTGAGAATGCCTGTTGCGTTGCGTCCGCCAATCCAATACAAATTGGAGCCGATGACAAAATGCTGCGCACCCGCGCGGCCCTCGCCAGGAAATTCGGGCAGGGGTTCCCAGGTATCTGTAAGTGGCGCATAGCGCCAAAAAGTTGTGAAATAATAACCGTTGCAATTTTCTCCACCCAAAATGTAGCCTTTTTCTTGATAGCTAAAGGCGCTGGCATATTGTCTTTCTTGCCAAATGGGCAAAGACGCCGCGGTGTTCCAGGTATTGTTATGAGAATCGTAAACAAAGAAGTCTCCGGTGCAAGCGAAATCACTGCCGCGTCCGGTGCCACAAAAATGGAGGTTCCCGATGCTAAACTGTGCGCCGTCGTCGCGGGCAATGCCCGGAAAAACAGCTTGCTGTTGCCAAAATTGGCCCTTCGCTTCAATCGTCAGCAAGAGCAAAATCAAAAGTAAAACCCGCATGCGCTCTTAACGCGATAATTTGTTTTTTAGTATGCTAGAAGGAAGGTGTCCCTGTGAATTTGAGTACAGCAGTCTTGTGTGTGAGTTGCCATTTGTAGTTGAGCTGTAGGCCGTATCGGAGTGTATTACTGAGTAAGCTTGGTTGATTCAAGTTCAAACTCAACATGACTTGATGTGCACCATCAATTTGCCGGCCATAGCCAAAATTGAATTGACGGTAGGCGTAACCTAGCAAGAAATGATTTGTATTTCGCAAATAGCTCACAGTGGTATTGATGGATTGAAACCCTTGGGATTGCTCATATAGAAGTGTAGCATCTAGTCGTTGGAGGCTGTCGAGTTGAAAAGATTTTTTGAAGCCAACAGCATAACTCGGTGAGTTGGTGAGATACACAGGCTCTAAACTACCGATATTTGCTTTGGACGAATAAATAGAATTGACGCTGCTAAATAACTGCCAACTTTTATACCTGAGTTGAAAGCCAAGATCAATATCGGCCAATTGATATTTGTCAGTAATGAACTCAATGACAGGTGAACTCAAGCGATAATCATTGTAATTGAACCCAATTGCAGGTCGGATGCTCCAGTTTCGGTTGATGGCAAAATCACGCCCAATGCTCAGGCCAATCTTTGTGTTTTTTTGCCATGAATCTATGCCGGAGTGCGCTGTGTTTAAACCAAATTTCCATTTGCCCATACTTTGCTGATAGCGCAGTGCACCTTGGTAATTTGCCGAATAGAGGGAGTTGAACCCAAGGTAAGAAAAATTGGTATTCAAGGAGCTGGCCCGATAGCCATCTCCATAGACATTCGCATCGTAATGGTAGGCTGGGTTACTGAATTCGAGTTGATCTGAGGCATTGCTCAACTGGGCCCAACTTGCGAAGGGAAGTAAAAAAAGGAGTGCAATAATTGCTTGAATTTTCATAGGTTTTGGTTTTAAATGGAATATATATCTTGCCTTATTGAGACAATTTGAAGCAATGAAAAGTTACACTACACCTTTGTTCCACTTTTTACGTTACCTTAGGTTGTGCAGAATGCCTTCATGAATTCAGAACCCGACAAACAACTTCTCGCAGCCGCTCAAACGGGCGAGCGCAGAGCCCAATTGGCTTTGTATGAGCTGTGTTATCCGGTTTTGATCTCGGCAGCACGCCGCTATTACCACAACGCAGACGAACAAATGACGGTCGTCAATAACGCCTACATTAAAGTCATTCTACATCTTGAAAGCTATCAAACTGGGCGTTTTTTGAGTTGGGTCAAGCGCATTATTTCCAACGAAATCATCGACGAATACCGCCGCAACAAACGCTATAACGAACTGTACCGTTTCGATGCAGCCGTAGAAGAACGCGGCGCTCCAGACTTCCAGTCCGATGCGGTTTTTACCAACGAACAACTCCAAAACCTACTCTTGCAACTAAACGAGCCCGCCCGGCTGGTTTTCAATCTCTTTGCTATAGAAGGTTACAGCCATAAAGAAATTGCCCAAAAATTGGGTGTCACCGAAGAAACCTCTAAGTGGCACACCAAAATGGCGCGCAAAAAATTACGTGAATTAATAGAACACACCCATGAAAAACCAAGTCAAAGATCCGTTGGATAAACTTTTTTCAGGACTCAACAACATTGCTCCAGAGCGCCCAAACCCCGCTTTTGTGCAAGACCTCGAGGCGCGCTTGGATGCGCTCGAGAAAAAACGCCGCAAGCCGCTTTTCGCTTGGTGGATTTTCTCTGCACTAGGTGCCGTTGTATTAGTTGGAACTTATTTTTTATTGGTTCCCACTCGTGTCAAATCAAAAACAAAAGCTACCTCATCTTTGTCAATAAGCAAGGCTGCTTCTACAAGGTCATCATCTATACATAAGTCTTCTACTGCTCCTAATTCTCCTACTGCTCCGTCTTCTCTTTCTCCTTCTTCTTCTCCTTCAATAAGAAAGGTTTCATCTTCACTAAATAATGCTTCGTCCACTTCAACTTCATTTACCACTTCGACATCAACATCTCTTTTAGCTCCTGCTGCTCAGTTCACAGCTTCTACAAGTGAACAGATCGATGTGCAACAAGAAACGTATGTGATCAACCCAGTTTTACTTTCGGACGAGCATGAAAAAGACAGTGCCTTGACACAAAATCGATTGACACTAACTCAACCCATACCCGCATTACCACACGAGGTCATGCCAACCAAAAAACGCGTTCAACACCAGTTTGGCTTGCAATTTGGCGTGAGTGCTATTTTCTCAAGTTTTGAAGCAGATGATGTCTTGTACGCATTCCCAGCACCATATACCGCTAAACAAATTCGTGAATGGCGTGAGCTCGGCGAGCGCAACACGTCAAGTTGGGATCTCAATTTGCGCTATCAGTGTCAATTTGCGCATTGGGGTTTTCAGACGGGCCTGAACTATTTGGAATGGGGCGAACAATATAAATATGAGGTCATTTCAGTAGAAGGCACGAACCGATATCAATACGTCCAAATCCCATTGGGTTTGTCGTACCGCGTACCGCTGCAGAAATTAACGCTGCAACCTGCAATTGGTTTTGGTCTCGGATACGGTATGCAGCGCAATGGCGCCTACATATTGCCCCAAAATAACGGCGTAGCGCTTGTAGCGTCAAGTAAATTTGTGCTCAATGCCTACGCGCAGTGCGAACTGATTTATCAGGTGAGTGAACAACTGCAATTTTCGGTCTCGCCAATCTATCGCTATGCTTTTGGTAAAGTAGTGAGTGATCCATATATCAAGAATAAGTACCAGTCGTTGGGCTTGCTGACAGGGATTATGTTCACACTTGATTAGGGTACTTGTTTGTTAAAAAAATATCAATTCGTCCGTGTTTTTACGGATGGTTTGAAATAATATCCCAACTTTGCGCAGTAATTAGCGCCCTTGAGAGTAAATCTACTTGTTCCGATTGTCATTTTCTTTTTGAATTGGTCCTTTGTTAGGACCCAAACGCTGATCATCAACGAGGTGTCTAATGGCCCGTCGGGTAACAAAGAATACGTTGAGTTATTGGTCATTAGTGACACCATTACTTATAATTGTACACAAACCACACCGCCTTGCCTGGATATCAGAGGCTGGATTTTCGATGACAACAGTGGTTATCATGGCGGCATGACCGGAACCGGAGTTGCACCCGGAGCTGTTCGCTTTTCAAATAATGCTCTTTGGGCTTGCGTTCCGGTGGGTACGCTCATCATATTGTACAACGACCAAGATCCAAATGTTGCCATACCCACCAATGATTTGAGCTTGAACGATGGCAATTGTCGGCTTGTGGTGCCTATTAACAACTTGCAACTCTTGGAATCAAATTCGCTTACACCTGGTGCTGTAGCATGTTCGTATCCGCCAGCAAATTGGACCGCAGGAGGCAATTGGAACAATACAGTTTTGGCCAACAGCGGAGATTGCGCGCGCATTGTCGATTTAGCCGGTTGTGAGGTTTTTTCGGTGTGTTATGGAACTGCCAATACGAACAATCAAATTTACTTTTCAGGGAGTGGTTCGGCAACGGTATATTTTTTCAATGGAACCAATCCGGTGCAGCAGGCGAACTGGACATCCGGATGCACCAACGCCGCAACTTGCGGTTCGAATCAACAAACGCCAGGTTTGCCAAATAATCTTGCCAACGCAGCTTTTATTGCGCAATTCAATAATGCCTGTCTGCCGATTACACCTTTGCAACTGAGTGTGCAAACGACGCCTGCAACTGGTTGTACGTGCACGGGTACGGCCGTGGCGAATGCAACGGGTTCCATACCGGGCTATACTTACGAATGGATCAATTCAGCAGGTGTAAGTATAGGTACTTCCGGAACACTTACAGGACTTTGTGCAGGCAATTATAGTTGCGTCGCAACCTCGAGTATTGGTTGCACAGACACCAGCAACTTTGTTATTTCTCTTACTTCAATGAACCTGACAGAGCCAATTTTTAATACAATTGGCCCTATTTGTCAGGGCACAACGTTTATATTACCCGCGATATCTTCAAATGGAATCACCGGAACTTGGTTGCCGGCCCTCACCAACACGCAAACGCAAAACTACGTTTTCACCCCAGCTGTTGGACAGTGCGCAGATTCAACCAATATGACAATTGTTGTCAATCCATTGACCGTGCCTTCGTTTCCAACTTCGGATACCATATGTAGTGGCGAGAATTACCTCCTGGCGCTCGTGTCGGCAAATGGAATACCGGGTACTTGGACGCCTGTTCTTTCACTGAACCAAACCCAGACTTATACCTTTACGCCAATCAGTTCAAGTGTTTGCGTAGATACCACGCAATTCACTTTGGTTGTGCAACCATTGCCTGTTGCACAAATACAAACGAACAGCAGTCCGAATGGACTCATCCCGCTAAATGTCCAATTTACCGCACAAAATGCCACACCAACAACCACTTATGCTTGGCAGTGTTCGAATGGGTTTCAGGCCAGCGGCGCAAATGCCAATACGATCCTCACGCAGCCCGGGTGCATAGACGTGTATTTGACTGCAATAAATGGGAATTGCGCGGCTTATGATACCGCCTTTGTTTATGCTTGCGCACAAGCAGTGGTGGATACCACGGACACGAGCGAAGTGCTTCCAGCGCCGTTTGTTTTTTATGTTCCAAATGCCTTTACGCCCGATGCAGATCAATTCAATCAGCATTTTGAGGTGGTATGGAGCGGAACACTTCCTAAGTCTTTTGAGCTCACTATTTACAACCGCTGGGGTGAATGTGTTTTTTGGTCTAACGATCCGTCGGCGTATTGGGATGGCACGAGCACACAAGATGGGCATTTGGCGCCAGATGGGCTGTATGTGTGGAAGTTAGCGCTGAGTTATTCAAAAAATGAGGAGGCACAGGTGTTTAGCGGTCACCTCAATTTATTGCGCTGACATTTTCTTAGTGTACAAATTACACTAAGTAAAATAAATTACTACATTTACGCCATAAACCGACGTAACTATGCCAGCAATAATCAAAGGCCTCGGTAGCTACTTGCCGACGCTCCGCATGACCAACCAAGATTTCATCTCTCATCGTTTCTACAA
>JACCDQ011158779.1_pt1 | contig 63522 bp, 52 predicted proteins | sample 7446031 | NCBI WGS metagenome assembly JACCDQ01 (sample SAMN15323442, study PRJNA562643) | freshwater metagenome | isolation source: river surface water | place: USA:Blue River Watershed | collected 2017-08-17
CAATGAACAGCACGATCATCGATTGAACAACGAGGACGATGTCGATCGGCACACTCTGGTTGGCCTGCATGGTGACTGCGCCGGCACGAAGTCCACCGAACAAAATGCCCGCAGCCAATACGCTCCATGGCTTGTTACGGCCGAGGAGCGCAACTGTGATGGCATCAAAACCGAAGGATGCGGCCACGCCGGTGGTGAGGAATTTTTCGGTGCCCAGAACCTGGGTTGCACCAGCGATACCGCTCAAAGCACCAGAAACAGCCATGACCAAGACATAGGTCAGGCCAATGTTGATGCCTGCGGTCTTGGCGGCGCTCGGGTTGTGACCGAGAGCACGGAACTGGAAGCCCAGAGTGCTGCGGTTCAACAACCACCAGACGAAAACCACACAAGCCAGCATCAGCAGGAAGCCGGTGTGCACGCGAATTTGCTCGCTAAACGCCGGGAACTTCGCCGTTTCTCGCACGGCTGCCGAAACCGGGTTGACCGCTCCCGGAGCCTGGAGGATCGGAGTCTTCAAAACGTAGGTCAGCGTCAAAGCTGCCACGTAGTTAAACATGATGGTCAAGATGACTTCGTTCGCACCCGTGGTTGCCTTCAAGAAACCGACAAGCGCACCAAACAGTGCACCTCCGGCAATACCGGCCAAGACGGCTACCGGAAAGTGAATCCAGAACGGGAGGTCAAGATTGATGCCGACCCATCCCGACAGCATCGCACCGAAAATGATCTGACCCTTGGCACCGATGTTGAAGAGGCCCGAGCGGAACGCGACCGCTAGGCCGAGTCCAGCTAGTGTGATCGGAGTCGCAAAGGCAAGGGTTTCGGTGAGCGGCTTTAGCTGCGCGAGCGCATCCGTGCCTCGGTAATTCCAGATTGCACCGCGGAACATCGCTTCATAGCCACCCGAAACGGCATTCCAAATCGCAGCCAAAGTGTCCATCGGGCGGGCAAAGAAGTAGCCGGCCGATGCCTGAACGGTTGCATTCGAAGCGGCAATCAGGATGCCGCCAAAAATGAAGGATGCGACAACGGCCAAAACCGTCAGCAACCAAGGTGCGTTAAAGATCTCGTTGACGACCTTGCGGCCGTCTAACTTCTTGGACTCGCCGATGCCGTTCTCGCTCATGCTGCCACCTCCGGGGTTGAAATTCCTGCCATCATCTGGCCGAGCACCGACCTCGGGGTGTCAGACGGAACGACGCCGACAACCCTGCCGCGATACATGACGGCGATGCGGTCACCGAGCTGAGTTGCCTCATCTAGTTCGGTGGCGACAATCAAAACTGGGATGCCCTTATCGCGAGTTGCCACGATCTGCTCGTGAACGAACTCGATCGAGCCGACGTCGAGACCTCGGGTCGGCTGCGAGGCAACCAACAGGCGCAGTTCGCGCGATAGTTCGCGGGCGAGCACAACCTTCTGCTGGTTTCCGCCTGAGAGTTGACGAGCCAGCGAACCGATGCCCTGCGCGCGAATGTCGAATTCCTTGAGCTTCTCTTCAGCAAACTTGCGCAGGGTTTCGAGCTGCAGGTTCAGACCCTTGGCGAACGGCTTGCGGTCACTGCGGTCGAGCATCAGGTTTTCGGCGATGGTGAAATCAGCGACCAGGCCGTCCTCGGTGCGGTCTTCGGGAACGAAGCCAACGCCGAGGTCGAGCACCTGCTTGACGCTCTTGCCAAGCAATTCGCGCCCATCGAGTTCGATCGAACCAGCGGTCTTTCCGTGCATGCCGATGATTGCTTCGGTCAGTTCGGTCTGACCGTTGCCTTGAACACCAGCGATGACCAAAATCTCACCCTCGCGAATCTCGAGGTTGATGTCTTCAAGCACCTGAGTGCCGCGGTGATCCCAGGCCGACAGCCCAGAAATCTTGAATGAAGAAGCACCAAGCTTTGGTGCCGATTTTTCGACGTCGAGGTCAACTGCGCGACCGACCATCATCGATGCGAGTTCGTTCGCGGTCGACTGAGGTGCCGCCTCACCGACCACCTTTCCGAGGCGAATCACGGTGATCTTGTCGGCCACCTCGCGCACCTCGCGAAGCTTGTGCGTAATGAAGACGATTGCGGTTCCGGCATCACGTAGTTGCTTCATGATGGCCATCAGCTCGTCGGTTTCCTGAGGAGTCAATACCGCGGTTGGCTCATCAAATACGAGCACCCTGGCGTCACCGATGAGGGCCTTGATGATCTCAACGCGCTGCTGAACTCCAACCGGCAGATCGCCCACAATCGCGTCCGGATCGATGTCGAAGCCGAAGCGGTCGCTCACTTCGCGCACCTTCGCGCGAGCGGCATCAAGGTCGAGCACGCCGGCGACCTTGGTTGGTTCGTGACCGAGGATCACGTTCTCGGCAACGGTGAAAACTGGGATGAGCATGAAGTGCTGGTGCACCATGCCGATGCCGGCCGCCATCGCGTCGCCGGGCCCTGCAAACTTGACGACTTTGTCGTCCAAAAGAATCTCGCCACCGTCTGGCTGATAAAGCCCGTAAAGGACGTTCATCAGGGTGGACTTTCCGGCTCCGTTTTCACCGAGCAGGCAGTGAATTTGCCCAGGTTCAGCAACCAGGTTCACATTGTCGTTGGCCACCAAGCTACCGAAGCGCTTGGTGATGCCGCGCAGTTCAAGCTTCATTGCTCTCTCACTGTTGGTGTTACCGCGACGTTATTGTCGCTTCTTCGAGTCTAACTCTGGGATGAGTAGCGAATTGGGGGCCGCGAAAACTCGCGACCCCCAACTCTGAACTACTGGTTACTTGGTGTACTGCGAAGCAACCTTGATTTCGCCGCTGACGATCTTCGCCTTCAGGTCGTCCAGTTCTGCCTGGATGCCGGTTGGGTAGACAACGTCGTGCTGGTCAGCAATCATTACGCCACCGTTTTCAAGGGTGCCGACGTACTGGTTAGCGTCGCCACCGGTGAAGGTGCCGTCAACGCCCGACTTGATGACCTCGAGAACAGCCTTAGCCATCTTCTTCTCGATCGAAGTCAGGATGTTTGCCTTGTAAGCAGCGTGTGCAGGTAGGCCGTACCAGTCGCTGTCAACACCGACGACGAGGGTGCCGGTCTTGTCCAGGGTTGCCTGGCCTGAGCCGATACCTACTGGACCAGCAACAGGAAGCACGATGTCAGCGCCCTGTGCGAAGAACTGCTCGGTTAGAGTCTTGCCCTTTGCCTGGTCGTTGAAGTCACCGGTAGCTGCCCACTTCGAGCTGTCGTCACCGGCAGCACCGAGAACAACAACCTTCTTGCCCTTAGCGGTGTTGTAGTAGTCAACACCCTGCTTGAAGCCAGACATGAAGATGGTGACCGATGGGAACAGCATGCCGCCGTAGGTGGCAACCTTGCCAGTCTTGGTGGTAGCTGCTGCTAGGTAACCAGCGAGGAACGCAGCCTGAGCAGTGTCGTACTGCAGTGGCTTTACGTTGTCGAGGCTGAGTGGCGTGTAGTCATCGTTCGACAGAGCCGAGTCGATGAGTGCGAAGTTAACGTCTGGGTGAGCCTTCGCAGCGTCGCGAGTGGCTACAGCCAGGTTGAAGCCGACGTTGATGATGAGGTTACAGCCCTCGTCGATCATCGAATTGACGCCCGAAACGTAATCGGTCTGAGTTGCGCTGTTTGGCGACTCGACAGTTGCGATCTGGACGCCGAGAGTTGCTTCGGCTTCCTTGAGGCCGTTGTAAGCCTCTTCGTTGAACGATGCGTCCTTGAAACCGCCCGAGTCCGAGACCATACAAGCCTTGTAGTCGATTGGGGTAACAGTTGGGGTTGCTGGCGCGGCCGAGCAACCTGCCAGGGTTAGCGAGGCAGCAGCTGCCAGCGCGAGGCCCTTGAATACTGAACTGGTGTTCACTTTTCTCCTCCTGAAACGCAAATGGATCTCATTTGCTGTTTGCAGGCACAGCCTAATCCTCGAAGGTTAACTTTTTTGACCCAATTTGGCCTCGAGCGAATTATTTACTTAGGCGTTACAGAACGTCTTCGTGTCCGGTCGTGCGAAGAGCATCGACCAGGTTCTTAACGCGCTGCGCGTGTTCCTTGGTGGTAACCAAGAGAGCGTCCGGGGTGTCGACCACGATGATGTCTTCGACGCCGATCAGTGCGACCAGGCGGTCTGTGTCACTAACAAGAATTCCGCTCGACGAATCGGCGAGCACCTTCGCGTTGCCGAGAACCGCGAGGTTGCCGCGGCGTCCCTGTGATTGAAGTTCGGCGATTGCGGCGAAGTCACCGACGTCGTGCCATGAGAAGTTCGCTGGCACTACGGCTACGAGGCCAGCAGCGGCGGCAGGCTCGGCCACCGAGTAGTCGATCGCGACCTTCTTGAGCTTCGGCCAGACCTTGTTCATGACAGCCTTGCGGTCTTCGGTGTCCCACGCATCGGCAATCTTCAAGAGTGCCGCGTGAAGCTCAGGCTCGGTCTTGGCTAGCTGCTCGAGAAGCAGCGCGGCCGGCGCGATGAACATGCCCGCGTTCCAGAGGTAATCGCCCGACTCGACGTACTTGCGTGCTCTTGCGATGTTCGGCTTCTCGACAAACTTGGCAACATCGCGAGCGTTCGGAGCACCCTCGATGCCGAGCGGCTCGCCTGCCTTGATGTAACCGAAGCCAACCGACGGTTCGGTCGGTTCGATGCCGATGGTCACAATCTTGCCGGTCGCGGCAACGGTCACGGCCTCTCGAACGGTCTCGCGGAACTGCTCATCCTCGGCGATCACGTGGTCAGCCGCAAACGAACCGACGATCACGTCAGGTTCACGCTTCATCAAAATTGCTGCGGCGAGCGCAACGGCCGCGGTCGAATCCTTTGGGCTGAGCTCGAGCACGAGGTTGTCGGTCGAAAGGTCTTCGATTTGGTCGAGCACGGCAGCCTTGTGCACCTTGCCGGTCACAACGAGGATGCGGTCGCGTCCGGCCAGCGGCGTGAGTCGGTCCCAGGTGTCTTGAAGCAGGGTCTGGCCCGAACCGGTTAGGTCGTGCAAAAACTTCGGAGCCGAGGCGCGCGAGAGCGGCCAAAGTCGGCTGCCAATACCGCCAGCAGGGATGATGCTGTGAAAACGAGCCATCGGCTCACGCTGTGTGCTCATGATGCTAAAAACCCTAGCCGAACAACCCCTGAAACGGCAGTTTTCGGGTCTCGAGCAGGCTTAGACTAGAAGGGATTTGTGCTTCGAAGACGAACGCCATCCTTAGGAGGATTTCGTGCCAACCAAACCAGCAGGCACCTTGTACCGCGGCAAAGTCGGAATGTGGTCGTGGGTTCTGCACCGCATTACCGGTGTAGCTATCTTTTTCTTTCTTTTGGTGCACGTGCTTGACACGGCACTGGTCCGTTTGAGCCCTGAGGCTTACAACGCGGTCATCTCGACTTACAAGACTCCGCTGATCGGCCTCGCCGAGACCGGCCTCGTTGCAGCGATTCTGTACCACGCACTCAACGGCGTACGAGTCATCCTGATTGACTTCTGGCGCAAGGGTGCCAAGCACCAGAACAAGCTCTGGATTGCAGTCCTTCTGATCTGCGTCGCGCTCTTCGTGCCATTCGCAATTCGTCACCTCTCAAACGTTTTCCACCTCGGTTAGTCGCGAAGGAAGCAAAGACATGTCTGTAGTTATTGAAACTCCACGCAGCCCTCGCAGCCGCAAGGGCGCTAACTGGGAGAAGTACGGCTGGATGTACATGCGCATTTCGGGCGCTGTCCTGGTCGCGCTGATCTTCGGCCACCTATTCGCAAACCTCATGGTCGGCGAAGGCATCCACGCAATCGACTTCGCATTCGTTGGCGGCAAGCTCTCGAACCCGTTCTGGCAAGTTTGGGACGGACTCATGCTCTGGCTCGCGCTAATCCACGGCACCAACGGTATGCGCACCATCGTCAATGACTACGTCGAGCGTGAAAACATTCGCAAGGCACTCGTTTGGGCACTTTGGGTAATTTGTGGCGCACTTATCGTGTTGGGCACTTTGGTAATCATCACCTTCGACCCATGCCCTGCCGGTTCAGACCCAAGCCTTCTGCCTTCGTTCTGCGCTAAGTAATTCGAGCTAGACCTCTTTAGATAAAGGAATCACCAAGTGACCAAGGAATCACCAAAGGTTCACCACTACGAGTACGACGTCGTAATCGTTGGTGCCGGTGGCGCGGGTATGCGTGCCGCGATCGAAGCCGGACCACACGCCAAGACCGCCGTTATCTCGAAGCTCTTCCCTACTCGCTCGCACACCGGTGCAGCACAGGGCGGTATGGCCGCAGCGCTGGCCAACGTTGAAGAGGACAGCTGGGAATGGCACACCTTCGACACCGTCAAGGGTGGCGACTACCTGGTTGACCAGGATGCCGCTGAGATTCTCGCGAAGGAATCGGTTCAGGCCGTTATCGACCTAGAGAACATGGGCCTACCGTTCAACCGAACCCCAGACGGCAAGATCGACCAGCGTCGCTTCGGTGGCCACACTCGCGACCACGGCAAGGCTCCTGTTCGCCGCTCGTGCTACGCAGCCGACCGCACCGGTCACATGATTCTTCAAACCCTGTACCAAAACTGCGTCAAGCTAGGCATCGAGTTCTACAACGAGTTCTACGTTCTCGACCTCGTCATGACCAAGGTTGACGGCGAAGAACGTCCATCGGCCGTTGTCGCATACGAACTAGCAACCGGCGAACTGCACGTGTTCCAGGGCAAGTCGATCGTGTTTGCAACCGGCGGTTTCGGAAAGATCTTCAAGACCACCTCGAACGCACACACCCTCACCGGTGATGGCGTCGGCATTATCTACCGCAAGGGACTCCCGCTCGAAGACATGGAGTTCTACCAGTTCCACCCGACCGGCCTTGCCGGACTCGGCATCCTTCTTTCGGAGGCTGCACGTGGTGAGGGTGGCATCTTGCGCAACGCTTCGGGCGAGCGCTTCATGGAGCGTTACGCACCAACCATCAAGGACCTCGCTCCGCGTGACATGGTTGCTCGCGCGATGGCGAACGAGGTTCGCGAGGGTCGCGGCGCTGGCCCTAACAAGGACTACGTTCTGCTCGACCTCACTCACCTTCCACCAGAGGTCATTGACGCGAAGCTTCCTGACATCACCGAGTTCGCCCGCACCTACCTCGGTGTCGAGCCTTACACCGAGCCTGTTCCGGTATTCCCTACCGCTCACTACGCAATGGGTGGAATCCCGACCAACATCAAGGCAGAGGTTCTGCGCGACAACAAGACCGTTGTGCCTGGCCTGTATGCCGCTGGCGAATGTGCCTGCGTTTCGGTGCACGGTGCAAACCGCCTGGGCACCAACTCGCTCCTCGACATCAACGTGTTCGGTCGTCGTGCCGGCATCTATGCGGTCGAGTACGCGAAGAAGGCCAAGCACGTTCCAGTGCCTGAGACCGCAGCCGACGATGTCATCGCGATGATCGACAAGGTTCGCAACTCGAAGGGCAAAGAGAAGGTTGCTGTTCTGCGCAAGGAGCTGCAGGACACCATGGACAAGAACGCTCAGGTTTACCGCACCGAAGAATCGCTGAACGAGGCCCTGGCCAAGATCGCCGAACTTCGCGAGCGCTACGAGCACATCTCGGTTCAGGACAAGGGTCAGCGCTTCAACACCGACCTACTCGAGGCAATCGAGCTCGGCTTCTTGCTAGACCTTGCGGAGGTGCTCGCATACACCGCTCTTGAGCGTCGTGAGAGCCGCGGTGGTCACTTCCGTGAGGACCACCCAGACCGCAACGACAAGAAGTTCATGGTCCACTCGATGGCATACCTGACCGACAAGAAGGTCAAGAAGCCGGGCGACAACATCAAGATTGACTGGAAGCCAGTCACCATCACCAACTACCAGCCGATGGAGCGTAAGTACTAATGGCTACCGCAACCGAAGCAACCGAGATCGGCGTCGTACCGTCGTTCACCGTTACCTTGTTCGTGCGTCGCTTTGACCCAGAAAACGACACCGAGGCACGCTGGCAAGACTTCGACGTTGAGGTTCACGGTACCGACCGTGTGCTCGACGCCCTGCACAAGATCAAGTGGGAGGTCGACGGTTCGCTAACCTTCCGTCGTTCATGTGCCCACGGTGTCTGTGGTTCAGACGCGATGCGAATCAACGGTCGCAACCGTCTTGCCTGCAAGACCCTGATCAAGGACCTCGACATCACCCAGCCGATCTACGTTGAGCCAATCAAGGGTCTCGCCGTCGAGAAGGACCTGGTCGTCGACATGAACCCGTTCTATCAGGCATACCGCGACATCAAGCCGTTCTTGATCGCTAGCGACAACCCTGAGAAGGAACGCCTGCAGAGCGCCGAAGACCGCGAGCGTTTTGACGACACCACCAAGTGCATCCTCTGTGCCGCCTGCACCACCTCGTGCCCAGTGTTCTGGACCGACGGTCAGTACTTCGGCCCAGCTGCAATCGTGAACGCACACCGCTTCATCTTTGACTCACGTGACGAGGCTGCCGATGTTCGCATCGACATCCTGAACGACAAAGAGGGTGTCTGGCGTTGCCGCACAACCTTCAACTGCACCGAGGCTTGCCCTCGTGGCATTCAGGTCACCAAGGCAATTGCTGAGGTGAAGCAGGCAATCTTGCGTGGCAAGCCATAAGGCTTTTCGCAAGTGCTTGCTCCATAGCAACTCAAACCGCAGATCCTTTTGGGTCTGCGGTTTTGCTTTTTAGCCAAAAACTGAAGACTTTCTGACAGTTTTCGCCGGCATCCACGTTCGGTTTGTGACCGCGGATAGCCTGACTGTATGACCGAAACCGCTCGCGCATGCAGCAACTGCTCGAATCACGCCGAACCAGCCAAGACCTCCCGCGTTGATCTCACCCGCCGCAAGGCGCTGGGAGCCATCGGTGCCGTGCTTGGCGCTATAGGCCTGACATCTGCGAGCGAGGCGGCCAATGCAGCCGCCAAGACCTACGTGGCCTGCAAGACCTCAAAGGTGCCGGTGAAAGGCGCATACCTCGCTCCGGTTGGGGGTCGCAGCATTCTGATTACGCAGCCAAAGAAGGGTGTGTTTCGTGCCTTTGACCCGACCTGCACTCACGCGGGTTGCCAGCTGTCAGGGATGAGCGGCACGAACCTGGTTTGTAACTGCCACGGAGCCACCTTTAGTTTCGATAGCGGCATGCCCACCGGCGGCCCGGCCCGAAGCCCGCTCGCCAAGATCAAGGTTTCGGTCGCGGCCGGTTCCGTGCGAGTTACGTTCTAGTTAGAAGCCGAAGGAATCGGCGAGCAGCGTCATACGCAGCTGCGGCAGCAGCGCGGGCGACGCCGAGAGACTGTCGACACCAAGTTCGATTAACTGCTTTGCGGTGATCGGATCGGCAGCGGCCTCACCGCAAACACTCACCGGCACGCCGTGACGATTGGCCGCAGCGATCACTCGCTCAATGGCCGCCATAACCGCTGGGTGTCGCGCGTCCGAGATCGATGGCGTGCGACCACCGGATGCCGAATCGTGGCGTGAAGCGCCGAGCACATACTGGGTTAGGTCGTTGGTGCCGATGCTCACGAAGTCGACGACCTGCATGAGCTCCTCAAGTGCTGCCGGCTCGGTGATTTCGGGCACCTCGATCATCACGCCAACCTTGCTATTCGGCACGGCATTTTCACCCGCTATGCCAAGCCCGGCAGCGTGCGCAAGTGCAACAAACTCTCTTGCCTCGCCAACAGTCAGAACCATTGGCGCCATCACCCATAGCTCGGTGTTCGTGTAGGTTCGGCCGGCCTGGGCCAGCGCAGCTAACTGAGTCTCGAGCACCTCGCGATTGGCCAGCAGCACCTGAAGTCCGCGGTTCGCATACCGACCAGAGCCGGCTTCCTTCAAGAAAGGCAGCGGCTTGTCGAAGTCAAGGTCGAGCACGCGCGCGATAACGCGCTTGCCGCCAAAGCGGGCGACCAACTTGATGTATTCGAAGACCTGCGAATCAAAGGTCGGTGGCTTTAGTCGACCCAAATACAACAGTTCGGTGCGAAAGAGCCCAACGCCCTGCGCGCCGGCCTTCAGTGCGGCCGAACCCTCAAAGCTCGAGCCGAGGTTAGCGAACAACTTGACCGGCAATTCGGCGTTCAACTCGCGCCAATCCTCGACCGTGGTGTGACGCGGAATCGAGGCGCGACGGTAGTACTCGAGCTCATCCGCGGCAGGTTCGACGAAGACCTGGCCGCTGGTGGCATCGAGCAGAATCGGGTCACCGGTGCGAATCACGCCGGCACCGATTGCGCCCATGACTGTAGGCAGGTTCGCTGCGCGGGTGATGATGGCAGAATGCGAGGTGGCGGTGCCCTCGATGGTGATGACTCCGAGCACGCGGTCGCGGCTCAGTTTGGCAGCATCGACCGGTGAGAGAGCCTCGGCAACCAGCACAAACGGCTCGGTCGGAAACTCGGGCTCGGCAACGCCTTCGATCTCGGCAATCACACGTTCGGCGAGCGCATCCAGGTCTCCGGCACGCTCAGCGAAATACCCACCGAGGTCCTGCAGCTTTCGAGCGAATTTCTTGAAGGCACCGCGCACGGCACGAGCCGCCGGCGAACCCTCCGACATGTGTGCCTTGATTTCATCGAACAGCATCGGGTCGCGCAAGATCATGGCGAGCGCCTGCATCACTTCGGCGGCGGTGGATGAGCTCGAGTCGGCCTCAAGCGTTTCGGCGACTGCGTCGAGTTTTTCGCGCATCGCGCCGAGGGTCAAGCGGGCAAGCGGAGTAGTCAGTTCGGTCACGCTCTGACCTGGCTTGGTGAGCACGAACGCGGGACCGTAGGTCACGCCGGTGCCGACACCTGCCCCCACCAAAACGCGCTTCGCCATGCCTCAAGTCTAGGCTCGACGCGTTGCTGCCCTCGAGGCTTAAACTTGACCCCATGTCAGTCAATGTCGTCACCATCAATGTCAACGGAGTCCGAGCCGCATTCCGAAAGGGCATGGCCGACTGGATCGCCGAACACAAGCCGCAGATCGTTGCGCTGCAAGAGGTTCGCGCCGAGACCAAAGACCTCGAAGAACTGTTTGCAACCACCGAGAGCGCATACACCGATGGTTCGCAGTGGCACATCCTTCACGACGCAGCATCGGCCAAGGGTCGCGCTGGCGTCGCCGTGCTCAGCCGTGTTGCACCAACCGCCCACCGCACCACTCTTGGACCGGATGAGTTCGACAGCGCAGGTCGCTGGCTTGAGGTCGACTTCGACATCGACGGCAAACAACTGACCGTGATCAGCACCTACGTTCACTCTGGTGAGGTCGACACCCCGAAGCAGGTCGAGAAATACAAGTTCCTCGAGGCCATGCAGGAACGCATGGCCGAGCTGATCGCATCCGGTCGTCACACCGTCGTGGTTGGTGACCTTAACGTCGGACACACCGAACTCGACATCAAGAACTGGAAGGGCAACCTCAAGAACGCGGGATTCTTGCCTGAAGAGCGCGCATACTTTGATGCCCTGATGCACAAGCAGGGCTGGGTCGATGTCGGTCGTGCGGCGCATCCGGATGTGCCTGGGCCATACACGTGGTGGTCGTTCCGCGGTCAGGCGTTCGACACCGATGCCGGTTGGCGCATCGATTACCACCTCGCCACCCCGGCTTTGGCTGCGGGTGCTCGCAACTACACCGTGCATCGCGCGGCCTCGTATGACACTCGCTGGACCGACCACTCGCCGGTCAGCGTTGACTACGACCTTTAAACTGTTCCCATGACAAAGCCAAACCTGCTCAGCGGAATGCAGCCGTCCGCCGGCTCACTTCACCTCGGAAACTACCTGGGTGCGCTGGTCAACTGGACCAAGATGCAGGATGACTACAACGCGTTCTATTGCGTCGTCGACCTGCACGCGATCACCGTCCCGCAGGAACCGGCAGAGCTTCGTCAGAACACCCGCATCACCGCCGCGCAGTACCTCGCGGCTGGAATCGACCCTGAGAAGTCGGCACTGTTCGTACAGTCACACGTGCCAGCACACGCTCAGCTCGCTTGGGTTTTGAACTGCATCACTGGTTTCGGTGAGGCCGGTCGTATGACCCAGTTCAAAGACAAAACTCAAAAGGGTGGCACCGAGAACGCATCCGTAGGTTTGTTCACCTATCCGGTGCTTCAGGCAGCCGACATCTTGCTTTATCAGCCAAAGGTTGTGCCTGTCGGCGAAGACCAGCGCCAGCACCTCGAACTAACTCGCGACCTAGCGACTCGTTTCAACTCGCGTTTTGGTGAGACTTTTGTAATTCCTGAGGCCGTGATCCTCAAGGAAACCGCCAAGATCTATGACCTGCAGAACCCCACCGCCAAGATGTCAAAGTCGGGCGACCCTAAGGGTCTGGTCAACATCATGGACGACAGCTCGGTGATCACCAAAAAGATCAAGTCGGCTGTCACCGACCTCGATAGCGCCATTCGTTTTGACCGCGAAAGCAAGCCAGGCGTTTCGAACCTGCTCGGCATCTATTCGGCGATCACCGGCGAAAGCATCGCATCGCTCGAGGCTCGCTTCGAGGGTGCCGGCTATGGCGCGCTCAAGGGCGAACTGGCCGAGGTCGTGCTCGCTCGCATCGAACCGATCCGCAACCGCGCCGAGGAGCTCCTGAGCGACCCTGCCGAACTCGACCGCCTGCTGGCCAAGGGTGCCGACAAGGCAAACGAGGTCGCCGAGCAGACGCTCGCCAAGGTCTACGACCGCATCGGTTTCATCGCCGCCAAGTAACCGAACCGCACGCCACAACGCGAGCTACCCGCTCCCCCAAACCCTGACTGTTCGCTGTTAGCGGGCAACAGGACTTGGTCGCTGGGCGCATACCGTGGGACAATGTCAGAGCAACAAGTTCTTCGGGGTCAGTGAAAATCTGAGCCGGCGGTTATAGTCCGCGACCCGACGCAGCCTCAAAACTGCGGCGGTTGAGCTGGTGGAATTCCAGCACCGACGGTTAAAGTCCGGATGGGAGAAGAACCGACGGCACGAACATTCGCGCGCAGGCGCTGATTGTTTGCTGCCGCGCATCCTCGTCGCATCGCGACCGAGGACTCCTGTCGCCCCCTCCTCGTTGCCTGACGGCCAACCGGTCGTTTAGAAGTCGAGTGAAGGGCAATCATGCTCAACCCGCAGCAGTACGACGAGGCGATGCATCGCGCGCTCGTGCTAGCCGAAAACGGCCCGGCCTGGGGTGTCAACCCGCAGGTTGGCGCGGTGATCCTCGACGCCAAAAACCGCATCATCGGCGAAGGCTGGCACAAGGGTTCGGGCACTCCGCACGCCGAAGTCATGGCCCTCGAGGCAGCACTGACTGCCAGCGGTGGCAAGCTGCCGAACGGCTGCACCGCGGTCGTGACCCTCGAACCTTGCAACCACACCGGCAAGACTGGCCCCTGCGCGCAAGCTCTGATCGCTGCCGGCATCGAACGAGTTGTGTATGCGTCGAGCGACCCTGGAGTTGCCTCTGCCGGTGGCGCCGAAACCCTGCGCAACGCAGGCATTGAGACCTATGGAGGCCTTCTGGTCGACCACGCCGACGAGCTGATTCGCCCGTGGGCTAACGCGATTCGACTCGGACGCCCCCACGTCACCCTCAAGTGGGCCGCCAGCCTCGACGGTCGCACCGCAGCCAACGACGGCAGCAGCAAGTGGATCAGCGGCGATGACTCGCGACAGGATTCACACCAGCGTCGTTCACGTCAGGACGCGATTCTGGCCGGCACCGGCACGATTCTCGCCGACGACGCAGAACTGACCGCGCGCTATGCAGACGGCAGCTACTACGAGCACCAGCCGCTGCGCGTGGTCTTGGGCGAGAGCGAACTGCCTGCGACCGCACGCGTGTTCAACGATGCTGCCGAGACCGTTCAGCTGTCGACCCGCGACATCAAGGCCGCGCTGCATGAGCTGTTCGATCGAGGCGTACGTCGTCTCTGGGTCGAAGGTGGCCCGACCGTCGCGAGCGAGTTCGCCCGCCAAGGACTGTTCGACGAGGTAATCGTCTATGTCGCTCCCCTACTGCTCGGCGGCGAGCGCAACGCACTGCAAGACATCGGCGTGCTCAACATCGCCGATGCCAAGCACCTGCGCCTGGTCGAGCACAAGCGCCTCGGCAACGACATCATGATTCGCGCACTGCGGATACCAACCGATAGCAACCACGAAAGCGAGAGCTAATGTTCACTGGCATCATCGAAGAACTTGGCCGAGTCGCGGCAATCGAACCGCAGACCGACGCAATCCGCCTCACTATCGAAGGCCCGCTGGCCGTGAGCGACGCCAACCGCGGCGACTCAATCAGCGTGAATGGCGTATGCCTAACCGCGATCGAACTCGACGGCGACACCTTCACCGCAGACGTCATGCGTGAGACCCTCAACCGCACCGCGCTGGGAACGCTGAACGTCGGCGACCCGGTCAACCTCGAGCGCGCGATGAACGCGGCGACCCGCTTCGGCGGTCACGTCGTTCAGGGTCACGTCGACGGCGTTGGCGAGATCATCAGCCGCGAACCGAGCGACAACTGGGAATGGGTACGCGTGCAGATCCCTGTCGAACTGAGCCGCTATGTCGTGCTCAAGGGTTCGATCACCATCGACGGCGTCTCACTCACCGTCAACGAACTCAGCGACGACTTTGTCGGCGTGAGTCTGATTCCTGAAACTTTGCGTTTGACCACTCTCGGTTCAAAGCGCGTCGGCGACAAGGTCAACCTCGAAGTCGACATCATGGCAAAACACATCGAACGCCTGCTTGAGGCGCGGAACGGACACATCTAATGCAGCTTTCAACCATTGAAGAAGCCCTGCATGCGTTGCGCGCAGGCAAGCCGGTCCTCGTAGCCGACGATGAAGGTCGCGAAAACGAGGGTGATGCCATCATTTCGGCCGAACTGGTCAGCGAAGAGTGGATGGCCTGGATCGTTCGCAACACCACCGGCTTCTTGTGCGTTCCGATGGATGACTCGCGTGCCAATGCGCTCGAGCTACCGGTCATGTGGCGCGAAAACCAGGACCCGCACCAAACGAATTACACGATCTCGGTCGACGCAGCCAACCGCATCTCGACCGGCGTGAGCGCTGCAGACCGCGCCAACACCGCACGCGTTTTGGCCGACCCGAGCTCATCCGCGGCCTCTTTGATTCGCCCAGGACACATGATTCCACTGCGCGCGAAGGTCGGCGGCGTGCTCGAGCGTCGCGGTCACACCGAAGCAACTGTTGATCTTTTGAAGCTGGCTGGGCTAAACCCGGTCGGAGTCATCGGAGAAATGGTTTCAAATGACGGAAGTATGATGCGACTTCCTGAGTTAGTAGAGGTGGGACGAAAGGAGGGGCTACCAGTGATTACCATTGACCAGCTCGTTCAACACCGCCAGCTTCTAGCCGAAGAGGGCACCGATATCACCGCTACTCCAGAGATGATGAACATCGACCGAGTCACCCTAAAGGCGGAGGCAAAGCTGCCGACCACCCACGGTGAATTCAAGGTACGCGGCTACTACGACAACAAGACCGGCGCAGACCACGTTGCGATCATCGCCGGCAACCCAACTGGCGAAGAGGTTCTCGTTCGCCTGCACAGCGAGTGCATCACCGGCGAGGCCTTCGGCTCGCTCAAGTGTGAGTGCGGCCCGCAGCTCGATTTTGCCCTCGACACCATCGCTGCCGACCCTCGTGGCGGCATCGTGGTCTACCTGCGCGGTCAGGAGGGTCGCGGAATCGGCCTCTTGAACAAGCTTCAGGCGTATGCGCTGCAGGACAAGGGTCTCGACACCGTCGACGCTAACCTCGCCCTCGGCCTACCGAGCGAAAACCGCGAATACGGCGCTGCCGTCGCGATCTTGCGTGACATGGGCGTGAAGTCGGTCCGTTTGATGACCAACAATCCAGCCAAGCGTGCATACCTCGAAGAAGCAGGCATCGCGATGACCGGTTATGTCCCGGTAATCGTCGGTCAGGCGGCAGAAAACGCGCAGTATCTTGAGACCAAGCGTGCGCGCATGGGTCACCTGCTTCCGAACCAGTAAATTGGTGCACGAGCGCATACTCATCGCATCAAATCGAAACAGGAGTTACACATGAGCGGAGCCGGAGCCCCAAGGCTCGAAATCGACGCATCGGGACTACAGATCGCGATTGTCGTGACCTCGTGGCACGACCGAATCACCAATGGCCTGCTGGCTGGCGCCGAGCGTGCCCTGCAGAAGGCTGGCAACAACGAGTATGAGGTTTGGCGCGTTCCTGGTGCATTTGAGCTACCGCTTGGCGCCCAGAAGGCAATCGATGCCGGTGCCGATGCGGTTATCGCTCTCGGCGTTGTGATTCAGGGTGACACCCCTCACTTTGACTATGTATGCGCCGGCGCAACCGACGGTTTGATGCGAGTGCAGCTCGACAGCGGCATTCCGGTCGGCTTCGGTTTGCTCACCGTAGACACCGAACAGCAGGCTCTCGACCGTGCAGGCCTGCCAGAATCGCGAGAAGACAAGGGTGCCGAAGCAGCTGAGGCTGCAGTGGTGATGGCTAGACTGAACGCGTAATCCAGACCCGCAAAGGAAGTCTCAATGGAAATCGCGATCGGTATCGTTTTGGCCCTGCACCTGCTCGGCTTCGCATCAATCTTCGGCGGCCTCATCGGCGAGATGAAGAACATCAAGACCGGCACCGCCAAGGTCAACGCTGCTGTGCTTCACGGCGCTTGGCTGGCTCTTGCCGCTGGTCTTGGCCTCATCGGCATGCTCTATGCAAACAAGGAAGAGGTCAACAACCTCTCGGTCTCAATCAAGGGTTCGGTCATCACCGGCATCTTCTTGATCGCATACAAGTACCAGAAGAAGGAATCGACTCCAAAGTGGGTTGTTCCTACTCTCATGCTTTTGACTTTGATCAACCTCTTTGTTGCAACCGTCATGGGCATGACCACAGACGCCGAGTAACAGCTTTCAATAAAAAGGTGGCCCGAGGAGAACTCCTCGGGCCACCTTTTTGTCTGTCGATTGCTTAGTGCGTCACAGTCGTGACCGCCGACGCCGAGGTCATGCCAACTGACGAAACGGTGACCACGCGGTACTTCAGAGTGGTTCCAGCCGCTGGGCGATTTGCGGACCAGGTCAATGCGGTGGTGTTAGCCCACGTCACCCAGTTGACACCATCGGTGCTCACCTGGAGAGAGTAGTAGGCCAAGGTCGAGCCACCGAAGTTGCTGGCAGCGCTCCACGAAATCTGAATGCGCTGGACGGTGTTGGTCACGTTGTTCGTCACCGACGGTGCGCCTACTGCGGCAGGCGCAACGTATGGCATGCGCACACCGTTGATGGATGCCGTGGTGCCCATGCCAACGCTGTTGATTGCAAACACACGGTAGTAGACGAAGACACCAGGCGCCGACGGAGCGACATCCAGCATTCTGCTTGTCGCCTCGGTCGAACCAACTACGACCCAGTTCGAGGAACTGTTTTCGCTCTTCTCGATGCGGTATCCGGTGACGGCGAATCCGCCGTTGTCAGCCGGAGCGTTCCAGACCACTCGAACAACCGAGGTTCCCGAGTTGACTACGGTTGCAGCGACACCGCTAACCGGGCCAGGTACGGTTGCAGAAGTGGTCAGGCTCGCGACGTTTGACGCATCGCCGAGACCGTATCCGGTACGAGCCGAGACTCGATACTGCCAAGTTGCGTTCTTTGGCGGTGCCGTGACCGCGATGCTGGTTGAGACCGACACAGCCATGCTCGACCAATTGAGGCCGCCGTTGGTGCTGCGGTCAATCTGGTAGCTAGTGACTGCCGAGGCGCCACCCAGGTCGGCCGGAGCCTGCCAAGTCAAGGTGACGGTGTTCGAACCTGAAGTCACGCCGCTGGTGAGGTTGAGAGGCGCACTTGGCTTGGCCAACGGAACCATCACACCGACGATCGAGGATGCCCCTGAGTTTCCGATTGCGTTGGTCGCAGTGACTCGCACGTAGTGGTAAACACCAGGGTTTGCGCGTTGCCCGACGAAGCTAAACACATTCGCCGCCACGGTAACCGGTGCTGACCAAGCGATGTTGGTTGAATTGCTACCGGTGCCGAGTTCGACGATGTAGCCGGTGATTGGTGATCCACCGATGTCGCTAGGCGCAGCCCAAGCGAAGATCGGGTTGCCATCGGTTCCGAATGAGGCACGAACGCTGATCGGAAGACCCGGAACGGTGGCTGGTCGAGTAAAGGTGACCACGTTTGAGGCGTCCGAACGACCGTAACCGGTTATGGTCACAACTCGAATCATCGAAGAAGTACCCTTGGCCGGCTTTGTGAGCACGTACGAGGTCGCGGTAGGAGCTGCGTAGTAAAGGAAGCTCCAGGTGGTTCCGCCATTGAGCGACATCTCAATCTGGTAGCGGGTTGCTGCCGGAGCGCCGCCAAGGTCAGCCGAAGCAGTCCACTTTACGGTCAATGCGCCTGGCGCAGAAGTTTCGTCAACAGTCACGCCGGTCGGAGCCGCCGGCTTCAACAGAGGCACTCCAATAGCCGCAACTGGCGAGACTGGCGAAGTACCGGTCGCGTTGGTTGCAGTTACTCGGAAGTACATCGTTGCACCAGGTGCAGCGCGGACACCGGTCAAGCTCAAAACATTGCCTGCGACGTTCACAGGCGCAGCCCAAACGATGGTGGTGGTGCCGTATGCGGCGACACCTAACTCGACGGCATACCCAGTGATTGCCGAGCCACCCTGGTCGGCTGGTGCAGTCCAGCTGAATACTGGATCACCCGAGCTGTTGAAGGTAGCGCGTAGGTTGTACGGCGAACTTGGCGCAGTGATAGATGAGCTGAAGCTAACCACGTTAGATGCGTCCGAACGACCGAAGTTGGTCATGGTGACCACTCGAATTTGAACTGTGGTTCCCTTGGCTGGTCGAGCCATGTTGAAGCTCGAAGCCGTTGACGCAACCGAATAGCTGGCCCAGGTGCTGCCGTTATTGATCGAGGTCTCGACGCGGTAGCTGAACGTGGTCGCGCCACCGAGGTCGGTTGGTGCAGTCCAGGTTACGCTCAAGGCGGTCGATCCAGTGACCTCAGAGACTGCCACGTTCGTTGGAGCTGCCGGCTTAGTGAGTGCAGCGGTGATCTGAATCACACCACTGGCCGGGCTTGAACCAATTGCGTTGTACGCCGTCACGCGGAACTGCAGCAACTGGCCGGCGGTTGCCGCCGTGCCGGTGAACGAGGTGACGGTTGCCGCGGTGCGACCTACTTCGGTCCACGCGCCTGACACATACTGTTCAACGATGTAACCGGTGAGAGCAGTGCCACCGAGGTCTGACGGAGCAGACCAAGTGATGGTCGGAACACCCGCGGTCGACAAGGTGATGCTGCGGCCAATCGGTGCGGTCGGAATAGACGCATCACGAGTCAGCGAAACCACGTTCGACAGAGCACCAGGGCCACCTTGGGTCACAGCCTGAACGCGGTACTGGTAGGTCACGCCCTTTGGTGGCATTGGAGCGCCAGCGGTCAGGCTCGTGCTTGGGACGCTGGTGTAGTTAACCCACGAGACTCCGCCGTTGGTCGAAACCTGGACGATGTATGCCGAAACGGTGCCACCGTAAAGGTTGGCTGGAGCGGCCCAGGTGAGAGTAGCCGAGGTTGCTGCCGAGTTTGCAACTGCTGCCAGGTTCTGTGGCGCTGACGGCAGCTTGAATGGCACAGTCACAGCTAGAACGGTGCTTGGGTCACTCTGGCCGATTTCGTTCACTGCAATGATTCGAACGAATGCCTGTGAACCTGAACCGCCTAGGTCAACTAGAGCAGTGGTTACCGATCCGGTAGTGGTTGCGATGGTGTTCCATACACCGGTGCTGTCTTGCAACTGAACCAAGTACGAGGTGATCGCTGCGCCACCGTTGTCTAAAGGCGTCGACCACGAGATCACATACTTGCCGGTGCTCTGAGCAACCGCGTTAACGGTTGCCGGAGCTGCAGGCTTAGTCTTGGCGGCCGAGTAGGAGTACTGAGCGGCTGCGCTAGTGCCTGCCGCGTTTACCGCAGCAATGCTAAACAGAGTGGTCTGGCCCTTTACGAAGGCCATCGTGTATGTGGCCGTGCGGGCTGCTCCGGTGGCATTGGCCAGCGAAGTCCAGGTGGTTCCGTTGTCGCGACTGTACTTGATTGCGTAGTACGAGATCACCGCACCGCCGTTGCTCGCAGGCGCATCCCAGCTCAAAGTCACGCCGTTGTTAGCGGGCGAAACAAGGAAGTTCTGAGGCACCGAAGGCGCAACCACAGGGCCAGCGACGGTCAAAGCCAAAGAGTATGGGCTGAGGCCGATGGCGTTTCGAGCGGCGACTCGGTAGTAAACGACCTGACCCGCAGCTGGAACGGGAACGGTGTAAGTCTGGGTCGTAGTGGTTGCCACATCGGTCCAGACCGAAGTGGTCGTGTTGCTGTCACTGCTCTGCAATTTGTAGTCCAGAATTGCCGAACCGCCGCTGCTAGAGACCGCCCAGTTGAGCGTGTAGGTATCGGTCGCACGGACGGTGCTCAGCCAATAAGGAGCAGTTGGTGCGTTAGCGGTGGTGGTGAATGATACGTATGAGCCACCTGAACTCGACTTGCCGGCGAGCGCCTGCACACGAACCCAGTAAGTGCTCACCGAACGAAGCCCAGTGAGGGTGTAGGTAGTCGCCGTGATGGTGTATTTGCCAACCGGGGTTAGAGAAATGCCGGCACCGTAGGTGACCTCGTAGGTGACTGGATAGTTAGGGTCGGTCTGCGCGCTGGCTGGCCATGTCGCGACAACTGAAGAGCTAGTCAAACCGCTAAGGGTGACCGCAGGCGTCGCCGGGGCAAGAGGACCGGTCGTGTAAGCAAGGTCGACCGAAGGACCAGCGCCGGCAACGTTGTTAGCCCAAATCTTGAACTGGTAGTCAGTTAGAGGAGTCAGACCTGAAACCAAAGCCGAGGTGCCGGTTGCCGTGTAAACGGTGGTCCAAACGCCAGCCTTCAACTGCTGAACGGTGTATGAGGTGATCGCGTTTCCGCCGTTGCTCGCAGGAGCGGTCCAGCCAAGACGGACGTAGTTGCCGTGGTCCTGGGTGACGACCACGTTTGTAGGAACAGATGGAACGTTGCCAAGCGTGGTGAACGACGTGATAGAGCTAGGAACCGAAGCGCCCACCGAGTTAACCGCACTGACTTGGACCTGATAGACGGTGGTCGTGGTCAGACCGGTTAGGGTTGCGGTCGTTCCGGTAACAGTCGTTGAAACCCATGACGCAGTTGCCGAGTCACGATACTCAACGTTGTAACCGGTGATGGCTGCGCCACCATCCATCGCAGGTGAAACCCAGTTCACGGTTGCCGAGGTCTGGGTGATTCCCGAAACAGTCACTGCCGAAGGCGCGTCAGGCACACCAACCACAGGAGGTGGGGTCGTGGTCGAGTTCAAGAATGAAATGTTTAGCAGGCCATTCTTGGCCGAGAGCGAATCGGTGATGACGCCCTGATCGGCGTTGTCTTGCAAGGCCTTTAGCACCTGGTCCGGAGTCCAGGTCGGGTGCTGCCCCAAAACCAGTGCAGCAGCGCCGGCTACGTGTGGCGATGCCATCGAGGTTCCCGACATCTTCGTCGAGCTGCCTGGAGCGAATGCGTTGTCAGAGATGATGTCGAGACCTGGAGCAAAGATGTCGACACACGAACCGTAGTTCGAGAAGTATGCGCGCGCGTCCGCGTTCGTGCTCGCTGCGACAGTAATCGCGCTGGCGGCAGCCGCTGGCGAAGAGTTACAAGCGTCGGTGTTGCTGTTACCGGCTGCAACTGCGGCGACGATGCCGGCAGCGACTAGCGAGTTGACTGCAGCGTCAACTGGCCCGTATGCGCCACCACCGATCGACATGTTGACAACGGCTGGAGTGTCGGCCGGGTTATTTGCCTTGATCCAGTCAAGTGCCGTGATGATGCCCGAGAACGAACCCGAACCCGAACAGTTCAAAACTCGTACCGGAACAATCGAAGCCTGCTTGGCGATGCCGTAACGGGTTCCAGCCGCGGTTCCGGCGACGTGTGTGCCGTGTCCGTGACAGTCAACGTTTTGAGCGTTGGTTCCGATTACGTCGTAACCAGGCAGGATGCGTCCGGCGAAGTCTGGGTTATCTGCCTGAACGCCGGTATCAACAACATAAACTCGAACGCCCGAACCGCTCTGTGCAGGGTAGGTGAAGCTGTTATCGAGCGGCAGTGCAGCCTGGTCGATGCGGTCGAGACCCCATGAAGGCGGGTTGCTGTCGGTGTCAAGAAGCGAGATGGTCTGGTCTGGGGTGACGTCGACGACGTTCTTGTTTGCCTTGAGTGCTGCAGCTTCAAAGTCGGCTAGCTTGACGATGAAGCCGTCAAAGACGTAGTCGATTTCGTCGGTCGGGATGTCGCCCATTCCGGTGAGGAAGGTGCGCACCTCGGTGTCGGTGCCAGGCAACACGCGAACGATGTAGTTCGAGCGCGAGATCGAGGTCAATGCGTTTGCCGGCAGAGCGCCAACGAGCAGCGAGAGACCTACCGACAAAACGATCGCAATGCGACCCCAAGCGGAACTGAAAACTCTTGAAACAACAGACATCTGGGCCATCCCCTCAGGCAAAAGATTTGCCTAAGAGAAATCTACCCCTTGACCCCAACATTTATAAGGGTTCCGTGGGGTTAACCGACTAGCGCAGGAACAGCTTGCGCAGGCGTCTGGTGGTGAAAAGCAGACCACCGATAATCATGACCACGAAATACATCGCGTGGCCAAGCAGTGCCCAGTCGATATTGCCCAGGGTGAGACCTCGTACCAGCTGAATCGCCTGCCAAAGTGGGAGCGCTTCGATGAACCGCTGAACCCATTCCGGATAGACCGATAGCGGGTAGAAAGTGCCCGAGAACAGGAACATCGGCAGCAAGAAGAAGTTGATCCAGTTCATCTGCTGGAACGACTTCAAATAGCTCGTGATGGCCATGCCAAACGAGGCAAAACCGAACGCGATCAAGACCGCGGCAACGATGGCGAGCACTCCCCACCAACTGCGAATCATGTGGTCGCCGGTCACGCTACCGATCACGGTGATGACTCCGGTGAAGCCGATCGCATACGCGAGGCCACGCATCAGCGCCCAACCGATCTCGCCGAGAGCAACATCGAGAGTGCCCATCGAGGTCGAGAGGATGCCCTGATAGAGCTTGCCAAAGTGCATCTTGAAGAACACATTCCAGGTGCTGTCATAGATCGCACCATTCATGGCCGAGGTGGCCAGGAGCGCCGGAGCGATGTATGCGGCATACGAAACAGGGTTGCCCGAACCGTCAAAGACGCCCTCGACATTACCGATCATCTTGCCGAGACCGAGACCGAAGGCCATCAGATAGAAGACTGGTTCAACGAAGCCCGAGGCCACGATGATCCAGGTCGAAGAGCGCAGCGCCATGAGCGCTCGCTCGATCATCGCCTGTGGGCGTCCGGTGAAATATTCGGCACCGAGCTTGCCCGAACGGCGCTCGGCGATTGCGATTGCAGAATCAAGTCCGCTATTGATCAGGCTCATGCGCCCAGCCTCTTTTCGAACTGACGACTAGCGATGTAGTGGCCAATGAAATACAAAACGATCAGGTATGCGTAGTGCACAGCAACGACCCAACCTTCGACCGGCAGCCCATAGCTGAGGTGACGACCGAGGTCCGTTGCGTGCCAGAGCGGCGAGATCCAGCCGACCACCTGAAGCGGTTCAGGCAGGATGTTCAACGGGTAGTAGGTGCCCGAGAACATGAACATCGGCGCGATGATGAAGCGGCCCACGATGGCGAAGAAGCCGTCGTCCTGCTTCACGAACGAGGTTGCTGCGAGCATCACCGAAGCAAACGAAATGCCGGCAATGATCGAGGTCCAGGTGAGGGCCGGAATCGATTCCCAGCTGACGGCACGGAAAGCCATGAGGATCGCCTCGAACATGAACACGGTCAAGACGCAGCGGATCGCCGACGAAATCATGATTCCGCTAACGATTGAGCGACCGCGCAGCTGGGTCGAGTTCATCGAGAAGAACGATTTATCCCAGACAAAGCCCTGCATGGTTGGGAACGTGGTCTCATCCATAGCCGATTGAATCGAAGCGCTGGCGAGCAGCGCCGGAGCCAAGAAAACGAGGTAGCCAACGCCGTCGATTGGGTTGCCGCCGCTGCCGTTGTCGACCAACGAACCAATGCCGATGCCGACCGAGAGCAGCAACAGAATCGGGTTGCCGAGACCGAAGGCGATGATTGCGCCGAGCCACTTCGACATATTGCGAAGGCGGTACTCGGCCACATACCAAGCACCCCAGGTTAGGGCCTTGCGCATGTTGACGATCTCGCGTGCGCCGCGCCAGGTCATCTGACCGGTCGACTGCGAGGTTGATGTTTGCGAACTAGTCGTCATGAGCGCGCCTTAGTCGACCAGGGTGCGGCCGGTGAGACGCAAGAAGACGTCTTCGAGCGAGCTGCGACGAACCAGCGAGGTGAGCGGTTCGAAGCCGAGCGCGTGAATCTGCTTCAGTGACTCTTCGCCGTTTTCGCTGTAAACGAGGATGCGGTCAGGCAGGATCTCCTGTCGATCGCCGACGGCCTTGATGCTCTCGGCTACCTCGGCGTTGCGAGCCGAACCGAAACGCACCTCGAGAACCTCGCGGCTCGAATAGTTGCGAATCAGGTCAGCCGGTGAACCCTCGGCCATGATCTTGCCTTTGTCCATGACGATGAGGCGGTCGCAAAGCTGCTCTGCTTCGTCCATGTAGTGGGTGGTGATGACCAGGGTCACGCCCTGCTCCTTGAGGCGGAACAGTCGGTCCCACAGCACGTGACGCGCCTGTGGGTCGAGGCCCGTGGTCGGCTCGTCGAGCATCAGAATCTCGGGCTCGTTGACCAGTGCGCGAGCGATGGTCAGACGACGCTTCATACCGCCAGAAAGCGCCTCGGTCTTGGCGTTGCGCTTCTCTTCGAGCTGAGCAAAAGCGAGCAACTCTTCGATCTTGGCCTTGACGAACTTGCGAGCGAGACCGAAGTAACGGCCATAGATGTAGAGGTTCTCCCACACCTTTAGCTCGCCATCGAGGTTGTCCTGCTGAGGCACAACACCGAGGTGTGCGCGAATCTCAGGGCCTTTCTTGTTTGGGTCTTTGCCCAGAATTTCGAGGTCACCACCGGTGCGCTGCGAGGTGGATGCGATCATGCGCATGGTGGTCGACTTGCCGGCACCGTTTGGGCCGAGGAGGCCGAATGCCTCACCACGCTTCACGGTGAAGTTGATGCCATCTACGGCGATGAAGTCGTCATACTTCTTCGTCAAATTGCGGGCGACAATCATGTCTTGGGTCATGACTAGCTCTCTGTCTAAAAACTGCGTTGTTTCGGCCCGCTACTGGGCAGCGTTTTAGCCTAACCGCGCAAAGCGTTTTCAGACAAAAAGGCGAGCAAGCGTTTTGCGTGCCCTACCGTTTGCACGCCGTACCAGGCGAGCTCGATTTCGCCGCGTTCGTTGACGACGAACGTGCTGCGGCTGCGGCCACCAGAGAGGATGGCGAACGGATGCGTCCAGCGCGTGATGCCGAACTTGCGGTGAACCACGCGGTCGGGGTCACTCAACTGTAGGAACGGCAGGCGGTGGTTGGCTCGGAAGGCAGCCTGCTTGGCAGTGCTGTCTGACGAGACGCCGAAGATCTCGTACCCCAATGCCTTAATGTCGTCGTGCTCGTCGCGAATCGCGCAGGCCTGCATGGTGCAACCCGGGCTTTCGGTTGCCGGATAAAACATCAGGATGAACTTGCGACCGCGCAGGCTGGCCAAGCTGACCTTGCTGCCGTCGTCCGCGGTCAGCTCAAAGGCGGGCGCTTGCGAACCCTTGGTTAGTCGATTGCTCATGACTCTTGCAACCTGCGTCGGCGCGGGGTTATTCCCCCTGATATCGTTGAGAACATGTCTGCTCAACGGGCCTCGAAGAGCCCAACTCCGCTCGGCAATCGCCGAGTCACCGGCAAGGAGCAGTACTACACACCCGTTGACTTAGCTGAGCGGCTGACGCGCGAGGTTGTCGCGGTCGTCGGTTCGCTCGCTGGTCGGGTGGTTCTCGAGCCAGCAGGCGGAACCGGAGCGTTTCTCAAGGCGGCTGCGGCTCAGGGCGCACGCGAGCTGATTAGTTTCGACATCGACCCTAAATATGACGGCGTCGAGCGCGGCGACTTCTTGACCAAGGCGTTGAAAGTGAGGGATGCGATTGCCATCAGCAATCCCCCTTTCGGTCGCAACAATTCACTGAGCATCCCGTTCTTCAACAAGGCCGCCAATCACGCCGAATACATCTGTTTCATCGTGCCGAGGTCGTGGCGCAAGTGGTCGGTCATCAATCGCCTTGACCGCCGCTTTGAGCTGGTCGCCGACCACGACATCGTGATCGATTACGTCGATGACCAGGGCAAACGCATGAGTCGTCAGTTGCTGCTCAAGACCTGCTTCCAGATTTGGCGCAGGCTGCCGCCTGGCAAGGCTCGTCCTATTTATAAGGTTCGCGACACCGGCCTGGTGACCAAGGTCAAGCCGGACGAGGCCGACATCGCCATGCGAGTGTTCGGATTCAATTGCGGGCGAGTATTCGAACAATTCGAGCCGGTCGACAACTCGACGCTCATGTTTTTGAAGTTGAACGATGAGCGCGTCTTGCCGGCTTTGCTGTCAGCGGATTTTGAAAAGTTCTTCAGGAACACTGCTTACACTGAGGCTCTGAGCCTGCAAGAGATCAACTACCTCTTGAACGAAGCAGTTCACGGCGATCCGATGCTAGAAGAAGTGAGTTAGACAATCATGAGCATGATGCGTGGAGGCCGCGGTCGCGGTCGCGGAATGAACCCGAAGGAGACCGGCCCGAAGGCCAAGTTCAAGCAGCTCTGGCCATACCTTCTCGAGCACAAGCCGGCACTCTGGGCTGCGATTGCGCTCTCGATCGTTGGCGCAGGTGTGAACCTCGCGCAGCCACTTGTCGTCGGTCAGGTGATCACTGCGGTGCAAAAGCGCGGCGATGCCACTTTGGTTGTGGTCGCACTGATTGCGATCGTGCTTGCCAGCGCTGTCACCAGCGGTCTGATGTATTACGTGCTGGCCAAGGCCGGTGAGGGCGTGGTTCGTTCTGCGCGTTTCAAGCTCACCAGCAGACTTCTTCGACTTCCAATTCACGAGTACGACCTTCGCCGCACAGGCGACCTGGTTTCGCGCGTAGGCAGCGACACCACGCTGTTGCGTGCAGTTCTGACACAGGGCCTTGTGGATGCCACCGGCGGCGCACTGATCTTCATCGGCTCGCTGATTGCGATGGCGGTCATCGACCCGTTGCTACTCGGCTTAACCCTGGCGATGATTGCGCTAGCCATCATCGCGATTGCATTCACCAGCCGCCAGATTCGCACCGCGACCACCAAAGCGCAGGAGCGCGTTGGTGACATGGCGGCTGCGGTTGAACGAGCTCTGTCTGCGGTGCGAACCATTCGCGCGGCACGCGCCGAAGCACGCGAATCGACTCACATCGAGGGTGATGCCGAGAACGCATACATTCAGGGTGTGAAGATTGCGCGCTTGAACGCATACGTAACGCCGATTGCGGGAATCGCGGCGAATGGCGCGTTCATCGTCGTGCTCGGAGTCGGTGGATATCGAGTTGCAACCGGTGAGACCTCGGTTGCGAACCTGGTCACCTTTATCTTGCTGATGTTCCTGATGATTCGCCCGCTAGGTCAGGCATTCGGTGCTTATTCGAGCGTTCAGTCGGCGCTCGGTGCGCTGGCTCGAATCCAGGAGATTCTCGACCTGCCGCTCGAGGCCGACGACGAAGCCAAGTCGGGCGTCTCGGCAACTCGCGCGCCGCAGAGCGATGTCGCGATCGAGTTCAAGAACGTTGAATTCGCGTATGCGTCGCAGCCAAACGAAGACGGCACTGAGGGGGCACCGAACGCCGAGGTGCTCAAGGGGGTTTCGTTCCAGATCAAGCGCGGTGAGCGCGTTGCAATTGTCGGTCCATCGGGCTCGGGCAAGTCGACCACCTTCAGCCTTATCGAACGCTTCTATGAGCCGAGCAAGGGCGAGATTTTGCTCGACGGCCAGCCGGTTCACACGCTCACGCGCAGCGCTCTTCGCGAGCAGATTGGTTATGTCGAACAGGATGCTCCGGTGCTTGCCGGCTCGATTCGCCAGAACCTGCTGATTGGTTCGCCGGATGCGACCGAAGAAGAGCTGCGTCGCGTGCTCACCGAGGTGAACCTGCTTGAGGTGCTCGAGCGAGACAAGCGTGGGATGGACGCCGAGGTTGGCGAGCAGGGCATCATGCTTTCGGGCGGTGAACGTCAGCGTTTGGCAATTGCTCGCACGCTGCTTTCGGCTCCGCCGATTCTGTTGCTCGATGAGAGCACTTCGTCACTCGACGGTTTGAACGAGCAGATGATGCGTGACGCGATTGACTCGGTGGCCAAAAACCGAACCATGATCGTGATTGCGCACCGACTTTCGACCGTGGTCGACAGCGACAAGATCATCGTCATAGAAAACGGCCTTGTGATTGGTCAGGGCACTCACCAGGAGCTGCTGAAGAGCACTCCGCTCTATAAGCAGCTTGCTTCGAGTCAGATGCTCGACTAGTCAAGTCTTTGCCGCAAAAATCGCGATATTTGAGCCGATTTTGGCAACAATTCGTAACAGATAGCAACGGTTTGTAACACTGCTACGCCGCACTGCCGCAGTGGCTAACTTTGAGGAAATTTAGTTCGCCTATCCTCAAGGGTTCACTGCCATGTCACTTTATGTTGCCGAAATTGACACCACCTCGGTTGTTGCCGATGCCGATGGAATCAATGCCGTTCTCACCTCGATCGAAACCGCTGCCGCCAAGCAGGGTGGCGAGTTCATCGAGAGCCAGGTAACTGCCGATCACGGCAGGGTCTTTGCCGTCATCGAGCACACCAGCCTGCTCGAACTTCGCGCCGACCTCGAGGCTGCCGGACTAACCGTGGATGAGCTCGCGCTCGTACGCCTTGTCGGTGCCGAACTCGACGACGTGAAGAAGCTTAAGAAGGCCGGCCAGTACCTCGTCGAATGGGACTTTCCAGCTGGCTTGACGATGGACAAGTACCTCGCTCGCAAGAAGGAAAAGTCGCCGCTTTACAACGACATCACCGACGTGAAGTTCCTGCGCACCTACGTGCGCGAAGACATGGTTAAGTGCCTGTGCTTCTATGACGGTGACAGCGAGGATGCGATCGTCGCAGCCCGCCAGGTCGTCGATACCCCGATCAGTCGCCTGCACAAGCTCGAGGGCTAATCGTGGCCGTCGACGCAAGATTCGCCGACTACATCGCACGAGTTGATGAGCACTCTTCGGTTGCCGACCGTGGCAGCGAGGGTCTAGCACCTACTCCCCTACGCGAAAAGCTGCTCGAACTGGTTGCCCTCGGCGGCACTGACTTTGGTCTTTCGAACAGCCGTGAACCGATTGCGGCTCAGGCTGCGCTGATCGGCGCGCTAGCCGAGAAGTGCCTCAGCACCGCGTTCGTGACCTGGTCGCACCGCATGACCACCGAATACATCGATCGCTTTGCGACCGGCGACTTTCGCGCGAAGCACCTCCCTGAACTGCTAGCTGGCGAACGAGTAGGGTCGACCGCACTCGCCACGGCGTTGGCCGATAAGAGCGGCAAAGAACTACTGCCGATCACCTTCACCGAGACGAAGGACGAGAGTGGCGCGAGCGCATACTCGATTAGTGGTGTGATTCCTTGGGCATCGAACCTCTATGACGACACTCTGGTTGTTTTTGCGGCCCGCAATGAGACCACCGAGGAGCGAGTGATTTTTGCTGCGGTGCTCGGCGACCACGATGGCGTGACCGTCAAGCCGGCAGCCGACTTGCTCGCACTCAACGCAACTGCTTCTGGCACCGTGCGCTTCGATGGTCTCGCGCTTGCCGATGCAAACGTACTGACTCGCGATGTGAACCTGTTCCTCGGTCAGATGCGTCCGCGCTTCTTGGTGCTGCAGGCATCGTTCTGCCTCGGTCTCGTGCGAGCATCGCTGACCGCGACCGCTGGGGCCAATGGGCTCGCTTCATTTGCGGCCGATGTCGAAGAATTCACCGCTGAACTCGAGCGCCTGAGTGCCAAACTCGAGCGCCTTGCCGCAACCCTCGAGACCTACCCGGCACCTGGCAACGGTCACGCGCCGCTCGAATTCTTGAAGCTGCGACTGGGTGCTGCCGAGTTGGCTCAGGCGGTTAGCCGCGTTGAGTTGGCAACCGTCGGCGGACGCGGTTACTACACGGCGAGCGCAACCTCGCGTCGTATTCGCGAAAGCCTGTTCCTGAGCGTTCAGGCCCCGACTGAAGGGAGCCTGCGATGGGAGATCTCGCAGCTAACCTCAGCGGCGTAACCATTCGCCGCGGTTCAGGCAAGAACTCCCGCAAGATTATCGACGGACTCAACCTCGAGGTCCGCCGCGGCGAAGTGCTGGTAATCGTCGGCGGTTCAGGCGTTGGCAAGACCACCCTGCTGCACGCTCTGGCCGGCCTGAACCCAGCGGATGAGGGTTCGATCGAGATCGCATCCAGCGGCCTGGTTTTTCAGCAGCCGTTGCTGTTGCCATGGCTCAGCGTTCGTCAGAACATCAAGCTTGGTTTCAGATTCAAGGCCAACCGCGGCAAGGTCGCAGGTGGCAAGAAGGTCATCGACGCTCAGGTGGATGCGCTACTCACCAAACTGGGCATCGCCCAGCTGGCCAACCGCAAGCCGAGCGAGCTCTCGGGCGGTCAGGCTCAACGCGTTGCCATCGCACGCACCATCATCACCTCGCCTGAGATTCTGCTGCTTGACGAACCGTTCTCGGCTCTCGATGCCGCTACTCGCGCGAACCTGCAGCAGTGGTTGCTCGACCTGCGCGCAGCACTGAAGCTCACCATCGTTTTGGTTACCCACGACATCGACGAGGCCATCACCCTCGGCGATCGCATTGTCTTGCTCGGCGAACCCGGGCAACCCCTCACTGAATACCGCGGTGAAGCCTCTGCCAAGGCCGAAATCATCGCCCAACTCGAGTATTCGATCTAGAGAGAGAAACCATGTCACACGAAATCACCGGTCACTCAGACCACATCCACGCTTCGGCAGAAGAAGCAGCGCTGCACGAGCAGGGCAACTTCACCCGTCGCAACCTGCTTCGCTTTGCGAGCATCGGTGCAGCCGCCGCGGCTGCCGGCGCAGTTGGCTTTGGCGAGACTGCCCCTGCCAGCGCTGCCAGCTGGAGCGACGACCTAGGCACCCTGAAGATTGGCTATCTGCCAATCACCGACGCATCGCCACTGCTGATTGCTCACGGCAGCAAGATCTTCAAGAAGAACGGCATCACCACCGCGAACCCAACCCTGTTCCGCAGCTGGCCATCGCTAGTTGAGGCGTTCCAGGCCAAGAAGGTCGACGTCATCCACCTGCTTATGCCTCTAGCGCTGCAGCTCAAGTTCGCCGCTAACCAAGACATCAAGATCGTGAGCTGGAACCACACCAACGGTTCGGCGCTGACCGTGAACAACTCGATCAACAAGGTCAGCGAACTCGCGGGCAAGACCGTCGCGATTCCGTTCTGGTACTCGATTCACAATGTTGTTCTGCAGCAGTTGTTCCGCAAGGACGGCCTGACCCCGGTCTTCACCGGCACCGCGGACGCATCCAAGAAGCAGGTAAAGGTTGTTGTTTTGGCTCCGGCTGACATGCCAGCTGCTCTCGCAAACGGCAGCGTCGCGGGTTACATCGTGGCCGAGCCGTTCAACGCACTCGCTGAGGTCAAGGGCATCGGCAAGATCCTGCGCTTCACCGGTGACGTCTGGAAGGACCACGCTTGCTGCGTGACCGTAATTCGCGGTGACCTGGTCAAGAACAACCCTCAGGCTGCTCAGGCAATTGCCGACAGCATCGTCGCCGCTCAGGTTCAGATCAACTCGGGTCGTTCAACCGCCGCTCAGGCACTCAGCGAGTGGGGCTACCTACCTCAGCCTGTCGAGGCGATTCAGCGCGCACTCACCTACTACCCGATCAGCGAATACAAGAACGCAATCGTCAACACCAAGTGGGGCCAGCGCCGCATCGGCTTCCAGCCGTACCCGTTCCCTAGCTACACCGCAGCGCTTGTCACCGAGCTTCGCAAGACCTTGGTCGTTGGCGACAACTCGTTCCTGAACAAGATCAATCTAAAGACCGTGCACAGCGAGATCGTTGCAGTCGGCCTGGCCGAGGCAGCCATCAAGAAGAACGGTGGCAACAAGGCCTTTGGCCTGCCAACCAAGCTCGCACGCACCGAGGTCATCGAGCCGTAATGAAAGCGCAACTGCTCCGTTTGACCACTACCGCAGCGTTCATCGCGCTGTGGTGGTGGGCGACCGACGTGCTGTCGGCCGATAACCCAATCCTTTCGAACATGAGCCCGGTGGATGCCGTCAGCGCACTCTCACGAGTATTTGCTTCCGGTTCGATCTGGGGTTCGATCTGGGTCACTCTCGAGCGCCTCGGTCTCGGTTTGCTGATCGCTTCGGTAGTCGGTGTGGTTATCGGTTGGCTGCTCGGTTCGCTTCGTCGTGTGGAGCAGTCGGCGTCTCTCATCGTGCAGTTCTTGCGCATGGTTTCGCCGCTCTCGTGGGCTCCGGTCGCAATCGTGCTGTTCGGCATCGGCACTGCGCCAGTGGTGTTCTTGATCGCAATTGCTGCGGTTTGGCCAATCGCGCTGAACACATCGGCTGGAATCAAGGCTCTCGACCCGAACTGGACGTTGCTTGCACGTTCACTTGGTGCTCGACGCCTCGAAATCATCCGCACGATTGTGCTGCCAGGCATTCGCGCTCACGTGCTCACCGGTCTGCGACTGGCATTGGGTGTGGCTTGGATTGTGCTCGTGCCAGCCGAAATGCTCGGCGTGGATTCGGGTCTCGGCTTCGAAATTCTGAGTGCTCGAGACATGATCGACTACCAGCTGCTGGCTGGCGTCATGTTGCTAATTGGCTTGCTCGGTTTCGCGATGGACTGGGTCGCGCAAACCGTCTTCAAGCGTTGGGCGGCGGCAACCGCCTAACTATCCGCCGCTGGCTTGGCCGCGGCACAGCATTGGGAGTCGGCCCGTTTGTTGAGGGGCAGGTCGGCTCCCATTGCGCTTTTTCTAATAGGCTCAATGCGTTCAATGACGAATGTCGAAAGGTGCGCCAAAGTGAGTGAATTTGACCCACGCGCAGAGCTAAACCGAATCTATGCCTCGGCCGGACCAGCCACTAACCGCGCTGCCGCCGAAGCCCTCGAAGCAGCCGACCCGCTCGCCCACTATCGCGAGCAATTCGTCATCGCAGACCCAGACCTCAAGTACCTCGACGGCAACTCACTAGGTCGTATGCCGAAGGCAACCGTTGCGGCAGTGAATGAGTTTTTGACTGGCGAGTGGGCATCCGAACTGGTTGATGGTTGGGCACACTGGATCGACCAGGCGCAGGTTGCCGGCAACATTCTCGGCTCGGCGACGCTCGGTGCAGCACCGGGACAGACGCTCGTGCAAGACACCACCTCGGTCAACTTCTATCAGCTGTGCAGCGCGGCGGTGAAGGCTCGTCCGGGTCGCAAGACCGTCATTATTGACGCCAGCAACTTTCCTACTGACCGCTACATCCTCGCCGGCATCGCCGAGCAGCACGGACTCAACCTGATCACGCTCGACAACGATGGGACCGGTGGCCCAGGTGCGGTCGCAATCGACAACGACTGCGAACTGATTAGCCCAGAAGCGCTCGAGCCGTTCTTGAGCGAAGACGTCGCGCTGGTCACCCTCCAGGCGATTCACTACCGTTCGGGCAGTCGCCCAGATGTCAAGGCGATTACCGACCTGTGCCGTCGCTACGGCATCCTCGTGGTCTGGGACGCCTCGCACGCGGGTGGCGCAATCGACCTGCAGTTCGACGAGTGGGGTGTTGACCTCGCGGTCGGTTGCACCTACAAGTACGGCAACTCCGGTCCCGGTGCGCCAGCCTGGCTGTATGTGCGCAAGGAGCTGCAGACCCAGCTCGGCACCGCCATTCAGGGTTGGTTCGCCAACGACAAGCAGTTCGAAATGGGGCCGTTCTTCGAGCCGGCTGACACCATTCGTCGTTTTCAGATTGCCAGCCCGAGCATCATGGGCCTGCGCGCTGTCGAAACGAGTTACAAGATGATCGGCGAAGCCGGCATGAAGGCGATCAGCCGGAAGGCGGCACTCGGCACCGAGTTCATGCTTGACCTGTTTGACGCATGGCTCGCCCCGCTCGGATTCACGCTGGTCACCCCGCGCGAGCACTGGCGTCGAGGCGGTCACATCACTGTGGCGCATCCGCACGCGAAGCAGATAGCTGCCGGTATGCGCAAGTTCAGCAACGTGATTCCCGACTACCGCGTGCCAGACTCGATTCGCCTCGCGATCGCTCCGTTGCCGACCTCATACACGGAAGTTTGGGACGGCCTCGACCGCATGCGCGCACTCGTCGAGAGCAAGCGCTACCTCGAGATTCAAGACAACGGAAGCCGCGTGACCTAATGCCGAACTCCGACAAGGCGCTGACCTACATCAGCTATCTCAAGGTTGACGAGCTGCTGTCACTGCAGCAGCCGCAATCGGATGGCCCTGACGGCCCAGAGCACGACGAGTTGCTCTTCATCATCATTCACCAGACGTATGAGCTCTGGTTCAAGCAGATCATCCACGAGCTGGGTGCCTTGCAGACCGCGCTCGAGGGTGGCGACACCCACCGATCGCTGGCGCTGCTCGGGCGCATCCGCACGATTATGAAGACGTGCGTGGCGCAGGTCGACATTCTCGAGACCATGACGCCGCTGCAGTTCAATTCGTTCCGTGGGCGTTTGCAGTCGTCGAGCGGTTTTCAGTCGGCACAGTTCCGTGAGGTCGAGGCGATTCTCGGTCGTCGCGATGCGGCTGGGGCTGGGGCTGCAGCCGGGTCGGGCATGCGCATGGCGGAGCACCTCATCGAGGGTTCGCCGGCACGTGCGCGAGTCGAGGCGGCTATGACTAGGCCCTCGCTGTGGGATTCGACCCTGCGCTATCTCGCTTCACGCGGTTATGCGGTGCCGGCCGAGGTTCTCGAGCGTGATGTGACCGTCGGCTATGAGGCGAACGAGGCCGTGCAGGCGGTGTTGGTTGACGTGCACCGAAACGATCCGGATGCGGCTGCGGTGTGCGAACGTCTTGTCGACTTTGACGAGGGCTTGCAGGAGTGGCGTTACCGTCACGTCAAGATGGTCGAGCGCACGATTGGTCGCAAGCCAGGTTCGGGCGGTTCAGACGGTGTCGGCTATCTCGCTTCGACGTTGTTCCGCTCGGTTTTCCCGGATTTGTGGGCTATTCGCAGTCAGCTTTAACCGCGAGCAGCGGTGTCAACCACGTTCTTTACGAGCATCGCACGGGTCATAGGCCCGACCCCGCCCGGGTTAGGTGAGAGGTAGCCGGCAACAGCACTCACATCTGGGTGCACATCGCCCACAAGCTTGGCCTCGCCATCTGCACCCTCAATGCGAGTGATGCCAACGTCGAGCACGGCAGCGCCTGGTTTGATCCATTCAGGCTGAACAAAGTGAGCAACACCGAGGGCTGCCACGACGATGTCTGCGCGCTTGACCGCATCCTCTAGGTTCCGTGAACCCGAGTGCAGCAGCGTGACCGTGCTGTCGATGCCCTTGCGGCTCATCAAAAGCCCGAGCGGACGCCCAACCGTCACACCGCGGCCAATCACTGCAACCTCGGCACCTGCGGTCTCAACCTCATACCGGCGAAGCAGTTCGACGATGCCGGCCGGCGTGCAAGGCAGTGGTGAGTTCAGGTCGCCCGAAACACCGAGCACCAGACGACCGAGGTTGGTCGGGTGCAGGCCATCGGCGTCCTTTGCAGGGTCGATGAGTTCGAGCATCTCGTTGGTATCGATGCCAAACGGCAGCGGCAACTGCACGATGTAGCCGGTGACATCCTTAGCGTCGTTCAGGTCGCGAATCGCGGCTCGAACATCAGCTGCCGAAGCCGAAGCCGGCAAGTCGATGCGAATCGAGTTGACGCCGACCTGAGCACAGTCGCGGTGCTTGCCCGAGACGTATGAGTGCGAGCCCGGATCGTCGCCCACGAGCAGCGTGCCGAGGCCAGGGTGAATGCCGGCCTGCTTGAGCGAGACAACTCGCTCGGCCAACTCACCCTTGATCGCCTTGGCGACGGCTAGCCCGTCGAGCTTGATCGCGGTCATGCTAGATGCTTACCAGTTCTCGAGGCCGCTGTAGAGCGGGAAGGCATCGGCGAGCGCCTGAGTGCGTGCACGCAGAGCAGCGATGTCTGGGTTTGGCTTGAGAACAGCAGCGATAACCTCTGCGACCTCGGTGAACTCTGCTGCGCCGAAGCCGCGAGTTGCAAGCGCAGGAGTACCGATGCGAACACCCGAGGTGGTCATTGGTGGGCGTGGGTCGTTCGGAACCGAGTTGCGGTTCACGGTGATGCCAACCTCGTGCAGGAGGTTCTCGGCCTGCTTGCCGTCGATCTCGCTGTCGCGGAGGTCAACGAGCACGAGGTGAACCTTGGTGCTGCCGGTCAGAACCTGCACGCCGGCTGCTGCCATGTCTGGCTGAGCGAGGCGGTTTGCGATGATCGCTGCGCCTTCGAGGGTGCGCTTCTGGCGGTCCTTGAACTCGTCGCCGGCTGCGTTCTTGAACGCGATTGCCTTGGCAGCGATGACGTGCATGAGCGGGCCACCCTGCTGACCTGGGAACACTGCCGAGTCAATCTTCTTGGCGTATTCCTCCTTGCAGAGGATCAGACCCGAACGAGGACCAGCGAGGGTCTTGTGAACGGTGGTCGAAACGACGTCAGCGAACGGAACCGGGTTCGGGTGCAGACCAGCTGCAACCAGACCGGCGAAGTGAGCCATGTCAACCCAAAGCTTTGCGCCAACCTCATCGGCAATCTTGCGGAACTCTGCGAAATCGAGGTGCTGCGAGTATGCGCTCCAGCCGGCAATGATCACGGCTGGCTTGACCTCGTGCGCACGCGCGCGAACGATGTCCATGTCGATCAGGAAGGTCTCTGGGTTGAGCTCGTAGGCGTGAGCCTCGTACATCTTGCCTGAGAAGTTCAGGCGCATACCGTGAGTCAGGTGACCACCGTGTGCCAATTCAAGACCGAGGATGCGGTCGCCAGGATTCGCCAACGCCATGAGCACGGCCGCGTTAGCCGATGCGCCCGAGTGTGGCTGAACGTTTGCGTGCTCGGCACCAAACAGGGCCTTCGCGCGGTTGCGAGCTAGCTCCTCAGCAACGTCAACAGCCTCGCAGCCACCGTAGTAACGCTTGCCAGGGTAACCCTCGGCGTACTTGTTGGTGAGCACCGAACCCTGCGCTTCGAGGATTGCGCGCGATACAAAGTTCTCGCTCGCGATCATCTCGAGCATGTTGCGCTGACGGTCGAGTTCGGCGGTCAAAACCGCAGCAATCTCTGGGTCAACTTCGCTCAGTGGGAGGTTGTTGGTTGAAGGGATGCCCGACATAGGTCTATTCCTTTGATTTCGCGGGGTTTGCAAGCGGCGTCAGCGCCAGATTCGACCCTCTAATTCTACTAATCACGGATGCCGACACGCGCCGTCTTCGGTTATCCGATGGTTAGCCTGTCTCGCGCGAAATGTTCGTTAGTTTGAACATATCGCGCACGGGGGTTCGCGCCAATTACTTTGAAATTGAGGATGCACAATGCCTATTTCCGCAATTGTCGGAATCGCCATGATCTTTGCCGGCTTGGGGCTGGTCGGCTACCTGATCTGGCAGGCGAACAACTCGCGACAGCGCGGAAACAGCGAGCAGCGCTAGCGCATACCTGGGTTCGGGGCTTCATAGTGCCTCGACTAGTAACCTTTAACGCATGACTGAAGCGACTACCACCCACTGGGTGCTGACTCTCGTTTGCGAAGACAAGCCGGGCATCGTGCACGCAATCTCGGGAGCGATTTTTGCCGCGAACGGAAACATCACCGAATCGCACCAGTATTCATCGCCTGACACCGGTCGTTTCTTTATGCGTCTTCAGATCGAGTCGGCTGTTCCGCGCGACTTTTTTGTGAACCAGCTCACCCCTGTAGTTGAGCGTTACAGCATGGACTGGCACCTCGACGTGGTCGGTCGACCTATGAAGACCCTCGTTTTGGTCTCGAAGAGCGCGCACTGCTTGAACGACATGCTGTTCCGTCAGCGTGAGGGTCGTTTGCCGGTCGAGTTTCCTGCGGTTTTCGGCAACCACGCCGAGCTTGCACCGATGGCCGAGTTCTATGGTGTGCCGTTCGAGCACCACGCCATCACCGGCGAGGCCGACAAGCGCGCGTTCGAGCAGATGCTTCGCGACTACATCAAGTCGGCTGACATCGAACTGATTGTGCTCGCCCGCTACATGCAGATTTTGAGTGAAGAGTTCTGCCGCGAGTTTGAGGGCAAGATCATCAACATTCACCACTCGTTCCTGCCTGGCTTCAAGGGTGCCAACCCGTATGCGCGTGCTCACGCTCGCGGCGTGAAGCTGATTGGTGCGACCGCGCACTTCGTGACCGCCGACCTGGATGAAGGACCAATCATCGAGCAGAACGTGATTCGCGTTCAGCACACCGACAGCAAGAACCGCCTGGTCTCGCTCGGCTCTGACATTGAGGCCAAGACTTTGACGCAGGCGGTCCGCTGGTTCGCTGAACACCGTGTGCTGCTCGATGGCGAGCGCACGGTCATCTTCAACTAGCAGGCTGTTTTAGCCCGATCGCGGGCACATTTCTAGGTATGCGGCCACGCAGCCTGCGGTCTGCGGATTCTGAGTCTCCTCGTTCGCAGTTTTCTCACTAACTGAACGCCGCCCACGCCTGCGAGGATCGCGGATGTCGTTGCGATGCCTGCGATGAGCGGGGTTGCGGCACCGGGTTCGCCCTTAGCGGCAGCTGGATGACCCGCCGCCGACTCCCCCGCTGTCAGCCCAACCGGCTCCGGCGGCTTGACTGCCGGTGGACGCGGGCCAGAATCGTTTCGCCCGACCGCGATCGCAGCCTCAGGATTCGATTTGGATTCGGTTGCTGGTTCCGGCACGGCCGTAGCGGTCGCCTCGGGTTCGGTTGTAGGGCTCACGATCGGCGTAGGCGCTTGCGTTGTGCGTGCTGGGGTTTCGGGTGCCGTGGGTGCAGGCGTCACAACAGGTTCGGGTGTCACCACCGGTTCGGCAGTCGCCGTTGCTGTCGGAATCGGCGTCGGAGTCGGAGTTGGTGTCGGCGTTGGACTTGGCGTCCAACTCGAACTGGAGCCTGAGCTGGAACTCGAGCTCATACTCGGCACCACTTCTGCCGACGAAACCGGCAGCGCAAGCGTGTTCGATGAGACGGCATCCGGCGGGCCTGAGATGTCACCATGTGCGCCACCCGGCTGAAGGATCATCGTGACCGTCGGCCCCTGGCAGTTGCGGAGGTCGAATGTCCAGTTGTATTGGTCGGTGGTTTGCGGGTTGTTGGCAATGCATCCGCCGGGTTCGACTTGCGCGAAGGCATAGCTGGGTAGTCGGTAAACCGGCAGGTTGAACTTGATGTCAGCGACTGCACTAACTCCGCTGACACCGAGCCTCAGGCTGAACGAGGTCGGCACCGGCGGAAAAGCCTGCACGATTCGAGCCGAGGCCAGCGGCTGGTCTGCCGCAACCTCGCGCGTGAGGTCGCGCACTGTCATCTGGTCGTAGCCGAACGAATAACTCGGGTCGGGCTTGGCGAGTAGCGCTGTCGCAGTGTCGGCCTGAATCATGACCGTGCCTGCATCGAAGCTGACCGAAAGGGTTTTGTTCGGGTCGATGAGCATGGCTTTCCAGTGGGCAGACTCGAGGCCGGGTGCGGCCGCGGCTTGCACCTCTAGCCAAACCTCTGATGGGCGGCTATCGGCATGCCATTGAAAAGACTCGGACGTGCCGGCTTGCTCGTCGAATTGCCAAATACATGAGGATGCGTCACAGGCCGGAATCGGCAACGCGGCAGCTTGCGCTGCAGGAATCAGCAGGGCACCAAACAGGGATGCGATTGCGGCAGCCATCGCGGCCAGTTTGGGCCATCGTCGTATGTGTTTTCTGTGCATGCGTGCAAGAAAACCGACTTTCGGCCCGCTCGGCGCGAGTTATCCACAGAAATGCGAAACGGGCCGAACCAAAAGGCCCGACCCGCACGCAACAGCGAGAGTTACAAACCCTTAGCCCAGACGAGCCTTCAGGTTCTCAGCCAGAGTCGCGATGAACTCATCCGTGCTCTGGTAAGCCTGACCGCCACCGACCAAGAGCGCGAGGTCCTTGGTCATGTTGCCGGCCTCAACGGTCTTGATGATGACGTCTTCGAGGGTCGAAGCGAACTCTGCAACCTCAGGAGTGCCATCAATCTTGGCGCGGAACTCAAGTGCACGAGTCCAAGCGAAGATCGACGCAATCGGGTTGGTCGAAGTCTTCTTGCCTGCCTGCCAGTCACGGTAGTGACGGGTCACGGTGCCGTGAGCTGCCTCAGCAAGAGCGGTCTTGCCGTCAGGAGTGGTCAAAACCGAAGTCATAAGACCTAGCGAACCGAAGCCCTGTGCAACGGTGTCTGACTGAACGTCACCGTCGTAGTTCTTACAAGCCCAGACGTAGCCACCTTCCCACTTGAGCGCAGCAGCGACCATGTCGTCGATGAGGCGGTGCTCGTAGGTCAGACCGGCAGCAGCAAACTTGTCTGCATACTCAGCGTCGAAGACTTCCTGGAATGCATCCTTGAACGCACCGTCGTACGCCTTAAGAATGGTGTTCTTGGTCGACAGGTAGACCGGGTAGTTGCGTGACAGACCGTAGTTGAACGATGCACGAGCGAAGTCGCGGATCGAGTCCATGTAGTTGTACATACCCATCGCGACACCACCGTGCTCTGGGTAGTCAGCAACTGTCATGGTCTGAGCCTCGCCGCCATCGGCAGGAGTCCAGGTGATGGTCACGCGACCGGCACCAGGAACCTTGAAGTCGGTTGCCTTGTACTGGTCACCGTGTGCGTGACGGCCGATGATGATCGGCTTGGTCCAGCCAGGAACCAAACGAGGGACGTTCGAAATGATGATTGGCTCACGGAACACAACGCCGTCGAGGATGTTACGGATAGTGCCGTTTGGCGACTTCCACATCTTCTTCAGGCCGAACTCAGTGACACGAGCCTCATCTGGGGTGATGGTCGCACACTTGACGCCAACGCCGTGCTTCTTGATCGCGTTTGCTGCGTCGATGGTGATCTGGTCGTCGGTCTCGTCACGCTTCTCGATGCCGAGGTCGTAGTACTCGAGGTTGACGTCGAGGAATGGGTGGATGAGTGAGTCCTTGATGTTCTGCCAGATGATGCGAGTCATCTCGTCGCCATCGAGCTCAACAATCGTGCCGACTACCTTGATTTTTGACATGCGAAAAGCACTCCCGAATTGCTAAAAATGGGGCAACTTGCCCGTACGGTTCTAGCCTAGCGCCTAGCCATAACCAAGGTTTTGCAAGTCGCGAAGGCAATAGTCGACTGCAAGCGCTTACCGCGTTTACCATTGCCTCTATGAGTCTGATGCGAACCATTTCAAAGTATGCGATTGCCGCAGCCGCCATCGCCCTTGCCGGCTTCTCGATTGCCCCGGCAGCAGCCGACACCGTGCCTCAGCCGAAGCCTTTTGTGAAGGGCGCAGTCGGCCTGCAGATGTTCGGTTGGAACTGGAACTCAATCGCCAAGGAGTGCACCACAGTGCTCGGCCCTGCCGGCATCGACTGGATCCAGACCATGCCTCCTCAGGACCACATCACCGGTGCCGCCTGGTGGACCCACTACCAGCCGACTTCGTATTCGCTCAACTCATACATGGGCACTCGCGAGCAGTTCGCAAACATGGTTAGCACCTGCAACAAGGCCGGCGTGAATGTCGTCACCGACGCCGTGCTCAACCACATGGCCGGCAGTGGCGGCGTCAGCTATGACGGCGTCAACTATGGCGGTGAAGACCTTGTTTTCGGCAACACCTACACCTCGAAGAACTTCCACGAGGGCCTGAACCCGAGCGACCCTGCGTACTGCGCAGACAACATCTCTAACTGGGACGCAACCCCAGAGCGTTTCAACTGCCGCTTCCCTGGCCTGCCTGACCTTGCGACCGAGCAGCCATACGTGCGTCAAAAGATTGCCGACTACCTGAACGACCAGCTGTCACTCGGCGTTGCGGGCTTCCGTCTTGATGCAGCCAAGCACATCCCACCTGCCGACATCGCCGCGATTGAAGCGCTGCTAACCAAGAAGGATGCCTTCATCGTCCAGGAGGTTCCGGGCAGCACGCAGATCAACCAGGAATACACCGACACCGGTTACGTCTGGGCTTGGGACACCTACACCAAGGCAGTCTCGATGTTCGGTTATCCGGGCGCCGCATACCGCGGTGGTGTTTATGACACCGTCGACACCCCTGACTACGTTTCGACCGACAAGGGCATCACCTGGGTCACCAACCACGACACCGAACACCACGGTGGCGCGGTGACCTACCAGAACGGCAAGTCGTATGAGCTCGCCAACATCTGGTTGCTGTCAGAGAAGTACGGCTCGCCGATGCTCTACACCGGTTACGCGTTCGCCGAGGACAGCGAGTCGCCACCGTTCAAGAACACCAGCTTCTTGGCCGATGCCGTCTGCGCAACCGACGGCGGAAAGATCAAGCCACAGGCCTCGAGTTACAAGAACGGTCAGTTCGTGTGCCTCCAGCGTTGGACCTCAATCAAGGGCATGATCGCCTGGCGCGACACCGTTGGTGAGGCCGCCAAGACCAACATGTATGCACCAAAGGCCGGCATGAACAACAGCGGTGTGTATGCCTTTGGCCGCAGCGGACTCGGCTATGTTGCCATCAACTCGAAGGCCTCGGCCGTCAAGCTGACCGGCATTGCAACCGGCATGAAGACCGGCACCTACTGCGACCTGATCTCGGGCGGCAACAAGCCGGTCAAGGTTAAGGGCAAGAGCTGCGTCGGCACTCAGATCGTGATCGACAAGGCCGGCAAGGTCACCGCATCGATTGCTGCGCAGACCGCGTTTGCGATCAGCACGGCCAGCAAGCTCAAGTAGTTCATCAAGCTAAAGCGAAACCCCGTCGAGATTGTCTCGGCGGGGTTTTGCTTTGGTTCGGCGGGGCTGGCCACGGCCGCTCAGTGGCACTTAGGCCAGCGACTCGCGCCAAGCCTTGTGCATCTTGGCGAACTTGCCGGTGCCGGCAATCAACTTCGCCGGAGTATCGTCTTCGATTATCTGACCGTGCTCCATCACGAGCACACGGTCGGCAATCGAAACGGTGCTGAGTCGGTGCGCGATGATGATCGCGGTTCGACCAGCCAACAGGGTTCGCAGCGCATTCTGAACAGCACGTTCCGACGGGATGTCGAGCGAAGCGGTGGCCTCATCAAGAATCAGCACCGCAGGGTCGGCGATAAACGCGCGCGCGAACGAAATGAGTTGACGTTGACCTGCGCTGACGCGTCCGCCTCGCTTGTTCACATCGGTGTTGTAGCCGTCCGGCAGCGACTGAATGAACTCGTGCACGCCCACTGCCTTCGCTGCGGTCTCGATCTCATCCTGCGTTGCTCCCGGGCGACCGAGAGCAATGTTGTCGGCCACAGTGCCCGAGAACAGGTATGCCTCCTGCGTGACCATGACGACTGCGCGACGGAGGTCGAGGTTGCTCACTTGACGAAGGTCGACGCCGTCGATGCGAACGCTACCGACGGTTGGGTCATAGAAGCGCGAGATCAGCTTGGCGAGGGTCGACTTGCCCGCACCCGTGGTGCCGACAAGCGCGACGGTCTGACCGCCAGGGATGTTCAGGTTGAAGTTCGGCAGGATCGTCTTGCCGTTCGAGTAGTGGAACTCGACGTCATCGAACTCGATGTGGCCGGTGTTTTCGATGAACGCGACAGGTTGCTCAGGCTCTGGAACCGAAGGCTCTTCTTCGAGCACGCCCGAGATCTTCTCGAGCGCCGAAGCCGATGACTGGAAGGCGTTGTAGAACATCGCCATGCCTTCCATCGGGTCAAAGAAACGCTTGGCATAGAGGATTGCGGCGGTCAGCACACCGAAGCCGAGAGCTCCGTCGATAACGCGCAAGCCGTCAACCATCAGCACGCCGGCGACCGCGAGGTTGCCGATCAGAATCAGACCCGGGTCATAGATACCGAACAGCTGAATGACCTTGGCGTTGACCGAACGGTAATCCTCGACGAGGCCCGCATACTCGACGTTGTTTCGGGTGTCCTTGCGGAATGCCTTCACGGCACGAATGCCGGTCATGGTCTCAACGAAGTGCACAATCAAACGAGCGGATGCGACGCGCGTCTTGCGGTAATTGATGCGAGTCTGCTTCTGGAACCAGCGGGTCAAGAAGAACAGCGGCACGAGCGAAACCATCATCACTGCGAAGCTCGAGGCATCGAGCAGAATCAGCGCGACCGCGGTGAAGATCATGTAGAGCAGGCCAGCAATCATCTCGTTGCCGCCGGTGTCGAGCAGTTCCTTGATCGAGTCGAGGTCGCTGGTCTGGCGCGCGATGACGCGTCCAGAGGTGTATTTCTCGTGGAACTCGAGGCTCAGCTTCTGGGTGTGCACGAACACGCGCTGACGCAGGTCGAGAATCACATCCTGATTGATCTTGGCCGCATAACTGATGAAGAAGTAGGTCAGGCCTGCAGTGACGGTTGCAGCGAGCAGGTATGCACCGACCGTGTACCAGAGCGCGATGTAGTCGCCCTTGACGGCCAGCGGCAGCGCCTGGTCGATGCCGTATGCGATCAGCGCAGGACCGAGCACGCGGAATGCCTGGCTCAGAATCACGGTCGAAAAACTGAGGATGAGACGACGTCGAACCGGACGCACCAGGCTGCCGAGGAGTCGCATCGAACGTGCACGCAGCTGCTTAGCTTCGAGCTTGGTTAGGTCAATCTTTTCTTCGTCGTTGACGCCCTTCATGCTCATGCGCGCACCTCCTTTTCTTCATCCAAACTCGCGATCACGTGACGGTAGTGCTCGTTCGTCGCGAGTAGGTCACTGTGCTTGCCAACCGCGGTGATCTTGCCGTCTTCGAGCAGCGCGACGCGGTCGGCCAGCTGCACGGTCGATGGGCGGTGGGCCACGATAAGCGCGGTGGTTGCGGTCAAGACGGTTCGCAGTGCGTCTTCGACCATCGCCTCGGTGTCTACGTCGAGTGCGCTCAGCGGGTCATCGAGAATCAGCACGGCTGGCTTGGCTGCAACGGCGCGAGCGAGCGCTAGACGCTGACGCTGACCACCGCTGAGACTCAGTCCCTCTTCGCCAATCTTGGTGTCGAGGCCTTCCGGGAGTTCATAAACGAATCCGGCCTGCGCAATCTCGAGTGCCTGAGCAAGTTCGGCCTCTGTTGCATCCGGGCGACCGAGCAGCACGTTGTCACGCACGCTAGCACTGAACAGGGTTGCGTCTTCAAATGCCATCGCCATGTGACGACGCAGTTCTTCGCGCGTGAGGTCGCGAACATCGACGCCATCGAGTTCGATTGCGCCACCGGTGACTTCATAGAGGCGAGTGCTCAGCGCGGTCATAGTGGTCTTGCCCGAGCCGGTGATGCCGATGAGAGCGACCGATTCGCCAGGCTCGAGCACGAGGTTGACCCCGTCGAGTAGCGGCTTTGCGTCGACAGGCGCATCCGGATATTTGAAGGTGACGTTCTTGAATTCGAGGCGGCCCTGTGGCGATTCGATGGTCTTCGGGTTGGCCGGGTCATCGATCTCGACCGGCGCATCGAGCACCTCGAAGAAGCGCGTGACCGCGGTCTTAGCGTCGAGGGTCATTGATAGTAGGAAGCCGACCGACTCGGTTGGCCAGCGCAGCACGGTTGTGGTGGCGAAGAATGCGATCAGGCCACCGACGGTCATCTGACCCTGCGAAACCAGCCAAACACCGACCAGCATCGACAAACCGACCGCGAATTCCGGCACCAGAATCAGATAGATCCAGATGTCGGCAATCAGGTTCGCCTTCTTGACCTCGGTGCCACGCAGCTGGGCTGCATCGCGAGCAAATTTGGCGGATGCGAAATCGCCGCGACCCAACGCCTTGAGCACGCGGATGCCGTGTACCGACTCTTCGACCGAGGTGGCGAGGTCACCGGCCTGGTCTTGGCTGAGGCGAGCGATCGAGTGATAGTCCTTCTCGAACTTGAAACCGCGCACCCAGATCGGAATCGATGAGACAAAGAAGATAAGTCCGAGAATCCAGTTGTAGGTGAACAGAATCGAGAGCCCGATGACGATCGTGATGCCATTGGCAACGAAAAGCACCAGGCCGAACGACAGCCAACGACGAATCAGGCTGAGGTCACCTGTTGCGCGGCTGAGCAGCTGCCCCGAAGGCCACTTGTCGTGAAAACTGACCGGCAATTCTTGCAATTTCGCGTACAGGGTTCGGCGTAGGCCGGCCTCGACGTGCGTGCCCGGGGTCAGCACCAGCCAGCGGCGCAGCAGCACGAAACCGGCCTCTGCGATGCCGAGTGCGAGCACAGCCAAAACTGCGGGGATGAGCTTTTCGACCGTGCCGTGATCCTGCAGGCCGTTGATTAGCTTCTGAAGTAGTTGCGGAATGGTTAGAGCGAACAGGTGTGCGCCGAGTGCGGCAACGGTGCCGAGGATTACTCTCGGCAGGGCCTTCTTGGCGTAAGGAAAGATGCGCAACAGGGTTGCGACGGTTCCCATGGGCTTCATTGCTATACCAACCTGCTGTCGACGCCTCTTGGGTGGGCGAAATTCAGACAGCAAAGTAGGCTAACACGACAAATCGCCGAGTCATTCCATTGGTATGCGTCCGACGAGTGTCTCGCGCGAAAACGCGCGGGGACCTAGTGGAAGAAGTGGCGCTCACCCGTGAAGTACATGGTGATGCCGGCAGCGTTTGCCGCAGCGATCACTTCTTCGTCTCGCTTCGAACCGCCAGGCTGAACCACGGCGAGCACGCCGCCATCGATCAGAATCTGCACGCCATCGGCAAACGGGAAGAACGCGTCCGAAGCCGCAACCGAACCCTTGGCACGCGATTCGGCACGCGCAACCGCGAGGCGGCACGAGTCGACGCGGTTGACCTGGCCCATACCGACACCGACCGATGCGCCCTCGCGAGCGAGCAGGATGCCGTTTGACTTCACCGCACGGCAGGCTCGCCAGGCGAACTCGAGGTCGGCCATGGTTGCAGGGTCTGCCGGCTTGCCGGCCACGAGCTTCCAGTTGGTGCTCGAGAAGTTGCTGAACTCATCCATCTGCTGAAGCAGCAGGCCGCCCGAAATCTGGCGAACCTCGAGAGCCTCACGCTGGTAGTCGGCAGGCAACTGGAGCACGCGCAGGTTTGGCTTGGCGAGCAGAATCTGCAGCGCCTCGGTCTCATACCCAGGGGCGACGATAACCTCGGTGAACACCGAAGCAACCTGCTGAGCCATGGTCACGGTCACGGTGCGGTTCGAGGCGATGACGCCACCGAATGCCGAAATGGTGTCACAAACGTATGCCTTCGCGTGCGCATCGGCGATTGGGTCTGGCGAGTTAGGGTCACCGATTGCAATGCCGCAAGGGTTGGCGTGCTTAATGATCGCGACCGCTGGCTCGCTGAAGTCGTATGCGGCGCGCAATGCGGCATCGGCGTCAACGTAGTTGTTGTATGACATCTCTTTGCCACCGAACTGGCGCGCCTGAGCGATGCCAGAGGTAGCGCCTTCACCGGTGCGACGGTAAAGCGCGGCGGCCTGGTGCGCGTTCTCGCCGTAGCGAAGCACTGCGCTGAGCTCTCCCTCGAGGGTCAGTTTCGATTCAAAACCAGGATTCTTGCTCTCGGCCTGAGCAGATGCTCCGGCGGCCTTGCGCCACTCTTCGTCGAGCTCTGCGTCGAACCAGCCGGCTACCGCGGTGTCGTACTTCGCGGTGTGCGAGAACGCATCGCGAGCTAGCAGGCGACGCTGGGTCAGGGTGGTTCCACCCTCGTTCAGGGCACTGATGACCTCGCCGTACTTGGCCGGGTCAACCACGATTGCAACGTTGGCGTGGTTCTTGGCCGCAGCACGAACCATCGCCGGACCACCGATGTCGATCTGCTCGACTACGGCATCGCCCTTTGCGCCCGACTGAACCGTCTGAACGAATGGGTAGAGGTTCACAACAACGAGCTCAAAAGGAAGGGTCTTGAGCGCATCCAACTGGCCTTCGTGAGCAATTAGGCGCATGTCGGCGAGGATGCCGGCGTGAATCTTCGGGTGCAGGGTCTTGACGCGACCGTCGAGAGTTTCAGGGAAGCCGGTGACTTCGGCAACCTCGGTGACAGGCAGGCCGGCGGCCTTGATTGCCGAGTAGGTGCCACCGGTCGAAACGATCAAAACGCCTGCGTTGACGAGCGCCTGAGCCAGTTCGAGCAGGCCGGTCTTGTCTGAAACCGAGAGCAGGGCACGCTTGATCTGGATGCGATCGCGGTGACGGTAGTCGGCTGGCTGGTGGTCGTGGTGTGCGGCCATGTCAGGCTCCTTGGGCGTCTAGTTGGTGGACTTTAGCTCGGCGATAGCTCGTACCGTTTGCACGATTAGTTCACGCTCAATCTGCTTGATGCGTTCGTGCAATTCGGCCTCGGTCTCGTCGGGCAGAATCTCTAGCTCACGTTGAGCGAGTTGTGGTCCGGTGTCGACGCCCTCGTCGACAACGTGAATCGTGGCGCCGGTCTTGGTAGCTCCGGCAGCAAGTGCGTCACGAACGGCGTGCGCACCAGGGAATTCAGGCAACAGCGATGGGTGCATGTTGATCAGATTTGGAGTCAGCGCGTTGACGAAGTTAGCCGGCAGGATGCGCATGAATCCGGCGAGCACGACCAGGTCAGGCTCGAAGTGCTGAACGTTTGCGAGGAGCATGTCGGCCCACTCTTCGCGAGTTGCAAAAGCCTTTGGGTTGACCACGAAGGTCGGCACACCGAACTGGTCTGCGTGAGCGAGGCCCTCGGCCGGAACATCGGAACCTACGGCTACGACGCGAGCCGGAAAAAGAGGGTTGTCGGCGGCTTCGAGCAGCGCACGGAGGTTCGAACCAGAACCAGAGATCAGAACAACTACCGACAGCATTAGACCAGTTTACCCGCGCTGGCCAGGGGTCAGCAGAGGGTGGTCCGCGCTTTGCGGTTTAGCGACATAAAACGCCGCGATGGTGGCGATGGATGCGACCTCGAAGAACACAACTAGCCCGAGCACGAACGGCGAAACACCGACCATCTGAAGACGACCGGGGCCAACAGCACCCGAAGCCATCGCGCCAAGAATCGCCATCTCGACCGCGGCAACAATACCGATTGAAACGCCGAGGCTGAGCGCGGCCCATAGCGGGTTGGCGAACTCGAAGCGCATCTCTGCGGCGTGCTTCTTTACCGAAAAAGTGGCGTATGCGGCCGCGAGCAGCGGCACCATGATGAACATCGCTCCGATTGCTAGCTGCCCCGGTGGCAGAGCCGCGAGAACCGGAAGGTTAGGCAGCGGGCCTGCTGCAGCGCCGATAGGGCTGAAGTGTGAACCGTCACCGATGCCGAAACCGACTCCGGTCAACCAGCTTGCGCCATAAATCACAAGGTTTGGCAGCACGGCAATCTGACCGACGGTTACCGTTACGCCACCGAAGACCGATACCTGAAGCGCCTCATAGAAATTGATGATGTTGATCCAGTTGAAACCGATCATCACAGCGAGCAGCAACGATGAGGCGACGAGCATGATCAGCACGAAACCGGTGCCGGCGCGTAGCGCGGGTGACGCTACTGCGCGCAAGACCCATCCTGCATTGCGCCATTTCTCTTGCCACCAGGCGTGGAACTGCTCGCGCTCGATTGCAACCGGCAGGTCGAGCAGGCGCTGCTCGGTCGAGCTGCCAAACAGTGAGCCGATTAGCATCCAGAACGCAAAGAACAAAGTCGGCAAGAACGTGCCCTGCCAGTTGATCGGATAAATCGCCTTGTCATAGGCGGTGCTGCTCAAGAACAGCGAAGATGCGCCGTAGGCCAGGATCGAAGCGGTCCAGGCTGGCCAAAGCTGAGGCGTGACCGAGAATCGACGACCGACCCTGAAGGCCAACCAGGCCAAGAAAATCGTGTAACCGAGCGGCAGGAACTGAATCGCGAACTGGTCGACCTGCATGCCCAAAATCTTGTTAGATGCGACGACGATATCTGTGCCCTGCGCAGCCAACCATATGTCGGCGCTGGCGCGATAGGCAACGAACCAGTTGATGGTCGGGTCGTTTTCGAACAGCCAGATGAGAGTTATCGGGCCAAGCAGCACGGCGATGCCGAGAACGACAGTGAATAAAGCATCAATGCCTGCGGTCAGGAAGGTTAATCGTCGCTTCATAGCGTCGTCCCTCCCCTAACCGCAGGCATCGAAAAAGCTAAAACCGAATTCGGTTTAGAGGCTCTTGTAGACCTCGCGCATAAGAGCGGCGGTCTCGCTTGGAGTCTTGCCGACCTTTACGCCACAGGCTTCGAAAGCTTCCTTCTTGGCCTGAGCGGTTCCAGCTGAACCCGAAACGATTGCACCGGCGTGACCCATGGTCTTGCCTTCTGGAGCGGTAAAGCCCGCAACGTATGCGACAACCGGCTTGGTTACGTTCGCCTTGATGTAAGCAGCGGCCTTCTCTTCTGAGTCGCCACCGATCTCACCAATCAGAACGATTGCCTTGGTCTCTGGGTCTGCCTCGAAGGCAGCTAGAGCGTCGATGTGGGTGGTGCCGATGACAGGGTCGCCACCGATACCGATTGCGGTCGAGATGCCGATGTCGCGGAGCTCATACATCATCTGGTAAGTCAGGGTGCCCGACTTTGAAACCAGACCGATTGGGCCCGAACCAGCGATGTCGCTAGGGGTGATGCCCGCGTTCGACTTTCCTGGGCTGATGATGCCAGGGCAGTTTGGGCCAATGAGGCGGGTCTTCTGACCCTTTGCCACGTTGTATGCCCATGCCTCAGCCGAGTCGTGCACTGGGATGCCCTCGGTGATTGCAACCGCGAGAGGAATCTCAGCGTCGATTGCCTCGACCATTGCAGCCTTTGCGAAGGCTGGTGGAACGAAGATCACGGTGACGTTTGCGCCTGTGGCCTCCATGGCCTCCTTGACAGTGCCGAATACTGGGAGTTGCTTGCCCTCAACGTCGATGACCTCGCCGGCCTTGCGTGGGTTCACGCCGCCAACGATGTTTGAGCCACCGAGGAGCATACGGCGAGTGTGCTTCATGCCCTCACTACCGGTCATACCCTGAACGATGATTCGCGAGTTTTCGTCTAGAAAAATAGCCATTTTGCGTTTCCTTTTCTGCTTCTCGCGCTTATGCCTGGTGAGCCAGTTCGGCTGCCTTGTCGGCTGCGTCATCCATGGTTTCGACGACGGTCACCAGCGGGTGAGCGAAGTCGGCAAGGATCTTGCGACCCTCGAGGACGTTGTTGCCGTCGAGGCGAACAACGAGCGGCTTGGTTGCCTTCGAACCGAGGGTGTTTAGCGCGCCTACGATGCCGTTTGCAACAGCGTCACAGGCGGTGATGCCACCGAATACGTTGACGAATACGCTCTTGACCTGTGGGTCGTTGAGGATCAGGTCGAGGCCGTTAGCCATGACCTCTGCCGAAGCGCCACCACCGATGTCGAGGAAGTTCGCTGGCTTTACGCCACCGTGCTTTTCACCCGCGTATGCGACCACGTCGAGGGTCGACATGACCAGACCGGCACCGTTACCGATGACACCGACCTCGCCGTCGAGCTTGACGTAGTTCAGGTCGAGTGCCTTGGCCTTTGCCTCTAGCGGGTCAACCTTGGCGATGCTGACCTCTTCACGGTCAGTGTGACGGAACTCTGCGTTGTCGTCGAGCGAAACCTTGCCGTCGAGAGCAACAATGTCGCCGTCCTTGGTGAGAACTAGCGGGTTGACCTCAACGAGGGTGGTGTCTTCGTTCTTGAAGACGTTCCAAAGCTTGACGAAAACCGGTGCAACCTTTGCTGCGGTGGCGTCATCGAAGCCACCCTGCTTTGCGATCGAGAGTGCGGTCTCGAGGTTGATGCCGTCGAGTGCGCTCACTGGAACCTTGGCGAGGGCCTCTGGGCGCTCGACTGCGAGCTGCTCGATTTCCATGCCACCCTCAACGCTGCAGAGCGAGAGGAAGGTGCGGTTTGATCGGTCGAGCAGAATCGAGAAGTAGAACTCCTTCTCAATTGCTGCACCCTGAGCGATCATGACGCGCTTTACGACGTGGCCCTTGATGTCTAGGCCGAGAATCTTGCTTGCGGCTTCTTTGGCTTCGGCTGGGCTGTGAACTACCTTCACTCCGCCGGCCTTGCCGCGGCCACCAACCTGCACCTGAGCCTTGACGACAACGGTGCCGCCAATCTTGGCTGCTGCAGCTTCTGCTTCTTCTGGGGTGTCTGCAATCAGACCCTGCAGAACTGGAACTTCGTAGGCCTCGAACAGATCGCGCGCCTGGTATTCAAATAAATCCACTTTGATTCCGATCAAAAAGATTGCGGTTAACGGGTTAAGTCTAGGGGCTTTTGACTAGAGCTTTTCGATGGGCGCGACCTTGACCAGGAGGCGTTTCGTGCCCACTCGGTCGAAGTGAATTTCCGCGCTCTGACGCGGTCCTTCGCCCATTACGGTCAGCACGCGACCCTCACCAAAATCGGTGTGGAGGATGCGATCGCCGACCTCAAGTTGCAGCCCCTCGTTGTTGCGCACCGAGGTGACAGCCGACTTCCATTCGGTCTTCTCTTTTGGTGTTCCGCCATAGCCAGAACCGCTGCCATCTCGGTAGCCCTGGCTTTCGGCGATCGACTCGCGGTAGCGGAAGCTCGAAACCTGGTTGCGAGCGCCGGATTCGCGCCAATCGATGAGGTGCTGCGGGATCTCTTGCAGGTAGCGACTCGGAGTCGAGGAGTCCGATTCACCAAAGGTGGTTCGCGTCAGCGCGAGGCTCAGGTAAAGCCGCTTGCGCGCACGGGTGATGCCCACATAGAAAAGTCGTCGCTCTTCGGCCATGCCACCCGGGGTGATAAACGACATCTTGTGAGGCAGCAGCCCCTCTTCGATGCCGGTCAAGAAAACCGCTTCGTATTCCAAACCCTTTGCGGTGTGCAGGGTCATCAGCGATACGGTTCCCGACTCGTCGTCGATCTCGTCGGCAGCAGCAACCAATGCGACCTCGTTCAAGAAGTCAGGCAGGCGACCTTCAGGGTTGTTGCGACCGAATTCCTTGGCCACCGAGATGAGTTCCTCGAGGTTTTCGACTCGCGCCTCATCCTGTGGGTCGCGGCTGTTGCGCAAAGCTTCGAGGTAGCCGGTGCGGTCGAGCACCTGACGCAGGATCGATTCGACGGTGTCGGTTGGCACGAGCGCTTCGAGCTCGTTTAGCAGGTCGCTGAGCTGCAGAATCGCGCCGTTGATCTTCGGCCCGAAGCCAATCGAGCTCACCTGACCGAGTGCCTGGCGAACCGACAAGCCGTTCTGCGCTGCAAAGTTGGCCAACTGGGTCTCGGTTGCGTCTCCGATTCCTCGCTTTGGCACGTTCAGGATGCGTCGGGTGGCCAGGTCGTCACGCGCGTTCGCGATGGCGACCAGGTATGCCATCGCATCCTTGATTTCCTGACGCTCATAGAACTTGGTGCCGCCAACAACGCGATAAGGCATGGCTGCGCGAATGAAGATTTCTTCAAGTGCACGGGTCTGTGAGTTGGTGCGATACATCACCGCGATGTCGCGGTAGCTGATGCCCTCGCGGTGCAGCTTGTTGATCTCGTCTGCGATGAACTGAGCCTCGTCGTGCGCCGAATAGCCGGTGAAACCAACGATCTTTTCGCCGTCGCCCGAGTCGGTCCAGAGGTTCTTGTTCGGGCGGTCGAAGTTGTTAGCGATCACCGCATTCGCAGCGCTCAAAATGTTCTGAGTCGAGCGATAGTTCTGCTCGAGCAGGATGGTCTTTGCGCCGGTGAAGTCCTTTTCGAATTCCGAAATATTGCGGATGTCGGCACCGCGGAACGCATAGATCGACTGGTCGGAGTCACCCACGACCGTGAGCGATGCTGGCTCTGGAAGTGCGCCGGTGCGCGAGTCGACGAGATCCGGGTAGTGCTCGGCGAGGCTCGGGTCAATCGGCATGGTCAATTCACGAATCAGCGCATACTGCGCGTGGTTGGTGTCTTGGTATTCGTCGACGAGGATGTGACGGAACTTGCGCTGGTATTGAGCCGCGATGTCTGGGTGATTGCGGAACAGGAATACGGTTTCGCCGATGAGGTCGTCGAAGTCGAAGGCGTTGTTGCGGCGAAGTTCGGCCTGGTAACGCGAGAAAATCTCGGCAATCATGCGCTGAACCGGGTCGCTCGCATCCATGTTGCGGGCAAAACCGTCAGCATCGTTGAGCTCGTTCTTGGCATTCGAGATAACAGCACCGACACCGGCCGGAGTCAGTTTGTGAATGTCGGCACCCATCTCTTTGATGAGGCGCTTAAAGATGGCTCGCGAGTCGCCCGAGTCATAGATGGTGAAGTTTGCGTCGTGACCAAGACGCTCGCTTTCGCGACGAAGAATCATCACGCAGGCCGAGTGGAAGGTCTTGATCCACATGCCATCGGCACCCTGACCGAGCAGATGACGCACGCGTTCGCGCATCTCGGCAGCGGCCTTATTGGTAAAGGTGATGGCGAGAATCTGCGATGGCCAGGCCTCGCGCTTAGCCAAGAAGTGAGCGATGCGGTGAGTCAGAACGCGTGTCTTGCCCGAACCTGCACCGGCAACAATCAAAAGCGCCGGGCCGCGGTATTCGACCGCCGCGCGCTGCTGCGGGTTGAGCCCCTCGACTAGATCGTCAGGGTTCGCGTTTGAGGTGAACCCGGCCCCGCCGAAGTTGCTCGCGTCAAACAAGCCCTCGCTGCGCGAAACAATCTTCGGTTCAATCGGAGTCGACGCCGAACCGGATGCGCCAGAGCCCTCCGGCTTGGGTTGGCCGAAGTCTGATGAGAAAAATTCCAGCTGGGTCATGACTGAGTAATCCTAGGTTGGAGTGCCGACATTGAAGTGGCACGAAACAGGGTTCGGCTTGCGGCCGAGCCCTACTCCCACTCGATGGTGCCAGGTGGCTTCGAGGTCACGTCGAGCACGACGCGGTTTACGCCAGCAACCTCGTTGGTGATGCGGTTCGAAATCTTGGCGAGAACGTCATACGGCAAGCGGGTCCAGTCGGCGGTCATCGCGTCTTCTGATGAAACCGGACGAAGCACGATTGGGTGGCCGTAGGTGCGACCATCGCCCTGAACGCCAACCGAACGAACGTCGGCGAGCAGCACGACCGGGCACTGCCAGATCTCGGCGTCGAGACCGGCCGCGGTCAGCTCGGCACGCACGATTGCGTCGGCCTTGCGAAGAAGGTCTAGGCGCTCCTTGGTGATTTCACCGACGATGCGGATTCCGAGGCCGGGGCCAGGGAACGGCTGACGCTGAACGATTTCGGCAGGTAGGCCGAGCTCGGCGCCGATGGCGCGAACCTCATCCTTGAATAGGGTGCGAAGCGGTTCGACCAGTTCGAATTCGATGTCGTCAGGCAAGCCACCAACGTTGTGGTGAGACTTGATGCCGGCAGTTGCGCCACCGCCAGATTCGACCACGTCTGGGTAAAGCGTGCCCTGAACCAGGAACTTGATTGGGCGGTTGTCGGCCTTCGACTCCTCATAGAGTGCGGCCTGGGCCTCTTCAAAGGTGCGAATGAATTCGCGGCCGATGATCTTTCGCTTGGTTTCAGGGTCGCTCACTCCGGCGAGCGCGCTGAGGAACTTGTCTTCGACATTGACAGTGACCAAACGGATGCCGGTGGCCGCGACATAGTCGCGCTCAACCTGCTCGGCTTCGCCCTCACGCAGCAAACCGTGGTTGACGAAAACGCATACCAACTGGTCGCCGACGGCCTTGTGCACGAGCGCAGCCGCGACAGCCGAGTCGACACCGCCCGAAAGACCACAGATCACGCGAGCGTCGCCGACCTGAGCGCGAATCTTTTCGACCTGCTCGGCGATGACGTTACCCGAGTTCCAGTCTGCCGGAATGCCGGCAGCCTTGTGCAAGAAGTTCTCGAGCACGTTCTGGCCGAACTGCGAGTGCTTGACCTCTGGGTGCCACTGCACGCCATAGATCTTCTTGTCGTGGTTTGCGAAGGCCGCGACCGGGGTGATCTCGGTGGTGGCAAGAACCTGAAAACCGGCTGGCGCTTTGGTGACCTGGTCACCGTGGCTCATCCAGCAAATCTGCGCCTCTGGCTGGCCGTCGAGAATCTCGCCGCCCGCCTTGACGCTCAACGCGGTTGCGCCGTACTCGCGAATGCCGGTCGGTTCGACGGTGCCGCCAAGCGCGTTGGCGAGGGTCTGGAAGCCGTAGCAGATGCCGAGCATCGGCACACCAAGGTCGAGGATCGCGCGGTCGAGCTGTGGCGAACCGGCTTCATAAACCGACGAAGGGCCACCCGAAAGGATGATCGCGAGTGGGTTCTTTGCCTGCACCTCGGCAGCGGTCACGTTGTGGTGGACGATCTCGCTATAAACACCGGCTTCGCGCACACGGCGAGCGATGAGCTGGGCGTACTGCGCACCAAAGTCGATGACGAGAACAGGGCGATTAGACATTGGCAGCCTTTTCTTGGGTTGCGTTCAACTGAGCGAGAGCCACCTTGTGAAAGTGACGCTCGGTAAAGAATGAGAGGAATGGCACGATGCCGCCGAGGGCGATGATCACGAAGCGCGTGAATGACCAGCGGTAAAGAGTCCACATACGGAAATCAGCGAACAGGTATGCGACATACAGCCAACCGTGAACGATCAAAACCGCGGTTGAGATGTTGAGTCCGGTGCCTGAGAGGCCACTGCCGTCGACACCACGTGACTCGAGAACTAGGAACCCGTTGCTGCCGCCCAAGATGAGATCGAAACCGAGGCCATAGCGCACCAGCATTTCGAGGCAGAGCAGCAGGAGGAATGTTCCGGTTACGTATGAAGTGACGCGATAGAACTTGAGGGCCGATTTCATTGGTCTAGTTTACCTTTTGGCCGCTCTGCTTCAGGGCGTCAGGGTCGCGCAGACCTAGGCGTTCGTCCTGCACGAGACGCCACCACATGAAGATTGCGAAGCCAGAGAAAACGACCCACTCGATGGCATAAAAGATGTTCAAGAAATTGAGCTCGACGGTCTCTTGCTGGCTGCCGATGTGGATCTGCTCGCCGGTCGCGAGTTGAGAGCCTGCGGCAGGCTTCTCGCGCAGCGCTAGCGCGCCAGGATAAACCGACTTCGGCTCACCCGACCACCACAGGTTGATGATCTGAGCCGGCGAAAGCGATTCGAGCACATCAGGGGTGACCTGCTTCGAAGTCTCTGGGCCCTCAGGGGCGAGCATCCAACCCGAGTATTTGCCGACGACCTGAGCGGTCATGGTCTGCTGCAACTCGGCCTGCGCCGCAAGCGCATCCGTCTGCTTTTCAAACCAAGCCTTGGCCACGATCAGAGCACTGCCGTTCGCGAGGTCATACTCAGTGACCACCCAGTAGCCGGTCTTACCGTTCTGGATGCGATTGGCCACCACCGCGCTGTTGGCATAGTTCGGAGTCGCTTCGAATTCGACCAGACGACCGTCGGCGGCTTCTGTGAAGTCCTTGCCCGGAGTGGCGAGAGAATCGATTGGCACGGCCTTCTCGATTTCGGTCGCGGTATGCCCAACCGTTCTAAAAGAACGCTCGAGTTGCCACTGTCCGAGAGCCGCGAAGACGGCCGCCATGGCTAGCGCCAGGGCCAACGCACCAATCCACTTTGGCCGGCGTGCTACCTGCCAAAAGGATTGGGTTGCCATGTCGGTATGCGCCCGCGACTAGTGCTGGTAAGGAGCCGCGACGACCTCGACGCGCTGGAACTCTTTGAGGTCGCTGTAGCCGGTGGTTGCCATCGCGCGACGCAAAGCGCCCATGAGGTTAGTGGTGCCATCGGCGTTTAGCGATGGGCCAAGCAGGATCTGCTCGAGGCTGCCCGAAGTGCCCACCTCAACGCGGTGACCGCGAGGCAGTTCGCTGTGGAATGCCTCCTGACCCCAGTGCATTCCGCGACCAGGGGCCTCGGTGGCACGAGCAAGAACCGAACCAAGCATCACAGCGTCAGCGCCACAGGCAATCGCCTTGACGATGTCACCCGAGGTGCCCAAACCGCCGTCGGCGATGACGTGAACGTAGCGGCCGCCCGACTCATCCATGTAATCGCGGCGAGCGCCAGCAACATCGGCAACCGCGGTCGCCATCGGAGCGTGAATACCGAGCACCTTGCGAGTGGTAGAAGCAGCACCGCCGCCGAAACCGACAAGCACACCGGCAGCACCAGTACGCATCAGGTGCAAAGCCGCGGTGTATGTGGCTGCGCCACCAACGATCACGGGAACATCGAGCTTGTAGATGAATTCCTTGAGGTTCAGCGGTTCGGCGTTCTTCGAAACGTGTTCAGCCGAAACGGTGGTGCCGCGAATCACGAACAGGTCGACGCCTGCCTTGACCACAACATCGCTGAACTCGGCAGCGCGCTGAGGCGAAAGTGCACCGGCAACGGTGACGCCGGCAGCGCGAATCTGAGCGATGCGGTCGCGAATCAGCTCTGGCTTGATCGGCTCTGCATAGATCTCTTGCATGCGACGAGTCGCAGCCTCAGGTGACAGCTTGGCAATCTCGGCTAGCTGCTGAGTCGGGTCGTCATAACGAGTCCACAGACCTTCGAGGTCGAGCACACCGAGACCACCGAGCTGACCGATCGCAACCGCGGTCTCGGGCGAAACGACCGAGTCCATCGGGGCGCCGATTACAGGGAGCTCAAAGTTGTATGCGTCGATCTTCCAAGCAGTCGAGACGTCCTTTGGGTCGCGGGTGCGACGCGAAGGAACGATTGCGATGTCATCGAATGCCCAGGCACGTGAACCGCGCTTGCCGCGTCCAATTTCGATTTCACTCATGGTGCCACCTCTCTATAAGCGGGCTGATGCCGACGCTTAGCGGGTTCCGTAGTTTGGGGCCTCAGCGATCATCTGGATGTCGTGTGGGTGCGACTCCTTTAGACCTGCAGCGGTAATGCGAACAAACTTGCCGCGCTCCTGGAGCTCGGCGATGGTCTCGGCACCGACATAACCCATCGAGGCACGAAGACCGCCGATGAGCTGGTGGGTGACCGATGCGACTGAGCCACGGTAAGGCACGCGGCCTTCGATGCCCTCTGGCACGAGCTTGTCTTCACGCAGGACGTCATCCTGGAAGTAGCGGTCCTTCGAGTACGACTGCGCCTGACCGCGTGACTGCATCGCGCCAAGCGATCCCATGCCACGGTAGGTCTTGAACTGCTTGCCGCCAACGAAGGTGACATCGCCAGGAGCCTCGTCGGTGCCCGCGAGGAGCGAACCGAGCATGACAGCACTTGCGCCGGCAACCAGAGCCTTAGGGATGTCACCTGAGTACTGAAGTCCACCGTCTGCGATGACTGGCACACCGGCAGGCTTGCAGGCGAGCGATGCTTCGTAGACCGCGGTGACCTGTGGAACACCGACACCTGCGACAACGCGGGTGGTGCAGATCGAGCCCGGACCGACACCGACCTTGACGCCGTCCGCGCCGGCTGCAACCAGAGCGGCAGCGCCTTCGCGGGTTGCGATGTTTCCGCCGATGACGTCAACGTTCTTGGCGAACGGCTCGGCCTTGAGCTTCGAAACCATCTCGAGCACGGCACGGTTGTGGCCGTGCGCGGTGTCGACAATGAGGAGGTCAACGCCGGCTTCGATGAGGGCCATCGAACGCTCCCAGGCGTCCTGACCGACACCAACGGCAGCTGCAACAAGCAGTCGGCCGGCGGCATCCTTCGATGCCATCGGGTACTTCTCGCTCTTGTCGAAGTCCTTCACGGTGATCAGACCGCGGAGCTTGCCGTTCTCGTCAACCAGCGGAAGCTTCTCGATGCGGTGCTGAGCAAAGATTGCGATGGCCGCCTCAGGCTTGACGCCAACCGGTGCGGTGACCAGTGGCATCGGAGTCATGACGTCCTTGACCAGGGTGGTGGTGCGCTGGACGTTTTCGACAAAGCGCATGTCGCGGTTGGTGACGATGCCGAGCAGCAGGTCGTTCTCGTCGACTACCGGCAGGCCCGAGACGCGGTAGTGCGCGCAGAGCGCATCCACTTCGGCGATTGTGGCGAGGGGATGAGTCGTGACCGGGTTGGTGATCATGCCGGCTTCGCTGCGCTTGACGGTGTCGACCTCGGCGGCCTGGCGCTCTAGCGAAAGATTGCGGTGCAAAACTCCAATGCCGCCCTGACGTGCCATGGCGATTGCCATGCGTGCCTCGGTGACGGTGTCCATCGCGCTCGATAGCAGCGGGATGTTGATCTCGATGCGCTTCGACAGGCGAGTGCGCGTGTTGACCGCGCTCGGCACTAGGTCTGATTCGCCTGGCAGGAGCAGGACGTCATCGTAGGTTAGGCCGACAAAGCCAAATGGGTCGTTTTGCGTCATTGGGAATGTCCTAAAGAAAAGGAGAAACGGTGCCTCAAGTCTACCGAACCGCAGGACCCCGCCCAGCCCAGATTTCCGCCATAAATAAGGTCTCTTCGTGACATCGCCGAAACAATTTGCCGCTACGCTTTTTCTTTGGCAAGCGATGATGCATCGAGTCATCGCGCCTGAACAAATCCGGAGGTTGGCTTGAACCAGCTCACATTACGCAAGAGCGGCGTCTTTATCGCACTAGTCGCAATGCTCTTTGCTCTATTCACCGCTGCGGCTCCAGCAAAGGCGGCGGATGACCCGTCGACCTACGCTTACACAATTGGTGGCACTCTTCTCAACAATGACGAGGGCGTCGCTGATGTGAGCATCACCGCAACGCTCGACTCGTTCAAGAGCACCACCAAGACTCTGGAAGACGGCTCGTGGGAGATCAAGGTTCCAGACCCTGGTGTCTACACCGTGACCCTCGACGAGAGCACGCTGCCTAAGGGCGCATCGATGACCGAAAAGGGCGGAAACGTCCTGCAGGCCGACCTGACTCAGACCGACTTCGCGGCCGTTCTGTTCTCGCTCGGTGCCGCACAGGTTGACACGGTCAACTGGGGCGACCAGTTCTTGATCGCACTCTTCGCGGGTCTCGACTGGGGTCTGATGCTTGCTCTCGCGGCAATCGGTATCTCGCTAATCTTTGGCACCACCGGCCTCAGCAACTTCGCACACGGCGAAATGGTTTCGCTCGGTGCGCTGGTCATGTGGGTCTGCTACCCGATCCTCGGCCTCAACATTTTCGTCTCGGCAATCATCGCCGTTCTCGCTGCGACCGCCTTCGGTTACACCCAGGATGCGGCTCTCTGGAAGCCACTGCGCAAGCGCCGCATGGGCACCAACCAGATGATGATCGTTTCGATCGGTTTCTCGATCGTTGCTCGCTACGTGCTTCTGCTGATCTTCGGCGGTGACACCAAGGACATCGGCGGTGTTGGCTCACCAGTGAACCTAGGTCCAGTAATGACCAACGACATCACCCTGTTGTCGATGCTGATCGCAGCTGTTGCACTCGTCGGTGTCGCACTGTTCTTGACCAAGACTCGCGTCGGCAAGGCAACTCGCGCCGTTAGCGACAACGCAGCTCTTGCAGCTTCGACCGGTATCGACGTCGAGCGCATCATTCGCATCGTCTGGGTCGTTGCGTCGGCACTCACCGGTCTCGCCGGTGTTCTATACGGTCTTCAATTCCAGGCCAACTGGCTAACCGGTTTCGACCTGCTGCTGCTCTTGTTCGCAGCTGTGACCCTCGGTGGTCTCGGAACCGCTCTCGGCGCAACCGTCGGTGCAATCATCATCGGTCTGGTCGTACAGCTTTCAGTGCTGTTCATCCCGACCGAAATGATGTACGCCGCCGCGCTGGTGATCCTGATTGTCATCTTGATCGTTCGCCCACAAGGCGTTCTCGGCAAGAAACAGCGAATCGGTTAAGGAGTAACGATGGACTGGCTAAATGCTCTAAACCTCACTGCGGGTGAGTTGATCGGCGTCTACACCGCCGCATACGTTCTAGCAGCCCTCGGTCTTGCCGTTCACTTCGGCTTCACCGGTCTGCTCAACTTCGGTCAGGCTGCGTTTGCGGCTCTGGGCGCATACGGTTATTCGATCGCGACTCTGACCCTGCACTGGCCTTGGTGGGCCGCCGTGCTGACTGGTCTAGCCGCGTCGGGCGTCTTCGCGCTGCTTCTCGGTATTCCGACCCTGCGCTTGCGTGCTGACTACCTGGCTATTGTGACGATTGCTGCGGCACAGGCTCTGCGCTATGCATTCTCGGCTTCCGACTACGCAGACGTCACCGGTGCATCGAACGGTCTGAGCGAGTTCGGTGAAGGCTTCTACGCTCTCAACCCGATTCCTGAAGGCCGCTACGACCTCGGCTTCACCTCGATGAGCGAGAACGAGATCTTCATCCGCATCGTCGGTTGGAGCCTCGTTATCGTTGCGGCGCTGTTCCTGTTCTTCCTGACTCGCAGCCCATGGGGTCGCGTGCTCAAGGGCATCCGTGAAGACGAGGATGCGGTACGCGCCCTCGGCAAGAACGTCTTTGCCTACAAGATTCAGGCCCTCGTTATCGGTGGAACCATCGCTAGCCTCGGCGGCATGGTCTTCGTAATGTCATCGCAGACCAACCAGCCTTCAACTTGGGGAACCAACTTCACCTTCATGATCTGGACCATCCTGCTCCTTGGTGGCGCAGCAACCATCCTTGGTCCAATCGTCGGTGGCATGGTGTTCTTCGCCCTCCTGATGTTCACCCAGAGCGTCATGGAAGGCCTAGTCAAGATGGGCTGGTTGCCATTCCTCGACATCGCACAGGTCGGCCAGATTCGATTCCTATTGGTCGGTCTGATTCTGATGCTGCTCGTCATCTTCCGCCCACAGGGCATCTTCGGTAACAAGAAGGAGCTGCAGTTCAATGGCTAACCAGATTGCAATTGGAGCAGCCGAGCCTGGCTGCAAGAAGGTCGATCCCATCCTCGTTGCCGACAACGTGACCCGTCAGTTCGGTGGTCTCACCGCCGTCAACGTCGAGCACGTCGAGATTCCTCGCGGACAGATCACAGCTCTTATCGGCCCTAACGGCGCCGGCAAGACCACCTTCTTCAACCTGCTGACCGGCTTCGACAAGCCAAACACCGGCACCTGGACCTTCGAGGGCAAAGACCTCGCTGGCGTCTCGTCATACAAGGTGGCTCGTCGCGGCATGATTCGCACGTTCCAGCTGACCAAGGCGCTGAGCCTGTTGACCGTCATCGACAACATGCGCCTCGGTTCACAGGACCAGCCTGGTGAAGGCTTCTTCGGTTCATG
>JACCDQ012141453.1_pt1 | contig 63348 bp, 49 predicted proteins | sample 7446031 | NCBI WGS metagenome assembly JACCDQ01 (sample SAMN15323442, study PRJNA562643) | freshwater metagenome | isolation source: river surface water | place: USA:Blue River Watershed | collected 2017-08-17
CCCGGCGACTACGCGGTCGAACTGCGGTTCGTGCGGCGCGACGGCAGCGTGCGCTGGGGGTTGGTGCGCGGCCGCGTGGAGCGGGACAAGGCGGGCGAGCCGGTGCGCTTTGTCGGCGTCGAGATCGACATCACGGCGCAGAAGCTGAGCGAACTCGAAGTCCGGGCGGAACGGCACAAGCTCGCGTTGTTTGTCGAGCACGCCCCGGCCGCGATCGCGATGTTGGATCGGGATCTGGGCTATTTGAGTGTGAGTCGGCGTTGGGCGGCGGAGTTTGCCCCCGGTATCCCGGACCTCGTGGGACGCCGGCCCCTCGACCACCTGCCCGACAGCTACGGTCTCTGGCATGCGAGATACGAGCGGGCCTTGGCCGGCGAAACGGTGCGCGTCGACGCCGAGCGGATGGTGCGTCCCGACGGCACGGCCCGGTGGCTGCACTGGGAAATCCATCCCTGGACCAACGAAAGCGGCGGTATCGGCGGCATCGTCGTGCTGGGCGAAGACATCACGTCGCGCCGGACGGCGGAGCAGGCCCTCGAGACGGAACGGACGCTGTTGCGCACGATTTTCGACGTGTTGCCGGAATCGATCTACGTGAAGGACGGGGAGAGCCGTTTCCTCATGGCCAACGCGGCCTGCGCGGCGGACATGCGGGTCCCGAGTTCCGCGGATCTGCTGGGCCGGACGGACGCGGATTTCTTCGATGCGGAACTGGCCCGGCGGTTCCGGGAGAAGGAGTTGACCGTGTTGGCCGGCGAGGAGCTGCGCGACCAGGCGGATGTTTTTCCCGGCGACGATTCCGACCTGCGGCACCGGATCAACAACGTGGTGCCCCTCCGCACGCGCGAGGGTGCGATCTACGGCCTCGTGGGGACGAGCCGGGATGTGACGGCGGCGAAGCGCGCGGAGCAGGAGATCCGGGACCTGAATGCGCGGTTGGAGCAGCGGGTGTTGGAACGCACCGCCGAGCTGGAGGCCGCCAATCAGGAACTGGAGGCCTTCTCCTATTCGGTCTCCCACGATCTCCGCGCCCCGCTGCGGGCGATCGACGGGTTTTCGCAGATCGTCGAGGAGGATTACGCCGAACTGCTGCCGGCCGAGGGGCGGCGGCGGTTGGGAACGATCCGTGGGGAGGCGCAGCGCATGGGCCGATTGATCGACGATCTGCTCGCGTTCTCGCGGCTGGGCCGCGGCCCGGTGGAAGTCGCGCCCGTCGACATGGACGCGCTGGTGCGCGAATGCACGGTGTCGCTCGCGCAGGAGAGCGCCGGGCGGGAACTGACCTGGCAGATCGACCCCCTGCCGCCGGCACGGGGCAATGCGCGGCTGCTGCGGCAGGTGTGGTTCAACCTGATCGCCAACGCGCTCAAATACACCCGCAAGCGTTCGCAGGCCACGATCCGGATCTCGAGCCGGACCGACGCTGCCGGAGCGCCGGTATATTTTGTGCAGGACGACGGCGTGGGCTTCGATATGCGCTACGCCGGAAAGCTGTTCGGGGTGTTCCAGCGCCTGCATCGGGCCGATGAATTCGAGGGCACCGGCGCCGGGTTGGCGATTGCCCGCCGCATCGTGCAGCGTCATTTCGGGCGCATCTGGGCGGAGTCGTCTCCGGGCCTGGGCGCAACGTTCCATTTCACCCTCTTCGAGCCCGACTACCATGAACGAAATGCCGCCTCCTGAAATCCTGTTGGTGGAGGACGATCCCAACGATCTTGAACTCGCGTTGCGCGCCCTGCGGCGCGTATCCGGCCGGCTCAACGTCGAGGTGGCCCGCGACGGCGCCGCCGCATTGGCGTTGCTCCTCGGCGAGCCCGATCGCGCGCCCGCGGCGGTCCGCCGGAATCCCGCGGCGATTTTGCTCGATATCAAACTGCCGGCGGTCGACGGCATCGACGTGCTGCGCCGGCTGAAATCCGCCGAGGCCACCCGCACGCTGCCCGTGGTCATGCTCTCTTCGTCGCGCGAGGCGCGCGATGTCGCGACCTGCTACGAACTCGGGGCCAACAGTTTCGTCGTCAAGCCAGGCAATGCGCAGGCCTACGAGCAGGTCGTGCTCGAACTCTGCGCGTATTGGGTCAATCGCAACCATCCGCCCGTCCGCCGCACCCCATGACGCAAGAATCACTCCGAATCGTTCTGGTCGAGGACAGCGAGATCGACGCCGACCTCATCCGGCTCGCGGTCGAGCGCGGCGGCCTTGCGGCGGAGATTCGCCGGGTCGACTCCGAGGCGGCGTTGCTGGAAAGCCTCGGCTGGCCGCCGAACCTGGTGATCGCCGACTTCAATCTGCCCCAGTTCGACGGGCTGCGGGTCGTGGAGTTGGTCAAAGCTTCGGGCCGGAAAATTCCGGTGATCGTCGTCTCCGGGGCTCTCGGCGAGGAGGCGGCGGTGGAAGTCGTGCGCAGCGGTGCGCTCGATTTTCTCCTCAAGGATCGTCTGACGCGCCTGCCCGCCGCGATCCGCCAGGCGCTGGAGCACGCCCGGCTGGAACTGGAAGCCGAGGCGTCCCGTCAAGCGCTCGCCGAGAGCCAGCGTGTGCTCGCCACTTTGGCCAGCAATCTCCCGGGCATGGCCTACCGGTGTGCCAACGATGCGGCGTGGACGATGCTTTACGTCAGCGACGGTTGCTTCCTTGTGACCGGCTACGACCGCGCGGAGCTCGAGGCGAACCGGGTCGTCAGCTACGGCGACTTGGTCCATCCGGACGACCGCGATCAGCTCTGGGCCAAGTGCCAGGCGTCGCTGGCAGCACGGAAACCCTGCGCCAACGAATACCGCATTATCCATCGCTCCGGCGCGATCCGTTGGGTCTCGGAGAACGCGCGCGGTGTCTACGACGAGGCCGGGCGGTTGACGCACATCGAAGGCTTCGTGCAGGACGTAACCGAGCGCAAATCCGCGGTGGAAGCGCTGCGCCGCAGCGAGGACATGTATCGCACGCTCGTCACGACGTCGCCCGACGCGATTGTCGTGGCGGGGCTGGACGGGCGCGTGCGTTTCGCGTCGATGCAGGCGCGGCGCCTGTTTGATTTCGGCCTGGATTCGGATCCGGCGAACATCGTGATTTTCGACCACGTCGCACCGGTGGATCGCGCCCGTGCGAGCTCGAATTTCCGCCGGATCCTCAGCGACGGCGTCATCACCTCCAATGTCTACCGGATGCGGCGCGCGTCGGGCACCGAGTTCGACGGCGAGGTGAATTCATCCATGATTCTGGGCAGCAACGGCGCCGCGGACGGGTTGATGGTCATCACGCGGGATGTGACCGCGCGGCGGGAGGCGGAGGAAGCGCTGCGGGAAAGCGAGGCGAGGTTTTCCACGGTGTTTCACGAGAATCCCGTCGGCACCGCGCTGTCGCGCCTCAGCGACGGCGTATTCGTGGACGCCAACAACACGTTTCTGGAGATCTTCGGTTTCGAGCGCGACGAGATCATCGGCCGGACCTCCGAACAGACGCAGACGTGGATCGACCGGCAGCAGCGGGAGGAAATTCTGGCGCGACTCACCGAGCACCACGTGGTGCGAAACGTGGAGGTGCGGCACCGGCGCAAGGACGGACGCGAGATCGACCTGCTCACGTCGCTCGCGCTGATCGAGGTCGGAAGCGAGCGCTACGTGCTCGGCATGCTGATCGACAACAGCCAGGCGAAAAAGGCGGTCGAAACCCTGAGGGAGAGCGAGGAGCGCTTCCGTCAGGTGGTGGAGTCGATCCACGAAGTCTTCTGGATGGTCGATGTGGCCACCGACCGGGTGATCTATGTCAGCCCGGGTTTCGAAAAGATATGGGCCCGCAGCTGCGCCGCCGTGCTCTCCGAACGCGGGGTATGGGTGGAGTCGATTCACCCGGAGGATCGGGCCCGGGTGATGGCGGCGGCCCGCGAAAAGCAGACGGCCGGCCGGTATGACGAACAGTATCGGATCAACCGTCCCGACGGCGCGGTCCGCTGGATCCACGACAAAGCGTTTCCCGTCCGGGATGCGGCCGGCGCGGTGGTGCGCCTCGTCGGCATCGCGGAGGACATTACCGAACGCAAGAGTCTGGAGCAGCAGTTCCTGCGGGTGCAGCGGCTCGAGTCGATCGGGACGCTCGCCAGCGGCATCGCCCACGACCTGAACAATATCCTGGCCCCGATCATGATGTCGGCGCCGCTCCTGCGGTGGAATCTGCCTCCCGCCGAAGAGGAGAAACTCCTGGGCACGATCGAGACCAGTGCCCGGCGCGGATCGGACCTCGTGCGCCAGCTGCTTACGTTCGGCAAGGGCGCGGAGGGCAATCGGGCCGTGATTGAACCCGACCGGCTGGTCCGCGACATCGTCAAAGTGGCGCAGCAGACGTTTGCCAAAAACATCCGGGTGGTCACGCAGGCCAAGAGTCCGGTCTGGAACGTCCGGGGCGATCCGACCCAGCTGAACCAGGTGCTGCTCAACCTCTGCGTGAATTCACGCGACGCGATGCCCGACGGGGGCGTGCTGACGGTGGAGGTGGAGAATGCGGCGCTGGATGACAACCAGGTCGCGATGATGCCCGGCGCCCGCGCCGGCGACTACGTTCTGTTCCGGGTGACCGACACCGGGTTCGGCATCCCGGCGGACGTGATCGACAAGATCTTCGACCCGTTCTTCACCACGAAGGAGGCGGGCAAGGGCACCGGGCTCGGCTTGGCCACCGTCGCCGGCATCGTGAAAGGACATGCCGGCTTCGTGACCGTGCGGAGCGAGCCGAACCGCGGCACATCCTTCGGAATCTACGTGCCGGCGGAGCGGGATGAAAATGCGCGGGCAGACTCGGAGGTATCGGTCCAACCGGCGGCGCGGGGCAGCGGCGAGCTGGTCCTGGTGGTCGAGGACGAAGAGAATATCCGCGAGGTCCTGCGCGAAACGCTCGCGCGGCACGGCTATCAGGTGCTGTTGGCCAACGACGGCGCGGATGCGACGGCGCGCTATGCACAGTCCGGGCGGCAGATCCGGCTCGTCATCACGGACCTCGACATGCCGATCATGGACGGCGTGGCCATGATCCGGGTGTTGAAGCGGATGAATCCGGCGGTCCGGATCATGGTGTCGTCCGGGGTCGCCTCCGCGGCAAGCCGGGCGGATGCCCGCCGGGCGGAACTGCGCGATCTGGGCGTCGAAACGATTCTGGTGAAACCCTACACCAGCGATGATTTGCTCCGGGCCGTCGCCACGCTGCTCAAATCTTGACGGCGTCGGTCCGGAGGGCGGCGGGCACCCGGCTCAGAGCCGGGCGATCACCGCATCCGCCATCGCGCGGGTGCCCACGGCGGCGCCGCCGAAGGCAATGTCGCCGGTGCGGGTGCCGCCCGTCACGGCGGCTTTGACGGCCCGTTCGATCCGGGCAGCCGGACCTTCGAGGCCGAAGCTGAAGCGGAGCATCAGCGCCACCGACAGGATCTGGGCGCAAGGATTGGCGATACCCCGTCCCGCAATGTCGGGGGCGGTCCCGCCCGCCGGTTCGTAGAGCCCGAAGGGCAGACCGAGCGAATTCTTGCCGGCGCCGAGGGACGCGGAGGAGAGCATGCCGAGGGATCCGCAGATCACGGCCATCTCGTCCGAGAGGATGTCGCCGAACATGTTCTCGGTCACAAACACGTCGAACTGGTTCGGATTGCGCGCGAGCTGCATCGCCGCGTTGTCGACATACATGTGGCTGAGCTCGAGGTCGGGGGCGTGTTTGGCGACGTAGTCGCTCACGGTGCGGCGCCACAGGACGGAGGTTTCGAGCACATTGGCCTTGTCGATCGAGCAAAGCTTCTTCTTGCGGGCCCGCGCGGCCGCGATCGCGGTCTCGGTGATCCGTTCGATCTCGCTGCGGCGGTAGACCATCGTGTCGATCGCCTGCACGTCGCCGTCCGGCAGCGTGGTCGTCGCCTTGGGTTGGCCGAAGTAAACTCCGCCGGTCAGTTCGCGGATGCAGACGATGTCGATGCCGTCGGGAATGCGGTCGGTCTTGAGGGGCGAGGCGTCGGTGAGTTCGCGATACAGCAAGCCGGGCCGGATATTGGCGAAGAGGGTGAAGTGCTTGCGGAGCGGGAGCAGGGCGGCGCGCTCCGGCTGCTCCTTGGGCGGAAGCTTCTCCCACTTGGGTCCGCCCACCGATCCGAACAGAATGGCGTCGCTCTCTTCGCACAGGCGGAGAGTCGAGTCGGGCAGCGCCTTCCCGTGGTTGTCGATGCCGGCACCGCCGACGTCGGCGTGCCGATAGGAGAGCGTCAGCCCGTCGGTCTTGGCGACGTGCTCGAGCACGCGCAGCGCTTCCGTCATGACTTCGGGACCGATGTAATCGCCCGCGAGAACCGCAAACTTGAGAGTCGGCATGGGAAATCGCGGAGAGTGGCGAGGGCGTTGCGGCGCTGGCAAGGGAGGATTTATCCGTTGCACCGGCCGCGGCCGGGCGTGCAGTGAGGCGCGTGCAGCTCCATATTCTTCCGTCCGGGCCCATCGAAACGAACGCCTACCTGATCCTTGCTCCCGCGCGCGGTGAGGCCCTGCTGATCGACGCACCCGGCGGCGTCTGGGACCTCGTGGTGCCGTTGCTGGACGGGGCGGGATGCCGTTTGCGCGAGCTCTGGCTCACGCACGGGCACTGGGACCACATGCAGGGGGCGGCGGAGGTGGTGCGCCACAGCGGAGCCGCGGTGCGTGCGCATGCGGCGGATCGCGAGCTGATCGGCAATCCCGCCCAGATGAGCCGTTTCATGCGGTTGCAACTGGCCCTGGAGCCGGTCGCGGTGGACGGTTGGCTCACTGCACCGTTCGCGCCGCTGACGGCCTTGGGGGACGCCTTCGAAGTGCGGCATGTGCCGGGACACTGCCCGGGGAACGTTTTGTTCTACAGCGCCGCGCTGCGGGCCGCGTTTGTGGGGGACGCGCTGTTTCGGGACGGAGTGGGGCGCTGGGACCTTCCGGGCGGAAACTTCGAGGCGTTGGCACACTCGATCCGCACCGAAATCTATTCGTTGCCGCCCGAAACCACAGTGTTTCCGGGGCACGGGGAGCCTACTACAGTCGAGCGCGAGGCGAACGGAAACCCTTACGTCAAAAAGCGTTGAGGGAGGGGTGCCGCTGCGGACACCGGTGATAAGAATGGTCGGGGCGGTGAGATTCGAACTCACGACCTCTACGTCCCGAACGTAGCGCTCTACCAGGCTAAGCTACGCCCCGACTGATTCTTTTGGCGACCTGCAAGTCGCGCGAGGTGGGGAAGGAGCCGCACTGCGATTGGTGGTGCAAGCAGAAAAAAGATAATTCTCTGCCAGTGAGGATCGGCGGGACGGCGCGCTTGTCGCGGGAGACAGGAAAGCAAAAACCCCGGCGAATAGGCCGGGGTTTTGTGGTTCGAAGGCGCCCGATGACCGGCGCGCTTACTTCTTCATCACCGGAGGCGGCGGGGGCAGCACCGGCGGTTTGACCATGGAGCTCTCGTGCGCGCGCTTGGAAACCATTTCGGTCATGCGCTGGATCTCGAGCTCGGCATTGCGCCGCGCAATGCGGGAGAGCTCGACCTGCTTGGCGAGATCAAACGCTTCGCGCTGCGTCTTGTCCTTTTCTTTGCGGACACGGTCGAGTTCCTGCTCGAGATTCGCGACCAGCTTGGCGGCAGCGGCACCCTTGGCGACATACTCGGCGGTGGCATCGCGGACCTTCTTGTCGTCGGCAGCCTGTTTGGCCTCCTTCTCGTCGGCCTTTTTCTTTTCCTCGGCGTCGCGCTCTTCCTGACGCTTCTTGGCGTCTTCGCGGGCCTTGGTTTCCGCCGCCTTTTTCTTGGCTTCAAGGTCGGCTTTTTCCTGGGCGATCTTCGCCGCGGCAACGCGTTCTTTTTCGTGCGTTTTCTCCACGTGGGAGAAGTAAATCACGAGGAAGCCCGCCATCATGACGCCGGGGAAGATAAGATACATCCACTTTTTCATCGGAGAGTAGTTGGAAAGATAGGTTCGGGTTACTTCTTGGCGGCGGCGGCGGCGGCAGCAGCGGCGGCGCGGGCGGCATCTTCCGCGGCCTTGTCGGCCGCCTGGATGCGCTCGAGCACAGCGTTGAGGCTCTTGGCATTGGCCTCCGCTTTTTTCACGTATTCGCGCAGGAAAGTCTGCTCGTCGGACTGCCGCTTGCGTTCGGCCTGGGCCTCGGTGAGGTCGCGCTTTTCGGCGTCGATTTCCTTCTGCAGGCGCTTGGCCTGGGCCTCGAGTTTCTCGGCGTCGCGGCCGGCCTTGTCACGGGCTTGGCGGGCGTTTTCGCGATCTTCCTTGTCCTTGGCGTCCTTCGCGTCGCGGGCTTTCTTCTCGATCTTGCGCTTTTCCTGAAGCTCCAACGCGGCCTGCACGGCCTTCTCGCGGTCTTTTGCTTCCTTTTCGAGTTTGGCCTGCTTGGCGTCGCGCACGTCCTGAACCTTCTTCTGCTCGCGGGCCTCGAAGTCTTTGTGGGCACTCCAATAGAAGCCGAAAAAGAACACGGCGAGGAGTGCGAGAGGGATAACGAAGTAAACGTAACTTTTCTTCATGGGAAAGGTGCTGGAATTCTTCAGCTCTTCTTCTTGGGGGTTGCCGTGGATTTGGCGGGTTCGGATTTTTCGGGCTTCTTCTGGTTGCGGCTCTCGCGCTCGGTCAGTGCGTCCGCGATCACGCCCTTGAGTTTGGGGAACTGCGGATCCTTCTTGGCCTCTTCGAACTTCTCCGCGGCCGCGATGGCGGCGTTGGCCTCGTCGATTTCACCCAGATCATAGGCGGTGTAGGCGACGAGATAGTGGACGGTGTAAGGCTTGGTGGTTTCGAAGTTGCCCTTGGCGATCGCGAGTTTCGCGTGTTTCAATGCCTCGCGGTTGTTCTCGAGCTGAATGTGCAGCTGGGTAATCTGGACCTCGATTTCACCGTTCTTCGGGAAGAGCCCGGCAGCTTCCTTGAGCACCTCGATCGCCTTGGGGCTCATGCTGGCTTCCATGTAGTAACGGCCAAGCACGCGCCAATTGTTGGGCTCCGAATCGATGGCGCCGGACTTCATGCCGTTGTAGAGCAGCTCGGTGCCCTTCGAAAACTGGTTCGCCATCAGGTAGAGGGAGACCAGATTCATATTGTCCTTCGGCGTTTTCATGTGGCCGAGGGCCTGGGCCCGCTCGCAGCTGACGATTGCGCGCACGAGATACTCGCGGGCGGCGGTGGCATTCTTCTGCTGCGAGGCCTTGTCCGAAAGCTGGAGGTAGGTCGCCATCAGCAGCTGCCAGAAATCCTTCTTGGCCGGAGACTGTTTGAGCAGAAGCTCCAGGATCTCGGCTGAACCGGCGAGATCGTTTTGCTGCTGCTGCAGCGTGAGGAGCAGTTGGTAGAAGCCCTCCTTCGGTTTGATGGCGCTGCTGAGGCCCTTTTCGACGATGGCGCGAGCTTCGCCGAGCACGGCGAGGTCGGGCTTGTTGGGGTCGGCGATGCCCTTGTAATAGAGGATCGACGCATACGCCATCATCGTTTCGGGCGTGGGCTTGGGCGTCTTGTCGAGGAAGCGCTTGAAGTAGGTGATCGCCTTGCCGAAGGCGGCTTGCTGGACCTTCGGATCCTTGCTCGTGGAACCTTCCTGGCCGTAGAGCTGAGCGAGGAGCGAAACGGTTTCCAGGGTCTGCTTTTCCGGGAAGTAGCCGAACTGGTCCGACAGCTGGACGGCGCGCTCCCACGGCTCGATGGCCTTGGAGAGCTGGTTCGTCATCGCGTAAATCTTGGCCTTCATGTCCAAGACCAACGCTTGGTCGTAGCTATTCGGTGTGATCGGAATGCTCTCCAGCAGCGCGAGCATGCCGGTGTAATTCTGGGCTTCCTGCAGCGGCTTCAGCTTCTGGAAGGCTTCGCTGGTCTTTTCGCCGACGCTGTGCGGCGCCTTGCCCGGAGGGGCGTTTTGGGCGATGACCGGAGCCGCAACCGCGAGCGCCGACGTGACGCCGACGAGCCGGAGGCACGTGCCGAAACGGCGGGTGTAGGAATTGAAAGTAGGGGAGGGCACGGCGAATTATTCCTCGTTGAGGGTGAAGACGATCGGGACCTGCATGTGCGTGGGCACATCGCGACCGCCTTTGCGACCGGGTTTGAACTTCCACTTGCTGACCGCCTGCACGGCGGCGGCTTCGAATTCACGCTGCGTCGAGCGCAGGGCATAGGCGTTCTGGACGTCGCCGTTGGTATCGACGATGAAGTCGACCACGACTTCACCCGCGATGCCCGCGCGGCGCATCTCGAACGGATACTGCGGACGCGCCTGGAACTTCGGCACCGGGGTCTGATCGAGCATGGAGATGTCGAACACCTTCATGCCGCGGAACATGTTGGGGTCGCGAACCTCGGGGACGATGCTCATCGACGCGCTGATCGTGACACCTTCCGGGGGCGGCGGCTGGATCTTCTGAACGAAGGAGTCGGGCTGAACGAGCTGGGGCACGTCCTGCTGCATCGGAGGCGCCAAGTCGAGGGGCTTAACCTCCTCCGTGGTCTCGATGATCTCGGGCTCCTCTTCGATCTTGGGCATCTCGATGAGCTGCACCTTGGGAGCCTCGGCGATAATCTTCTTTTCCACCTTCTTTTCGGGGATGAGTTTGTCGCCGAATAGCACACCCAAATGCAGGGCGGCGGAGAGCAAAATGCCGATAATCAGATCGCGCGTCATGGTAGTTGCGGAGGGTTAGCGACCAGTGGGGCTCGAAACGGTCTCAACGGAGACCTGTTCGATTCCGACCTTGCGGATTTCGTCGAGCGCGAACACGGCGGCGCCGAAACGGGCGCGGTTGTCGCCGCGCACGAGCACGCGGGGATTGCTTTCGCTGCGGCGGTAGTCGGACAGGCGCGGAGCAATCTCGGTGGCCGAAATCAGCTCGGCCTGGTTCTGGCCCTGTTTCCAATAATAGGTGCCGTCCTCGGAGACCTGCAGATAAACCGTGTTGTCTTCGCGGTTGGTCTGGGGCTGGGGCGGCTGGGCGACGGGCAGAGTCACCGGCACCTGGACGATGCGCTGCAGCGAGAGAGTGAAGAGGACGAACGTGGCGAGCAGGAAGAAGACGACGTCGATGAGAGGGATGATCTCAATGCGTGCCTTTTTTTTGCCCTCTTCGGCTTTGGGACTGGATCCGGCCATATGGGTTGGAGTTGGTATCGGTGGGGCTGCTTACTTGCCGGCGGCGCGCACCTTCGTTTCGATGAAAATCTTCTGGAAACCGGCTTTGCGCGCCTCGTCGAACACGTAGAGCGCGGCGTTGAACATCGCGCCCTCGTCGCCGTTGATGAGAATCTTGCCGTCCGGCTCCGCGACCTTGAACGTCTTCAGACGATCGATGAACTCGGCCAGGCTGATGTAGTCCTTGTTCCACGCGATCGTCCCCGCCTCGGTGACGGAAATCGTCACGGTGCCCTCGCGGGCGGCCTTGGGCTCGCCGGTTTCCGACGAGGGGAGCATGATGCCGCTCACGCCATCCGACCGGTTCAACGAGAGGGTAAAGAGCACGAACGTGGCGAGCAGGAAGAAGACGACATCGATCAGCGGGATGATTTCGATGCGGGCTTTCTTTTTGCCACCGCTATTTCCTCCAGATGAACCGGCCATGATGAGTAAGGGACTACCGTTTAAGACGCGAAGGACGACGATATCTTAGGGAATTCCGATCAGCGGCCGAAGGGCGCGCTGGTCTCGGACTTCTTGAGCAGGATCTCGAGCGCGTGGGACGCGTCGGAGACATCCTGCTTCGCCTGCTCGGAGCGGGCGTTGAGATAGTTGTAGGGGAGCAGACCGGTCACGGCGATCGCGAGACCGAGCGCGGTGGCGATGAGCGCTTCGGCGACGCCGCCCGTGATCTGGCCGGCCGCCGCACCGATGTCGCCGCCGCCGAGGGCGCCGAACGTGCGCATCATGCCGGTGACGGTGCCGAGCAGACCGAGGAGGGGGGCCGCGGTGATGCAGGTATCGAGCGTGGCGACGCCCTGCTGGAAGCGGCCGAGCTCCTGGGCGGAGGCGCGGATGAACGCGTTCGAGAGGGAGTATTGGCGGTTCGTCAGGGAGTAGACGAGAATCTTGGCGATCGAGTCCTTGCTCTTCTTGCCGATCGCGAGGGCGCCATCGATGTCGGCCCGCTCCACCGCCTCGAGCATCTTTTCCACGACTTCCGGCTCACGGTTGGAGTTCTCGCGGAAGATGAAGATGAGGCGCTCGATGACGACGGTGATCATCACGAACGAAACCAGGATCAGGGGCCACATGATCTCTTTGCCCATGATGAAGAGATCCATGGGCGTGGCATCACCAAGGAGGAATGCGAACGGGAGGCTTTCGGTAATCATATTAGGGAGGAAGGTTGGTTGGATTTAACTTTTTGGGTTGCAGCAAAAGATACGTTGAAACGGGCGAAGTCTTAGCGCCGTCAATCGGGCGTCGAGGCGTCGTGGCCTCCGTTCTTTCATCCCGTCACCGGTCGCCGTTCATCGCAGGAAATGTGCCTGCTTGTTTCGAGTCGGAGAAAAGGGAAGCGAAAAGATTCAACATCTGCGCCGAAGAAATTCAGGGGAGGGGGAGCGAAGGAAATCGAACTAGGGGTCATCAAAACTTGGGTGTCAACCCACTTTGTCTTAAGGTCGGGCGAAAATAATTTTCGGCTGTCGTTCGCAGTTAAACCGACGCAGCACGCGGTGAATTCGTTCAAAATTCCCGACGTTTCCGGGCCCGGAATCATGCGGCACGAATTCGTAACGGAGTGCCCCGCGTCGCGTCGCCCGCCGCGCGTGGCGCGGATGCCCGCGTGGCCGCATTCGTTGCGGTGAACGAGTTGGCGATTGAATCTCCGGACCCCTTGCCCAGAGTCCGGACGCTTTCTCCACCCCGCATGGACCACCCCGTCCGGTTTTCTTTTCGGCCCGCGCATTCGAGCGTCAGAGCTCTCCTGTGTGCCGCCGCTTTGTTGGGCGGTGAGCGGACGACGGCGGCGAACGCCCTGCGCCCGGAGCAAGCGCTGCTCGAACGTCACTGCCTCGGCTGCCACGACGACGTCGAGAAAAAGGGTGACCTCTCCCTCGAACGGCTGGTGGGATCGGACACCGCCGCCCATGCGGAGCTTTGGGAGAAAGTTCTTCGGCGGGTGGGCTCGGGCCAGATGCCGCCGCCGGAAAAGACCCAGCCGTCGGTCGAGGAGCTGCGCGGCGCCCTCGGGGCTTTGACGACCACGTTGGACCAAGCCGCGCAGCGCCGGCCGAATCCCGGTCGCACCGACTCGCTGCGCCGGCTCAATCGCACCGAGTATCACAACGCCGTCCGCGATCTCCTCGCCGTGGAGATCGATGCCACCGCGTTGCTCCCGCACGACGAACCGAGCCATGGCTTCGACAACGTGACGGTGGCCAATCTCTCGCCGGCGTTGTTGGACCGCTACGTCGGGGCCGCGCAGAAGATCGCGCGATTGGCGGTCGGAAGTCCGTTGAAGGCACCGACGGGCGAGACGTTTCGCATCAAACCCGACGTCTCCCAGGAAAACCATATCGACGGCTTGCCGCTCGGCACCCGGGGCGGCGGGCTTTTCCACTACGCCTTTCCGCAGGACGGCACCTACGAGGTGCAGGTCCGGCTGGCACGCGATCGCAACGAACAAGTGGAGGGGCTCCGCCGGCCGCACGACGTCGAGGTGCTGATCGATCGCGAGCGCGTGGCGCTGGCCACCGTGAAACCACCCGGAGCCGACAAAAACGCGGAAGCCGTCGACGCTCACTTGAAGTTTCGAATTTCGGTGCGAGCCGGGGACCGGGAGATCGGCGTGACGTTTCCGCGGGTCGCGAATCCGCTGATCGAAACCGAGCGGCAGCCCTTCATCGCCCGCTTCAATATGCACCGGCATCCCCGCACGGTGCCCGCGATTTACCAAGTCACGGTGACCGGGCCGCTGGCCGCGGCGGCGGCTCCGCCCCAGACCGCGAGCCGGCGCCGGCTGTTCGGGCCCGCCGCGCGTCCGGATCTGCCGGCGGCGGCGTCGGCCGAGCAGGAGCAGGCGGCCGCGACGCGCATTTTGCTGCCGCTGGTCCGGCGCGCCTACCGGCGCACGGTCGGCGACGAGGACCTGGGGCGAATCCTGCGCTTTTTCACCGCGGCACGGTCGGCCGGCGGCGATTTCGAGGCCGGCATCGAGAGCGCCCTGTCCGCCTTGCTGGTCAGTCCACAGTTCCTTTTTCGGGTGGAGCGCGATCCACCCGAGGCCACCGCGGGCGCGGTGTATCGGATCGGGGCCTTCGAGCTGGCTTCCCGTTTGTCTTTCTTCCTGTGGAGCAGCTTGCCGGACGACGAGTTGCTCGACGTCGCGGCGGCCGGACGGCTGGCGGAGCCCGACGTCCTCGCCGCGCAGGCGCGTCGGCTCCTCGCGGATCCCCGCGCGTCCAACTTGGTGAGCAACTTCGCCGTGCAGTGGCTTCATCTCCGCAGTCTCGAGGGCCTCACCCCCGATTCCCGGCTCTTTCCCGATTTTGACGACAACCTGCGCCAGGCACTGCGGCAGGAAACCGAACTGTTTGTGGCGGAAGTGATCCGCGAGGACCAGCCGCTCACGACGCTGTTGCACGCCGATTACACCTATCTCAACGACCGCCTGGCGTGGCACTACGGCATCCCGCACGTGGCGGGCAGTCACTTCCGACGAATCGCCTTTCCCGCCGGTGAGGCGCGGCAACGGGGCGGGCTGCTGCGCCACGGCTCGATTCTGACTTTGACCTCGTATGCGACCCGCACGTCGCCCGTGATCCGCGGCAACTGGATCCTGCAGAACTTCGTGGGCACGCCGCCGCCTCCGCCGCCGCCCAATGTGCCGTCGCTCGACAACGGCGTGATCTCGGCGAGCCTGCCGATTCGGGAGCGCCTCGCGGCCCATCGGGCGCAGCCGGCCTGCGCCGGCTGCCATAATCTGATGGATCCGATCGGGTTTGCGCTGGAGAACTACGACGCCGTCGGGCGCTGGCGGATCGCCGAGGACAAGTTGCCGGTCGATGCCAGCGGCGGCCTGCCCGACGGCAGCCGGTTTGTCGGCGTCGCCGCGCTCGAAAAGGCCCTGCTGCAGCGGCCCGAACTCTTCGCTGGCACGCTGGCCGAAAAGCTTCTTACCTTCGCTTTGGGCCGCGGCGTCGCCCCCTACGACGCTCCGGCCATCCGCCAGATGGTCCGCCGGGCGCAGGCCGAGGAGTATCGTTTCTCGGCCCTGATCGTCGGACTCGTGCAGAGCACCCCGTTTCAAATGAGGAAAGCCCCATGATCATCACCAAGAAAGCCCTGCCCCGCCGCACCTTCCTCCGTGGCGTCGGCGCCTCCCTCGCGCTGCCCCTGCTCGACGCGATGATTCCCGCCGCCACCGCGGCGACGCGCACGCCGGCCAAGCCGGTCCGCCGGCTGGGATATGTGTTCATGCCGATGGGCTGCGACATCACCCGATGGACGCCGGCTGGCGACGACGGCAAGCTCGGGGCGCTGTCGCCGATCCTGGCCTCGCTGGAAAGCGTGAAGCCGCACGTCTCCGTCCTGACCAACATGGAGCTGCGCAACGCCTACCCGGGCTCCCACGCGACCTCGAATTCGTCCTTCCTCAGCGCGGCGAAAGCCAAGCACACCGAAAGCTCCGACTACTACCTCGGCACCACCGCCGATCAGCTCGCCGCCCAGCAGATCGGACGCGAGACGCAGCTGGCGTCGCTCGAACTGTCGATGGACATGTTGCAGACGACCGGCCAGTGCGACAACGGCTACGCCTGCGTCTATCAGAACAACCTGAGCTGGTCGTCGCCGACCACGCCGTTGCCGTCCGAGGCGCATCCCCGGCTGGTCTTCGAACGCCTCTTCGGCGAGGGCGGCTCGGTGGCCGAGCGCCGCGCCGCGCTGCGGAAGCGGGCCAGTCTGCTCGACTGGGTCGGCGAGGACATCGCCCGCCTGAAACGGCAACTCGGCCCGGCCGACCAAGCCCGGGTCGCCGATTACCTCGACACGGTGCGGGAGGTCGAACGTCGTATCCAAAAAGCGGAGGCCGACGTCGGCCGCAGCAGCCTCCCGGCGGACCTCGACCGGCCGCTCGGCGTGCCCGCGGCCTACGCCGATCACGCACGCCTGATGTTCGATCTGCAGGTCCTCGCCATGCAGGGCGACATCACGCGCGTCACCACCTTCCAGCTCGCGCGGGAAACCAGCAACCGCACCTATCCGGAAATCGGCGTCCCCGATCCGCATCACCCGCTGTCCCACCACGGCAACGATCCGGACAAGATCGCGCGCATGGCCAAGATCAACGCGTTCCACGTTTCGCTTTTCGCCTATTTTCTCGAGCGACTCCGCGCCACGCCGGAGGGCGACGGCACGTTGCTGGATCACTCGCTCCTGCTCTACGGCAGCGGAATCGGAAATCCGAATATCCACGACCACACCAACCTGCCCGTCCTGGTGGCGGGCGGCGCCGGCGGCGGATTCCGCGGCGGTCGGCATATCCGCTACCGGGAGCCGGTTCCCCTGGCCAATCTCCATCTCAGCCTGCTCGACAAGGTCGGGGTGCGGATCGACTCGTTCGCCGACAGCAACGGCAAGGTGAATGAACTCTTCACGCCGCTGACCGTGTGAAGACGTTCGGCTTCGCCCGCAGTTCCGATTTTCGCGACGCCGCGGCGCCCCGCTCGTCCTTCGCCGGACGCGGAGCCGGGCACGGCGTCCGGCGTATCCGGTGGTTCGGCGTGGCCGGCGGCCTGCTCGGCTGCTGGTTGGCGCCGCTGCTCGCCGCGGCCCCCGCCGCCCGCCTGGCCGATGCGATCGAACGGCGGGATTTTCCGGCGGCGCGTGCCTTGCTCGGCGATTCCGCGGTCGATGCCGCGCAGATCGACGGGATGACTGCGCTGCATTGGGCCGTGCATCACGACCAGGTTGACCTGACGCAGGCGCTGCTTGCCGCCGGCGCCAATCCGAAGGCCGCCAACCGCTACGGCGTCACGCCGCTGGCGTTGGCCTGCACCAACGGCAACACCGCGATCGTGACGGCGCTGCTCGAGGCCGGCGCCGACGCCAACGCGACGCTGCCCGGCGGCGAGACGGCGCTGATGACCGCCGCGCGCACCGGGCGACTCGGCCCCGTGCAAGCCCTGCTGGCGCGCGGTGCGTCCGTGGACGCCCGGCTCGGTCCCAACGGACAGACCGCGACGATGTGGGCCGCCGCGGAAGGCCATGCCGCGGTCGTCGAGGCCCTCGTCGCGGCCGGGGCGGATTTCCGGGCGACCGTGGACACGGGGTTCAATGCGCTGCTCTTCGCCGTGCGCGCCGGCCACCTCGACGTCGTCCGTGCGCTGCATCGGGCAGGCGCCGATCTCAACGCGGCGACGCAACCCGTGCGCACCGGCCGGAAGCTGCCCCCGCGCGGTTCGACGGCGCTGACGATCGCGATCGAGAACGGGCGCTATGCGCTCGCCTCATTGTTGCTCGACCTGGGTTCCAACGCCGCGGAAATGCGATCCGGTTATTCCCCGCTGCACATCATTTCCTGGATACGCAAACCGGACCGCGGCGAGGACGAGGGCGATCCGATTCCGGACGACGGCACGCTGGTGACCAGCGAGCAGGTGATCCGCAAATTGGTCGCCAAGGGCGCCGACGTGAACGCGCGCCTCACGGGCGGGCCGTCGGGGGGAGGTCGCATCGCGCGCAAGGGATGCACCCCGTTCATGCTTGCCGCGGACACGGCGGACACCGCCTACATGAAGCTCCTGGTCGAGCTGGGGGCCGATCCCACGATACCCAATGTCGACGGCTGCACGCCGCTGATGGCCGCTGCCGGACTCGGCACCCGCTCCGCCGGTGAAGAAGCCGGCACGGACGAGGAGGCCGTCGAGGCGGTCGCTTACCTTCTGTCGCTCGGGGCGGATATCAACGCGGTCTCGGCCAACGGCGACACCGCGATGCACGGGGCGGCCTTCGCCAATTTCCCCAAGGTCGTGAAGTTCCTCGATGCGAAAGGCGCCGATATTGCGGTCTGGAACCAGCGCAACAAACGCGGCTGGACCCCGCTCATGGTCGCCGAAGGGCATCGGTTCGGAAACTTCAAGCCGTCGTTCGAAACCATCGCCGCCATCAAGGAAGTAATGCTCGCCCACGGGCTCACGCCGCCGCCGCCCACGCCGCTCGCACCGGTAAAGGGCTACGAGGCACCCAACTGACGCACCGCCGCACGGCGGCGTTGGGCTTGGAGCCGAGGGCGGCACCGGCCGACCGCGGCGCCCGGGGGGGGGACACCGGCCCGCGTCCCGTTGCCGCGCCTGCCGCGGCTGCTCGCGGTCCGTCCGCCCGTGCCGTGCAGCACCGGGAAGGCGTTTCAGTCTTTCGCGGTGTTTGCCTTGGCTTTCTTCTTCGCCGCCTTGGCCTTGCCGGCGCGGGAGCCGCCGGCGACCCGCTCCGCCGCTTCGGCTTCGACCTGCTTCATGTAGGCTTCCCGCGCCGTGCCGTCCTGCCGCTGGCGAAATACCGCGAGCATCGGATCGCGGGTCTGCACCATCCAGGCTTCGAGCTGCCCGGTGAGGCGATCGAGTTGCGCGCGGTGCTCGGGGCGCGCGACCAGGTTTTCCAGCGCATCGGCATCCGCGCGGTAGTCGTAGAGTTCCTCGGGCACACGCCGTTCGAACAGATCGAGCCGGGCGGCAACCTTCGGATCCGCCTTGGCCAGGGCGACCATGCGCCGATACGTGACGGTGCCCTTCGTCGCGGTGGCCATCACGCGCTGGCCGTTCGACCACGGGTTGAAGATGTAGGCGAAATCCTTCGTGACGATGGAACGCATCGGGTGCCGGAATCCGCCGGAGTTTTCGTTGTATTCGGTCACCACAAAATCGCGGCCGCTTTGGATTTCGCCGCGCAGCACCGGTGCGAAGCTGCGCCCATCCATGCCCGGTGCGGCGGGCAGCCCGGCGACGTCGAGCAGGGTGGGCAGCAGGTCCACTCCGGAGATCATGTGCCGGTCGTCCACCGTGCCGGGCTTCGTCACGCCCGGCCATTTCACCATCCACGGCGTGCGCGTGCTGTGGAAATAGAGCTGCGTCTTGGCAAAGGGCAGGGGCATGCCGTGGTCGGAGAGAAACAGGATGGCCGTCCGCTCCTCTTCGCCGGATTCGCGCAACGCCCGGAGGATCGCGCCGAGGCAGTCGTCCGCGCGGCGGACCGACGAGTAGTAAAGAGCGAGCTCCCCGCGCACCCCCGGGTCATCGGGCAGGAAACCGGGCACCGGCACCTCCGCGGCCGTGAAGACGCGGCTCGGCTTGTTCACCTCGGGCTGGCCGTCCTCGTTCCAGAACGGTTTGTGCGGGTCCGAAATATTCAAGTTCAGGCAAAACGGTTTCCCGGCCTGCTTCGCCAGCGCCATGCCGTGTTTGGCCGAGAGGTAGTAGGACTCGACGTTCTTGGGGTGCGCGGCTTTTCCGTCCGGCAAGGTGTCGAGGATCACGTCCCAGCCCGGGTAGGGGGAGTAGGGCGTCGAGTGGTTCACCTTGCCGCGGATGCCGGTGAAATAGCCGCCGCGCTTCATCAGATCCGACATGTGGGGAAAGTCGGGATTCTTGATCTCGTAAAACCCCTCGACGCGGTTGTTGTGCGGATAGCGGCCGGAGAACATCACATTGCGCGAGGGCATGCAGTTTCCGACCTGCACGTGCGCGTGGTTGAAGCGCATGCTCTGCGCGGCCAACCGGTCCATGTGCGGGGTCGTGTCCTTCAGCTTGGCACCGTAGACCCCGACCGAGTCGCAGCTCATGTCGTCCGTCGTCACGATCAGGACATTGAGCCGGTCGGCGGCCCGGAGGGCGCAGGCGGACAGCAGAGCGAAACCAAACAAGCAGCCGGCGCGGCGGAGCAGGGCGGGGGAAATCATGATGGGACGGGGACGGGGTGGGAGACGCATGCGAGTCGACTCGCGCCGCGATTGCCACCCGGGAATTTTTCTGTCCCCGTCGCGTTGCCCCGATTCGGTCCGCCGTGCGCGTCCGCTGTTTTTCGCGTCCGCGCGCCGGCTCCGGCCGATTCAATCCACCCCGTTTCCCCGATCCTCCCATGGCCAACCTCCAAGGCAAAGGCACCCAGCAACACACCTTCGACGCCATCGTCGTCGGTTCCGGCATCAGCGGCGGCTGGGCCGCGAAGGAACTCAGCGAGAAGGGGCTCAAGACCCTCGTGCTCGAACGCGGTCGCGACGTGAAACACGGCGAATACCCCACGGCCATGATGGAGAGCTGGGAGTTCGCCGGGCGCAACCGGTTGCCCGCGGCCGAACTCGCGAAGCAGCAGAAGCAGAACCGCACGGGCTACACCACGCATCCGGCGTCGGCCCACTGGTTCGTCAACGACCTCGAGAATCCGTATTCCGAGGACAAACGTTTCGACTGGATGCGCGGCTACCACGTGGGCGGCCGTTCCCTGCTTTGGGGCCGCCAGTCGTATCGGCTCAGTGATCTTGATTTCGAGGCCAACGCCAAGGACGGCATCGCGGTGGATTGGCCCATCCGCTACGCCGACCTCGCGCCGTGGTATGGCTACGTCGAACGGTTCGCGGGCATCAGCGGCAGCAAGGAGAACCTGCCGCACCTGCCCGACGGCGACTTCCTCCCGCCGATGGAGCTCAACTGCCTCGAACGGCAGGTAAAGAGCCGCATCGCCTCGGCCTTCAACGGCCGGCCGATGATCATCGGCCGCACCGCCAACCTCACCGTGCCCCATCAGGGCCGGGGCAACTGCCAGTCGCGCAACCGCTGTATCCGCGGCTGTCCCTACGGCGGCTACTTCAGCAGCAACGCCTCCACGCTGCCGGCCGCCTACGCCAGCGGCAACCTCACCCTGCGCCCGTTCTCGATCGTCAACGCGCTCATCTACGACTCCGGGAAGAAACGCGCCACCGGCGTGCGCGTGATCGACGCCGAGACCAACGAGGTTCTCGAGTTCCACGCCAAGGTCATCTTCCTCTGCGCCTCCGCCGTGGCGTCGACGTTCATTCTGCTCAATTCCAAGTCCGACCGCTTCCCGCAGGGCTTCGGCAACGACAGCGGCGAACTCGGCCACAACCTCATGGACCACCATTTCAAGGTGGGCGCCGCGGGCGTCTCCGACGACTTCGCCGACCGCTTCTACCGCGGCAACCGGCCCAACGGCATCTACGTCCCGCGCTTCCGCAATCTGAACAAGGAGACCGCCCGCAAGGACTACCTGCGCGGCTTCGGCTACCAGGGCAGCGCCAGCCGCCTCGACTGGTCCCGCCCCGTCGCGGAACTCGCCCGGTTCGGCGCGGCGCTCAAGGCCGACCTCATCGCGCCGGGCCCTTGGCGCTTCGGCTTCGGCGCCTGGGGCGAGTGCCTGCCCTATCACGCGAACCGGATGTATCTGAACGACAAGCTCCGCGACAAGTGGGGCCAGCCCACCGTCACGTTCGACTGCGGCTGGAAGGAAAACGAACTGGCCATGCGCAAGGACATGAAGGCCTCCGCCGTCGAGATGCTCGAGGCGGCCGGCCTGAAGGACGTCGCGCCGTTCGACGACGTCGTGAACAGCGCGCCGGGCAACTGTATCCACGAGATGGGCACCGCCCGCATGGGCCGCGACCCGAAGACATCCGTGCTCAACGCCTGGAACCAGGTCCACGCCTCGCCCAACGTCTTCGTGACCGACGGCGCGTGCATGACCTCCGCGGCCTGCCAGAACCCCTCGCTCACCTACATGGCCCTCACCGCCCGCGCCTGCGACCACGCCGTGGGCGAACTCAAGAAGCTCAACCTCTGATCCGTCTCCGCCCATGCGTCCCGACCTCTCCGTTCCGACCGACTCTCCCGCCCGCGACTCCGGCCAACCGGCCGCCACCGGTGCGATCACCCGGCGCGAAGCCCTGCGCCGGGCCGCGCTCTTTTTGGGCGTGGCGATCACGCCCGCCGTCTTTGACGGCGCCCTGCGCGCCCAGGTGCCCGGCGCGCCGGGCGGCGCCGCACCCTCGCCCCGCCATCTCACGCCCGCGCAATTCGCGGCCGTGGGTGCCATGGCCGAGCGGATCCTGCCGCGGACCGATACCCCCGGCGCGCTCGATGCCGGGGTCCCGGCGTTCATCGACGTGCTGGTGGGCGATTTTATGACGGCGAGCGACAAGTCGGCGCTGATCGCGGGCCTCGCCGCGCTGGACAAAGCGGCCCAGTCCGCCCACCGCCAGGTGTTCGCGCGGCTGACGGCCGAGCAGCAGGATGCGCAGTTGACCGGCCTGGCGCGGGATTCCCAAGGCAAAGCACGGACGTTTTTTCACATCGTCCGCGAACTGACGATTGTCGGCTATTTCACCTCGGAAGTCGTCGGCAAGAACGTGCTCCACTACGACCCGGTGCCCGGCCGCTACGACGGCTGCATCCCGCTGGCGGAGGTCGGGAACCGCTCCTGGACGCGCTGATTTGGACCGCGGGGTCGGCGCGGAATCGGCGGACGGCGCGCGCGCCGTTCCGCCGAAGTTCAGTCCGATCGCTTCAGACCCTCGCTAAAGGCGCGTGGCTCAATCCACGTGAAGTTCGCAGATCGCCCATTGGGCGTTTTTGCGCTCAGCGACGTTTTTGATCACGACGTAGCGGCCGCGGGTGCCGGCGGGCAGGTCGATCACCGTCTTGGTCCGGTCGCCGGGACCGCTGGCGATCGCCTTGCCCGGAGACTTCGGGTCGTCGGTCACGTAGACTTCGTAACGCTCCGGATGTTCGTCCGTGCGCCCGGTGGTATCGAGCGTCAGGCGGCGCAGCGGCCGCGAAAGCCGGAAATCAACCTCCACCCATTCCTCGCCGAGGGCGTCGGTCGTCCAGCGCGTGCTCGTCCGGCCGTCGAAGAGATTTCCCGTGCCGGATCCGCCCGAGGCGCGGACCTTGGGCTGGCCCGCGATATTGGCCGCAACCACCGCGGAGACGTAGGCGGCTTCCGGGCCGAGCACCGCGCTGGGCTTCAGACCTTCGGCCAATTTTTGGGCGGCGGAATCATTGGCGCGGGCAAGCAGGCGCAGGAGTTGAAGCTGCGTTTTCTCCTCGGTGGCCGCGGGAATCGCCGCCGCCAACGCCTTCGTGTAGGCCGGCGTCCAACGCTCGCGATTCCGCTCGATCTGCCGCTGGATGGCCTGCACGGCGATAGCCCGCAAGGCCGGCGCCGCGCCCGCGGCCACTTGGCCGAGCGCGTCGAGTCCGCTTGCATCGCTCCACCGCGACAGCGCAGTGGCGGCGGCGGACGCCACCCCGGCTTCCGCTTTGAGCACGAGGCGCGCGGCGCAGGCCGCGCTCTCGGGTCCGCCGAGGCGGCCGAGGACCGGCAGCAGGCGCAGCGCAACCGCGGGGGCGGCGGACTCGATGGCGTCGAAAATGGGCTGGGCGCGCGTAGCCACGGCGGAATTGCGCGAGGTCAGGGAGACCAACGCACGCAGCGCGCGGCTCAGTTCATCGTCGTCCTTGGCTCCGATCGCCCAGGCGATCAAGGCGGGTTGCGCGGAGAACGGCGCGAGCTCGCCCAGCGCGCCGACCGCCGCGGTGCGCACCGCGGCGTCGGATTCTTCGCGGGCCTTGAGCAGAAAGGGCACCGCCTCGGTTTGATTCCGGAGTGCGAGCAACTCGAGGTAGGTGGCCCGCAGCGCGGCGTCGCCGCGCTCGGCTCCGGCCAAAATCGCCGCGGACACGCCGGGGCCGTTGAGCTGGGCAAGGCTTTGGCGGGCGACGCGGGCTTCGGCGACATCGGCCTTGGCTACGGCTCCGGCCAAAGCCGCCGCGACGGCCGGCGAACCGGGGAGCAACCCCGCCGCCAGATACGCCGATTGCCTCACCTCCGCGTCGGAATGGGTGATCGCCTGCAGCACCAACGGCACCGCCGCGACGTCGCCCCGGCGCGCGAACGCCTCGAGCAAAGCTGCCTGCGTCGCGGCATCGCGACGGGCGAATCCGGCGCCCAGCACCGCGACCGGATCGCCGGCTTTGAGGTCACGCAGGGCCTCGAGCGCCACCGGTGCCAGCGCGGTGTCGCCCGCGTCGAGCACGGCCGCGATGCGGGCCAGCGCACCGGCCGGCTCGGTGTCCAGCGTGTGCCGAAACGCGGTCGCCCGGTGGACGCCGCTGGCGGCCTTTTGCCGGAGATCCGCGAGCCACTTGCCGGCGGTGCCGGCAGGCACACGCGGCGCGGCGGCCAGTTTGGCGGCGGCAATCGCCGGGGCGCTGGGTTCGGGGAAGGCATCCAGCGCGGCGACCGCGGCGGCATCCGCGATTTCACCGAGCGCACGGGCCGCGAGCGCGGCGGCGGCGGCATCCGGCCCCCGGACCAAGCGGACCAACTCCGGCACGGCGGCGGCGATGCGGCGCGACGCGATCGCGTTGAGCAGACCCAGGCGGGTGCGTCCGGCCGACTTCGCGAGCGCGGCGACATAGAGCCGATCAACCGCTTCGCCCGGCACGGCATCAAGGGCGAGGCGCGCGAGGTCCGAATCGCGATCGTCGCCCAGCATCGCGCCGAGCGGCTTGAGGGTTTCCGGGGCGGGCTTGCCGGTGCCGAGACCGAGCACGAGCCCGAGCCGCTGGCTCGCGGCCTGCCGGGCGGCGTAGGTGGCGGTCGCGCTGCGCGCGGCGGCCAGCAGCGTTTTTTCCACGGCCGCGAGCTTCGCCGGATCCGATCCGGCGGCGTTGAGTTCGCGATCGAGCGCCTCGAGCGCCGCCTGGTCGCCGGGGTAGGTGAGCTGGTGCAGGGGCACCGGGGCGGCCGCGAAGGCGATGCCGCAGATGAGAGCGGAAAGGAGAAATAGACGCGTCATGGTCGGAAGGGGCGCGGACGTTCAGAGGACGTAACCCGCGCGGCGCGGCCGATCGAGGAGGCGGGCGGCCACCGGGTCGCCGACGATTTCTTCCCCGGCCGGATCCCAGCGGACGGCGCGCCCGACCTGGGCGGCGATGGCGTTGAGGTGGCAGATGGTCGCCGTGCGATGCCCGATCTCGACATCCGCGATCGGCCGCTGCCGGGTGCGCACACACCGGAAGAAATCCGTGTGATGGTCGTCGCTGGCGTAGAGGTGCGTGTCTTCGCCGCGAAGGGGCCGCGCCGCGAGGTCCGCGGGGTCGGTTTCGAGGAAATCGTTGCGCGAAACCCAGACGGTGCCCTTCGTGCCGACGAACTCGATCATCGCCTTGGAGCCGGGATCGTCGTTGCGCTCGACGCGCACCCCGTTGGCGTAGACATGCGTCTGGTATTTGCAGCCCTCGTGGCCGATGGGAATGAATTCGACCGGTCCGGTGCGGTCCATCCCGAGGGCGTTCTGGATGATGTCGAAGTGGTGCGCGCCCCAGTCGCCGTTCTTGCGGCCGCCGTATTCGAGGTAGCAGCGCCAGCCGCCGCCGTAGTCGCCCTTCACGCGCTGCGCGTTGTAGGGGCGCCAGGGCGTGGGACCGAGCCAGCGGTCGTAATCGAAGCCCTCCGGCACCGGTTCCTCGGACAGCGGGGCGGCGGGCGGAAACTCCCCGAGGCGCGCCCGGACGACCTTGATGTCGCCGATCCACCCGTTGCGCACGATCTCGGCCGCCTTGCGGAAGGATTTGTTCGAGCGTTGCTGGGTGCCGGTCTGCAGCACGCGCCCGTGGCGCCGGGCGGTCTCGACCAGCACCCGGCCCTCGCGCACGGTCAGCGTGAGCGGTTTTTCGCAGTAGACGTCCTTGCCGGCTTTCATCGCGGCGTTGGAAACCGCGGCATGCCAGTGGTCCGGCGTGCAGACAAAGACGATGTCGATGTCGGGCCGCGCGATCAGTTCCTCGTGGGTGGCGTGGATATCGAGCCCGCGGGCAGGGCTGCCGCTGTCCTTGAGTTTTCCATACGCCGTCTGGATACGGTCGCGGGCGCGCTCGGCCTTGACGCGGTGGACGTCGCAGGTGGCGACAACGCGGCATTCGTCGGGCCGGCCGATCAGCGTGCCGATGTGGCTGCCGCAAATGAGACCGTTGCCGACCAGGCCGATGCCGAGCCGGTTGCTGGGCGCGGTGCGGCCGAAGAGCGAGGCGGGGAAAAAATTCGGGGCGACGGCGGCGGCAAGGACGCCGGACAGGCCGCGCTTCAGCGCGGCGCGACGGGAAACGAGGGCGCTCATGGAGGGATCGCGGAGGAGAACAGGGGTTGGACGAAAGCCGAGGGGAAGGGCGGGGGGCCGACCGATAGCGCCGGCGCACCGGAGGAGCAGCGTCGCGCCGCGCGGGAGCGCTGCCGAGAATAAAGTTCCGCGTTAGCCCGTTCGGGCGATCCCGGCCCGATCGTCCCCGCGGGCTTTGGGCCCGAAACGGCGCCGGTAGTCGAGCGGACGGAGTCCGATTTCAGCCCGGAAGGCGCGGGTGAAGTGGCTCTGGTCGTAGAACCCGCACTCGAGCGCGATGCGCCCGACCGGGTCCGACGACGCTTCGAGGCGCCGCCGGGCCATGATCAACCGCACGCGCAGGAGATAGGCGCCGAGGCTCATGCCGAACAGCCGGCGAAACTCGCGTTGCAGCTGGCTGGCCGAAAGGTGGGCCCGCCGGGCCAGGTCCGCGACCGCGATCGGCTCCGCGTAGTGCGCCAGCACATACTCGCAGGCCCGGGTCAGGCGCTGGTAATCCCCGGGTGCATGGCCCGCGTGGTCGTAGGGCCGCATCACGCCCGCCACCCCCATGATCGCGCCGCCGGGGCCGGGCACCGGAAACTTGCTCGAAACATACCAACGCGGCGTGCCGTCCGCGCTCCGGACGAGCCAGACTTGGTTCACCAGCGGTCGGCCCGATTCCATCACCCGCCGGTCCTCTTCCACGTATTGGGCGGCCAACGCCGGCGGATGGAAGTCGAAGTCGGAGCGGCCCAGCAGATCGCGCTCGTCCGCGCAGCCATGGATCATTGCCAGCGCCCGGTTCACTTTCACGTAGCGGTGGGACCGGTCTTTGATGAAAAGATAGATCTCGGGCAACACGTCGAACATCTCGGCAAACACCGCCGGATCGCTCACGCGGCGGAAAAACTGCGCCGGATCTTCGGGGGGCGGGAGAACTGCCATGCGCGGTAATTACAAAAACCCGCGCCCGACGTCAAAGCCGCGCCCCGCCTCCGTCTGGCAAACTGCACCGATGCCGCGTCGCCCCCCGCCACCCCCGCCGTGCCGTGCGCCGGCTCTTGCGCGGTGGCTCCGGTGCCGTCGCGCGGACGCGATCACGGCCGGGCTCCTCGCGCTCGCCGTGGTCGCCGCCGCCCGCGCGGCGGTCCCCGATTACAATCGCGACGTGCGCCCGATTCTCTCGGAGAACTGTTTCCAGTGCCACGGCCAGGATCCGGCGAAACGCGAGGCCAAGCTGCGCCTCGACCGGCGCGCGGAGGCGATCGAGGTGCGTGACGGCATCGCCGCGATCGTTCCGGGGCGTCCCGCGGAGAGCGAATTGCTGCGACGACTGACTTCGCGCGAGCCCAGCGAGCAAATGCCGCCGCCCGAGTCGCACAAGCGGGTGACGGCCGCGGAGGCGGAGGTATTGCGCCGCTGGATCGAGGGTGGGGCGCCCTACGCGGACCACTGGGCGTTCGTGCCCCCCGTGCGGCCTACGCTACCCGCGCAGACGGGCGTCGGTGGCAACGGATGGGGGGCGGCAGGCGAGCCGCTGCATCCGGTGGACGCGCTGGTCCGCGCCCGACTCGCGGCCGAGGGGCTCGCCCCGGCGCCGCCGGCCGCGCCGGAAACATGGTTGCGGCGCGCCAGTTTCGATCTCGTCGGATTGCCGCCGACGTTGGCGGAGATCGACGCCTTTGCGGCCGACGTCGGCCGTCGCGGCGACGCCGCCTATCACGCGGCGGCGGATCGCCTGCTGGCGTCCCCGCATTACGGCGAGCGGCAGGCCCTGGAGTGGCTCGACGTCGCGCGCTACGCTGACACCCACGGATTCAACAACGACTCCGCCCGCGTCATGTGGCGCTGGCGGGACTGGGTCATCGACGCCTTCAACGCCAATCTGCGCTACGATCGTTTCATCACCGAGCAACTCGCCGGCGACCTGCTGCCCGAACCGACCCTGGAGCAGCGGCTCGCGACGGGATTCGGCCGCAATCACGTGATCAACAGCGAGGGCGGGATCATCGACGAGGAATACCGCGTCGAATACGTGGCGGATCGCGTGCGCACGCTGAGCACCGCGTGGCTGGGCCTCACTTTCGAGTGCGCGCGGTGCCACGACCACAAGTTCGATCCGATCAGCCAGCGGGACTACTACCGGCTCTTCGCGTTCTTCAACAACGTGCCCGAGCACGGCGAGGACGGGCGCGTCGCCAACGCGATCCCGATGATTCCGGCCCCGACCCGCATGCAGCAGGAGGATATGGCCGCGCAACAGGCCGAACTGGCGCGCCTTGATGCCGCGTTTGCCGCCGCCGCCGCAGCCATCGATCCGGAGGCTAACCCCGCCGTCGAGCGCACCGCGGCATTGTTGGCTGCCGCCCGCATGGCCCGGGCGGTCGATCCGGTCCTGGCCGCCGGCGTGGCGTTGACCGATCACGCGACGCCGCCGTCCGACAGTGTGGCGCCCACCGTGCCGGGCGAGCGGCTGGATTTCGGCGCCAAGGCGGGTGCGAGCGTGGCGTTCTGGTTGCAGCCGGATCCCGCGTGCGGTCGCGACGTGCCGCTGCTCTCGGCGCTCAACCACCGCGGGAATCCCGCGGATTCGCAGTTCGGCAAGGGGCGGGAGATTCGCCTGATCGACGGCGAGATCGAGATCCGCTTCAGCGACCGGTTTCCCGTCTATGCGACCGTTGTGCGCAGCGAGGGCGCCCGGATCGGTCCGGGCCGCTGGCGCCATGTGGCGGTGAGTTATGCGGGCGGAAAAAAGGCCGCGTCGCTGCGCCTCTTTGTCGACGGCGAGGAATTGCCGCTCGCCGTGCGCTACGACGGCCAGCAGGCGGAGCCGCCGCGCCGGGATTTTCTGCTCGGCGCGGACAATCTCCCCGCCGGGCCGCGGTTTATCGGCCGGTTTCGCCATGTGCGCGGCTTCGCGGCGCCGCTCGACCTCGCCGCGGTGCGCCTCGACTACCTTGCGGACGCGGACGGACTCTGGGACCCGCAGGCCCGGCGAGCCGTCCTCGCGGCGGATGCGGCCGAATCCCGCGCCGCAGCGGCGCAGCGGACCGGGCTGCGCGAGCGGCATTTGGCCCTGCGCCGGAGCCTGCCGACCGCCATGGTCATGAGCGAACTGCCGGAGCCGCGGCCCGCCCACGTCCTCCGGCGCGGGGCCTACGATGCCCCGGGTGAATCCGTGACGGCCGGCCTGCCCGACGCGCTTTCGACCCCCTGGCCCGACGACGCCCCGCGCAACCGCCTCGGGCTCGCGCGCTGGCTCACGCAACCGGGGCATCCGTTGACCGGACGCGTGGTCGTCAATCGCCTCTGGGCGCAACTGTTCGGCACGGGCCTGGTGAAGACCCTCGAGGATTTCGGCGCGCAGGGCGAATGGCCGAGCCATCCCGAGCTGCTCGACTGGCTGGCGCGCGAGTTGGTGGACAGCGGGTGGGACATGAAGGCACTGCTGCGGCAGCTCGTGCTGACGCAAACGTATCGACAATCCAGCGACGTCTCGCCCGCGCTGCTGGCCCGCGATCCCGAAAACCGGCTGCTCGCGCGCGGACCGCGGATCCGGCTTCCCGCCGAGTTGATTCGCGATCAGGCCCTGGCCGCCGCGGGCCTGCTGGTGCCGCGGATCGGCGGCCCGAGCGTCTTCCCTTACCAGCCGGAAAAACTCTACGACGGCATCGTGGTCGGCGCCGATTATCCGGGCACGAAATGGTCCGCGGGCACGGGCGAGGACCTATATCGCCGCAGCCTCTACACTTTTTGGAAACGGACGGTGCCGCATCCGGCCATGGTGGCGTTCGACGCGCCCGACCGGGAATTCTGCACCGTCCGCCGCTCGCGCACCAACACCCCCCTGCAAGCCCTCGTCCTTGGGAACGAGCCGGGCCAGGTCGAAGCGGCCCGCCACCTCGGGACCCGGATGCTGCGGGAGGGCGGAGCGGACGATGCGGGCCGGGCGACGCTCGGATTCCGGCTCGTGACGGGTCGCCGGCCGACCGCGGACGAACTGGCGGTGCTGACCGCGACCTGGGGCCGGTTGCGCGCCGATTTTCAACATGCGCCGGAGGACGCCGCGGCCTTCCTGCGCGTCGGCGCGACGCCGCCCGACGCCGCGTGGCCCGCGTCCGAGCTCGCGGCCGCCGCGGGCCTCGGCGGCGTGCTGCTCGGGCTCGACGAGACGCTGACCAAAAACTGACCGCCCCATGTCCTGCCATCGCTACCGCCAGTTGCACACGCGCCGCGATTTTCTCGCGCAGACGGGACTCGGCCTCGGCACCGCCGCGCTCGCCTCGCTCCTCGGCCGCGAAGCCGGCGCCGCGCCGGCAACCGCGCCGGGCGTCGGCGGACTGCCGGGGTTGCCCCACTTCGCCGCGAAGGCGAAACGGGTGATCTGCCTCTTCCAGTCGGGCGGCCCGTCGCACCTCGACCTGTTCGACGAAAAACCGCTGCTCGGCGCGCGGTTCAACGAAGACCTGCCCGATTCGGTCCGACGCGGCCAGCGCATCACCGGCATGGTCGCCTCCCAGGCGCGGCTGGCGCTGCAGCCGAGCCGGTTTGCCTTCGCCCCCGGCGGCCGCAGCGGCATCGGAATCAGCGACCTGCTCCCGCACACGCGCGCCATCGCCGACGAGCTTTGCGTGATCCGCTCGATGCACACGGAGGCGATCAACCACGATCCGGCCATCACGTTTTTCCAGAGCGGGAGCCAGCTGCCGGGCCGCCCCAGTATGGGCGCCTGGGTCGACTACGGCCTCGGCCGGATGAACGAGAACCTGCCCTCGTTTGTCGTCCTCGTCTCGGTGAACGCCAAGCGGGCCGGGCAGGGCCTGCTTGCCCGGCTTTGGGGCAGCGGATTCCTTCCGAGCGCCCACCAGGGGGTGCAGTTTCGCGGGGCCGGCGAACCCGTGCTCTACCTCAACGACCCCGCCGGTCTCACCCGGGCGCGGCGCCGCGCGCTGCTCGACGCCAACGCCGAGCTCAACCGCCTCCAGGCGGCGCGCAGCGGCGATCCGGAGATCGAAACGCGCATCGGCCAATACGAGATGGCGTATCGCATGCAGACCAGCGTGCCGGAACTCATGGCGCTCGACCGCGAGCCGGCCGCCGTGCGCGCAAGCTACGGGCCGGACGTCGATACCCCGGGCTCCTTTGCCCGCAATTGCCTGCTCGCACGTCGACTCGCCGAGCGCGGGGTGCGCTTCATTCAACTCTACCACCGCGATTGGGATCACCACGGCGGACTGCACGAGCACCTGCCCAACCTCGCACGCGACACGGATCAGCCGGGCGCGGCCCTGGTGCGGGACCTCCGGCAACGCGGCCTGCTCGACGACACGCTTGTCATCTGGGGCGGCGAATTCGGCCGCACGCCCTACGCGCAGGGCGATGCCCACCGCGAACGCTACGGCCGGGATCACCACGGCAAGGCGTTCTCGTTGTGGCTGGCCGGGGGCGGGGTGAAACCCGGCTGCATCTTCGGGGCGAGCGACGAGTTCGGGTTCAACGTGGCCGAGCATCCCGTCCATATCCACGACCTGCAGGCGACCATCCTCCACCAACTCGGCATCGACCACGAGCGTCTCACCTTCCGGTTCCAGGGCCGGCAATTCCGGCTGACGGATGTGCACGGCCAGGTGGTGAAAGGCATCCTCGCATGAGAGCTGCCGTCGCGTCCCGTCGGGAAACGGCCCGGTGGCCGCGGCGGACTCGCGCGGCCGATGCCCCGGGTTTGACTCGCCCGGTGCGCCATTCTCACTCGTCCCTGCGCATGCTCTTACCCCGGTTCACGGTGCGAATTTTCCTCGGACTCCTGTCGGCCTCCGCCGTGCTGCGCGCGGCCGCGCCGATCGATTTCAACCGGCAGATCCTGCCGATTTTGTCGGACGCCTGCTTCCACTGCCACGGGCCCGACGCGGCGACGCGCGAGGCGAAGCTGCGGCTCGACCAGCGGGAAGGCCTGTTTCGCACCCGCGACGGCATCACGGTGGTCGCACCCGGCAAGTCGCACGCGAGCGAGCTGTTTCTCCGGATCGTGAGCAAAGAGGAGGACGAGGTGATGCCCCCGCGCAAAGCCACCCGCCAACTCAAGCCCGCGGAAATCGACCTGCTGAAACGCTGGATCGACGGCGGGGCGCCGTGGGGGCTTCACTGGGCGTTCGAGGCGCCGCGGCGGCCGACGGTTCCCGCGGTGCCCGTGCGGGCAGGTTGGCGTTCGGACGTGCAGGTGCGGAATCCCATCGACGCCTTCGTCGTCGATCGGCTCGCGCGCGAGGGCCTCGCGCCCGCGCCGGCCGCGGATCGCGCGACGCTGCTGCGGCGGGTCTCGCTCGATCTCACCGGCCTGCCGCCGAGTCCGGAGGAGGTTGCTGCCTTCGAAGCCGACCGGCGGTCCGACGCCTACGAACGCGCGGTGGACCGGCTCATCGCGTCGCCCCGCTACGGGGAACGCTGGGCCTGGGACTGGCTCGATGTCGCGCGCTACGCCGACACCAACGGATTCCAGGGCGATCCGGAGCGCACGATGTGGCCGTGGCGCGATTGGGTCGTGAACGCTCTCAACGCGAACATGCCGTTCGACCGGTTCACGATCGAGCAACTCGCCGGCGACCTTTTGCCCGAGGCCACGCGCGACCAGAAGATCGCGAGCGGTTTTCACCGGAACAACATGCACAACGGCGAGGGCGGTCGCATCCCGGAGGAGACCCGCGTCGAGAACGTCTTCGATCGCGTGGAGACGACGGCGACGGTCTGGCTCGGCAGCACCTTCACCTGTGCCCGCTGCCACGACCACAAATACGACCCGATCACGCAGCAGGACTACTTTTCGCTCTTCGACATCTTCAACCAGCTGTCGGAGACCGGTCGAAACGCCGGGGGCGGCCAGGTGCCCCCGGTGCTCGACGTCTCGACACCCGCCGAGCAGGAGCGCGTGAAGAAGGCCAATGCCCGGCTCGACGCCGTCGCGAAGGAGGTCGAGCGGTTCGAGCTCAAGAAATTCCCCCGGCCGGCCGGCCGGCCCGTCGAGGAGTCGCCGGAGGCGAAGCGCCTGCCCGGCAATCTTTATGCGACCCATGCGAAGGTGGAGCCGCGCCGCCGTAATCTGAACGGGTTGCTCGAGGCGCTGCCGCATTTCCGCGAGACGGAGCCGGATCCCGCCTACGTGAAAGTGCTCGAATCCCTCAGCCAAGCCGTGCGCGAACGCGATTCGGCCACGGCCCGCGTCACCCGCGTGATGATCATGGACCAGCTGCCGAAGCCGCGCGACACCGTCCTGCTCGTGCGCGGCAACTACGAGGCCAAGACCGAGAAGAAAGCATTCGGCGCGGTGCCGGCAATCTTCCGGGGCGCCGCGGCGGGGCAGGGGACCGAGGCGGCCCGCATGAACCGGCTCGACCTCGCGCGCTGGCTCGTCTCGCCCGAGAATCCGCTCGCCGCGCGCGTGACCGTGAACCGGGTCTGGCAGGCCTTTTTTGGCACGGGTTTCGTGAAGACCGCGGAAGATTTCGGCGTGCAAAGCGAGCCGCCGTCCCACCCGGAGCTGCTCGACTGGCTCGCCACCGAGTTTGTCGCGAGCGGGTGGGACATGAAAAAACTGCACCGGCTCATCGTCACGAGCGCCACGTATCGCCAGTCGTCGAAACGGACGCCGGCGAGTCACGAGCGCGATCCCGAGAACCGGCTGCTGGCCCGCGGCCCCCGCCAACGGTTGCCCTCGTGGATGATCCGCGATGCCGCGCTCGCCGCGGCCGGCCTGCTCGACGAGACCCGGGGCGGCCCGGCCGTGCGGCCCTACCAGCCGCCGGGCATCTGGGAGGAAGCGACCTTCGGAAAAAAGACCTACGAGCAGGACCACGGCTCCGCGCTTTACCGGCGCAGTCTCTATGTCTTCTGGCGCCGGATCGTGGGGCCGACGACGTTCTTCGACGCCGGTGCGCGCCAGGTGTGCACCGTGAAGGTGCCGCTCACCAACACCCCCCTGCACGCCCTGATCACGCTCAACGACACCGCCTTCGTCGAGGCCGCCCGGGTCCTCGCCCAGCGGGTGCTCACGGCGCCGGAATACGCCGACGACGGCGCCAGGCTCGACGCCGTGTTCCGCCGCGCCACGTCGCGGGCGCCGTCCGCCCGGGAGCAGGCGATCTTGCTCGGTCGGCTCGCGACCTTGCGGCGCCAGTTTGCGACGGCGCCCGCCGAGGCGCTGAAGCTCGCATCCGTCGGCGAAGCGCCGCGCAGCGAGGTTGTCCCCGCGGCGGAGCAGGCCGCGTGGACCAGCCTCTGCCTCCTGGTGCTCAACCTCGACGAAACCCTGTCCAAACAATGAGTCCCCGCCCGGTGCGGCCGCGGCACCCCGCCACCCTGGCTCCCGCCGCCTTCCCCGACCTGTTCGCATGAATCCCTTGCAAGATGCCAGCGCGCACTACACGCGCCGCCAATTTTTCGGCCGCTCCGTGCTCGGCCTCGGCACCGCGGCCCTCGCCTCGCTCCTGCACCGCGACGCGCACGGGGCGGTTTCCGCCGCGACGCGGCGCGCTATTCCCGGCCTGCCGGACCTGCCCCATTTCGCCCCGAAGGCGAAGCGCGTGATCTATCTTTTCCAGAACGGCGCGCCGTCCCACGTCGATCTTTTCGACTACAAGCCGAAGCTCCGCGAGTGGCACGGAAAGCAGATTCCCGATGCGGTCGCCGGCGGAAAACGATTTTCCACCATGACCGGCAATCAGACCGACCGGCCGGTCCTGGGCGAAATCACGAAGTTCGCGCGTCACGGCCAGAGCGGGGCCTGGGTCTCGAGTTTCCTGCCCAAAACCGCGGAGATCGTCGACGACCTGTGCTTCGTGAAATCGATGCACACCGAGGCCGTGAACCACGCGCCCGCGATCACGTTTTTCCTCACCGGCTCGGAGATGGCCGGCCGGCCCTCGATGGGCGCCTGGCTCAGCTACGGGCTCGGCAGCGAGACCGACAACCTCCCGGCGTTTGTGGTCATGACGTCGCGCGACAAGGAGGCGAGCTGCGGCCAGATCTTCTACGACTTCTACTGGGGCAGCGGGTTCTTGCCGACCAAGTATCAGGGCGTCGCCTTCCGCGGCCAGGGTGACCCGGTGCTCTACCTTTCCAATCCCGCCGGCATGAGCCGCGAAGTGCGGCGCGGCCTGCTCGACGACCTCGCCCACCTCAACGAGATCAAACGCGAGGAATTCGGGGATCCGGAGATCGCGACCCGCATCAGCCAATACGAGATGGCCTACCGCATGCAGGCCAGCGTCCCCGAACTGACGGACTTCTCCAAGGAGTCGCCCGAGACGCTGGCCATGTATGGCCCCGACGTCCGCCGCCAGGGCAGCTACGCCTACAACTGTCTCATGGCGCGCCGCCTCGCCGAGCGCGGCGTGCGTTTCGTCCAGGTCATGCACGCCGGCTGGGACCAGCACCGGAACCTGAATACCCAGCTGAAAATCCAGTGCGACGACGTCGACGCCCCCTCGGCCGCGCTGATCCGGGATCTCAAGCAACGCGGCCTGCTCGAGGACACGTTGGTGATCTGGGGCGGGGAGTTCGGCCGCACGCCGTTCCTGCAGGGCAAGATCGACGACGTGAAACAATGGGGCCGCGACCACCATCCCTACGCCTTTTCGCTCTGGATGGCCGGCGGCGGCGTGAAGCCCGGATTCAGTTACGGCGCCAGCGACGAATTCGGCTTCAACGCGGTGGAGAACAAGGTCCACGTGCACGACCTGCAGGCGACGATTCTCCATCAGCTTGGCCTCAACCACGAACGCCTGACGTTCAAGTTCCAGGGCCGAAACTACCGGCTGACGGACGTGCACGGCCACGTCGTGAAGGATCTGCTGCTCTGAGCGCCGTGTCCGGCCGGAGGGCCCGCGCGCGGCGGGCCAAGTTCCCTGTTGCACGCGGCGAGGCCCGACGTTCACTCTCGGCCTCTTTGCATGGCTTACGACTGGCTCAAGGGTGTCGCCGACGAGTATGATGTGATCGTGATCGGCAGCGGTTTGGGCGGCCTGACGGGCGCCAACGTGCTCGCCAAGGCCGGCCACCGCGTGCTGCTGCTCGAGCACCACTACCAGTTCGGCGGCTTGGCGACATGGTTCACCCGCAAGGGCGGCCATATCTTCGACATTTCCCTGCACGGTTTCCCCGTCGGCATGATCAAGTCCTGCCGCAAATACTGGTCGAAGGAGATCGCCGATTCGATTGTCCAGCTGAAGGACATCCGGTTCGTCAACCCGCAGATGGATGTCTGGACCACGTTTACCCGCGACGATTACACGCGCGTGCTGGTGGAGAAATTCGGCCTCGAGCGCGCCCACGTGGAGCGGTTTTACGACTACCTCCGGGGGATGAATTTCTACGACAACAATCCGGAAACGACCGGGGAAATGCTGGAGCGATTCTTCCCGGGGCGCGACGACGTGAAGCGCCTGCTGATGGAGCCGATCGCCTACGCCAACGGATCCACGCTCGACGATCCGGCCATCACCTACGGCATCGTTTTCTCCAACTTCATGGGGTCGGGCGTCTACACGTTCCGCGGCGGTTCCGACCTGTTGATCGAGAAGATGTGCGAAGAGCTGCGTCGCAACGGCGTCGAGCTGCGCAAAAAAGTCCTGGTGGAGCGCATTCTGGTGGAGGAGCGCGACGGCCGGAAAGTCGCCTGCGGCATCGTCGCCGGCAACGGCCGCGTGATCCGCGCGAAGGCCGTGCTGTCCAACGCCAACATCAAGAACACGATCTTCCGGCTCGCCGGCGCCGCCAGCTTTCCGGCCGACTATGTCGCGGCCGCCGAGGCCGTCCGGATCAATTCGAGTTCGTGCCAGGTCTACCTCGGGATCCGCAAGGGCGAGTCGATCCCGCACATCGGCGACCTCGTGTTCACCTCGGAGAACCCGACGTTCAGCAGCCGCGAACTGACCGATTTTCGCACCACCAGCCGGACTTTCTCGGTCTACTACCCGGACACCCGCCCCGGTTCGGACCGTTACACCGTCGTCGTGTCCTTGAACGGCCACTACGCCGACTGGAAGCAACTCCCCGACGCCGACTACGAGCGCGAGAAGCAGCGCCTGATCGACGAGTCGGTGGCCGCCCTCGAGCGTTACATTCCCGGCGTCGGCGCCAAGATCGATTGGAAAGAGGCCGCCACGCCGCGCACGATCGAACGCTACACGACCCATTTCGGCGGCACCTCCTTCGGCACCAAGTTCGAAGGGCTCAAGGTGTCGATGGATCTGCCGGAGAAACTCCCCGGCCTCTACCACGCCGGGTCCGTCGGCATCATCATGTCGGGCTGGCTCGGGACCATCAACTACGGCGTGATCGTCGCCAACCGGATCGACAAGGCCCTGTTTGCCCTGAAATCCGCGCCTCCGGCCTCCGTCGCCACCGCCTGATTTCCGCCATGCCCACCGTCACCGACCTGATTCCGCACCGGCCGCCGTTCCTGTTTGTCGACGAGATCGTCAGCCACGACGAGCAGGGGCTCGTCGCCAAGCGCACCTGGCGCGCCGAGGAAGATTTCTACAAGGGCCACTATCCGGGCGCGCCCATCACGCCGGGCGTTTTGCTGTGCGAAGCGGTTTTCCAGACCGCCGCGTGCTACATGGCGCTGAAGGCCCGCGCCGCCGGCGCCAAGCCGGGCGAGGGGGTCCCGCTTATCGCCAAGATCAGCGACGTGCGCTTCCGCAACCCCGTCTACCCGGGCGACACGATCGTGCTCGAGGTGAAACAAAAGGACGCCCTCGGCGGCTTCACCATGCTCAGCGGCCACATCAAGAAGGCGGACGGCACGCGCGTGCTGAACGTGGATTTCTCGGTGGCCTGGAAAACGCCCGCGGGCGGCACGCCGGCGGCATGAGCGACTTTCTCCAGGTCGCCGGGAAAACGTTCCTCGTCTTCGGCGTCGCCAACCGGAAGAGCGTCGCGTGGGCGGTTGCCCGGACGCTGGAAGAGCAGGGGGCCGCGGTCGTCTTCAGCGTCCGCTCCGAAGCCCGCAAGAAATCCCTCGAAACCCTGCTCGCCGGCAAGCCGGTGTTCGTCTGCGACGTCGAGCAGGAGGGCGCCGTGGATCGGCTTGCCGCCGCGGTCGCGCAGGCCGGCCATGCGCCGCTGCACGGCCTCGTCCACTCCATCGCGTTCGCCAACTACAGCGAGGGCTTCAAGCCGTTCCACGAGACCAAGCGGGCCGATTTTCTCCAGGCGACCGCGGTCTCGGCTTTCTCGCTCGTCGAGGTCGCGCGCGCGTTCAAGCCGCACCTCGCGCCCGACGCCTCCGTCGTGACGATCGGGATCTCCTCGCTCCTCGTGACGCCCGACAACTACGGCTACATGGGCCCGATCAAGGCCGCCCTCGATTCGACCGTGCGGTTCCTCGCCAAGTCGTTCAGCGCCGACACCCGCGTGCGCTTCAACGCGGTCGGCGCCGGACCGCTGAAGACGAGCGCCTCCGCCGGCATCCCCGGCTACATCGAGAGCTACCTCTACGCGGAGAAGTTGACCTTTCGCCGGAAGAATCTCGAAACCGCGGAAGTCGCCAACGCCGTGAGCTTCCTGCTCAGCGGCCGCAGCAGCGGCATCAACGGCACCACGCTGGTGGTCGACGCCGGATTGGGCTCGAACTATTTCGATCAGGAACTGGTGCGCTTGGCCATGCGGCCGGACACGACGCCTCTCCGCGGATGAAGTTCGACCACGTTTGCCTGGAATCGCTGGCCGTCGCGCTGCCGGAAGAGATCTGGACCTCGTCCGACATCGAGGAACGCCTGCGCCCGCTCTACGACCGGTTGAAACTGCCGGCGGGCCGCCTCGAATTGATGACCGGCATCCGCGAACGCCGCATGTGGCCCGCGGGCACCCGGCCATCCGATGCCAGCGCGGCGGCCGGGCGGGCCGTCCTGGCGAAGTCCGCCCTGTCCGCCGCCGACGTGGACCTTTTCATCCACGCCGCCGTGAGCCGCGACATGCTCGAGCCGGCGACGGCGTCGTTTGCGCACCGCAAGATCGGTCTGCCGCCCACGGCGCAGATCTTCGACGTTTCCAACGCCTGCCTTGGATTTCTCAACGCCCTGACCGTCGCCGCGGCGATGATCGAGTCCGGCCAGATCCGGTGCGCGCTCGTGGCGTCGGGGGAAAACGGGCGGCCGCTCGTGGAGCAGACGCTGCGCACGTTGCTGGAGCGCCCGCTGAGCCGAAACGAGATCAAACCCTATTTCGCCAATCTCACCATCGGCTCCGGTGCGGTGGCCGCGATCGTCTGCCATCGCTCGCTGGCGCAGGGCAGGGGACATCGTCTGTTGGGCGGTGTCGCCCGGGCGGCGACGCGGCACAGCGATCTCTGCCAAGGCGACACGCACGGCGCGGACGCCTTGGCCATGCAGACCGATTCGGAGCAACTGCTGGTCGCCGGCGTGACGCTCGCCCGCGAAACGTGGGAGGTGTTTTCCGCGGACTTCGGCCGGGAGTTCGACCGCTACGTCTGCCACCAGGTCGGCAGCGTGCATCGCCGGAAACTTTACGAATCGCTGGGCCTCGACGTGGCGAGGGATTTTTCGACCTTCGAAACGCTCGGCAACACGGGATCCGTGGCGCTGCCCGCGACGCTGTCGGCCGCGGCCGACGCGGGCGCCGTGAAATCCGGCGACCGGGTCGGATTGCTCGGTATCGGCAGCGGGCTGAACTGCCTGATGTTGGCCCTCGAATGGTGACGCGGCCGACCATTCCCGACTGGCTGCGGCGCGAGTATCCCTTCGCGCCCCGGACGTTTGCGACACCGGCCGGCGCCGCGCTCAGTTTTGTGGACGAAGGTCCGCGGACCGACGCCGCGGTGCTGATGGTGCACGGTAATCCGACGTGGTCGTATTACTACCGGCACCTGATCGCGGCGCTGCGCGGGACCCGCCGATGCATCGCGCCGGACCATATCGGCATGGGGCTTTCGGAAAAACCCGAGGCCTACGACTACACCCTGGCGACGCGGATCGCCGACCTCGAGGCGCTGGTTTCGTCCCTCGGCCTGAAGACGATCGATCTGGTGGTGCATGACTGGGGCGGGGCGATCGGCTTCGGCTTCGCCGCGCGCCGCCCGGAGGCGATCCGGCGCATCGTGATTTTGAATACTGCGGCTTTCCCGTCGCAGCGCATCCCGGGCCGGATCGCCCTGTGCAAAGCTCGCCCGGTCGGACCGTGGCTGGTGCGCGGGCTCAACGCGTTTGCCGGCCCCGCCGTGCGGATGGCAATGGGCCGGCGCGCGCTTTCCGCCGAGGAGCGGCGCGGCTATCTGCTGCCGTATGATTCCTGGGCAAACCGGGTCGCGGTGAGCGGCTTCGTCCAGGATATCCCGATGGCGCCGGCCCACCCGACCTGGGCCACGCTGACCACGGTCGCCGCCGGCATCGAAAAATTCCGCGATCATGCGGTGCAAATCGTCTGGGGTGGCCGGGATTTCTGCTTCGACGACACCTTTCTCGAGGAGTGGCGGCGCCGGTTGCCCGACGCCGCGGTGCACCGGATCGCGGATGCCGGGCACTACGTGCTCGACGACGCGCGGGACGAGGTCGTCCCGCGGTTGGAATCCTTTCTGCGCTGAGAAGAATCCCCGGCGGGCTTACGGGGAAGGGCCGGCCGGGGCCTTGGCCGGCACGCGCCCGTAAAGCTCCGCCAACTGGCGCAGATAGTCGGCCGAACCCGCGGCAAGTGCCTGGAGCTGCTCCGGTCGGTAGCGCCAGCTCCAGTTGCCCTGGCTCTTGCCCGGAGTATTGAAGCGTCCTTCGGAGCCCAGATTCATCAGGTCCTGCAGGGGAATGACCGCCAGATTGGCGACCGACGCGTAGGCCGAACGCACGAAATCCCACCCGATCTCCGCTCCGCTGATCCGGAAGTAGCGCCGGACGTGGTCGCGGGTCTTTTCGTCCGCGGTGGCATACCACCCGAGCGTGGTGTCGTTGTCGTGAGTGCCCGGATACACCACCGTGTTGGCGCGCTGGTTGTGCGGCAGGTAGAGATTGTCCGCCTCGCCGCCGAACGCGAACTGCAGGACCGCCATGCCCGGCAGGCCGGTGGCTTCGCGCAGCGCGATCGTGGCCGGGGTAAGGAGGCCGAGATCCTCCGCGATGAGTTTCGCGTCGGGCAGCGCGCGCCGGACGTGCGCGAAGAAATCGAGGCCCGGACCTTCGACCCAGCGCCCGTGGCGGGCATTCGGGGCGCCCGCCGGCACCGACCAATACGCCTCGAATCCGCGGAAATGGTCGATGCGCACGATGTCGCAAAGTTCGAAGTTGGCCCGCAGCCGCGCAATCCACCACGCGTAGCCGTCGTGGGCGTGGACCGGCCAGTCGTAGAGGGGATTGCCCCAGAGCTGGCCGTCGGCCGAAAAGTAGTCCGGCGGCACGCCCGCCACGGCCTTGGGCCGGAACGTGGCCGAATCCAGCTGGAAGAGGTGGGGCGCCGACCAGACGTCGGCGCTGTCGAGTGCGGTGAAGATCGGAGTGTCCCCGACGATCTGGATGCCGCGCCGCGCGGCCTGTGACCGGATTTCGGCCCATTGGGAAAAGAAGAGATACTGGATGAACTCGAAGGCCTCGATGGACGGCGCCAGTTGATCTTTGAGCGGACTCGCGGTCGCCCGCGACGCGGCGCGCGCCTCCGACGGCCATTCCCACCAGGGCTTGCCCTGAAAGTGGTCCTTCAGGGCCGAGAAGTAGGCGTAGGCCGGAAGCCAATTGGCCTGACGGGCACGAAACGCCTCGAAATCGCCGAAGGGGAGGCGCGGCCGACCTTGGCGTTTCCAAGTGGCATGGGCGGCAAAGAGCAGCGGGCGCTTGCGTTGATAGAGTGCCCCGTAATCGACCCGGTCCGCGCCGAGATCACGGAGCGGCGAAATTTCGCGCTCCGTCAGGAGCCCGAGTTTCACCAAGGCGGCGACGTCGATCAGGTAGGGATTGCCGGCAAACGAGGAAAAACACTGGTAGGGCGAGTCGCCAAACCCGGTCGGACCGAGCGGGCAAAGCTGCCAATAGCGCAGGCCGGCCCGTTGCATGAAGTCGAGCAGGTGGATGCACCCGGCGTCAAAGGAGCCCACACCATAGGCCCCGGGCAGCGCGGTCGGATGCACAAGCAAACCGGCCGATCGATCGGTCAGCCAATTGAAGAGCGGGGAATGGGTGGTGGTCATGGTGCGTGAGCGGAATCTCGGAGGGGCGTTTTGGCGTAGGGCCGGAGGCGTAAGGCGGCGGGTAGGATTCGGAAGGATGATTGATCGACGGTCTGCGAAAGGGGGTGCCGCAAGGCCCGGTCGCTGGAACTCTAGCAGCATTGGGGCCGCAGCTTGGCGCAACCAACTTAGTTTACATAATGCTTATTGTGCCGCGTTAGCCCTGAGAACCGCCCGTGGGGCGAGATACCTGTCTGTGAGCTGCCTTGCCCCGAATCCCGCTCCCTGGGTTCACGGGACGCTCTACTTAGCCGGACCCCAGTGGCGGGTGAACGGGTAATACACGAAAATGGGCCGACCAACCGTGTCGCGTCCCGGGACCGGCCCCCAATAGCGTCCGTCGGCACTGTTGCCGGAATTATCGCCCATCGCGAAATACTCGCCCGCGCGCAACTGCACCCGCGAGCCGGCAGCCAGCAATCCCTCGTTGCGGTAGCCCACGTAAGCTTCGGACCGCTTGGCGTTCTTTTCAAAAACAGGTGTTCCGGTCGCCGGCGCACCGTTTCGGAGCAGCGCAAAGTCCCGGATCTCCAGCGTGTCGCCCGGCACTCCGACCAGGCGTTTGATGTAGTATTGATCGCCGTAAACCCGCGCGATGCCCTCGATGTTTCCGGTTCTGAACACGAAGCCGCTGCCCACGGACGGCGCGACAAAATGGTAGCTCATGCGGTCGACGAACAGTTGGTCGCCCGTGAGTATGTCGAAGGCCAGGGCACGTTCCCCGCGTTTGACGGTTTTTCCGGTCAACAACACCGGCTCGCCGGACGGCCCGGTGCCGATCTTGGTGCGGTCTTCGCGCGCGATACGCGCAAGGTCGACTCCGCCCGGTTCGCGCGACGGCGTGGCGTTGGGGAAAAACGCGTCGCGAATCGCCCATTCGAAATCGAAATCCAGCGGCACGGTCACGGTCGCCGGTTTTCCTCCGACATAGAGCGTATACTCTTTCAGCGTCGTCGGCAGCACCAGCCAGGTGCGTCCCGGCACCTCGCGATACGGAATCGCTACGCGGCTCGACGCGACCCCGAGCGGAATCGCAACTTCGCCGTCGGCCGGCGCGTCGACTCGCCGCGAGCTGGCGCCGAACGCCGCGAGCCGCGCCACCTGCATCGCCATCCCGGGCTCCTCCGCCGGGCTGCGGAAGACCTCCGGCGTCATGCCGTTGTAGGTCGGCCACATCGAGTTCGTCGGGATCTTGAACGGCTGCACGAAATACGTGCGGATGCCCAAAATCACCAGCGCCGCCACAAGGAAGAACTCCACGTTTTCGACCAAGGCGGACTTGGGGTAGATCGCCCCACCCGTCCGTTGCAGGATCGATTCGAGCGACTCGATCGCCAGCTTCAGCTTTTCGGCGCCGGCTTTCTCTTTCAGCAGTCCGCGCAGCAGACCGGTGGCGCTTTCGAGTTCGCCGACCTGGGCGCCCGACAGGACGTCGCGGCGGTAGTGGTAAACCTTGTCGGCGAGTTCGAGCCAGTTGCCGGCATTCTCGCGCATCCGCTTTTCCTGGGAGGTAAAGAATCCGAACATGGTCGGGAAGATTCGGGAACAGAGACTCCGCGCGGTGGACCTGCGCTCAGTTGTTTTGCAGCACCTTGATGAAGGCGTCGGGCGGGATGGAGACCTTGCCGATCTGCTTCATCTTCTTTTTGCCCTCCTTCTGCTTGTCGAGGAGCTTGCGCTTCCGGCTGATGTCGCCGCCGTAGCACTTTGCGGTCACGTCCTTGCGCATCTCGCGGACGTTGTCGCGGGCGATGATCTTGCCGCCGATCGCGGCTTGGATCGCGACCTTGAACATCTGGGGCGGGATGATTTCGGCGAGCTTCTCGCACAGTTCGCGTCCCTTGGATTCCGCCTTGTCACGGTGCACGATGCTCGCGAACGCGTCCACCGGGTCGCCGTTGATCATGATATCCATCTTGACCAGGTCGGAGACCCGATACGCGCCGAGTTCGTAGTCCATCGAACCGTAGCCGTGCGTGATGCTTTTCAGCCGGTCGTTGAAATCGACGAGGATCTCGTTGAGCGGCAGCGTGCACTTCAGCATGACGCGGTTCATGTCGAGCGTGTCGGTGTGGTCGCAGATGCCGCGCTTTTCCATGATCAGCGCGAGGATGTCTCCCATGCTGTCGTTGGGGATGATGATCGAGGCGGTGATCGTGGGCTCCCGGATCTCGAGAATCGTCCCGGGGTCCGGCAGGTTGATCGGATTGTCGACCTCCATGATCGTGCCGCCGTGCGGCAGCACGTGATACACCACGCTGGGATAGGTGGAGATGATCTCCACGTCGTGCTCCCGGCGGATGCGTTCCTGGATGATTTCCATGTGCAGCAGCCCGAGGAACCCGCAGCGGAAACCGAAGCCGAGCGCGACGGAGCTCTCGGAAGAATAGATGAACGCCGAGTCGTTCAGGCGCAGGCGGCCGAGCGCCGCCTTCAGTTTTTCGTAATCGTCGCTCTCCAGCGGATACAGGCCGCAGAACACCATCGGGCGGACCTCCTTGTAGCCCGGCAGCATCTCGGTGGCGGGCCGATTGGAGATGGTCATGGTGTCGCCGATCTTGATGTCGGCGGTGCTCTTGATGTTCGACACCACGTAGCCGACGTCGCCGGCCTGGAGGATGTCGCGTTTTTCCATCTTCGGGGTGAAGACGCCGACCTCCTTTACTTCCGATTTCACGCTGTTGCTCATCAGCAGCATGTGTTCGCCGGCGCGGACCGAGCCCGAAAAGACGCGGACGTAGGAAATCACGCCGCGGTAGGAATCGTAGAGCGAGTCGAACACCAGCGTCCGCATCTGGGGGTAGTCCGTCCACCGCGGCGGCGGCACACGCTGCACCACCGCTTCCAGAATATCCTCGATGCCGATGCCGGACTTGCCGCTGGCGAGAATGGCCTCCTCCGCGGGGATCGTGAGGATGTCCTCGAGTTGCTTGGTGCAGAGCTCCAGGTTGGCGCTGGGCAGGTCGATCTTGTTGATGACGGGAATGACCTTGAGCTTCTGGCTGAAGGCCAGGTGGGCGTTGGCCACGGTCTGTGCCTCGACACCCTGCGCCGCGTCGATGAGCAGAACCGCCCCTTCGCACGCCGCGAGGCTGCGCGAGACTTCGTAGGAGAAGTCCACGTGGCCGGGGGTATCCATCAGGTTCAACTTGTAGACCTGCCCGTCCTTGGCCCGGTAGTTCATGGTCACCGGATGCGACTTGATCGTGATACCGCGCTCCTTCTCGAGGTCCATCGCGTCGAGATGCTGATCGGTCATCACCCGCTGCTCGACGGTGTTGGTGAACTCCAGCAGCCGGTCGGACAGGGTCGTCTTCCCGTGGTCGACGTGGGCGATGATGCAGAAATTGCGGGTGAAGCGGAAAGACATCGGGTGTTCAGACAGTCGCCAAGTCGGCGTATTCGGAAAATGATTTCACAGTCCAGGTCTTCTCGGTGCGCCGGGCGAGCCCCGCGAGCACCCCGCCCGGTCCGAGTTCCCAGAAGACGGAGGTGCCGCCGGCCGCGGCGCGCATGCAGTCCTCCCACTTGACGGAGGAAACGACCTGGGCGACGAGGGCGGACTTGATTGCGGCGGGATCGGAAATGGCGCCGCCGGTGGTGTTGGTGAACACGGCGAACCGCGGCGCGGTGAACGGGATGTCCGCGAGGAAGGCGGCAAACGCGGCGCGGGCGGGCTCCATCAGGCGCGAGTGGTAGGCGCCCGCCACGTTCAGCGGCATCACCCGTTTCAGCCCGCGATCCTTCGCGGCGGCCACCGCGGCCGCGACCTTGGTTTTCTCGCCCGAAACGATAATCTGGCCGGGCGCATTGAAGTTGGCCGCCTCGATGTCGAAGTCGGCGCACAGCGCTTGGACCGTCGCGCGCTCCTCGCCGATGATCGCCGCCATCGCCCCGCTGGTCTGCTCGCAAGCCTGCTGCATGAGGCGGCCGCGCTCGGCGACGATCCGCAGTCCGGTCGAAAAGTCATAGACGCCGGCCGCGCAATACGCGGTCAGCTCCCCAAGACTGAGGCCCAAAGCCCCGGTGGGCTCGCCCGCGGGCAGTTTGCCGGCTTCGCGCAGCGCCGCCAAGGTGGCGAGGCCGTGCACGAACAAGGCCGGCTGGCAGATCTTGGTTTGGGTGAGGTCGGGCTCGGGACCTTCGAAACTCAGCTTGGCCAAATCCCAGCCCAGCACCTGATTAGCTTCGGCGTAAAGCGCCTTCGCGGCAGCCGAATGCTCCGCCAACGAACGCCCCATGCCGACCTTTTGGGCCCCTTGTCCGGCAAATAGAAGTGACAGCGCCATGTTTGAAACAGGCGAGACAATCGCCCGCCCCCGGCGAATCCAAGCCCTAAAAGCGTTTCAACGGCTTGAACAGTTTCTCGTCTGTCTTGGGTTTGGCGAAGTCGGGGACAGGCCGGCCGGGTGCGCCGGGCCGAAGGTCCGATGTCGCGGGTAACGACGGCCCGGATATGCCGCCGGGCAGCGGAGCGGACGCGGGGCCTGCGCTCATCCGGCGTTCTCCGTCTGCCGTCGACTGTCCGTGGGCGAGACCGCCGAAAGCGACCGGGCCGCTTGTGTCCGCCGGTCGCGACACCCCCTCCAGACCTGCCAAAAACGGATTCGTCGGCTCTCCGCCTGCCCTACCCCCGGGCATTCCGGGCGCTACGGACGGACTGCGCGCATCCACTTGGCCGATCGAACCGCCTCCCCGGATCAATTCGGTCCAGTCCGCGCGGCGCGCTCCGCCCAAAGCGTCTCCCGCACCCGAAAGACCGGCGCCCTTGGTTCCGACGCCGGGGCGCAGGAGCGCATAATCCGCGGGACTCATCCATGACGCCAAGAACGGGTCCAACGGGTTTTCCGTCGCGGGGACATCCGAGTTCGCTTCTGCCGGCCGCCCGGAGACGTCGCGGCGCGGACCCGACGGATCGTGGCTCTGCATCCGGTCGGAGCGCCCCTCGTCGCCCTGCTCCCGGATGGATGATTCAACCCCGAGTGGCTCCCGTCCCCGCCCTTCCCTGCCGTTGCGGCGTTGCTCGTCGTCGCGTCCCCGCGTCATGGCCTCGATCAGCCAATTGGGTTCGTGGCCCATCCGCGGGGCGTTCGACGATCGCGGGCTGCTTCCGTCCGACGCCGGCAAGGGCCCGACGCCGGCGTTGGCTTTGACATCGGGGACCGTAAAACGCGGCAGTGACCGCTCCGGCAGCGGTGCGCCTTGGGCCCGGCTCTGGCGCAAGGCATCCAACTCGCGGGTGGCTGCCCCCAGCGGATCGGGTCCCGCGTTGGCGGGGCCGGCGTTCGATTGCGGAGCTTCCGGGTGTTCGCGGGATGCTCCGGGCGTCCCTTCTTGGTTCGCCCCGTCCAGTCGCCCGGGAAGACTCCCGGCCCCTGCCAGGAGAACAAATGCGAAGCGCCGGCACTCGCGACGCCATCCACCGCGCTGAACAGGACGGGCGTTCAAGATTTGATGAAGATCCCCTTCATGTTCATCTCGAGTTGCTGGGGATTGGGCGAAAACCGCAGCGCATCCTGTTTGCTGATGCGGCCGGCTTTCCAGAGGCGGTAGAGATCCTTGTTGAAGGAGAAGGTGGACGAGTCGGAGTTGCTCTCCAGCAGGCCCTGGATCTTTTCGTTTTGTCCCTCGAGGATCAGGTTTTTCACGGTCGCGTCGGCCGTCAGGATCTCGTTGGCGGGGACACGCCCCGTCCCCTCGGCGGTCGGCACGAGCTTCTGGCAGACGAAGCCGCGCAGCGATCCCGCGATCGCGCGCCGCGCCTGCACGACCTCCTCGGCGGGGAAGAACTCGAACAAGCGGGTCAACGACTGCGCGACGGTCGCGGCGTGCATCGTCGAGAAAACCAAGTGGCCGGTTTCCGCGGCGGAGATGGCCGTCTCGAACGTTTCCCGGTCGCGCATTTCGCCGACGAGGATGATGTCCGGGTTCTGGCGCAGCACGGCCTTGATGGCCAATTCGAAGTTGGGCACGTCCAGGCCGATTTCCCGCTGCTGAAACAGGCATTTGTCGTCCTGGAAGGTATATTCGATCGGGTCCTCGATCGTGACGATGTGCTTGTCGAGGTTCTGGTTGATCCAGTTCATCATCGCCGCCATCGTGGAACTCTTGCCCGAGCCGGTGGCCCCGCACACGAGCAGGATCCCGTCCTTGGCCTGGGCGAGCTTGATCAGCGCCTGTTCGGTTTGCCCCAGGCCCAGCTGCTCGAAGGTCGGCACCGTGCTCTTGATGTGGCGCATCACGATGCTCACCAGCCCGCGCTGGTGGAACGCGTTGACGCGGAACCGCCCTACTCCTTCGGCCGCATAGGCGAAATCGACCTGTCCCTCGTCGTCCCAGCGGGGACGGAAGATCTTCGGCACATGCTCCACGACAAACGCCTCGGCTTCCGGGCACGTGATGGGCTCCATGTCGACGGGCTTCAGCTTCCCGGCGAGGCGCACGTAGCCCGGCTTGTTGGACTTGATGATCACGTCGCTGACGCCGCTCTCGACGGCGAGGCGGAGCAGGTCGTTGATCATTTCCGTGTGCGGTGTGACGGCTGCGTCGATCGGCATGGGGAAAAAAGCGTTGCGGTGTGCCTATTTCACCATGGTTTGATCCGCAAGGCTTCATTGCCCATTTCCATGAAACTCCGCCCGCTCACCGGCACGATCACCGCGCTCGCCACACCGTTTCGCGACGGTCAGGTCTCCTATCCGGACCTGAAGAAACTCGTCGCCTACCAGATCAAAGGCGGGATCGACGGCTTGGTGCCCGTGGGAACCACCGGCGAGTCGCCCACCTTGGACTGGGACGAGCATATGGAGGTGATTCGTTTCGTGATCGCCGAGGCCCGCGGCCGCGTCCCCGTCGTCGCCGGCACCGGCTCCAATTCCACCCACGAAGCCATCGAGCTGACCCGGCTGTCCCACGAGGCCGGCGCCGACGCCATGCTGGTGGTCGCGCCTTACTACAACAAGCCGAGCCAAGAGGGGCTTTTCCGCCACTTCTGCGCGGTCGCCGAGGCGACCGACAAACCCGTCATCCTTTACTCGATCCCGGGCCGCTGCGGAATCGAGATCAGCGTCGACGTCGTGGCCCGCCTGCGCGCGAAGTATTCCCATGTCGCCTGGATCAAGGAGGCCGGCGGCAGCGTCGACCGCGTGGATCAGCTCAAGCAGGCCCTCGGCGACAGCCTCACGGTGTTGAGCGGCGACGACTCGCTCACGCTGCCGTTCATGGCGGTCGGCGCGGAAGGCGTCATCAGCGTCGCCTCCAACCTCTATGTCCGCGAGATCGGCAAAATGGTCCGGCTCGCGCTGGCCGATGAGTTCGCCAAGGCCCGGAAACTTCACGCCCGGCTGTATCCGGCATTCAAGACGCTGTTCATCGAGCCGAATCCGGTTCCCATCAAGGTGGCGCTCGCCCGCGCCGGCATCATCGGTTCGGCCGAGGTCCGGTCGCCGTTGTGCGACATGACGCCGGAGAACGCCGCGAAGCTCGAAAAGGTTCTGGCCCGACTCGACTGATCCTTCACGCCATGACGACTCCTCCCCGTATTTTGATCAACGGCGCCAAGGGCAGAATGGGCCTGGCCGTGGCTTCGGCCGCCCGCGAGTTGGGATTTCCCGTCGCGGCGGCCGTTGATGTCGGCGACGACCTCGCCGCGGCCATGGCCGCGGCGGATGTCGCCGTCGACTTCAGCTCCCATCGTGCGACCCAAGCCGTGATCGAAGCGGCGGTCCGCGCGAACAAACCGCTCGTGCTGGGCACCACGGGACACGCCCCGGCGGAGAAATCTGAGCTGTTGGCTCTGGCGGCCCGTATTCCTTGCGTTTGGGCGGGAAATTTCTCGATCGGCGTGAACTTGCTGTTCGCGCTGACCCGCCGGGCTTCGGCGGTGTTGGGGGCCGATTACGATGCCGAGGTCATCGAAATGCACCATCGGTTCAAAAAGGACGCCCCCAGCGGAACCGCGGCGCGGCTGCTCGAAATCATTCTGGAGGAGCGCAAACTCAGCCGTTCCGCGCTCCGTCATGGCCGTGAAGGCATCACCGGAGAACGCCAGCCCACCGAAGTCGGCGTCCATGCGCTGCGCGGCGGGGATGTCGTGGGCGACCACACGGTGATGTTTGCCGCTTTGGGCGAGCGAGTGGAACTCACCCACAAAGCCAGCGACCGTGCCATCTTCGCCCGCGGCGCCTTGCGCGCCGCCCACTGGGTCGCCGGGCAGCCCGCCGGGGTCTACGACATGCAGGACGTGCTGGGCTTGAAGTAATGATCGCCTCGATCCAAGGCACGCTCACCGAGTCCACCCCGCTGCGGGCAATCGTGGAACTCAACGGCTTCGGTTACGAAGTAAACGTGCCGGTGACGACCGCGGAGCGACTCCCCGCGCCCGGCGCCACGGTAAAATTGCATACCGTGGTGATTTACCGCGAGGATGCCCAGACGCTCTACGGCTTCGCGACGCCGGAGGATCGGGACTTCTTCCGGCTCATGATTGAAAACGTCACGGGCGTGGGTCCGAAGATGGCGTTGTCCATCATGAGCCGCCTCTCGTTGCCTTCGTTGCAGAGCGCGATTCGCGCGGGGGACGTCGGGATGCTCGCGAAATGCCAAGGCATCGGAAAAAAAACCGCCGAGCGTCTCGTGGTTGAGCTTCGCGGGAAGGTCGGGGGGGAATCGGGTGCTTCCGGGGTGATCTCGGGCGAAGCGGATGCGCCGGCCGATGCGGGAGGAGCCGCAACGATGCCGCATGTTACCCGCGATGCGGTCGCGGCGCTGGTGGCCCTTGGCTACAAGCAAGCGGACGCGGACCAAGCCGTGCGCCGCGCCGTCCTTGCGCTGGGGCCGAAGGCGACGACCGAAAGTCTGATCAAAAAGGCTCTCGGCAGCGGCGAGTGACCGGCAACCGGGACGACTCCCGGTTATTTCACGAAGCGAAACGCCGCCATCTCCGTCACCGGCTCGGTGGTCGGGGTGATCCGGCCGCCCAAGGCCCGGCCTTCGGGCTGAAGCGAGGTGGGCTGGGCATCAAAACGGATTTGCTCCGGTTGGATGCGCGATTGAACCGGCGAAAACTGCACGCTCTGGATCCACGCCAACTGGTCATCCGCCTGTTTCTGGGCGGCCGTCAGCACGGCGTCGGCGTTGCGCCCCGAGAGCACCAAGGGAGCGTTCACCCACTTCGGCGCCGACCGCAGCTCGCCGGCCTGAGCGCTGGCGAGAGCCGCATTGCCGAGTTCACGCCCCTGGGATTGGGCGCTCGTAGCCGCCCCGGCCGAACCCGTTTGGGCCAGAGTGACGCCGCCGGTCCGCATGACCGGCGCCGGACTGGCTGCCAACGATGCGTCCGTCCCGGCCGAGGCCCGAAAAGTGCGGATACCGACGAACGCCAGCGCGGCGCACGCCGCCGCCGCCAAACCGCCGGAAATGTAGCCGACAATTCGCCGGCGGCGGGCCGCGGCGTGAGCAACACCAACGTCGAACGGCACGACTTTGTCCGACCCGGCGACCACGGTCCCGTCGGTGGCGCTGAAATCCAACGCAACCATCCCGCAGGCTTTGTGCATCCGGCAATAGGCGTCGTAGGTCTTGCGCCGGCCCGGGTTGGTCGCGACCTCGGATTCCAGGCGTGCGGCGTCCGCGGCCGTAATCTCGTGGTCGAGATACAAGTTCAGCAGTTCGAGAAACTCCGATTCTTTCATTTGAAATCCTCTCCCAGCTTGGAGCGCAGGCTTTCGCGGGCGCGGGCGATGCGGCTCTTTACGGTGCCCACGGAAATCCCGAGAATGGCGGCGATTTCTTCGTAGGAAAGGTTCTTGATGTTCCGCAAGACGAGAATCTCCCGGTGCTTGGCCGAGAGTTTTTCCATGCTCTTGCCGATGCGCGTTACGAATTCCTGGGTCACCGTGATGTCGTCCGGCGACTCCACTTCGGCGGGAATGACATCCGCCAAGGTCAGGTCGTTGTCCGCACTGACGGGCGCATCGATGGAGACCGAGCGATCCCGCTTGCGCCGCCACCAATACCAGTAGCGGTTGCGCGCGAGGTTGGTCGCGATCTGGTAAAGCCACGTCGAGAACGCCGAGTCGCCGCGAAAGTTGGCGAGCCCGCGGTGGGCCCGGATGAACGCATCCTGGGTCACTTCCTCGGCGTCCTGCTGGTTCCGCAGCAGCTGGTGAACCATCGAGTAAATCCGGTCCCAATAGCGCGAGACCATCTCGTCGAAGGCAGCTTGATCGCCGTTCTTGAAGCGATCGACGAGCAGTCGATCGAGGGCAACTTCCTGGGCTTTGGCAGACATACGTTCTGCCTCGGTCTGATTCGTGTAGTTTTGAATTGTTCCCACGGAATTCGCGCTGTGCCGGTGGATACCGCCCTTGCCGCGGGGGTCAACGGCCGCAGCGCCGGCCGGGGAAAAATTTCTTGCAATGCGTCGACGCGGAAACCCATTTTCACCGCTTCTTCGGACTGGGGGTCGATAGCTCAACGGTAGAGCAGCGTCCTTTTAAGTCGTTGGTTCTGGGTTCGAATCCCAGTCGACCCACCACCCGGGGCTACTCTGCCGACTCCATGAAACGCCTCGTTATCATCGAAGACCAAACTGCAATCCGCGAGATGCTGGTTGAAATCCTCCGGCTCGACGCGAATTACCAGCTGGTGGGCGAGGCGGGGGATGGCCAGGCCGCGGTGCAGCTCTGCCTCGAGATCAATCCGGACGTCTGCGTCCTCGACGCCAAGCTGCCCGGCCTCAACGGCGTCGATATCCTGCGGCGCATCAGCAAGAAGCTGCCGCAGATGCGCGTGCTGGTCTTCTCCGGCCACGAAAACCCGGTGCTGGTGCGCGAGATGCTCGAGGCGGGAGCGCACGGTTTTGTCGAAAAGACCGCCGGCCTTTTCGAATTCAAAAAGGGCCTCGAGACAGTGGCGAACGGCGGCACCTATTTCGGCCCGGCCGTCGCCGCGCTGCTCCGCAATGTCGTGGCCAACCCCGCGACAAGCAACGCCCCCGATTTCCTCACCGATCGGGAGCGGGAGATCCTCCAACTCGTGGCGGAAAGCCACAGCACCAAGGAGATTGCGGCCAAGCTCGGCATCAGCGTGAAGACCGTCGACAACCATCGCACGAATCTCATGCGCAAACTGAACCTGCACGATGTCGCGAGTCTCACCCGCTACGCGCTGGAGGTGGGCCTGATCGAGCCGAAGAAAACCCTGTGAACAACCCCGCCGCTAAAAGCCTTGCGAGGCCGCGGTCGGATCGGACATAGCACTGCCCCAGCGTCCCGATTTTCACTCTCATGAAATTGTTCTCGAAGAAATTGTCCCTCGTTGTCGCGAGCGCCGCCTTGGTCCTGGCGGGCTGCACCAAACAGCCGACCCGGCCGAGCCCGTCGGAAACCCTCGTCGGCCCCCGGCCCGGCGGCGCTGATATGGGAGGCTCCACCGCTCCGGTCAACCTGACCACCCCGATCGACGGCCTCACCCCTCGGGGCAATGGCTTCGATCCGCTCGGCCAGAATCGCGAGATCCTCAAGTCGCAGGCCGTGCTGTTCGACTTCGACCAGTTTTCGATCAAGGCGTCGGAGCGGGAGAAGCTCAAGGCGGCCAAGGACTACCTCGACAAGAACCCGACCCATCGCCTCCTGCTCGAAGGGCACTGCGACTGGCGTGGGACGGCCGAATACAACCTGAGCCTCGGCGACCGCCGCGCCAACGCCACGAAGAAATACCTCGTTTCGATCGGCGTCGCCGCCGACAAGCTCGACACGCTCTCGAAGGGCAGCCTCGAGGCGGCAAAGAACGCCGATGAAGCCACCATGGCGAAGGACCGCCGCGTCGAACTCGTGGTGGTGGACCCGGCGATGAGCAAACCCGCTCCGCTCTGAGTCAGTCACGCCCCCGTTTTCATCACGCCGCGATCTTCGGATCGCGGCGTTTTTGTTGGCGCGGTCACAACGCGGGGCGCGACTGGAATCGCGATCAACCGGCCGCCGCGACGGCCCGCCCATTCGTGGACGGCCCCGCCGTTTCGACCCGGTCGCGATCGACTTCACGCCGCGAAGCCCGGCAGCATGATGCCGAGGACGCCCCGCACCCCGGCGGCGCGAAGGGTGGACAAGACTCAGGCCGGGGCCGGGTCGAAAATTATCGGCCGGCCTCCGGAGAACCGGGCCGGTCAGCCTCGCGCGAGGGCGAGCAACATGCGCCGGGTGGTCTCGGTGCCTTTGCGCATCACGTCGAGATTGAAGCTCTCGTTCGGGGCGTGGAGGTTGTCCTCCGGCAGGAACAATCCGAACATCACCGAATCGAGGCCGGTCTTGTGTTTGATCTCGGCGATGATCGGCACGCTGCCGCCCTCGCGCAGATACAGCGGAGGGCGCCCCCAGACCTCGCTGATCGCCGCCTCCGCCGCGCGGAACGCCCGTGCCAACACCGGGGACTGGTTGGCCGGCGTGTTGCTCCGGTCGGGCGGGACGACGACGTAGGCCTCGCCCTTGTGCTGGTCCACAAAATCGACCTTCACGCCGGCGGGTGTCCGGGCCCGGATCGCCGCCATCACGAGCGCCTTGATCTTGTCCGGCTCCTGATTGGGCACGAGTCGGCAGCTGATTTTGGCGAACGCCTTGCTCGGGATCACGGTCTTGGTCCCCTCCCCTTGATACCCGCCGCCGATGCCGTTGATTTCAAGGGTCGGCTGGAAACGGGCGGATTCGAACGGAGTGAAGCCCGGTGTCGGATAGAAGGTGTCGATCCCGAGGAACTCGGCGTAGGCCTTTTCATCGGCGCCGAGTTTTTTCAGTTCGTCGCGCTCCCAGGGATGCACGTCGAGCACACCGTCGTAGAAGCCGGGGACATTCACCCGGCCCTCCGGGGTGTGCAACGTCGCGAGAATCTCGGCGAGCGCCTGGATCGGATTGCGCAGCACGCCGCCGTGCAGTCCGGAGTGCAGGTCTCCCTTGGGCCCGGTGACGTGCACGTCGAACAGCGCGAGTCCCCGCAGGCCGCAGGTCAGGACGACCTGCTGCTCGTTCGGCAAGGCGGTGTCCGACAGAAAGACAAAGTCCGCTTCGCGGAGCTTGTCCGCGTAACGCTCCAGGAACTTGGGAAAACTGGGACTGCCCATCTCCTCCTCGCCCTCGACCAGAAAGGTGATGCGCAGCGGCAGGCGGGGATTTTCCTCCAGCGCCTGCGCGACGGCCGCGATGTTGGTCATGAGCGGACCTTTGTTGTCCGCGGCGCCGCGGCCGTAGATGCGATTGCCCACGATGGTCGGCTCGAAGGCCGGCGTCTTCCACAGGTTGAGCGGGTCGGCGGGCTGGACGTCGTAGTGGCCGTAGATCACGACATGCGGCCAAGCCGGATCACCGCCCCGCTGGGCGAAGATGATCGGGTGCAGCTCGGTTTTGACCACGTCGACCGTGAATCCGAGCGACCCGAGCAGTCCGGCGACGAATTCCTGCGCCCCTTTCATCCCGTCTCGGAATTTCGAGTCGGTGGAGACGCTCGGGTGGCGGATGAACTCCTTCAGCTTTTCGACTGGATTGAACATTTGGATACCGTGCCCGCGCATCCCTCGTCCGCCAATCGGAAAAACACACGGCGCCGCCTCTCCGCCGCGCCGCGCCCGGAAGGCCTGCCGGACCCGGAAGGCACGCCGACCGGCCGAGACGGACCGGAATCATGCGGTTTCCGGTCGCCTGGTCGGCCGCGCCGCCGGGGCGCCCGCCCTGCGGCGGCGCCGGGCCGTCTCAGTGTTTGAAATGCCGGCTGCCGGTGAACACCATCGCCATGCCGCGCGCGTCGGCGGCCGCAATCACCTCGGGATCGCGGATCGCGCCGCCCGGCTGGATCGCGGCCGTCGCGCCCGCATCGGCCGCGGCCAGCAGGCCGTCCGGAAACGGAAACAGCGCCTCGCTGGCGACGACGGATCCCTTCAGGTCCAACCCGGCTTCGCCGGCCTTCCAGACCGCAATGCGGGAACTGTCGACCCGGGCCATCTGGCCGGCCCCCACGCCGAGCGTCTGTTCGCCGCGGCAGTAGACGATGGAATTGGATTTCACGTGCTTGCCGACCTTCCAGCCGAACATCATCGCCGCCCACTCGTCGGGGGTCGGCTGCCGCTTGGTCACGACTTTGAACTCCCCGATGTTGCCGAGCGTCCGATCCCGGTCCTGCACGAGCACGCCGCCGACCACGGACCGGACTTCCTGCAGGGCATCGGCCCCGATCCCGCCCTTGGCGATCATCAGCCGGAGATTCTTTTTCTTGGCGAAGATCGCCATGGCCGCGTCGCTGAAACGCGGCGCGATGATCACTTCCGTGAAGATCTCGGCGATGGCCTTGGCCAGGGTCTCGTCGAGGGTCTGGTTCACGACGATGATGCCGCCGAACGGCGCCTGACGGTCGGTCGCGTAGGCCTTCTCCCAGGCTTCGATCAGCGAGTCCGCCGAGGCGACGCCGCAGGGGTTGGTATGCTTCAGGATCGCTACGGTCGGTCGCTCGAACTCGCCGATCAGGTAGGTCGCCGAAGTGATATCCAAAATATTGTTATACGACAGCTCCTTGCCCTGCAGTTGGGAAAAGTGCTCGTGGAAGGTGCCGTATAGCGCCGCCTTCTGGTGGGGATTTTCGCCGTAGCGAAGCGCCTGCGCTTTCCGGTAGCTGAGCGTCAACGTCGCCGGGAACCCGCTCAATGCCTCCAGATCGGGCTCCGAGGCCTGGGCTTCGAGGTAGCGCGCGATGGCGGCGTCGTAGCTCGCCGTGCGCTGAAAGACTTTCAGGGCCAGTTTGCGCCGCAATTCGCGCAGGCCCGCGCCGTCGCCCCCCTCCGCCCCCAGGGCCGCGAGCACGGCATCGTAGTCGGCCGGGTCGCACACCACCGTGACGCTCTCGTGGTTCTTGGCGGCGCTGCGGAGCATCGAGGGACCGCCGATGTCGATGTTTTCGATCGCATCCTCGAAATGGACACCGGGCTTGGCCACCGTCTGCTCGAACGGGTAGAGGTTCACCACCACGAGGTCGATCAGCGCGATCTGGTTCTGCGCCGCCTGGGCGAGATGCTCGGGCTTGTCCCGCCGGCAAAGCAGGCCGCCGTGGACCTTGGGGTGGAGGGTCTTCACGCGCCCCTCCATGATCTCGGGAAACCCGGTGTGCTGGCTCACCTCGGTGACCGGCAGGCCCTGGTCGGCCAGCAACTTGGCGGTGCCCCCCGTGGAGAGCAGCGTGAATCCGTGCTCCCGCACGAGGCGCGTGGCGAAAGGCACCAGGCCGGTTTTGTCCGAGACGGAGAGAAGCGCGAATTTTGCCATGACCTGCGATCAAAGGTGATTCGCTCCACGCGAAAAGAGGAATTTTCCCGCTTTCAGTAATTCGCATTTCGGCTTCCTTGCCGGCGTGCCCACCTCCCGCGAACTGCCCGGCCTGACCGCGCACCTCGACAAACTCTGCCACCACCACGGCGGAGCCAGCCTGCCCGCGGACAAGCCGCACGCTTTCGTCTACTTTGTCACCCTCCGCAACGCCTCCGACCGGGCCGTCACGTTCCTGGGCCGCAAATGGATTGTGGAGCACGCCGACGGCACCCGGCTGGTGATCGAGGGCGAAGGAATCGTCGGCGAATCCCCGCGGCTCGCGCCGGGCGAACAGTTCTCCTACAACAGCTACCACGTCACCGGGCACGACGCCCGCGCCCACGGTTCCTTCCACGGGTGCGACGACGCCGGGCTCCCGATCCACGTGATTTTGCCGCCGTTCGAGATGACGATTCCGCGTTCCTGAAATTTTCGTTCTGGTTCTCCGCCGGGCGAATAGTTCTTACTGCGCGGCAATGAAGTTAACTGACCTGAACCGCGAAGGCGGCATCGGCGCCAATTCGCTGTTCATCCAGCTGGGCGACCTCAACATCCTCGTCGACAGCGGGCTCAACCCGAAGCAGGTGGGGCGCGTCGCCACGCCCGATTTCAAACCGCTCCGGGGCGTCGCGCTGGATCTCATCATCATCACGCATTGCCATCTCGATCACATCGGGAGCCTGCCCGTCGTGATGCGGGAGCATCCGAACACGCCGGTGATCATGACGACCTCCAGCCGCATGCTGATCGAGCGCATGCTGCACAATTCCGCCAATGTTATGCTCCGGCAGAAGGAGGAGGAGAACATCTCCGACTACCCCCTTTTCACGCACGACGAGATCGACCGCTGCGGCAAGCGGCTCACCGGCCTGCCGTTCGGTCACGCCAAGCATTTCCGCGGCGCCAGGGACGAGATCGAGATCATCTTTCATCCCGCCGGCCACGTCGCCGGCGCCGCCGCCGTCGAAATCCACCACAAGCACCGGCAGATCTTTATCACCGGCGACGTCCTGTTCGAAAACCAGCGCACCTTGGCCGGCGCCAAGTTCCCCGCGGGGCACTTCGACACGCTGATCATGGAGACGACCCGGGGAATCACCGAGCGCCCCGCCGGCAAGGAGCGGCTCAACGAGGTCAATCGCCTGGTGACCACGATCAACGACACGATCCAGCGCGGCGGCTCGATGCTGCTCCCGGTCTTCGCTCTCGGCCGCATGCAGGAGATCTTCGCGATCCTCCACGATGCGCGCAAATTCGGCAAACTCGTCCCCTGCCCGATCTACACCGGCGGCCTCGGCGTCGACCTCGCGGATTACTTCGACGAGATCGCCCGCAAGACCAAGCACGTGCAGTTCAGCCGCAACATCCTCAAGGACCTTCAGGTCAAACCCACGCCGCGCAAACTTGTGCCCGGAGAGGAGCCCGCGCAGAAGGCCATCTACATCGTCAGCTCCGGCATGATGGTCGAGCGGACGCCGAGTTACGTCCTGGCATCCGGCATGGCCGGCTATGCGCGCAACACGATCGGTTTCGTCGGCTACTGCGATCCCGACACCCCCGGCGGCCAGTTGCTCGCGTCGCGCCCGGGCGACGACTTCCTGTTCAAGGCGATCAACGTGAAGTGCAAACTGAAGGCCAAGGTCGAACGGTTCGAACTCAGCGGCCACGCCGACCGCGAGGAACTGCTCGAATTCGCCGTGCAGACCGGCGCCCGGAGCATCGTGCTCACCCACGGCGAGCCGCAGGCCCGCGCATGGTTTGCCGACCAGCTCAAGGTGCAGCTGCCGTCCGCCAACGTCTTCGATCCGGTGCCGCTCAAGACCTACCAGGTCTGATGCCTCTCGCCCCGGATCGATCCGCCGCGGTGTCGCGCGGCGGACGGCCCGGCGGTTGGTCTCCGGCAAGCCGGCTTGTCCCGCCTGAACCTGGTTTGCGCCGCGCCGGGGCCTTCGGCGCGCCGGTGACGGTCAGAGTCCCATCGCGGCGCGAAGCTCCGCGCACATCTCCGCGCGCCCGGCCACGTAGACGATTTTCTTCATCTTCAAATCGAACGTGCGGATCGGCAGTTGCTCGCCGTTGAGGAACTGCACCTCGCCTCCCGCCGCGCGCACCAACGGTATCGCCGCCGCCAGGTCCCAGATCTTCACGTTGTAGTCGACGCAGCCGTCGAAGATGCCCGCGCCCACGTAGGCGAGATGCATCGTCGCCGTCCCGAGGCCGCGGATCTTGAAACGGCCGATGATGCCGGAGGCCATCGGGACGAGCGTCTTGTCCCCCGGGCTGTGAAATCCGATCAGCGTTTCCTTCGAGGTCGGGGCGCGGCTCACCGCCATGGGCCTGTCGCCGTCGAAGGCGCCGAATCCCGGTCCGCCGTGCATCAGCGTGCGCCGGCTCAGATCATAGACGACGCCGTAGACCGGCACGCCATCCTCGCACAGCGCGAGCGAGATCGCGCAGTGCGGCACGCCGAGCGCGAAATTGTTGGTGCCGTCGATCGGGTCCAGCACCCACGCGAAACGGGCGGTGACGGCGATGGGTTGATCGGTCTCGGCGAGTTCCTCGCTGAGGTATTGGTCGGAGGGGAAAGCCGCCCCCAGATCGCGGAAAATATTCTCCGAGATCGCGACGTCGATCGCCGTGACGCGCGTGCCGTCGTGCTTCCACTTGCTTTCCGCCCGGCCGAATTCCCGGTGCATGAGCTCCGTCTGGGCCGATACGGCCCGCTTGGCTGCGTCGATTCGCTGGAGTAGATCTTGGGAGGCCATGAATCGACCAGCCAAGCGACTCGATCGCCGAAAACGAGCCCGATTTGCGCGCGGCGAGTGCGCGGCCCTCCGACCCCATCTGATTTTACGGAAGCCCGGGCGCGGCGAACGGCCGGCCTCGCGCCCCGTTGCGCCCGACCGCCGGTGCCTATTCGTAATCGTAAAGTGCCGGGTCCCGGCGCGGAGCCGTGCGGCGCACGCGAAACCGGTGCTTCGGCTCCTTCGGATCCGGCGCGGCCCCCGCTGCGTCCGGACCGCCCAGGCCGTCGCCATAGGGGTCCTCTGTTCCGTCTCCCGGATCGCCGCCCAGTTGGTCCTCGAGGGAATCCGGATCGGCCCCCTCCTCCAGCTTGCGCACGACCTCTTCCATTTCGCCGTCGATTTTTTCGCCGGTGAGTTCAGACATGCGGCGCATCATCCGCGCCATCGCCTTGGGGTCGTTCTCGTCGACACTCGAGAACTCCTTTTCCATCGCCCCCATGGCAGCCTCCATCCGCGCATCTTCCGCGGGATCCCCGCCGGGGGCGGCGCCGGGCTTCACCTCGGCGGTTTCATCTTTACCGCCGCCGCCGGTGATCGCGAAGGCGGAGACCAGCTTCCTCATCCGGAACGCGGGGTTGGCGGGACACTTGGGCACCGTTTTTCCCTGGGCGAGGGTCTTGGCGTAGAACTGGTAGATCGTGTGATTGTCCTGACAGTAATACTCGTAGATCGGCATGGGAAATGAACGTGGTCGAGTTATGCCGGCCCGCCGCGTTTGGCAAGCTGATGGCCGTGCTGCACCGTTGCGGAACCGCCGCCCCGGTTGAGCCGATCCAGCACGGCGGCCAGCCGCCGCCGTTTCTCGCTGCTTTCGGCGAACATCTCCAACTGCTGCCCGCCGTCCTCGACATTCGAGAATTTGACGCTCACCAGCCGAAGCGGGCGCCGCTTGCTCCACGCCGTCCGCAGCAGCGGCGCGACCAGCGGGTAAAACGGCGCCTCTAGGTCGGTGGCGTCGGACAGGCTGCGCGCGTGCGACTCCTGGGAAAAATCCGGATAGCGCACCTTGACCGTAATCGTGCGCACGCGCTTTCCGTCCGCCCGGATCTTGGGGAGAAGGTCGTCGATCATGCGCTTCACGACCGTTTCGATCTCTTCGAACGCCCCCACGTCGCGCCCGAAGGTCTCCTGCTGCGAATAGCTTTTGGCATCCTCGTGCTCCGTTTCCACCGGCCGATCGTCCTCGCCGCGGCCCATGGCCAGCATCCCGCGCCAGGCGTCGCCGAACGCCGCGCGGAGCAGCGGTTCGTCGCGGGCGAAGAGATCCGACACGTGCCGGAGGCCGTGACGTTCCGCCAACTCGCGCTCGGTTTTGGCGCCGATGCCCGGCAGCTTGCCGAGCGGCAGCGGGGCGAGGAATCGCGCTTCGTCACCGGCCGGCACGACGACAAATCCCCGCGGCTTGCGCAGCTTCGACGCGATCTGGGCGACCAGTTTGTTGGTCGCCAGTCCGAACGACACCGGCACCTGCAACTCGGCCCATATCCGGGCCTGGAGACCCCGCACCTTGGCCTCCAGCTCGGCCAAGGCGGTGAGGCCGCACGGTCCCAGGTCGAGGTAGCCCTCGTCGATCGAGTTGCGCTGCACGATCGGCGTGAGCGATTCGCACAGGTCGAACATCTGCCGCGAAACCTTCCCGTAGAGCCCCGCGGTGTGCGGCAGCAGAATCAGGTCGGGGCAGACTTTGAGCGCCTGCTGCGAGGGCATGGGCGTGTAGACCCCGCAGGCCCGCGCCTCGTAGCTGGCCGACGAAATGATACCGCGTTCGCGCCCTCCGACCGCGCACTTGGTGCCCCGCAGTTCCGGCCGCGACGCGAGCTCGCACGACACGAAAAACGCGTCGGCGTCGAGATGCACGATCGTCGGCAGGCGGCCGTTCATGCGCGGCATCTGGTATCGTTCGCCCCGCCGGAGCAAAGACCAAATCGGACTCGCCCCGAGACCGCCGTTTCGGATCGCGCGACGCAGCGCCGCGGCCGCGCGTTCAAAATTTCCCGACAATTTCCGGGAGGTTTCCCTGAAGAATTGGCTGGCATCGTTCGTCCTACCGGCATGACCTCAGCACGCTTCAACCCCCGGTTTCTTCCACCGGGCCCTTGCCCCTTCCGATGATTCTGGTCGCGATTTTTTCCGTTATCGTGCTGCTGATGTGCTGGCTGTGCTACAGCGGCGACTGCAAGCATTGAGGTTTGAGGCCGCCCAAATTCGGCGTTGCCGAGTGCCGCGCCCCGTTTCCACTCTCGCGCCATGGGACGTCAATGGCTCCACGCAAAGCGCGCGATCGTTAACCTGAAAAAAGGTCAGGCGGTCCAGAAACTGGTCAAAGAAATCACCGTCGCCGCCAAGCTCGGCGGCGGCGAGCTCGAGGCCAATGCCCGGCTTTTCGCCGCGGTCGAGAAGGCGAAGAAGGCGAGCGTGACCCGCGACGTCATCCAGCGCGCGATCAACAAGGGCGCCGGCACGGGCGGCGACAGCGCGGCGCTCGAACACGTCGTCTACGAGGGCTACGCCCCCCACAAGGTGCCGGTGATCGTCGAGGTGATGACCGACAACCACAACCGGTCGTCCAGCGACATTCGCGTCCTCTTCAAGAAGGGCGTCATGGGCGGCGCGGGCAGCAACAAGTTCCTTTTCGACCACGTGGGCATCGTCGAAGCCCATCATCCCGACGCCGCGTCCGACCTGGAGGCCGCCGCAATCGAGGCCGGCGCCAACGAATTCGAGCCCGTGTCGCACGCGCAGAACGACGATATTCCCGAGGGACACGCCGGCGCGCGCTTCCTCACGGAGCGCACCGCGGTGCATGCCGCGGCCACTTGGCTCAAGCAAAACGGCTGGGCCGTGATCACCGCGGAGCTCGGCTACGTCGCCCAAATGTATCCCGAA